>Ga0075418_10000147_pt1 | contig 64122 bp, 60 predicted proteins | sample SoiMetdeltSBSDD2_FD_81776 | JGI IMG/M metagenome (GOLD analysis project Ga0075418, IMG submission 81776) | Bulk soil microbial communities from a Populus tree surrounding site in Tennessee, USA - Soil MetaG P. deltoides SBSDD2 | ecosystem: Environmental > Terrestrial > Soil > Tree plantation...
CGTCCTCTGTCATAGTATTGATCCTGCATGTAAACGGGTGGCGGATCTGCGTCGCAATCACGCCGCTGGCCGGCATCAATTTCCTCTGGCTGAGACCCGCGCACTGAGCCCGCCTCGGTCGGGGTGGGGGACAGACCGGTAATGATCAGCGTAAACGATTGGGACATTGCCGGGCGATATGCGCGTGGGTAGCGTTCGAGCATGCACTCAAAGCTAATGTTCGCACTTGATATCGGCGGTTCTGGGACCGCCATTATAGCCATTGTCGGCATCATCATCGTCGTTTTCATCAACCTCGCCATTTGGGCCAGTCGTTACACGAAAGTGGGTCCCAACCAGGTTCTGATTGTTTCCGGTCGCCAGAACCGCTACGTCGATTCCGACGGATCAGTGCGCACGATCGGTTTCCGTCTTGTCAAAGGCGGTGGCACATTCGTCTTCCCGGTCATCGAAAAGGCCGACGCACTTTCTCTCGAGGTCCTCACCGTGGATGTGAAAACGCCGGAAATTTCCACCAGCGACGGCTTGCCGCTGCTCGTGGATGGTGCCGCACAGGTCAAGATCAAAGGCGACGACAGTTCGATCGCCAGGGCCGCCGAGCATTTCCTCAGCAAAGGCTCCGAAGCGATTGGCAATGTCGTGGCGCAGATTCTCGAACGTCATCTGCGGACTATCATCGAACAAAAAGCCGCCGAGGAGATTCTCCAGAACCGGGGCCTCCTCGCAACGCGGGTGCGGGAACTTGCCACTCCGGACCTCGCCGGTATGGGATTGGACCTCCTCAACGTTACCATTCGCGACATTCGGCCTCGGCCATCTAGGTCAGTCATCCCTGGTCCGCCCGTGTGATCTGAACTCTGAACTCTGAACTGAAAACGCTCTTCACTTAAAAGGGTGGTCTTCTGGCGCAGTGCGAACATGGTGTCTCCTGTCGTTAACCTGGGGAGGGAAAGGTTCCATGCGAGAGCGGTGCCAATAATTTTGATCGCCGGGAACTTGAGGTAGTGTTGGGGTTGACGTGAATGGAAGCGACGTTGATCGGCATGGTTTGTTCAATGACTTTCCTCATCTGCTTTGTGGAAATCGAAGAACGTCTGAATGTCATCTCGATGAGCAAACCCGCGCGCGGCCTTCATTTGTTCCAGTTCGCTGGTCATCTCGTCGCGCCAGCCGCGTTTGCTCAGGAAGGCGTTAAAGATCAAGACCTCTTCGTCGCTGGGACGGCGTCCGACGGTGAAACACCACTGCAAAAGTTCCTCGTCTGACCCGCCGGCAAGCACGCGCTCGACGAGCGCCGAATAGTCGACGCGGAGAAAACGACAGACCCGTCCGTCAAAGCCGATTCCGCGGTTGTAGTCAGCGGGCAGCCTGGCCTGATGATGCAGGCGAATCTTGTCGAGCATCCGACCGAAGAAAACGATGCCCCCGACAGTTTCAGACGACCGTCGCAGATTCGTGATTTTCACTTTGCAGTCAGCCTCTTGAAGGAATGACGAATGATCAATGTCGAATGACGAAAGAATGACTAAGCTCGAATGATGCTAGTGGACTGATCACTCGCCGGAATCAAATCACGCATTCTTGTTCAATCGGGCTTCCAATTCGGCGATACGCTGTTTTAACGGATTGACAACCGCCTCCACTTCGTCGGCCGGGTACCGCGGCGTGATGTATTTGGGACAGTTCCAATCAAACGAAACGACCTCGATGAAGAACAGCCGCTCCACGATCCCATGGACTTCCGGCTCGGCGAGTTGCCCGAGAAGTTCGGGATGCTGTCGCGCGTCCTCGACACGGGCGTGTCCGAGGATTTTCAGACGCTGGCGACGCGGGTAATCCATGAGAAAGAGCGAAACGCGATCATTCACGGCGAGGTTACCCGTGGAAAGCATCTGCCGGTTGCCCTTGTAGTCGGCGAAGGCAAGCTCGGCAGGACTGATCACGCGGAGAAAACCAGGCTTGCCCCCGCGGTGTTGGATATACGGCCAGCCGGTTTCTGTGAGGGTGGCCATGTAGAAGCTGTCGCGCGCCTGGATGAATTGCATCTCTTCGCTCGTGAGCGCATCGCGTTCCGGCGCACCCGCGATGCATCGCGAATTTCCAAAGTAATGCGCCTGTGCTTTGCGCACGGAATCTGTGAAGGTAAGTTCGAGAAATTTATCGGCCATGGCAGTAGAATGTTGCACGCGGCGGAAAGCTGCGAAGCTGTCGACGCCGCAGTGTCTTTTTCAGAATACGAGTGTCCGCCAGCCGTCGGCGAGGTACGTCCGAAGGTTGGAAATGCCGGGCGTTCCCGCGAGTGCTTTTTCTTTGAGCAGCGGCAGTCCGCACGCTTCGACGCTTTTGGCCGCGCCAAAAACCTCGGCGCAGCCGCACGACGCGCCTTTCACGGTTTCGCGGACGGCATTGTAGAGAGCGTTGGCGGGATGTGAAACCCTGGTCAGTTCTTCAGGCCAGCGGGTGCCCGCGCCGTTGAACACGACCTCAACCTCGTCGCCGGCTTGCAAACTTTCGTGGGCCACGGCGAGAGCGTTGAAAACGCGACCGAGCGCTTCCTCGCCGCCTTTGGGATCCGACAGGATGATAATTGCTGTTTTCATTTTCGTATTTTGCATTTTTGCTTTTGTCATGGTTCCGCCGGTTCCTCCGGCGACGGTTGAAATCTGTCGCGCTTGTTGTGACTGCGAAAGCGGGCATAATCAGGTGGGATACGCACAAATCGGTGTAAAATTATGGGAGCGAGCGAGAAAAAAATTTTGGCAGCCATGCCGAAGCTAAACTCACGGCGCGTGGACATGCTGCTGGAGGATGTGCTTGGCTGCCGGTGGACCATCAGCGTCCTGCGCGCGGTCGGTCGTGGGGTGAATCGACCCGGCGCGCTGGAACGTTACATCGAGGGCATCAGCGCCAAAGTGCTGAGCGACCGCTTGCGGCATTTCACGCGCGCTGGCATTTTTGGGCGCGTTCAGTTTCCGGAAATCCCGCCGCGCGTGGAATATCATCTCACACCTTTCGGAAAAAAATTCCTGCGCCTGTTGAAAGAGGTGGAAAGATTGCAGGCGGAACTGAATGAGGTTTGAACACGGGGAGCCCTGCAAGGAATGACGAAGCTCGAATCAGCGAATCGCCCCTGCACGCGCCGAGGTTGCTATCCCGAAGGTTGCGAGGTGGTGCTCCCGAAGGACCTGCTCTGGGAACGCCGTCCGCAAAATCCATCCACTCCCCGTCGCCGAATCGAACCTTGTAGCAGACGAGGTAACGAGTCTCTGACTAATGCCGCTCCGGTCTCACTTTCTCACCTGCAAGCCGCTTCTTCTGGCGCAGTGTGAACATGGTGTCTCCCATGACTGCAGGAAGGAATGAGGCTTGGATTTTTTTAGGAAGAAACGAAGGAAACCGGTCAAACCACGAGCGGCAATGAACTCGCATAAGGCAGAATCGCGGCGAAAGCGAAAACGGAAAGGATCGTGACGGCAGCAAAGGAAATGGTTCCCGCAAAGAGAAACACCGCGCCTGGTTGAATGTCTTTGCGGCGCGTGAGAGACGCGGCGTAAATGATCCACGGGACTGGGTAAAGCAAGAGCCACGGCTGAATTGCGAGACGAGTGAACAAGGGAAGCGCTACGGCCTCTGCTTCATTACGCCAAATATCAACAAGGACGTGGCATAATGCCCAGCAAACGAAACACAGGATCACCAGAGACAGTGTGAAAAGCCAAAGTGACACTTTCATCGTGAATGGATGGCTAAGTAACGTCCTTCGCTCCGTTGTGTATTCCCATTTAGTCGAAGTACCATTCGACCACCCGCAGAGGATCCCAGCGGAGAATCGCAGTTGTTATAAAGAACAGGAGCACAGCGAATCCTAATTCGGACAATCTTCTCGACCAACCCTCTGGCCTCTTGACGAGGCAGATCAAGGTCAGTGTGAATAGCATTGCTCCAAAAATCGGAAGCCCAAGCATAGTGAGCAACGCGGTCCAGTCATAGTACATGGGAAAGAAAAAACCTCCGATGTTCTTCGGGTCATCGACGCTCGATCTGGGCCAGTATCCTAACTGCAATCGCGCGGCCAACCATGTGGAATAGAAGGAGGAGAGAAGGACGAGCGGGAAGAGGCAAAGCAGCCTGCTACCGCAAAGAATGGCTTCCCTTAAATTCACCCGTAGTGAGATTTTACGCCGTCACTCGGCTACGGTCAATCGGCCGAGAAGGGAACGCCGCTTGCAAGGTTAGAAAGCGGGCTTGGAGAGGCGTAACCGCTAGCAAAGGAAATTATTCTTTGGGACTGTTGGATTGGATTGCATCCAGCGCACGGTGAAATGGATCAGTTCGCTGGCGGTGGTGAGCTTCAGCTTGTTCTTGATGTTGAAACGGTAGACTTCGACGGTCTTGAGGTTCAGTTTTTGAGCGATGTCACCCGTGCTTTCGCCCTGGCCAATCAGCCTCCCACCCGCTTACTTTCCTACTTTCTCACCTGCGCTCCGTTTCCGCGCAGATTCATCATAGCCTCCACCTTCGAACATGTCCCACTGGCGCCGCTTGCAAATAATCCACCGCAACAAAACGTCCTCTGTAGGTCACGCGCTTGATCGGGACCGTGGAATGCCAGCCATGCCATTCCGGGGCGCCGCTAAAGTTCGAGTAGGTGACGGTTTCTGTGCCGATTAACCCTCCCGAACTATCATAAAAGGAAAACGTGATGCTGTTGTGGCCAGCGATCAAGGCTGTTGCCCAATAACCTCCAAAGCTGCTCACGGGCCTGTTGAATTGGATGGTCACAGACGAATCTGCGTCTTCGTGATTAGCGTCGGACTCAACTCCCACCGCCTTTTTTCCATGAGCCACTCCCGCCATAACCAACGAGCCCAGATGCCACCACGGATAATTCCTTCCCGGTTGATAAACGACCAGGCGGCCACCGGAGATAACGGCATTCCCACGCATAATTGCCATGGGCGGCGTCACCATATTGTTGCTGTAAAGGTTTCTGGTGGGGAGCCATTCCCAACTTTCCTGAAGAGGCCCATGAAATTGCCTCGTCGGCCTGATCTGAGCGTCCACCGTCATCGCCAGCGCGAGGCACGCAACGCATGGCATTAATACCCGAAGCATTAAAGTGGCGTACATGCTGTGAACCACACTCGGAATTGTGAGGTTTTTCATAGGCATTACGATTTCCCCCTTAAACGCTCGCAATCGCCACTTCTTTCATGACATCGCACACTCGCCCTCTCCACGGTCGCTGCCGCTTCGGAGGATTTTCAATTTAGCACTTTCGGGCTTCGTCATTCTTTCGTCATTAGGCATTCGTCATTCGTCATTGATCCGTTTCTTCTTTTCGAGAATCCCAATCGAAAATCCAAAATCGCAAATTGACAATTCGGACCGGTGTGCTATACATATTAAGTGTAAATCAGCCAAAGCTGCCACCGGCAGACAGCCCTTGGCCAGCCGAGGAAAGGGTAACCCTATGAAGGACCGTGCCCGCCAGGTTCCAGGCTCCACCCGGAGCCGCCGCACTCCTTTGTCCCGATCCGCCACCCGTTCCCGGCGCTTTCAAGACCTTGGAAAAAGTACATACAAAACTCAGACAAAATTCATACAAAATCGCGAATGTGATTTATTTAGTGGTTCTGTATCAGCTATTTACAACTTTAACACGATAAAGTGTCTGAATTTTCTGGCGAGGCGTTTCGCTTCGCTCGTCGACAACACCACCTCGGTCGCCGAAGCTCATGGCATTCGAATGCCGCTGACGGTCGAAGGCTATTCCTTCTCCCTCGGGGAGAAGGTTAGGATGAGGGACAGACTGGTTCTTTCCGCTCCGCACTCTCCGCTGACAACTCTTTCAAGATACTGTACAGAATCGAACGGAACCGAACGATTTCAAATCTTGTTCGATTTCGACCACGCTGTACCAACCACTTACGCCACTTCAAAATCGGCGCACGCCGATTTTGGTGGGGACGTCGCTCCGCCGGAAATTTCCGGAATCGGAATTCCGATTCCCACTCTTTCGTGGCTGTCCCCCGCTCAATCGTCAGTCGTCAATCGGAAATCGAAAATCGAATCTGGTTCCTCGCTTCCTGGTTTCCTTAGAGGTCCGATATCAAAAATGAGTACAAAATGAGTGCATTTTGAATACCAAAGGGTCGGGGGGTGCTCATTTCGCGGGAATTTTGCAGTGTGTTCTTTGACAACTTACCGCCAGGGAAGAAAGGCTGCGACGAATCGCCGGCCAACGGCAGAATTATTCGTTCTGTTTGCCCGGATTGGATTGCATCCAACGCACGGCGAAATGGATCAGTTCGCTGGCGGTGGCGAGCTTGAGCTTATTCTTGATGTTGAGCCGGTGGACCTCGACGGTCTTGACGCTGAGGTTCAGTTTTTTCGCAATGTCACGCGTGCTTTCGCCCTGGCCGATCAGCCGAAAAATTTCGAACTCGCGATCGGAAAGGCTCTCCACGCCTGTCGCTGCCGGTTCAGCGCGGGTGCGGGAAAAGCTTTCGAGGATGCGCGCGGAGGTATTGGAACTGACGTAAATCTGGCCCGCGAGGACGGTGTGGATGGCTTCCATCAGTTTTTTGCCGCCGGCCTGTTTCATGACGTAGCCGCGCCCGCCGGCGCGCAAGACGCGCTCGGCGTACAGGCTTTCCTCGTGCATGGAGACGACGAGCACGAGGGCGGCGGGGTGAACGGCGTGAATATCGCGGATCAATTCGAGGCCGCTGCGGCCCGGAAGGGTAATATCGACGATGACGAGGTCCGGTTTGAGCTGGGCCGACTTTTCGACGGCCATGGCGGCGGTCTCCGCTTCACCCGCGACCTCGAGGTCTTTTTCGCGATTGATCAATTGCGCGAGTCCCTCGCGCATCATGGGATGATCATCGACGATGAGAATTTTTTTCGCGTTCTTTGACTTGCGCTTCACAACCCCACTTTAAACTCGCACGTAACCACGGTCCCACGGCCAGGCCCCGGCGCGACGGTCAGCTTCGCGCCGATGACTTCGGAGCGGTACTTCATAATTTGCAAGCCCATGCCGTCATGGCCGGGTGCCGGCATTTGAAATCCGGCGCCGTCGTCCTCGATTTTCAACTGGGCCGTCTCACCACTCGAGGTCAGTCGAATGGTGATCGATTTGGCGTGGCCGTGCTTGATGGCATTGTTAATCGCCTCCTGGGCGATGCGATAGAGATGGGTGGCGGCGGCATTGTCGCGCACGAGCACGGGCACCGGGCATTCGAACGCGCACTCGATATGGAACAGCGCCGCGGTGTTTTGGGCGAGGTCGTGCAGCGCGGACATGAGCCCGTTGTTTTCGACTTCCACCGGCGAAAGCCCGCGAGCGAGCATGCGCGTGTGGGAGATAGCGCGGCGGACGCTGTCGGCAATTTTGCCCGCCTGGCCGGAATCGCGTTTGGTTTTGAGATCCTGCTGCAGGACCTCGGCCATCAGGTGAATTCCCGCGAGTTCCTGGCACAAGCCATCGTGCAGATCCTGGCCAATGCGACGCTGCTCGCGACTGCTTATCTCGAGGATCTCCTGTTCAAGACGCTTGCGCTCGGTGATGTCACGCACGAACCCGGTAAAGAGCCGGCGTTCGGGGAGTTTCACTTCGCTCACCGCCAGGTCCATCGGGAAGGTGGTTCCGTCTTTGCGCAAGCCGACCACTTCGCGCCCGATCCCAATGATCTTCGCGTGACCGGTGCGGAGGTAGTTGGCCAAATACGAATCATGTTTCTCGCGATCGGGGGAGGGCATCAACATGCTGACGTTTCTGCCGATCAACTCGGCCGCCTTGTAACCGAAAATGCGTTCCGCGGCGGGATTGGCGGACTCCATCCGGCCGCGTTCGTCGATGGTGATGATGCCTTCGACGGCCGTTTCCAGGATAGCACGGAGGCGTTCGGCGGTTTCCTGCACCGATTGCTCGCGCGTATCCGTCCGCCCGGGTGGCTTCATCAGAGGCAGTGTCGAGAACGGCGCGCCGGATTCGCAAGCGCGAACTACGCATGTTTCAAGTGCGCTCGGAAATCGGTCGGGGACTGGCCCAGGACTTTCTTGAACACGCGATTGAAGTGCGTCAGCGACTGAAAGCCGACCTCGTAGGCAATTTCGCTGATCCGCAGGTTCGGGTTCAGGAGCAGGTTGCGCGCTTTTTCGATGCGCACGCGCGACAAGTATTCGGTGAAGTTCACGCCGGTGTGCTTCTTGAACATCTTGCAAAAATAAAAGCTGCTCATGTTGGCGGCTTTGGCGGCCTGGTCGAGCGAAAGGTCCTCGGTGTAATGCTCGTTGATGAAGGCTTTGGCGCGGGTGATGGCCGGGGGTTCGGCATTTTCGCGTTCGACGATCAACTGGTTGCTCAGGGCCGCGACCTGCTCGGCAAAGATCACGAGCAGCTTGACGATGCCGTCGTGCTGTTTGGGCGCGAGGACGCGCGTGGCAAAATAGGCTCCGCGCAGTTGCTCCTCCGGCAGCTCGATGCCCCACTCGCGGGCCATGGCGAGGACGCGTTGGAACTGGGCTTCGGTGGGCTTCTTCTTGAAGACCTGGCCGGTCTGGAGCGTGCCGAGGGTTTTGCCGCCGAGGCGAACGGGCACGGCGGAGTCACACATGCCGACCGAGCAGGTGACGGTGGCCGGTTCCACGCCGGCGATCTCGGCGAGCTTCTGCTGCACCTTCAGGCAGGAAGCGCAGGATTTACTTTTCCTGGCCATAATCGCGCAAAAGGGATTTTCGTTGCGCTGGCCGTGGTGCGGGAGTTTCCACGCGTCCAAACCGCGGAGGGTGATGGGCAGGCCGGTGGCGTCGGTGAATGCTTTTTCGTACTCGTGATAGAGTTTCGATTGGGCCAGCGTTTCGATCACATTTTCGTTGTTCATAAGGTCTCGACCAGTTTTTGTCCTGGTGAGAACAATTTATGACAACGCCGGCGGGGCGACCATTGGGCCGCGCCCTGTTTGTAGCTACGCGGCGTGGAGTACCGCCGTTAGGGGAAAACCTTAGTGTTGGAATTGCACTGGCAACACTCCAGCAAACGCCGGCGTGTCGCCTGCAATCGCTTGAGCATCACTTGCGAGATGCGTTTGAACAGCTCGTAGCCCAGTTCGTGGTCGTTCTCCGCCTCATCGCGCAGGGGGGTAGCGTAGAAAAAGATCGCCTTCGTATCCACGACGGCGCGAGCGTCAAACTGCCAGTAATAGGGCGGCAGCAACCACGACCAGCCGAGGACGTCGCCGGCTTCGATGGTCTGGATTTCCACGCGCCCGCCGTCCAGGACGTAGCTTTCCAACACGACTTTGCCATCGAGGATCAGGTAGAAGCGATTGGCGGGATCGCCCTCACGAAAGATGATCTCGCCCGCTTCAAAGGTTTTCTCCATCGCGCAATCGGCCAGCAGCCGTTGCTGGTGCGGATCAAGGCCTTTGAAGAAGGGATGTGATTTAATCAGCGCGGCAAGTTTGCCGTTGGGTTTTGGTTCCAGTGGCTTGCGACCTGCGTCGTTCGCTTCTTGAGTTTTCATATTCAGAGGATCGTCCTGATTTGCTTTTGTTGCTGCACGTCAGTTGTCATTTGATAATCAGAAATTGTTAGAACACTTCGACGCGCAAGCCGGTGCCGGCGCGCACGCGCTTCGCGATGCCAGAGAGCACGTTGAGCGGCAAATGGCCGCAATCGGAGTGCGGGCTTGGCCGCGTCGCGGAATAGATTTGCACGAGAGAAATCTGAGCGCCCTGAGCCTTCAACTCGCGCAGCCGGGCAATGTACTCGGCGAGTTCATTCTCGAACGGGTTGCGACCATTGATTGCCGGTACCATGGTTTGAATGATGATGGGCCGCTGCCGCCCCAATTCGCGGATGTTCGCAAGAACATGCTGGAGGGTGCCAGGCAGCGGGCTCGCAGAACTCACCCCTTCAGCCGGGCGGTTCACCCGGTCCATGTATCCCTGGGTGCCCGCGTCGAGCTTCGCCCAAATCTCGTCCTTGCGCGTGAGCAGGCTGAAGCCATAGGCGACTTCGGGGCGATCCAGGCCTGATGCATTGGTCACGACCACGAGCTTGAAATAACCGGTGCGCGCGCTCGCCCGCAAATGAATGACCGTCTCAACGACTTCGTGAAAGTTCGGGCAGAGCGTAGGCTCGCCGTAACCGCTCAAAGTCACGTGCTTGAGTTGCAGCAAATCGCGGGGCACGTTTTGAAATTCGGGATGCGCGGCCAGACATCCCGCATGAATGAGCGTCAAAGCAGCTTCAAGTTCCACCGCAAGCCGATGGACATTTACGGGGTTATTTGCAGGCGTGCCTCCGCTGCGATCGACTTCGCAGTAGGCGCAGTCGAAGTTGCAATATTTTGTTGGATTGAGGTTGACCCCGAGCGAAAGGCCACGCGCGCGCGGTGAGACGACGACGTAAGTATAAGGACCCACCAGGGGAACAAACGGGTGTTGAAATGGGCCGCACGCGGGCTCTGTCGGCGACACCTGCTGGACCATCGGCTCCGCCGCTATCACAGGGCTCCTTTCACGGGCACAACCCAAACCGGGCATGGCGCAGTGCGGACGACTTGTTCGGCGGTGCTCCCGATGACGGTATGCTGGACGCCCGTAAGACCTCGCGTTGCGATGAGGACGACGTCGGCGTCTACTTCGCGCGCCGTTTCAGCGATTTCCTCGGCAGGGTTGCCCAGGCGCGCGATGTAGCGCCACCAAAGGCCGGCGCCACATTCGCGGGCGAAGCTTTGCAGCGTGCGCTTTCGGTTTTCGCGGGATTGCTCGTCGAGCAGGCCAAACTCGTTGGCGCCGTACTTCATCCAGCCATAATTGATCTCGACGACGTTTATGACGGTAACGGCGGCGTCGAACGCTGCGGCAAGCTGCGCGGCATAGCGCAACGCGGCCTTCGAGCCATCGGAAAAGTCGACGGCCACAAGGATGTTTACGATTCCAACTCGCGCTCGCTGACGCCACTTTGCCACAGGGATTGCATTTACCTTCATGCGTGCTTCCTCGGTTTGACCAGTTGTGCGCCGTTCGTGCCGACCACCAGAATGCGACATGGTGCTCCGCCTGAGATTCTTTGTGGCATCGTTTGCAGCGCGCTGAGGGTTGGATTTTCACCCATTACGATCAGGTCCGTCTTTAACTCTCGCGCGGCCCGGAGGATTTCAGTGGCGGCGTCTCCGCAGCGGACGAGGCGCTCTCCGAGGAACGCGCCGCTTCCCGCGACGCGGCCAACCGAGCGCAACCGCCTCGCCGCCAACGTGAGCTGTTGCTGGTCGGCGCGCTGCCGCACCACCGGTCCGTATCCGTAATCGGCCTCATAGCGTTGCGGCGAGACGACGTGGATCAACGTGAGCCGGGCGCCACAACGCACCGCCAGCGGACGCGCGTAACGAATCGCGCGCCGGGCCGCGGACGAAAAGTCCGTCGGCACAAGAATGTGACGCGCCTTGAGGTGTGGGATCGCGCGGCCGGTTGTGCGCTGTGCGCCGTTTGTTTTCATCCGTTACTCCTTTTCGGTTTGGCGCACCACCAGCACCGGGCAGTGCGCATGGCGCACGACGCGTTCGGCTGTGCTGCCCAGGAACGTGTGTTTCAGTCCCGTGTAGCCGTGTGTGGCGATAACGATGAGGTCGGCGTCGCCGACTTTTGCCGCCGCCACAATTTCCTGATACGGCTTGCCGATGCGAACTTCAGGATAGACCGGAATCAGTTCTTCGATTTCGTCCTGAGCGAGCGCCTGCAGTTTCACTTTGGCGGCCTTCGCGATTTCGGCATCGCTGCGAATCAATGCCACGTTCGGCAAGTCATTGAGAAACGGCGCCGGTTCGACGACGTGCACGAGCCGGAGGACCGATCCGAACTGGTCGGCCAGGCGGATCGCGTAGCGCAAGGCGTTGTTCGACGGCTGCGAAAAGTCGATCGGAACGACAATTGTTTTCAATCTCAGCGTCGATAACTGTAAAGGCCGGGTTTTTACTGCCACGTCTGCGACTGATATCAATCGATTCACCGGTCTGCGGGATTTTCTTACCTGTGCTTTCATATCTTTGTCCCTTTCTGCTGTAATGTCTTCGACGGACGGGAAAGCAACTACACGTCCCTTGGCTAAAGGCCCCCCTTTCTTGCGAACGATTTCCTGAGACCGAGAGTCGGGTCAGAGTTTTATCCGTGGCTGAGTCCCTTTCGATGCGACGAGCAAATCCGCTTCAACGAGTGTCAAAAGGTCGTCTGGAGCGAGCGGAGGCGCGCAATGGTTTTCGAAACCTGCCAACAAGTTTCCTAACTGCGGATCAATGCGTTGAATCTCCAAAGTATCGCCCCTTGCATCCAGCAAGACATAGAACTCGGCTGCCGGCAGATCGTATGGCGGGCGATGCATTTTAGTGATGTGATCGAGAAGCAGCGCCGGATCATGGCGGAACCGAACGATGCGCACCAACGGGTGAAGTCGAAGCGCGGCTTGAGATAAGGTTGGGGAATCGCGTGAGATGTGACCGTTCCCGGCGCGCAGGGCAAAGCGGAGGTCAATGGTGGCCAATTCGAAGGCCAGGACCTCTTCGAGGTGACCTCCGGTGACCGCGCCCGTGCGCAGACGAGCAAGCAAAAATGCCGCAAACCGGCGGCTCTCTTCACTGAATTGCAGGTCGACTCGTTCCGTCGTGCGCCAGTAGAGTTCGGTTTCCGGCAGCAGGAGATCTCCGAGAAGAAAGCATGTGAGGGGCAGCGCGGAATAGATTGGGGTAATTCGGTTGGCGCGGTACAGAGCACAGTTCGTGGACATTCCACGTTGCCAAATGATTGAGACGAGGCGCCTTCGTTCTCGTGCTGAGAGTTCGTACTGCGTGAGGATGGCGTCAGGGTCCTGCCGCATCCTGCGGCATAGATCAGGAGAGGCGATGAGATCGCACATGGCCTGCTGGAAAGCCAAAAGGGACATCGGTTTCAGGCTCCTGACCAAATGTCGCGTGCCTGCCGCAATTGATCGAGAATCCCCTGATCACCCAGGAACCGAAAATAGGAATCATGGAATTCGAATGTTATGGCGCGGAGGTGAGTCGCGCTGGCGACCACGTGCCGCAAGAGATCCCAAACGGGTTGCGGACACGGACCGGCGTGAGAATCGGTGTACATTCCGGCCAATTCGCTTCCACCGGCGATGTGAACCTCAACGACGCGAGTCAAGTCGAGTTGATCTATGAATTCCGATGCCGAAAAGGCGTGGTTGCGAGCATTCGCATAGACGTTGTGTACATCCAGAAGCAACCCGCAACCCGTCTTCGCGGCGAGTCGATTGAGGAATTGCGCTTCCGTCATTTGCTGTTCGGGGAGCTCCACGAAATACACATTGTTCTCCAGCAGGAACGGGGCGGGAACCGTAGCTTGTACGCACGCGGTTCGTTCTGCAATAATCTGCAGCATGTCGTCATCGTAGGGTATTGGAACTGCCATCCCGGCTTCATGCCCGTATCCCGTGGCTCCCTTGACTCGAACGAACGAGAGATGGTCACTGTGCCATGGGAAGTGGTATCGGCGGTGCCAGAGAGCGATCTGATCGATGTGCTGTGGATCGAACAAGTCGGCACTGCCGATAGACAAGCCAATACTGTGAGCGATGATGGGCCGGCGCTCCGCGACCCAGTTGAGAACCTTCACGCTTTCTTCGATCTCGCAATACCTTGGGCTGTGCGCCGGACCACGGTCTGTCCAGAAAGTATCGGGAATCACCTCCAGGAAATCGACCGTATCCAAATGCGCGCGCAAAAAACCGGGCAGAGCGGGATTATACAGGAGGCCGACGCCAAATTTCGGCAGGCCCGCCGGCGGCCCAACCGGTTGTTCAGTGGAAGTGGGATCAAGTGAGGTTGTCATATGTTTAACGTTTATGCGTCGTGTGCGGTCTTCACCACGAACTCGTTGCGCAGGACGCGAATCACCGCGCCATGCGCAACGATATTCGGTGCGCTGCGGCAGTGCGCCTGCCGCAGCGGGCGGATTCGCTAGACCAACTTCCCCGTGGCGAGGTCAACCTTGGCGAACTGTTCCAGCTGTTCATGGATGAACAACGGCATCCCTGAATAGCAACCCTCATGTCCAGTGAGCTTGGGCAGAACGCGATCGTCGATGACTTCTCTGACCTTGAGCAGGTCTTTGAGAAGTGACCGGCGCGGCATGACTATTTCGACCATGGGCAGCGGCGCCCTGGCGTAGTTGATTTCTGCTATCTTGGCTGATGGCATAATGCTCCTTGCGGTATATTGAACGTACTCCGGTTCTCGGAACCGTGATCGGACGTTTTCTCCGGCCAACCCTCCCGCGTGCTCATACGGACATCCCCGCACACGAGATATTAAGATCGGCCGCTCAAGGGAAATACGAAGGCGCTCTGCGGTTTCTTTCAAAAAGCACCGTCGGCAATCTCTCCGGGATTAATCTGACGCAGCCAATTGACGATATGCTTTGAAATGAAGCGCAGGCGCAAAGCGGAGTGTTCTGATACGGCTCAAGGGCTTTTGGCCTTCGCACTGTTGCTCACAGCATCGATATTGCTTTGGGTTTCGTGCAGCCGCACCCGGTCGGCTCCGGCAAACACCGGCGAGCGTTCGATTGAGCAGCGCCTGGCGGAATTGGAGCAAGGTCTGAATCGAAATACGCCACGGTTGACCGACGCCGACGGGTGGCAGCAGTTCGAGCGCGACTATGCGGAAATTGATCGCATGGGACTTGTGCAACGCGCTCAGCGCGACTTCAGCAGCCGGCTCACGAACGCCGCGGTCGAGGCGTGGACGATCGGATACTTGAGGGACACGAACATGGTCTGGTGCGACGTGCGATATCGCCTGCCGGGTAGCGCCGAGACATTGCAGAAGGAATTTGGTTACCAGCGGAAGACAGGCACGAATTGGGACTTGATATGGAGAGTGGAAAATCAGTGATGCGAGGCTTTTCTGGCGATCAGGTTCTTTCCCAGGGGCTAATACCGCCGGGACGGATGCGGAACAAAGGATGCGCTCGCGGCGCAGTCACAGCTCTGAGTTCACGATAGAGATGGGGAGCGCGCAGGCGAAGTTTTGCGCGCAAGCGCTTCCATTCGTGCAGCAATTGTCCCTCGCTCTCGCTGATGCGGCCATGGAACCGGGGGCGCGAAATTTTGGAAGTGTCAAAACGATAACCCCGGCGCCGCGCTTCCCGGGCGATGCCGTGCAGAAAAGCGGCGATGGCGTCAAGGGGGCGGTGGTGAGCGCGAAATCGAGCGAGTTGCGGATGGCGTCGGTAGCCGCGAGTGGCGCCCGCAAGGACCTTTTGCGCCAGCAACGCTTCGCGCCACGCTGAGGTCAGACCTTTGGCGTCCAAATAGCGCGGGTGCAGGGTCCAAAGTCGCATTTGTTGAAGCTACGGCGCCCGAAGCAGTCCATTGTTCAAATCAGGAGCCGCCTCATTGCGTGGCAGCTTCGGGTACCAGCACGATTTCGGCTGTGGAAACGGAACCCTGCACTCCGAAATGATTGAGCGTCCGGGCCGCGATCTGATTAGTGCCGCGATGCAGCGGCCAGGCGAACCGCTCGTCCGATGCTTTCCACGCGCCGCCGTCGAGCTGCACCTCAAACGTCTTGAAGTTGGGGGTCATGGTCTTCAACGTCACGGAGGCGATCCCGTCCAACGCGCGCACTTCGGGGGAAGCCTGGCCAAGCGGGAAGTACGGGTCGACCGCGGGATCGGCCGGCGCCGCGCGCACGTGCCATTTCGTACCGTCGCAAAGCTGATCTTTGGTAATGAACATTTTCGCGTAGTCCTCGCCCGAGTCCATCAGGTCGGTGTTGGGGACGTAGCCAATGAAACCGTATTTATCGAGTTCATCGGGATGCACCGCCAGATCGCCAAAGCCCTCAAATCGTTTCAGGACGACCGGCAGGTCCGCCTTTCGATATCGTTTGCCCGCGATCACGAAGGCGAGGTTCGTGCCGTTGTGATAAAACCATTCCTGCCGAATCTCCCACGCATTCAGCGGCACGGCATTGGTCTCCAGATACATATTGCTGGTGGGGTCGAGCATCACCCATTTGCGATGTTGATTGGACCAGATTTCGGTCACCGCGTGCTCGGTCGATCCGCCTACGCGGGCCGTTCCCTGATGGCGGCGCAGCGCCAAGGGCCGATTCACCCACCCGAGGCTCGCGGCGCTCGACACCATCACGTGGACGTAATGCGAACAGAAGAAGGTGTGACCGTTTTCGATGCCATCGAGAATGTCGAGCGCGCCTTTGGCTCCCGTAGAAGGGCGGCCAAACTTTTTGAACTGTCGATGCGCCCAATCCATGAGGAGCACCTGCTTTTGAAACTCGTCGCGGCCCGGCGCGATGACCCGGTCGAGTCCGTAGCGTTTGCGCAATTCTTTGAGTTTAGGATTAGTCCAGCGATCAAATCGGAAGCGTCGCGTGTAATCGTTCTCGACGAAAGGAAGTGTTTCGAGGCGCGTGAGCGTGCCCGTTCCGCCATTCACCGGGAAGCGATCACCCTCCCGGAGCACGCCGGGCGCACCGGCAAGGCAACTCGTGTTGAGCGGCGGAGAGACCAGACAAAGAAACAAAAAGGCAAGCGCGGCCTTCATCACAACAGTGGTAACAGTTTGATGAAGCCATGTCGATGACCGGCGTTTGAATCGGTTCCTTGTGCCTTTGCGAATTTGCGCTTATATATTTGTCTCATCGTGCGCTCCCTGTGGATTTTCCTTCTCGCGGCGACCGCTTGCGCCGCGCCAGGCGCAGATTTCAAGGTCATGGTGTTTTCGAAGACGGCCGGCTTCCGCCACCCATCGATCACAAACGGCATCACCGCGATTCGCCAGCTTGCAACCCAAAACAATTTCGAGGTCCTCGCCACCGAAAATGCCGCCGACTTTGCCGAAACCAACCTCGCCCAATTCGCCACGGTCATCTTTCTCTCCACGACGGGCGACGTTCTCAATGCGGGCCAGCAATCCGCTTTTGAACGTTACATTCGCGCCGGCGGCGGTTACGTCGGCATTCACGCAGCCAGCGATATGGAATACTCGTGGCCCTGGTACGGCGGCCTCGTCGGCGCGTGGTTCAGCAACCATCCCGCCATCCAGAAAGCCATTGTCCTCGTCGAAGATCTCGATCATCCCTCTGCGGGCTTTTTGCCGGAGGCATGGGTGCGCACCGATGAATGGTATAACTTCCGCACGAACCCGCGCGCCAACGTCCACGTTCTCGCGCGTCTCGATGAATCCACTTACACCGGCGGCACGATGGGCGATCATCCCATCGCCTGGTTCCACGAGTACGACGGCGGACGCGCCTGGTACACCGCAGGCGGGCACACGCCCGAAAGTTTTTCGGAACCGCTTTTCCTCACGCACCTCCTCGGCGGCATCCGCTACGCCGCCAACGCCATCAGCAATCCTCCGCCGGGCGCACTCGTCCTGTTCGATGGCCGCGACGCCTCGCATTGGACGGTTCCCAACGGCAGTCACATGCCCTGGCAAGTCACCAATGCCACGCTGACCGTTGTCCCCGGCGCAGGCTCCATTCGCACCTTCCAGCCTTTTGAAGATTATCTCCTCCATGTCGAATTCCTCGTGCCGCCGAGCCCACCCGGCACTGCGGAAAATTCCCTCGCCAACAGCGGCGTGTTTCTTGGAGGCCAATTCGAAATTCAAATCCTCGACAGCTACGGGCGTCCGGTTTCCGGGGCGAACGAGACCGGCGCCGTCTGGGGACAGCGCGATCCCTCCACCAACGCCGCTCGCCCCGCCGGCACGTGGGAAACTCTCGACATCGACTTCCGCGCCACACGCTGGAATGGCACGAACAAGATCGCCAATGCCCTCGCCTCGGTTTGGTGGAACGGCGTGCTCGTGCAGGACAAAGTCGAACTTCCCAGTCCCACCGAAGGCGGCGCGCCTCCCGAAAGACCGCCGCCGGGGCCCATCACATTGCAAAGCCTCGTTGGCACCGTTCAGTTCCGCAACATCTGGCTGCTGCCGCGCGCCGTCGTTCCGCGTGGCGCGCCCATCGATCTGGTTCAGTCCGGCTCGACCTGGCGCTACCTCGATGACGGCTCCGGTCCCGGCCCGGAATGGCGCACCCCGAACTTCGCCGACAACACCTGGGGCACGGGCCGCGCCCAACTCGGATACGGCGATGGCGACGAAGCCACCGTGGTCCGTGCCGATCGCACCAATGGCACGCGTATCATCACCACTTACTTCCGCAAAACGTTTGTCGCGACCAATATCGCGGCAGTCACGAACCTCGAGTTGCGTGCCCTGCGCGACGACGGTGCGATTGCCTATCTCAACGGGGTCGAAGTTTTCCGCAATAACATGCCTGCGGGCGCGGTCAACTCCAACACCGTGGCGCTCGTCGCCGTCAACAGCGCAGACGAGATGCGCTGGTTTTCGACCAACATTAACTACTCGGCGCTTATCGAGGGCACCAACCTCCTTGCCGTCGAAGTTCACCAGAACAGCACCGGCAGCACCGATGTGAGCTTCGACCTCGCGCTCTCCGCCCTCCACTTCAACCCGCCCGATCTCACCGTCACCTCCACCAACACGCACGTCGCCCTGGACTGGCCCGCGATGCCTGCTGGCTTCCAATTGGAAATCGCCTCCGGACTGGCATCCAACAATTGGACGCTTGCAACCAATCCACCGACAACCGTTCCTGGAGTTCGGAATAACGTTCTCCTGACCAATTCAGCGGTTGGAAGTGCTTTTTTCAGACTCAGCGCGCCGCGATAGTGAGGCAAAATTTCTTTGTACGGTTTTTCCTTTGGTGTCGGTACTTGGAAAAGGCGCTATGTTGCCACAAACTGACTGCGTCTCCAGGACGATGAGACGGCCCGATATCGACGGTGCGACCGGACCTCCGGCGGACACGCCGAGGGATGAGGAGTTGCTGCGCAGCTACGCCGCCACACAGGCTGATGAAAGCTTTTCCCAGCTCGTAAGCCGTTACGTCGATCTCGTCTACTCGGCGGCCCTTCGCCAGACCACGAACCACGCCACCGCCCAGGATGTGACGCAGGCTGTGTTCAGCGTGCTCGCCCGCAAAGCCGGCGCACTGGCGCGTGAAACAGTTCTGGCGGGCTGGTTGGTGCGCGCAACGCGCTATGCCGCGCTGGATGCCTTGAAGTTCGAGGCCCGCCGCCTCCGGCGCGAGCGCGCTGCTGTCGAGTTGGAGGAAACCATGAGGGACGCCCCCGAAGTGCGGTGGGACCACATCGCGCCGTTGCTGGACGAAGCGCTGACAGCCTTATCCGCGAAAGAACGCAATGCGGTCGTCTTGCGATTCTTCGAAAAGCAAAACTGGAAAGATGTCGGGCAGACTCTCGGGCTCAACGAGAATGCCGCTCGCGTGCGTGTCGGTCGCGCGCTCGAAAAATTGAGATCATGGTTCCGCAAGCGCGGAGTCTCCGCGACTACTGCCGGTTTGAGCGCCGCCCTGCTTGCAAACACGGTCCAGGCAGCCCCCGCGGGACTTGTCGTCGGCACTGGGATGGCGAATGCAACCCTTGTCACACTTCTCCTCAAGCGCTTGCTTTGGCGGAAAATTTTCCCGGCCACGCTCTCCATTGTTCTTGTTGCCGGGACGCTCCTTGCGTGGTGGTTTCTTTCCTCGCGGGCCGAAACTCCGCGCGTCGCCGCTTCCCCTCCGCTCCCGGCCGCCGCGACAGCTCCGCCTGACCTTCCCGGCGAAGTGCGCGCCGTTCTCAGGGAAGTTGATCGCGGTTTGTTTTTCAACGATCCGCAGGCTTTCGTCGGCCAGATCAGCTTCGGCACCCCCGAACAGGAACGCTTCCGCCCATTGCTCGAAGAGTATGCCCGGGTCTCCAACGAATTTCGTGCCGCGCTGGCCGAAGTCCATACCGCCGGCCGGGCGCCGTCGCGAACGTATCGCGTTATCCTGGAGGATCTCTTCACCGGGCAGGCCGGCCCCGGCCCTCTTCTGTTGACTCCCACGCATGCCATAGACAACGCCTTCCGGAGTCATTCCCTCCATATCGTGAAAACGAACGGAACCTGGAAATGGGATTATTTTGCACCGTTCTCCCCCGAAATGCTCCCTCAAAGAATGTCGGCCCTCGCATCGAAAATCGAAGCCATGAAAATGCTAACTTCCGCGTTGCGTGAACGCTCGCTCACCAATGCCTACGAAGCGCTCGATCAATTCAAGCTCGCGGCTCCCCGTTAGGTATGTACGATTTATCCATCAGCGGCGGTACAGGGATATATGCAAATCACCTGGCTCCGCGTCCTCACTGCCGCACTTGTTTGTCCTTTCGCCACTGCCGGCGCTCCACGCATCCTCACTGAGCCTCTTAGCCAGGCCGCCAATCCTGGTTTGAACGTAACCTTCAGCGCAGCGGCCACGGGGGTCGCTCCGATCCGCTATCAGTGGTTCGCCAACGACGCGCCTTTGGCCGGCAAGACCAACTCAATTTGCGCACTCACCAACTTGCAGTCCACCGATGCCGGCGACTACAACGTCCTTGTCTCCGACACGAGTGGTTCCTCCACCAGCCGCCTGGCACGCCTCGAAATCGTTTCCGGTTTCACACGCGTGACGAACAGCACGGTCGCCCGCGCGAAGAACGCGCTGGGCGCCGCCTTCGGCGACTTCAACAACGACGGCTGGGTCGATCTCGTCGTCTCCGGCGATTACTACCTCGTTTACACCAACGGGGGCCACGGCAACTTCATCCAGATCACCAATCGCGTTCTCGGCGGCGACACCAATTTCGCGCGCACCGGCACGGCGTGGGCTGACTACGACAATGACGGCCATCTCGACCTCGCCATTGGCGGCTGGGGTGGCAGGCCCCTGGGGCTTTATCACAATCGGGGCGACGGTGAGTTCACGCGCATTACGACCAACATTTTTGACGGACCGGGTGTGCAGCAGCTCTCGGTGGCGTGGGGCGACTACGACAATGACGGCTTTGTCGACATGTACATCCCTACCGCTATTGCGGGAAACGGGCCTTACCCGGACATGCTCTTTCACAATAACGGCAATGGCACATTCGCCCGTATCACCAATTCACCGGTCGTTACCGACCCCACCGCCAATCAGGGCGCTCTCTGGGGCGACTTCGACAACGACGGTGACCTGGATCTTTTCGTGACATCCGTTACCGGTGGCAAAAACCGCCTGTATCGCAACTTCGGCAACGGTGCCTTCGTCGCTTTAACCAATAGCCCTGTCATGCAGGATGGAGGACAGTCTGGCGGCTGCATTTGGGGTGACTTCGATAATGACGGCGACCTCGATCTGTTCGTCGCGAATTTTCAAGGCAACGCTCTCTATTACATGAACGATGGCGGTGGGGGATTCGCCCGCGTCACCAACAGCATTATCGTTCAGGACGGCCCTTCGGCGGGTTGTATCCCCATCGATTTTGACAATGATGGGTGGCTTGACCTCGTCACACCCGGCCCGGCGAACCTCCTCTATCACAATGCCGGGGACGGCACGTTCACCAAAGTGACGACGGGACCTGTCGTGGCCCAACCCGTTACTACGTTCGGCAACAACAGCTTTGCGGCCGCCGATGTCGATCGCGACGGCTTTCAGGATTTGCTCTGGGTGGATTTCAATGCCAACAGCCAGCTTTTTCGCAACGACGGCAATTCCAACGCGTGGCTCTCCGTTCGGTGCGAAGGCCGCGTGTCCAACCGCGCTGGCATCGGCGCCAAAGTCCGCGTCGGCGCGTGGACTTCAGAGCGCTTCACCACACAATTGCGCGAGATCGGCGGCGGTGGCCTGATCTTCACTCAAAACGAACCGGTTGCCGCTTTCGGCCTTGGTTCTGCGACGAACGTCGCCGCGCTGATCATCGAATGGCCAAGTGGGCTCGTTCAACAGTTCACGAATGTCCCTGCGCGCCAGTTTCTCCACGTGATCGAGCCTGTGGTTAGCATCGACCCAATGGAGACAAATGTCCCGGCCGGATCCACCGTGACGTTTGGCGTCTCCTCTGCCATCGTTGCTCCAGGCGTGCAGTGGTACCACGATGCCGCCCTGATGCCGGGTGAAACAAACGCCACGCTAACGATCGCGAACGTCCGCGCGTCCGATTTGGGGCACTACACTGCGCATGTGTATGATGCCACCTCCCAAGGTACGTTCATTCCCGTTGCCGCCAATCTCTCTGGCGCAGTCATTGCCGCGGATAATTTCAAAACAAATTTCGTCCGCTTCGGAAGTAATCTCACTCTCACCGCCGCGGCCGTTGGCGCGGCTCCTTTCGCTTATCAATGGTTTCGAAATGCATCGCCAATCGCCGGCGCGACCAACTCAACCTTTGTGCTCGCCAATGCAGCGGTCCAGGATGAAGGCGCGTACGCTGTCACTGTATCAAACAGCTACGGCGAAGTGCACAGCCAGCAAGGTTCACTTGTGGTTCTCGTCCGTCCCGGGATCGTCGTGCAGCCGCTCGATCAAAACGTGGTTTCAAACGGCGCTGTCTCCTTCAGCATCAGCGCGATTGGCCACCCCCTGCCGCTGAACTTTCGCTGGCGGCGCAATGCGCTCACCTATACCAACATCACTTTGTTCGGCAGCAACTGCTTCGTCACCTTTCCGGACCTTCAGCCGGGCCCGACTAATCAAATCACCTTCACGGTTGTGGTTACCAACCTCGCGGGCTCGATACTCAGCAGCAACGCGGTCGTCACTTTCGCTGCAGACACTGACCATGACGGTGTGCCTGATTCGTGGGAAGCCAGTCACGGCCTCGACTCCGCAGATCCCGCCGACGGCGCTCGCGACGACGATGGCGATGGCATCTCCAATCTCGCGGAGTATCAAAGTGGGACCGATCCGCGCGACGCGGCAGATTCGCTTCGCCTGAATCTTCTCCCATCTGCCGGCATCACCTGGGACGCCACCTTTCGCGCTGAGTCCAACCGCACGTACACCGTACAGACCACCGAAAACCTGGGCCAGTGGCGACCGCTCTTGCACATCCTCGCTGCGCCTACCAACCGGACTGTCCACGCCACCGGTCCTGCCGATGCGCCTCGGACCTTTCTCCGTCTCAAAACCCCAGCGTCTCCATGAAAGCGAACGCAAACTCTTGAGCGAGTTACAACGTCGCACGCCAGTCCAAAGGGAATCAGACAACGGCATCTCATCGGCTAAAAAAATTTTGCTTTTTCAAAAAATATCTTCGTCGATGGAAGGAATTCTGCTCTAGTTGTGTCATGATCCGGGGTCCTTTTGCTGGAGCGGGCGCATTGTGTGCAAAGGTGACGGTAATCGTGCCAGCCCTGAACGAAGCGGAGACGATTAGTTCGGTCGTGCAGTTTGCCAATCAGAGTCCGCTGGTGGACGAAGTGATCGTCGTTGACGATGGATCAATCGATGGCACACCGGAGCTGGCCTACGCCGCAGGCGCGAAAGTGGTCACCAGCACGATGCTTGGGAAGGGCGCGTCGATGGAGGACGGAATGCGCGTGGCGAAAAACGAAATCCTCCTTTATCTCGATGGTGACCTGGCCGGACTGATCCCCGACCTGATCGAACGGATGGTTCAGCCGATTGCCAACAACGAGGCTGACTTCGTGAAGGCGAAGTTCACGCGCGCGGCTGGACGCGTCACCGTGCTAACGGCCAAGCCGCTCCTGAAAACTTATTTTCCAGAGCTCGCCCACTTCGAGCAACCCTTGAGCGGCATCATGGCCGCGCGCCGCTCCCTTCTCCAGACCCTGCGTTTTGAAAACGATTACGGAGTCGATATCGGCCTGCTCATCGACGCAGCGATCGCCAAAGCGCGCATCACGGAGGTGGATGTGGGCCACGTCGAACACGACAGCCACCCGCTGGAGGTGCTCGGTGAGATGGCCACGCAGGTCGCACGCGCGCTGCTGGATCGCGCCACTCGTTGCGGCCGACATCGCACCTCCTACGTCGCCGCGATCAAAGAGGTGGAACGCCTTGCCATGGCGCATCCCGAAGAGGTCCTGAGCCGCTTGCCGCAACCCGAGAGGCTGGCGTTGCTGGACATGGACGGCGTGTTGCTGAACGGGCGTTTTATCAGGGAACTCGCGGAGGCCACGGGCAAAGCAAGCGAGTTGGCACAATGGCTGGATAACCAACTCGTTGGTGCGGCTGAACGGACGCGCCGGATCGCGAAAATTTTTGCCGGCGTTCCCACGGACGTATTCGAAGGGATCGCGCGGGCCATGCCACTGGTCTCGGGCGCAGTTGAGGCGGTGGTCGGCCTTCGCAAGCAGGGTTATCGCGTCGGCATCGTGACTGACAGTTTCCAAATTGTCGCTGAGACCGTACGGCGCCGCGTATTTGCGGACTTCTCGCTTTCGAACCTGATGCGGTTCACGCGCGGCAAAGCGTCAGGCAACGTTACGATCTGCCCGGCGATGGTTCATCCCGATGGCTGCCGCGAGCACGACGTGTGCAAATTGAACGCACTGCGGCACATCATGGACCGGACCGGGATTGCGCCGCACCAGGTTCTCGCCGTGGGCGACGGGGACAACGACATCTGTTTGTTGAAGGCCGCGGGCACCTCGATCGCGTTCGAGCCCAAAACAGAAAGCGTGAAAGCGGCGGCCCGGCACGTAGTCCAGGGCAACCTGACGCACGTACTGTTGCATCTCCCCATCACCGCCATCGCGGCCTAATGCGACGACAAACTTCGCGCAAGGAGCGCGGTGTATTCCATCGCGCCCCGTTCGTTGAGGTGCGTGGTTTTGGCGAACAAATCGTCGGGCAACGTCGCAGGCAAGTCCGCCAGCGTCCCATCGGACCCCAGCCACTGACTCCATTGCAAGAGCATTCGGCGATGCCGTTCGGCGTAGTCGGATGGCGCGAAGCCAGCCGGAACAGGAGTAATCCCAACCAGGAGCTTCACGCCGGGCGGAACCGCCGCTTTGAAAGCTCGGCTCTGAGCTTCGAGTTGAGTGGCGAGGCGATACTCCGGATTCCCCTGAAAAGTTTTCGGATCGGGATCGACCGCGCTGCCTCGCTCCCGTCTCAAATGCGCTTCAAGATCATAAGTAAACCCGTAGCGGCGGCCGTAAGCGCCGGGAAGCGCCGTCGGCAAAACGCGGCTCAAGATTCGCCCGCGTAAAAATTCCAGACCAAGCCAGTACGAAGCATTCCGTTTCGTAACATGATCTTTGCCAGCGATGAAATGCTCGAATGCGGCCGTGTGATATGCTTCGGCCGCGGGTCGGCGCAGGGCTTCTGGATGCAACAGCAGCACAACCTCCTTCAGTTGGTTGGTATTCGCAGCGTTGAAGCGCTGCAGTAGCTTCGCATGCGCGCTCAGGTCGAGATAACTCAAAGTGCCCAGGTTCAGCACCGGTTCTCCAATCGCTTCGCCCAACCGCACTGCGACAGCGTTCATCAGGCACGACGAATCTCCAACGAGCAGGACTTTGGCGTCGCTTCGTGAGCCGCTCGCTTCGACTTTATGAATGACAATCGTGCGGTCCACGTCCAGCGCGGGACGCGGCGAAGGAACTGCGTTCAACCATGTTCCCGCGTGCAGCAGTGCGGCGCCGATCGCCACGACCGCGAGTGCTGGCCCGAGAAGTCGCAAGAGGTCGTGCGGAGAAAAATCGTAGGTGTGACTGCGCATGATCAAAACTGAAAATAAATAAACGGCACCTCAACGCGCTCCCAATAAACAATAATCGCCAGCAGCAGCAGTCCTTGCCACGTGGCCAGCGCCCAGCGCGAGAGTGAGAGCGGAACCAGCGAATTGCGCGACCGGAATTGCCACAATTCCACGGCCAGCAACGGTATCACAAACACGACCAGATTTGTGACATAGCTGCCAATCCACACCGGACGGGACCACTCGGAAAACGAGCGAGTCATATTGACGATTTGGTCGAAGGATTGCGCGCGAAACAGGAGCCACCCATAAAAAACGAACAGCATCGTCATCAGCCACCCAAAGATTCTTCCAATTCCAGGCCCGGGAGTTGTTCGTGTCGTGAAAGCGCGATGGGCGATCAGGCCCACGCCGTGCCACGCGCCCCAGAGAACGAAATTCCACGCCGCGCCGTGCCATAAGCCGCCCAACAGCATCGTGATGAACAGGTTTAGGTAAGTGCGAGCCGCGCCGCGACGATTTCCGCCAAAACTGATGTAAAGATAATCCCGCAGCCACGTCGACAAGCTGATGTGCCAGCGTTGCCAGAATTCCCGGATGCTCGAAGCGAAGTACGGCAGGTTGAAATTGACCATAATGTCAAAGCCCAGCACGCGAGCGAGGCCGCGGGCGATGTCCGAGTAGCCCGAGAAATCGCAGTAAATTTGAAATCCGAACGCGATCGTCGCCAATGCCACGGCCGGACCTGAGTAGGCGTTGTTGCCGTAAACCATGCTCACAAGCGCGTCGAGATTGTCGGCGATCACAACTTTCTTGAACATACCCCAGAGAATCAGCCACGCGCCTTCCTCGAGCATCGCTCGGTTAATTGTGAGCGTTCGTTCAAACTGCGGCAGCAAATGGCTCGCCCGCTCGATCGGGCCGGCGACGAGTTGCGGAAAAAACGAGACGAAAGCCAGGAAGTTGACAAGGTTGCGACAGACCGGAATCGCCCCTCGATACACGTCGATGGTGTAGCTCATCGCCTGGAAGGTGTAGAAGGAGATCCCGACCGGGAGAATGATCCGCAACGTTGAGGTGTGAAATGGAATATCGAGCTTCTGCAACAGCGCCGCCAATGACGTGGAGAAAAAATTAAAGTACTTAAAAAAACCAAGGATACCGAGGTTCGCGGCAATGCTCAACGCCAGCCAGAGCTTGCGACGTCGCGCATCGGTCTGCCGGGCAATGCCGAGTCCCACGAAGTAATCCAGCACGCTCGAAAAGAGAATAAGCCCCAGAAACCGGTAATCCCACCACCCGTAGAACAGATAACTGGCGCTGACAATGAGGATGTTGCGGGCGCGAAGATTGCTGCGTACCAGCCAATAAAGCAGCAGAAACCCGGCAAAAAACTTGAGAAAGACCCCGGAATTAAAGAGCATGCGGTTGGCTGCAAATTTGACTCATGCGCGATCCGGGATAATTTAGGAATCACAACGCAGAAGCACGATTTTTCGAACGGATGCGCCCAAAGCCTCACGCCTTTACGCTGATTGAACTGTTGGTGGTCATCGCAGTGATTGCGATCCTGGCTAGCATCTTTCTGCCCGTGCTGTCGAATGCCAAAAAACGCGCCCGGGCGGTTCAGTGCGGCATGAACAATTTGAAGCAAATCGGCGCGGCCGTACAAATGTACGCCCACGACAACGACAACACGCTGCAGCTTGATCCCCTCATTCCCGGCAGCGAGACGTGGGCCTCGATTCTGTTTACGAACATAAATTTGGGGCAGCGTGAAATCTTTCTTTGCCCCTCGTACAAGCCGTTTGCCTGGGAGAACTGGTTGAACGTTTACGGTATCCGGCGCGACGCCCCAACGGACTGCGTCCGTGGCCCGAACGGAATCTTTTTTCGCATCGATTGCGTGAGCAACCCGACCGAATATCTGCTGGTCGGCGATACCACCAGCCAGGCTCAGGGCGGTTTTACCGCACGCCAATACTATCGCTTTCAAATCAGTTCACCCCTACGAATGATCCACGCCCGCCATTCTCTACGCGCCAGCGGCTTGTTCCTCGATGGCCACACCGAATTTTGCGATAAGCCGCGCCTCGAAGGCCTCGGAATTACGGCTGAGTACGGCGCTGACCTCGCGGTCGGGTATTTCTAGGCACTGTGAAGCGAGCCATCCCTCTCGTCATCGGCGTAATCGTCCTCGGGGCGGCCGGCCTCTGGTACTTTTTGCGCAACAACCCACGCGACCACGCGTTGACCGCGCGCGAAGTGGCGACCCGGCGACTCGCTGAGTATCTGGCGCAGAAATCTCCCGGCAGCCGCGTGCTTTTGATCTCAAATCCTTACACACAAGATGCAAACACAGCCGCCGAAATTGTGGCGACAGAGCGCGCGGGCGTTGAAGGGTTCAGGAAAGGCGCGGGCGACAAACTCGTGCTCGAACCCATCGCCTTCCCGGAGCTGAAACCCGAGGCGCGCACGAATCCTCGTGCTGTATTTATCGATGGCGAAACGACAACGCCTTTGAGTTTTCTTGTGGCCGACGATGCGTTCGACAAACTCGCCGCGCAATTTCCGCAGTGCAGCGTTTTCGTCAGTCTCATTGGGTTGCCGCGCACCGTGAAGGAACTGCGTTGCTGGCAGGACGAAAAACCAAACTTCGCGTTGTTGCTGCCGGACCTGCGATTCGTCGGCAACGCCGCTGCGGTCAAGCAGGCGGTGCAAAAAGGCAAGATCGCCGCGATGGTTCTGCAGAAACCGGGCGCCCCGAGCGTGCACCGCGGCGTTTCGGAACACGACTTTGACCGTCTCTTTGTCCTCGTCACGCCCGAGAACATCGAGCGCGCGATACTCGATTTGCCGCAGCTTTTTCCGCCGAATTGATTCCGCTACTCGTTCGCGCCAAGGAGTTTGACGCGATAGAACGCAGCGCCTTCCGCCCCCGCCGCAAACGTGCTGGTGAGGTCCGTCGTGATGTCGCCGACAGTCGTCCACGAGGCACCGGTCAGCGCCGACGCTTTCTCGACGACGTAACGATGAACCGGCGTCGTCGTCTGCGCGATCGCGTCACGCACTTGCGAAGTCGGACCCTGCCACGAGATCGTTATCTGCGCTCCGTCGCGCTGAATCCGCATCACCTTTGGCTTGGGGCGATAACCGATGACCCCACGTACCGACAGTCCCACCTCCCAGGGGGCCGCCAGCCACGCATAATATCTTTCGCCGCTGGCCCAGCTTGTCCGGGACCACAGATAGTTAATGCCAAATTCCGGAAACTCCTCATAACCGTAAACGAGCATGCCGTGGATTTCGGGATTACCGCGCGGCATGTCAGTCTCTCGTGGCGGCATGTTAGTGAACGACCGATAGAACTCGTTGTAATCCTGGAGAAACACCAGCAGCGGATAGCCGGCGTCGATCTCTCGCTTCACATCTTCGAAGGTGAACCCTCTGCCCGCGGGAGTCCGGGGATTAAAATCCGCAAGCTGCGTAAAAACATCTGCGTCGAAACCCTTGAATCGCGTCCACTCCCGCAACCCCGACTGAATATCTGGCGCCGGACCGCCTGATGGCGTCGTCGCGGCATAGTTCACGCGGCGATTGCCATTGGTATCCCAGTACACGAACGAAAACGCGTCGATGTTCCCGTCGCACTCGCCGTTCATGTTTGTCCACTTCCGCTGACTCAGCCCGATAAAATCGCCAATGCAATCGGGCGCATGTTCGGCACGGCCAGCAGTCACGTACGGATCAGGCAACGTACTCTGATAGCTGTAGCTGGACTCGTTGTTGTAGAACACCCAGTAGTCGTCGATGTGCCCAGGTTGATTACTTGGCCGGCCGTCGAAACCGGCCTTGCTCGCCCAAAGTGATCGAATCCCAACATTCGCGCCCCAATTATCCAGCGGCGCGACGCCACCGGCTGTCGGACCTGTATAAAAATCGGCCATTCCATGGCGGTCCCAATAACCCATCAGGTTCCCGGTCGCCGTGCCGAAACATCCCGCGTACCATGAATAATCGGGCACCTCCAACAAATACACGTTGCTATCGGCCTGCAGCGACACGACTGCGGCACAAAGAAGCGAAGAAATAATGGCGGCTTTAGAGCGCATGCAAATGACCACTGATTATAGCATACCTCTGTGGGCTACTCACCAGAACAAATCACGTCGCGCAACTGGGCAATCGACGCCGTGCCCGTCGTGCCCAGTTGATGAATGACAATCGAAGCCGCGGCGTTGGCCATCTCGATGGCCTCGCGCAACGAAGCGCCGCTCGCGAGCGCAGCGGTAAGGTTCGCCGTCACAGCGTCGCCCGCGCCAACAATATCAATTTCACCGCGCACGGGCGGGGCAGGCACGTGTTCAGTCTGCCCCTTCGCATCCGCGCCCATGATCCCGTGTTCCGAAAGCGTGACAAACACCGGTCGCGCGTTCGCGCATGCGACTTTTGAGGCCGCCGCCTGAATTTCCGCAAATTGCATTTCCACACTTTTGCCCGTAAACGCGCTCAGTTCGGTTCGATTCATTTTAAACGCTACCGGCGGGTAGCCCTTCAGACTGCGGCGGCTGTCGGCAATGATGAATAGTTCAGGCAATTGCTTCGCAATGTGTCTGATCGCCTCGAGGACTTCGGTCGAGACAACCCCGGTTTCTGCGATGTCAACCTGATCCATAACCACGATCGCGTCCACTTGGGGAGCAACCGTCTCCAAGCCTCCCCGAAGTTTCGACTGAACCGACTTCGGCGTGGGCGACCAATTCTTGCTATCGAGGCGATTGAGTTCGCGTGGAGCCTCGCCCGGTTGGACAATCAGCGGCTTGCAGTAAGTGAACGTGCGCCGCTGGTCCGTCTCCACAAAATAATCCAGGCACACACCACGCTTTGCCGACAGCGCGCGTCTCAGTTCAAATCCTTCCCCATCCACCCCGCAGAAGCCGACCGGATAGATCGTGGCCACCCCAAGCGCCACCAGGTTGTTGAGAATCGTCCCCGCGGCGCCGGGTTGACTGCGCACCCGCACGACATTGTAAACTTCCAGCCCGGTTTCAATCGACACCTCGCTCCGGCCGGGATCGATCTCCAAATAACGGTCGAGGCAAAAATCGCCCACGAGCGCGACGCGCAATTTCCCGAATCGCTCCGTGATCGCCTCAAAACCCGATGCGTTCATGCGCGGGCAAGCTCGTGCAGCAGCGCGTGCAGGAACGCGACGTTATCGCACTGCAGGTAGTGCATTGTCCCGCCCATGCGCGAAAAGCTCTTGCAGAAGCGCAGGTAGTAGGCCGGATTCTCCCTCGGCGGTTCCCCCTTCGTCCAATCCCAATTGCCGCCGTCCTGCAAATCCACCACGTAAAATGTGTGATCCCGCACGATGGATCTGCCGGCCTGCAGCCGCAGGTTGTTCACACAACTGATGCTCTTCTCGAAAACCTGCGGCGCCATGATCGCTGAGCCGACCGACAACACCACGCCGCCGTCGAGTCTCTCGATCGACCCGCCGATCAACGCGAAGTCCAGCCCTGCCGCGCGACCGATCACCGCGCCGTTAAACCACGGATGATTCGAAATGATGTCGTAGCCAATTCCAGGGTGCACTGTCAGCGGAACGCCGCGAAGAAATGCCTGCGCGAAAATCGAGGTCTGCTTCCACGGATGCTTCAGTTCGATTCGCCCGCCCGGGAGCGCAAATTGCCGCATCGCCTGCAACAGGTCAGCACGCGCCGGCGAGAGCGGGTGTGCCGGTTCGTTCCGCAGAAACCCTTCGAGTTCATCTGCGCTCGGAAGACTCACTCCATCTTCCCTGATGAACCGTCCCAGCGCAGCCCCGTAACCTTCATTGCGCAGCGCGCCCGCCAGCAACGCCAGGTGAATGTAACGACCCGTCTCGTCCCAGGTTCCAAACGTGCCCGTCGCCACGTTCTTCTCGACGCTCTCGGTTGACCACGCCTGATACGCAAACTCCCAATCGTGAATCGACCCCGCGCCGTTTGTGGCCAAATGCGTGACGTAACTCCGTTCCATGAACCGATCCACGAGCAACGCCGCTCCGTTCTTCACAAGGTGCGCGCCGTACATCAGCATCACGGCCGCGCCACGCTTTCGCGCCGCCGCGATGTCCTCCGCGCAGCGTTGCACCTGCGGCCGTAGTTTTTCACCAAACAACGGAGGCTTGGCGTCCGGCTGCACCAGAATCTCCTCGATGCGGCTCAGGCTCGCTCGCTTGCCCAGCGGGTAAACGCGCACCTTTTTCAGATCAAGCGGCTGGATGCGTTGCGCCATCAGTCATTCTGGTTGAGGACCATTTTCAACAGCAGGTCGGCATCGCGGTAATCCGGAATGACAACATCCGCACCAACCCCGAGCAGGCGCTTGCGTTTCCATTCGTCGAACCTGCCCGAACCATTGTTCGCCTCATCGCTGGCCACCGCCACCGCCAGTCCGCCCACCTCCTTCGTGTTCTCGATTTCCACATAGCCATCGCCAAAAGAAAGCAGACGATTCCCCGGAATTGCGTTCTCTTTCAGAATGCGCCCGATGACCATCTTCTTGGAAAAGCTCTTATAATTATCGAGCGCGCCGTAAACGTGTTCGCCGAAGTAAGAATTCAGTCCCAGCAATTCCGCTTCGTACTTCACAAACTTCTCGTCCGTGCCGCTTGCGAGATAGAGCCGCAGCCCGCGCCGCTTCAAATCGTTCAGCAGGTCGAGCGACCCGTGCACGAGAAAATCCTCGCGCGCGCTCTTCCCGCTGCGCACCGCCTCGATGCGCGAGCCAATGCGCTCATCGAGCCGCCGTAGATACTCTCTCTTGTACCAAAGCGGGTCTTGTGGAGTGCCGCCCCGTTCGCGAATGCGTTCCGCGAGCTGGATCATCTGGTAAATCGTCTGCTTCCCGTTCAGCCGCATGATGTCGTCATAAAGCAACTGCCGCCGCGCCGCTTCCATTTCGCCCGCCAGCGCCGGGCACATCTCCACGAACATCGGCACCATCACCTCCGGCCAGCCCTCCCGAATCAGCGACAGCGTTCCATCGAAGTCAAAAAGCACATGACTGATCTGCGGACGCGCCCGAAACGCAGCGCTGAACTCAACGCACCCTTTGAATGGAGGCAACTGCATGTATGCCACAGGCTAACTCGCTATTCTTCCCAAAAGCAATCCAGCGAACATTCACCCGTACAGAACGACCGACTAAGTGTTCTTAAGCCGACGTTACGATTGTAACAGTTATTTGATAACCCACGCCGTGTAGGGTCTCACCCTATTGTTCGCGCTTCCCGCGGCATTGAAGTTCCCGCACGCGATCGCGATGAAAGCAGGTGCCATACGCATGGGAGTCATTGGCGCAGGGGGCTTCGGCCTCTATGCCTTGCAACATTTTACTCAAATTCCTGGCATCACTCTTGTCGGCATGGCCGGCACGCACCGTGAAGCCGCCTTTGCCGCAGCGCAACGCTTTGGAATCCCCGACATCGAAGACGTGGACACTCTCGTCGGGCGCCCGGACATCGATTTGATTTACATCGCGACCCCGCCTTTTTTGCACCACCCACAAGGCATGAAGGCGCTCCAGGCTGGCAAGCACGTCATCTGCGAAAAACCACTCGCGATGACGCTCCCCCAGGCCGACGAAATGATCGCCGTCGCGAAGCAAAAACACGTCGCGCTCATCGCCAACCTGATGCAGCGCTACAATCCGCTCTACGACACCGTTACACAACTCGTTCAATCAAAAGTCCTCGGCGAATTTCTGCACGGCTATTTCGAGAACTATGCCAGTGACGAAGGCCTGGGACCACAGCATTGGTTTTGGGACTGCACGAAAAGTGGCGGGATTTTCGTCGAACACGGCGTCCATTTCTTCGACATGTTCGCGGGCTGGCTCGGTCCGGGAAACGTCGTCTCCGCGCAACGCACCATTCGGCCAGGCACGAACTTCGAGGAGCAGGTCAATTGCACGGTGCGTTACCAGAATGGAACGCTTGTGAACTTTTATCACGGTTTCACGCAGCCCAACCGCATGGACCGCCAGGAATTCCGCTTGTTGTTCGAACTGGGCGACGTGACCCTCGAAGAATGGGTGCCAATCCGCGCGCGCATTCATGCCGTCGTGGACGAGGAGCGGACGCGCAAATTGATGGAGCTTTTCCCCGGTGCGCGCCTGGACATCACGAGCGTTTATGGCGGCGCGACCCGCAAAGTCTATTCGCGCCACAAAAATTCCGACGTTTACCAGATGATCGAACTCCACTGGGGCGATGCCGTGGAAAAGATGCATCGCTACGGCGAGTTGCTGCGCGATGTCATGCGCGACCAGGTGCGCTGGATTTACGACCGCAGCCACCAACGCAAACTCACCGAAAAAAATGGCCGCGATTCTCTCGCTCTCGGAGTGCGCGCCACCGAGTTGGCCGATCAGGCGGGATAGCTTATGCCGGTCCCCTCTCCAGCGACCCGTGTTGAGCATCGAAGCAAACCGCTCGAACGCGGCTTCAATGCCTGCCTGCTGCGCCCCTCAGACGTGCCGCCATCCCGTCCCGACCTGGAAGTCATCGGTGTCTTCAATCCCGGCGCGATCCAAACCCCCGACGGCGTCGTCTTGCTCGTGCGCGTGGCCGAACAGACCGCCGAGAAGCGCAAAGGTTACACCGCCCTGCCGCGCTGGGACCCCGAGGAACGCACTTACGTCACCGACTGGACCAGCAACGACGAACTCACCCCCGTCGATGTCCGCGTCGTGCGCCGCCGGCGTGATGGCCTCGTGCGCCTTACCTTCATCTCCCACCTGCGCGTCTTTTACAGCAAGGATGGCCGCACACTTGAGGATAAACCGGGCGCGTGGCTCGAGCCCAACAACGCCTGCGAGGAGTTTGGCGTCGAAGATCCGCGCATCACACTCATTGGTGACACGTTCTACATCACCTACGTCGCCGTTTCACGACATGGCGTTTCCACCGCGCTAGCCTCTACGCGCGACTTTAGGGCCTTCAGCCGCCACGGCGTCATCTTTTGTCCGGAGAACAAAGATGTGATGCTCTTCCCGGAAAAGATCGCCGGACTCTATTGCGCGTTGCATCGCCCAAATGGTGCGACGGCCTTTACCAAACCGGAAATCTGGCTGGCCAGTTCGCCGGATTTGCTGCACTGGGGCCGCCACGAACGCCTGCTTGGCGGCGGCGAAGATTGGGATCTCGGCCGGATTGGTGGAGGCGCGCCGCCCATCAAAACTGAAGCCGGCTGGCTCGAATTCTACCACGGCAACAGCAAGCGCGAGGCGGAGAAAAATGTCGGCACCTACTCCGGCGGCTTGCTGCTTCTCGATTTGGAAAACCCGCGCAGGATCCGTGGCCGATGCGGACAGATCTTCGTTCCCGAAACGGAATTCGAATGCGAAGGCTTCGTCCCCAACGTCGTCTTCCCCACGGGAATCGTCACCAAAGGCGACAGCGCCCTCGTCTATTACGGCGCCGCCGACACCTTCGTGGGCGTAGTAGAATTCTCCCTCAGCGAGATGCTCGATCGCGTCCGCGCCTAGCTACTCCATCGCCGCCAAAATCTCATCAATCGACAAAATCGCGAAATTCGTCGCGTAATCCGACATCGCGTACGGCAGAACGAGATCCCGCCCGTGCAGCAGCGCCCCGCAAGTGTAAACGACATTCGGCACGTAACCTTCCCGCTCGTCCTCAGCCGGCTTTAGCAGCGGCTCGCGCAGCCGTCCTACAACTTGCGTCGGATCCTCCTTGTCCAGCAGGAATGCCCCGAGGCAATACTTCCGCATCGGCCCCACGCCATGGCTCAGCACCAGCCATCCGGCTTCCGTTTCGATCGGCGATCCGCAATTGCCGAGTTGCACGAACTCCCACGGGAAAGTCGGCTTCAACACCAGTTCCGGGCTGTACCAGAAATGCAAATTCTCGGTGTACATCACGTAAATATTTTCGTTATCCTGGCGCGACAACATCGCGTAGTGCCCGCCGATTTTCCGCGGGAACAGCGCCATGCCTTTGTTCTGCACGGCTGGTCCGTTCAACGTAATGAACTTGAAGTGCAAAAAATCACGCGTCTCCAAAAACTGCGGCAAGATCATTTTCCCGTCATACGCGGTGTACGTCGCGTAATAAATCTGCGAACTGTCGTCGTTTCGAAACAGGACGAAACGCGCGTCTTCAATGCCATTGCTCTGCGAAGGCGAGGTGGGGAAAATAACGCGCTCGGAAACGCGGCTGTCCGGCGCAAACTGCACTTCATAATTCGATTGCGCGAGCAGGAAAATGGCGCGACTGATCGTTTCGCTCTCCGGATCGACCGACCGCACCTGTTTCAACGTCGTGTCGAGCTTTTTGCGAAGATCATTCAACGTAAACTGCGCGGGCAGTTGTTCCAGCACCCGACGGCTAAACGCCCCGGTCAAACCCAATTCATAAAGTTTCCGCTCAAAGAGTGCCTTTTCGTAGGACGCGCTCGGCACCTGCTTCGGTTCCGTGAGAAACCGCGTCGGAGAGTTGATCGTGATATTCCGTTCTGCGTCCACAACGCCCGTACGAAACGTGACCGATGAAATGTGACCTTCCCCCGTGGCCCGCAAGCTCACGATGAACCGCAACGCTCCCTCTGGCAGATTCGTTTGGTCCGGGTGCGGAACGATCGACGGATTAAAGAGCGCCGCCGCTTCCAGAGAATATTCATGGGTGAAATAAGCGCCTATGAGAAGCTTGCGTTCCTCAGACAACCTCTGGTTGGTCAACAGGTATCCCTTGACTTGTTCGAAGCGCAACTTTAGCAGGTCTCGTGTTTGCTGATGGCGCTCCGCAAACTCGGCCATCACGTCGGCCAGCAGTTTCCGCACTTCCTCTTCAGTCAGCGACATCACTCGCGCGCACAAATTCACCGCCCGTTGCTCGCTCGTGAGCCGAAAGGGCCGTACCAAGACGCGTGAGCGGTCCGGCAGCAACCGCGTATTCGTGCGGCGGATGGAGATGGTTCGGGGATGCGCTATCGCAGGGTTCGTGCTGGTAGCGCCGCGGTGTTCGAGTGTCTCAGCGTGGCTCATGTGCAGAATGGATCGCTAGGCCGAAGCCAGCAGTGGCTGCTGAAACACTGTGACCGCATTCTGCGTCAGTTTCATTTCCCCAAGTGAAAGCAGGAAGGCAAGGCTCGATTCCGCGCCCTGGTTCTCGTTGATCCGGTCCACCCGCAAACCGTCGTAGCATCCGCCGGTGTTCGGCGCATACATCTCTCCCCCGAGATCGTTCCAACCCAGGAACCAATCGAACGCCCGCTGCGCCTGCTCATACCAGAAATTATCATTAGACACCCGATACGCTTCCAGGCAAGCCGAGACCATCGCGTGAACTTCAATCGGTTGCTGGTCGAACTGGGCCGGTTCCTGCCCGCGTCGATAGAAGCCGCTGTTTCCAATCGGGCGAAAATACCCATCCTCGGTCGTCTGCAGGTCGGCGAGCCAACGCAACGCGCACACCCCCGTCTCCATTACGTCCTGCCGGCCCATCGCCGCGCCGCTCGCAATCAAGGCATGCGCAATCTTCGCGTTATCGTAAGTCGCCTGCTCCTCGCACCAGGGCCATTCGTCGGCGGCGAATTGCTTGAACAACTCCATCAACCGCTCCACAAGCTGCTCGCGAATCTGCGCCGCGAGCCGGTCCCCGCTCAAGCGTCGCAAATACTCGTTGATTCCGACCAGTGAAAACGCCCACCCGCGCGGCGCGGTCAAGTCCAGTGCCGTCGGCAGTGCCTGATCAAAAAGTTTCCCCGCCCACAATTGAAAACTGCGGCGTCGCGACCGCCCGACGCACGTTCCCAATGCCCACAACGTTCGTCCGTGCGAGTCCTGCGAACCTTTCTCTTCGAGCCACTTGCGGTCGAAGCTCATGAAATTTCGAAAGCGCCGCGCCGCCGGATTAAACGCGTAATGCAGGAATGCCGCGTACGTGCTCGCCAAAGTCCGAATGCGAACCGAATCTTCGCCTAACTCCTCCAGCAACACCGTCATGATCAGCGCGCGCGCGTTATCATCCGTGCAATAACCTTCCGCAAAATTCGGAATTGAAAACGTGGCGTGCTGAAACAGCCCCGTCGAATCGGTCATGCGAAAAAGATGATCGAGCTTGAGTGTGGGCAAGTGACGCGGTTGCTCGTCCAGCGTCTTGATCGAAAACGAATGGCGCGTCTGCACGGCCCGTTCCCACCGCGCCTGCGTGAACGACTTCACGTACAGGCGCGCGACGTTGCTCCAAACCATTTCCCGCCCCAGCTTGTACGCGTTTTTGCGAATGCTGTGCCGCCGGGTCTCATCCTTAAGCAGCCCAATCACTTCCCGCGCGATCGCCGTGCGATCACCGAACGGGACGATCACGCCGCGGTCTTCGCCCAGCAATTCCTCCGCGTGCCAGTAAGGCGTTGAGATCACCGCTTTGCCTGCCCCAAACGCATATGACAGCGTCCCCGACGTGATCTGCGCTGGATTGAGATACGGCGTTATATAGAGGTCCGCCGCGCCGATAAACTCCTTCAACTCCTCCAGGCTCACGAACCGGTCGTGAAAAATCACATGCTTTTGAATATGCAGCCCCTTCGCCAGCCGTTCCAGGCTGAACCGATACGCCTCTCCCTGTTCGCGCACCAGATTCGGGTGCGTCGCGCCGAGCACGATGTACACCACGTTCGGGAACTCCTTCACGATCTCCGGGAGCGCGTGTAGCACCGACTCGATCCCCTTGTTCGGCGAGAGCAATCCAAACGTCAGCAACACCAGTTTGCCTTCCACGCCAAACTTGTCCTTGTAATAATTCGGATCCACGAACGGTATGTCCGGAATCCCGTGCGGAATGAGATCGATCTTCTCCGCGGGCACCCCGTAAATGCTTTGGAGTAGCTCGGCGCCCTTCAACGTCATCACCACGAGCCGCGTCGAGTGCGCGATCACCTCCTGGAACACCCGCCGCTGGTCGCTGGTCGGCTCCCGCAAAATCGTGTGCAGCGTGGAGACCACCGGCATCTTCAATTCCCGCAGCAACGCCAGCACGTGACTCCCGCAGGGCCCGCCAAAAATGCCGAACTCGTGCTGCAGACTTACTACGTCCACGTTGCTGATATTCAAAAAATCAGCCGCGCGCTGATACGACGAAAGGTCCTGCTCCTCGATCTCAAACCGCACGCACTCCGGATAATCATACCCGCCCTCCACATCGTTCACCGGAACCACAAAGCAACGAGTGTCAGGGTGTTCGGTATCGATCGCCGTGCAGAGATCAGACGTAAACGTGGCTATCCCGCATTTGCGCGGCAGGTAGTCGCCCACCAACGCCACCTCATGGATTTTCGATGTCGCGTGCATAGAAAAAACGCTGCGCAGAAACCTGCCACATAGGCACTGGCGCCCAAAGCAGGCAAAACCCTACCGTCTGACTACAAGTTCTGTTTTCGCCACGGCTTTTTCAGAAGGTCAAAACCCCATTATCCGCGCGGATGGAGTTTCTATGATAGTGTCATGCCGAATTTGTACCGACCCTTACGGTGCCTGTTTGCAGGAAGCTTCCTCGCAATGCTCGCTCTCAACACGTTGCATGCCTCGGATTGGACTATCCAAAATCCACGCCTCACTGGACCACGCCTCAATGCGATTGCCGGAAACGAATCGCGCGCCGTGGCCGTCGGTTTGCAAGGCCACATCGTCACGTCAACCGACTTGTCGAATTGGTCTCCGCAAAACGTCGGAAGCAATCGACACCTCCACGATCTCATTTACGCTAACAACACCTTCGTCGCAGTCGGCGCGCTCAACAATGATTCCGGCGTCCACAGTTTGGCGATGACGTCGAGCGATGGCCTCACTTGGACCGAACAACCCACCGACTCACGCGCGTGGAAGTCCATCGCCTACGGCAACGGCACTTTCGTGACCGTCGGCGATCACACCATCGACACGTCCACCGACGGTGTCGTGTGGACGCGGCGCACCCCGTTCGCCTACGTGCAATTTCAAGGCATCGCCTTCGGCAACGGTCTTTTCGTCACCACAGGGGTGTTCAACGACGGTCGAGGCAATTTCTACTACAGCGTCCAGCGCTCTACCGACGGCGTCACGTGGAGCGGAAGCCCTGCTCCCGCAAACGTCACGATGCGCGGCATCGCCTTTGGCAACGGCCAGTTCGTCATGGCCGGCGACAACGGGATTATTTTCACCTCGGCCAATGGCGTCGACTGGACGTTGCGCCAAAGTGGCAGTGCGTCCCTTCACGACATCAGCTTTGTCGGCAGTCGATTCGTTGCCGCGGGAAATGGCGGCGCCGTGTGGCAATCCCTCGACGGGGTCACCTGGACCCAGCCGGGCTCCGGCGAATCACAGAATCTTTTCGGCGTGGGTTTCGCGCTTGGCCAGGTGATCGCTGTCGGCGAAGCGAGTGCGATCGTTGCGTCCTCAGAGGACGGCCAGTGGTCATCGTTGAATTCTTCGACCGGTCACGATCTGCGCGCGGTCACGTTTGGACCTGGTGGGTTCGTTGCTGTCGGCGAGCACAGTGCAGGTATACACTCCGCCAGCGGCTCTGCCTGGAAATTCGATCCGATCGTCAATCCGCCCCATGGTTCCGAGTATGCGTCGTTCAATGCCGTCGCGCAGGGACGTGGCGCCTATGTGGCGGTGGGCGGCCTCGGAGGCCCCATCTTCACTTCCTCCGATTCCGTCACGTGGACGCAGCGCTATTGGAACCTCGGGCTGGACAACTGGCACGGCGTTGCATACGCGAATGGGCGTTTTGTGGCCGTCGGAGAAGCTTCCAGTGGCTACGCGCCTTTCGCCGCCATCTTTACCTCGACCGACGCCGTGACATGGTCGCTCATCCGCCCCGGGACCGGCCCCGGCCTTCGCTGCGTCACGTATGGCAACGGTCTGTGGCTGGCCGCGGGCGACGACCTTTACACTTCGATCGACGCGGCAACCTGGACACCACGAACACTTCCCACGACCGGCACGGTTCACGCGGCGACGTTTGGAGGAGGACGGTTTGTCCTCGCGGGCGAACTCGGCGGAGTGTTCACATCCACGGACGGCGCCGCGTGGACCCGTCAAACCGCGTTCGGCAATGCCATAGTGCGCGGCCTCGCATCCGGGAACAATGAGTTCGTGGCCGTGGGCGAACGCAACGGCTCCGGCGTGATTTGGTCCTCCGCAGACGGCCTGGCCTGGAACGAAGACGCTTCAGCGCCAGTGCCCCTCGCAGCCGTGGCTTTTGGCAATGGCGCCTTTACCGCAGTCGGCGCGAACGGATTCGTGCTCCAGTCGACCGGCACAAACACGCGCCTGGCAATCCGCAAGGTGCCCGATGGTAGTATTGAAATCTCTTGCCCCACCGAGATCGGTAAACAGTACCGGCTGCAGGCCTCCTCGGATGGCCGCGTCTGGACGGACATGGCCAACTTTCGCGCCGCGAGCACGGCATCGGCCTACCGCATCGTTGACAAGACCACCATACGCCTTTACCGGCTCGTCTCGCCGTAACAGGACGCAGGTCAGTGCTTGTCTAGTGTCGTGGGCAAGGCCATGGTGCTTATGTGACGTGGTGTATGAAAAGACTGCTCCTGCTCGCTGGGCTTCTAGCAGCCATTCCGTCTCCGGGCGAAGAGGTGCGCGGGCGCATCGTCTGCCTCGCGGAGAACAACGAGCAGCCGAAGGCGTCCGTGAACCACGAACATGTTTTGGGATTCAAGACTGCCGAAGGCAAAGTGTACAAGCTGACGAAGACCCGTTTTTCAGAGGCACTCTTCGTTGACAGGCGGTTGCACGAAAAGGAGTTACTGCTCAAAGGCAACGTGTCGGGAGATGCGAAATCGTTCGATGCGTTGACGATCCGTTCCATCAAAAACGGCGTCGTGCACGACTTGTATTACTACTGCGAGATTTGCGCGATTGAGTCGGTCTCGCCAGATATTTGCGGTTGTTGCCGAATGCCTGTCGAACTCGTTGAGAAGCCGCTGAAGTGACGCGGACGGCGGCGGAGCGCCGTCCCTGCCTATTTGTGGCCTTTGCCTTCGTAGATGATATCGAACATGACGGGCGAAGTGTCGGCGCCTTTGGCAGGAATTTTCACGCGCACGGCTTTGTGCTCTGGAGCGGGATTGATCATCTTCGGCAGTTCACCTTCGGTGGAGCTGACGGGCCGCAAGCTGATGACCATGGGATGATCCGTTGAAGTCTGTTTGCTGCTCGTGCTTACGAGTTGCTTGTAGTCCTTGATGGCGTCCGGCGCGGTGTCGAGTTTCGCCGGCACGAGGACCGCGAAGTACGCGAACTCGGCGCTGCCGGAGTGATTGCCGTCCTGGGGTTGGAGGGCAAACCGGATGGTGTAAGTGCCTTTGGTGATTTCATCCTCGCGGTAATCGCGGCGAGCAGAGGCGAAGGAGGCCGCGCCCAACAACGTCGCTGGCTTGAGCGCGTCCAACGCGGTCGCAGGCGATGAGGGCTTGGACTGAAGGTTCAACTCCTTTGCGAGCCACAGCTCGATCACAGGCTTGTCACCGTCGAGCAATTGCAGGGCCTTGGGTTGGAGCAGGGCGCCAATCGCTGCGTTGACTTCAGTCGGCGGCGGTTTGTCCGTGATCTTCAGAGTCAAGTCCGCGGCGGAGGCCACGCAAGTGCAGAGAACAAGAGTGGCAAAAAGCCGAAACATAAGGCCCCTTCTACTCGTTGTTTAACGCGCGAAGCTCGCCAGAAACGCGCTGCGCTGGCCCGTGAACTGCCACGTCGAGTCAAGACCCTTGCCGTTGAACGCTGCGAGTTCGGTGTAGGCGGCCAACGGTTCGTTCACGTCCGTGAGCGGAGGATAGAAAATGTCTTCGTTGCCGCAGACGTGGTCATTGTCACCAAAGCAACGCGTCGAAATGTCGATCAGGCCTTTGGCCTTGACGGCCGCGCAACCGGATTTGCTGCAGGAGCCCATAGTGGCCTGAATGTCCGAGGTCTTCACGTCGGCGACCTCCCTGATGAGTTGGCCGGCCATGGATTGCGCAAAGCTCTTCAACGCCTCGCGTTGGGTCGGGCTGGCTTTCTCGTCGACAATGAGCACCGCTTTGCCGCTGCGCGGCTCGTACTTCATGTTGCCAAGGGTCGCGTCGGCGCGTACGACGGCGATCACGCTCAACCCCTCCAGCGAAGTGCCTTGCCAGCTTCCTTCCTTTACGGACCAAACGAGCATGGCTTCTTTGCCAGTCGTGCCCATTTCGGCGTTGGCGAAGCAAGGCCCTGTGTAAATATCGCAGGAGCGGACTTCGAGGTAATCGCCTTTGATCTGCGGTTGTGACACGGCGAGGGCACTCGCGGCGGTGAGCGTCGTTAACAGAGCGGCAAGAATCATTTTCATAAGCGTCCTTTCGGCTTTAAATCCACTGTTATCCTACATAACAGGAGCGGGTCTTGCAACATTCGGTTTTGCCGGTCGGCAGGCCGTCAGGACCGAAGCTTTCCTGCGTGTTACAGCACCAGTACATCCCGTCGTCCTCGTCGGACCCGTGATACATGCCTTTGTTGCGCAGGTTCAGGCAGGGAATATCGCTGCGCGCGGTTTCTGGAGTTGGCTGGTCCATACTATGCGTTGGCTGTGGCGAGGATCGCGCGTTTCACGGCCGTCTTCACCAGTTGAATTTTGTAGGCATTGCCGCTCAATGGCTTCGCGCCGTCGGCGGCGGCATCGCCGCAACGCTTGGCCGTGGCTTCGTCGATCCTCTGTCCGTTCAAGGCTTGCGCTGCCTTCGTCGCCACCCAGGGTGTGGCGGCGACATGGCCAAGGACGATCTGCGGGTTGGAGGCTGTACCGTTTTGCGTTTGGAATGCGACCGAGGCCGTGACGTACGGCCAGTCTAAACCGTGACGATGCCGCACTTCGTAAGTCGCGTTGCGAAATGAATTGGCTTCGCGCGATGGAATCGTGATCGCGGTGAGAATTTCGTTTGGCCGCAACGTTGTCTCGCGCTCGTTCTCGTTCTTTGGCGCCTGGAAGAATTGTGCGGCAGGGATGTCGCGCTTTTTGCCATCCGCTGCGGAGGCAGAGATCGTCGCGCCGAGCGCGATGAGAACCGGACCCAGGCTCGATGCATTCACGAACAGCGCAGGGCCGTCGGTGCCAAAGATGGCGTGATAACGATTGTCACCTTCGCGGACCAACGACGTGTCACCCTGCTTGCCGAACAAACCCAAACCATTTCGATAATACCAGCAGCGCGGACGCTGGCAGAGGTCACCACCGACGGTGCCCGCGGAGAGGATTTGCGGGCTGCCGATGCCAGTGATGGCGGTGACGACCGACGGGAACAGTTCCTTAATTTTTTTGTTCTCGGCGATTTCGCCCAGCGTGGTCATCGAGCCGATGCGCACACCCTGGCGGCTGTCGTCCAGGCCGCGCAGTTCTTTGATGTTGCGCAAGCTCACGACGCGTTTGGGCGAGACGACGCCCTGCTTGAGGGCGGTGACGAGGTCGGTGCCGCCGGCGAGGATTTCAGTTTCACCCCACGCGCTGCCGAGCAGCCCGGCGGCTTCCTTCAGAGATTTGGGCGCGGCGTATTCGAATGCCTTCATACAAACAATCCTTCCTTTTGCAGAGCGGTGATGACGCGATCAGGAGTGTGCGGCAGGTTGGGCACGCGCACACCGATCGCATTTGCGACGGCGTTGGAGATCGCGGCGGCGGGCGAGATTACTGGAGGCTCGCCAATGCCAATGACCCCACGCTTTTCGTGTGCCTCGGTGGTCATCATGTGAACGCGCAGCTTTCCCACATCCTTGATGCCGGCGAGGCGGTAGAATTCCATGTCGGCGTTCAACATGCGCCCGGTCTTCGCGTCGTACACGGCTTCTTCGTAGAGCGCCGAAGTGATGCCCATGATCAACCCGCCGAAAACCTGGCTCTCGGTCAGCTTCATGTTGATGATCAGCCCGCAATCCTGGGCGGCGACTAATTCCTCCAGCATCACAACGCCGGTTTCGATATCGACGGAGACCTCGGCGATCTGCACGCCGCCGACGCCTTCGTTGGTGAAGCCTTTGGCCTTACCCTCATTGCGCGTTTGCGTGCCGCGCTTGGTGATTGGCATCGGCCCCATTGCCCGGCAGGCGTCTTTCCACGCGATTTTGTTGTCCGGCTTATCGACCTGGCGGATCGCGCCGCCAACGGCTTCGAGATTTTCGGCGCCCGTGTTGAGGCGACCGGCCACCGATTCGCAAAGCGCATTGAGCGCCGCGGTCGCGGCGAGCCGTGACGAAGTCGAGATGCCGCCGATGGTCGTGCTCCCGCCCGAACCGCCGGATTTCGGCAACGAGTTTTTCCCGATCTCGACCTTCACGGCGTCGAGTGGCAGCCCCAGCGTGTCGGCCACGACCTGCGCAATCACCGTGCGCGTTCCAGTCCCGAGGTCCTGAGAACCGATCTTCGCCTCGACTGAGCCGTCAGGGTTGATGGTCACGTCGCATTCAGAGTCATGCCCGAGGCCGCCCCAGGTGTGCAACGAAACGCCGAGTCCGCGCTTGATCGCGCCGGGCCGCTTGTCGCCGCGCGCGTGCGCCTTTTCCTTGTAGCCAATCATCTTGGCGGCGATGTCGAGTTCTTCGCGGTAAACGTCAGCCCGCTGCGTAAGATCGAGGTTCTTCGTGAAGAATTCCAGTTCATCGATCTTCAATGCCGCCGCGGTATCGGCCAGCGCGGCCATGGTCAGGAAGCAGTTTTGCGGATGACGCGGAGCGCGCCACGCGGCCGCGCTGCCGCGATTGGTCGGGATGCGCTTCACGGTCAGGCGCGTGTTCGGAATCTTGTCGAACACGTACGGCATCAGGTCCGGCGGCCCGCCACTCATTCCGGCGGTGCCCCAAACTTCGCTTTCAAACGCGGTGATTTTGCCGTCTTTGGTCGCGCCGACTTTGATTTTGCTGTAGCCCGACGGACGATTGCCCGCAATCATCAATTCCAGGTCCCGCTCCAGCAAAAGCTTCACTGGCTTGCCGGTTTGCTTCGCGAGTTGCGCGGAGACGGTGCCCCATTTTCCCGGATTGAACTTCGATCCGAAGCCGCCGCCCATGAATTGGCAATCGACGTGGATTTTATTTTGCGGCACGCCCGCGGCGTCGCTCAAGCCGCGATCGGCGTAGCCGGAAACGTTTTGCGTCGAGGGCCACACGGACATTTCGCCGTCGCGAATCTCAGAGACCTGGCCGTGTGATTCCAGGCAGCAATGTGTGATCACCGGGATCCCATAATTGCCCGTGTGCGTCACGTCGGCTGTGCCGAAAGCTTCATCGACATTGCCGGCGTCCTTTTTCGTGGGATTGCCTTTGGCAAACTCCGGATTGGTGTCAACCACCTGGTGTTCGAGCGGTTTGTATTCGACTTTGACGAGACTGGCGGCTTCGATGGCGATTTCTTCGGTGGTCGCTGCAACCGCGGCCACGATTTGCCCCACGTATTGGACTTCCTTGCCAATCGCCGCTTCGTCTTTCCACACGGCTTTCACGCCCGGAAGTTTTTCGGCGGCGCTGCCGTCGATGCTCACCACTTCCGCATGTGGATGCGGGGAAGTGACGACCTTCGCCCAGAGCATGCCGGGCCGATTGATATCGAAAGAGTATTTGGCGGCGCCGGTCGCTTTGGCCGGGCCGTCGGCGCGATCAATGCGTTTGCCGATGTGGGTGCGTTTCGCCGCAATGGGCCATTCTGCTTTAGGCATTTGAACCTCCTTTTACATTCGCCGCGTCTGAAACCGCGAGCAACATGCCGGCATACGTGCCGCAACGGCAGAGATTGCCGCCCAGCCCCGCGCACACTTGCTCGACGGTGGCCTTGGGGTTGGCGCGCACGAACGCCGTCGCCGCGGTCACAAATCCCGGCGTGCAAAAACCGCATTGCTGCGCGTCGTGTTTCACGAATGCTTTTTGCACCTCGTTCATTTTCTCCGGCGTGCCGATGCCTTCGACCGTGGTGACTTCGCGGCCTTCGGCTTCGACCGCGAGCATGCAGCACGAATAAGTCGGTTTGCCGTCCACCAGCACCGTGCATGCGCCGCACGTGCCGCGATCGCAAACTTTCTTGGGCCCGGTGAGATCGAGCCGATTGCGCAAGGCATCGAGCAGCGTCACGCGCGGTTCGACGTTGACCTTTCGCTTTTTGCCATTGATATCGAGTGTAAGGGGAATCTCGCCCGGTCCCTGGATGCCTTGCTCGGCCGCCATCGCTTGCTTGAGCCCGGCGGGAGAGATGAGCCCGCCGGCGACGGTGCCGATGCCGACGCCCTTGAGGAAGCCGCGACGGGAGTACCCTGAGGTCGTTTCGTTAGACATGATCGCCTTTCCTATGCACGTTCCGCCGTCGCCCGGAGAACCCAACGTGAGCACGGACCGGCTCGCGACGAAATCGTTGGCTTAATTGCAAACCCGTTTTAACTCCCGGCCCAAACCTTGCAAGACTTTTCGGTTGGGGAGGGGGAATTAACGCGAAGGCGCAAAGACGGAAAGGCGCAGGGGAGAAGTTGACTCCAGGGAAGCCAGGAAGAGAAGAAGGCAGGAGGGATGTCGTCTTTGTCTTAAAGAGTTTCATTTGTATCCTGTGTGGTTAATGTAGCTGGTTGATTTCGGCAGTGTTGATGGCATTCGCACGTGAAGGCAGGCTGGCAGCCTGCGATACAGCAGATTGGCAATCTGCGCTACGGGGTTCGTCTTCGGAGTTGCCGTAGACACGTTTGAGGTCGGCCTCGAATTGTTCCCACCAGGGCGGGTTTTCGTATTGTTGCCAGTTGTGGATGTGCTCGGTCGGCATGCCGGTGGCAAGGCGGCCCAATCGAGAGGCGAGATCGAGGATGCGTGTGAGGTCGGGGATGCGGAGACGTTTTTCGCCCTGGGCCTTGTAGAGTTCGAGGGCTTCGCGGGCCAGCGTGATGCACTCATTGTGAAGGCGCCATTCCTCCTCGCAGAGAGCTTCAGCGCGTTCGGCGGCGAGTTTGTGACTGGCGTATGGGTTGTGGTTTTGTGCGGGAAGTTGAGAATTCATACAGTAGCCCCCTGGCAAAATCGGTCAGTTCTGGTCAGTTTCGGTCAGTTTTTCGTCGTCGGGTTCGTCCGCGCCGTCCGGTGTGTGAATGGGAGCGCACTTTTTATCAATGCGTGCCATGAGCGCGCCCTGATACCAGTAGAGTTGCTGAGTATCGACATAGCCGTAGTCGCGCTCGCGCAAAACTTGTTGGACGCGCTTAAGTTCTTCGGCGAGGTAAGTGAGGTCCTGCTCGTAAGACGAGAGGACGCGCTCCTGGATGGCCTGAAGTTCAAGGGCGCGTAGTTTTTGAATGCGCGTTTTGAAGCGAGTGGACCAGGCGACGGCAATGCCCTTGGAGATGTCGAGTTGCTCGGCGATGCGATCGCAGCTCAGGCCTTTGGCGCGGAGTTCGATGAATTTGTCTTTGGTTTCGTTGGTGTGCATGGGAGTTGAGTGTTGAGAGTTTGCTGAGAACCTGTACCAGTTTGTCCCTCACCCTGACCCTCTCCCCGAGGGAGAGGGGACAGCCGAGCGCAGTCCATGGTCGTGTCGATGTGCGTTGTGCCCTTTCCCGATTCCGGTCGGTCATAATCTGTTCCTTTCATGGCGGTATTTTAGCATGGGTTTTTGAGGCAACGGCGTTGCGGCCAATCTGAATGTGACAGGAGAGGACAGGAGAGGACACGAGCGGACAGGAGCGGACATTTTTTTGTGAAAATTCCGCTTGACGTGTTTTGGGATTTATAAGGAAGGCCGGAAGCGGCGACCGGGAATTGACGCGAAGGGAAACGAGGAGGCGTTGCGGAGTTCAAGTGCGGGAGTGACCCCCGGCGCTATCGGGGATTTTTGCAGCCGACCGGGCGTTTGCGTTCGCAACACCGCCATAATATAATGGCCCCAAGATGAGACGAACGCTTCGCGATCCGTGGTTCGGCGGCGGTCGCTGAGCTTGGGTCGTCAGGCCACTATGGGCGCTATTCCCATTTCTGAACCGGACGGAACAGAGCCACTTCCGATTTGTCGGGCGCAGCGAGAGTGGTTGGTTTCGCGCTACAAGTCGGAAGCGATGCTTGCCCTGAGGTTTTTCACCGACGATGGGCCAGTTCCGGAAGGAGACAGACTGACAGACCAAAAGGCGATCGACCATGTGCGCAAGTGTCCGAAGTGCCGGGCTTGGATCCATGCAGCGGTGCCAGCGGATGTATTACGGCGCCAGAGCCGCCTTACGCGTTACTGCTGTGCAGGTATGTTCGTTGCAGTGGAAGAGGCTGACGAGAGGAGTAAGAACCGCGTGACCTTCGAGATGTTCCGGGGAGAAGACCCTTGCTGGATGTTTGATGGCCAGTGGACATTCGCATCATACTGTCCATGGTGCGGCAAGAAGCTGCCGAACAAACCATTTATTGCTGATGACAACGTGGCCTAACTATGCACTGCAGCGATCAATATGAAGCTTCAATGAATATTAAACTTGTGGTTATGGGCGGCTTGATAGTCGCGGTGGGGCGGTTGCTTCACGGCCACGACATTCTCACCGGGATAGCGTTGGTGCTGCTCTTTTTGTGGGCGGTTGCCAAGGTGATCGCCGCGATTGTCGCTCGACGGAGGGGCGAGCCGCCATCCGATGGAGGTGGCGGGAGTTGGCCGGCGGGTGAACCCGTGCCACGTCCGCCAGGGGGACGGCCGCCTGCGTTGTCGGCTGCGGCGGAGGTGAAGTAGCAAAAGCTGGAACAGGGACCTTGGCCGCGTACGCGGGGCATGGGTGTTCGTTAGGGTGCAACGAGATTAGCCCCTACCAATGAACGGTTTGTCAATCAGCGCGGCCGAGACTCAGGAATGGCCGCAACCCCGTTGGGGTTGATCAATTCGGGCGGACGCCATCCCAGGGTAGCTCGTTCCTCGCAACCCTGGGCTAGAGGACACAATCCCTTCGGGATTGCTGGCCGTGGAGAATGCGCTTGTGGCAGAAGCAGTGCTGAATCGAGGGGTCTGCACGCTGGAAGGGTAAGATACGGCAGATTAGAGTTCTGCGCTATAGCGGCGCGCCACGCCGAAGTTACGGCAAAGTTTTTTGGAGGCGGAAGAAGGCGCTGCCTGAAGGGATGTTGGTTTCGTGGAGGAAGGAGCCGTTTGTAATTGCGACGGAATTGGTGATGGGGACCCACGGGAGCAGAGGGGAAAGAGCGGATTTGGTTTGCAGGGTCGCGCCGTGGGCAGTCGCGGGCCAGGTGAGAGAGAGCCTGGGGCCGGAGCGAGTGTAAAGGAGGCGCGGCCGTGTCTGGTCCAATGCGCCGACAGTTAGGTTGTCGAACGTGACGGTTTCGTTTGCGGTCGTGGGGCGATCGAAACGCTCGAAGCGAATGGCGCCGATGGTCGCGCCGACGGAAGGGCCGTGGCCGATCGCGCCGTAGGAAATTCCGTTGAAGAAGAATTCAGTGGTGTTGGCGGCAGTGTCGATTTGGAGGTAGAGGTCGTCCCATGTTTGGCCGCCGGTCAATGGCATGTCGGCTGTGATGTTGCTGCCGATGCGGCCGCGAGCGATTCGGCAACCGCCGTACCAGCGAGCGAAGTTGGCGCCGGCGGGGTCATCGAAGTAAAGGCTCCAGAAGAAGTCGCCCGAGCCAGTGCCGCCGCGAATTTTGATCTGGGCGGCGATAACGCCGGCTGAACCACTGCAAGAGAGAGTGCGACGGGCCTCGACGCTTCCGCTTCCACCGGAGAGTTCAAGCGCGCCCTCCCTGATGGTCATTTGGTTGGAGGCGAGTCCGGTCCAATTAGCGGCGCCCATGGTGGTGAGGTTGCCGGGATAATAAGTAAACGGTTCCCAAAAGCAGGCCAGCGGCAGGACGTGCAACGCAACAGGAAGAACTGCGGGAGAGTTGGCAGCTTGCGCGGACGTGAAGGTGATGTTGCCGCGGTAATCGCCGGGAGCCAGCGAGGGAGTGCTGAAGGTAAGCGTCACGGCTTGTTCGGGGCCGCTGGTGGTGGCGAAGGGCGGAAAGGCGAGCAGCCAGGCGGAATCGCTCGTGACGGAAAAGGTCAGCGCGCCGCCACCGGTGTTGGAGACTTTTATCGTCGCAGGCGCGGGGCCGAAGTTCGACGGCGCAGTGAGTTCGATATTCGCCGGGGCGAGGCGCATCACCGGGCCCGGAGAGGTGAGCGCGCCGCTCAAGATGCGGACGTTGTCGATGCGACCGGTATCGAAACCGCTGTTGAACTGCCACTGGAAACGCAGGGCGAAGTTTGGATTGTTCGTGACGGCGGGAACGCCGGCGAGATTTACAGTCTGTCGGGTCCAATCGGTGGGCAGTTCGATCCCCTCGGTGAGTGTCTGGGCGACGATCCATGGGCCGTTCGTGCCCGTGGTGCTGAAAGAGAGGACGAGTGTGTCTTCGAGGGTGCCTTCGAGGTTAGTGCAATTGCCGCCGGGAGTTCCCCCGGGAGGCGCATACAAAGCGGCCATCACATCGTATTCGATCAGGATCGAGGAACGACCGGCGGTGGAGATGAGCCTTGAGATGGTCGCGCCTTCGCGGGTGCAAGTGTCGCGATTGTTCGACGCGCCGTTGCCGGTGCAAATGATGTTGCGAGCGGCTGGGTCCCATGCGGCAGAGCCAAAGCCGCCGGTGCCAGCGCGCCATACGTCGAGGGTCCAGCCGTCGGGGCCGGAATCGAACGCGCTAGAACTCACGGTGAGAGCAGGCGGGCGCGGAATGGCAGTGGCTTGCGCGGCGGGTGAATAGTTTGTGCCGTCATCGCGCGCGAAGGCGGCATAATAGTATGTGATCCAGTTTGAAAGGCCGGTGTGGGTGAAGCTTTGGATAGCGCCGGGCGCTCCAAGTTGATCGATCACCAGCACGCCGTCGGTGGGTCCGGTGGGATAGGCGTCCTGCCGCATGCGGATTGTCGTGCCGGCGAAGTGAGGGTCGGCAGGGTTGCGCCACGTGAGCAGATTTTGTGTGTCACCCGACTCGGCATTGAAGGTGAGGGGAACGCCAAGCGTTGGGGCATAAAGCTGTCCGAAGATGCGGAAGGTTCCGACGAGTCCTTCCCATGCGGTAAGGAATCGGTGGGTGTGGGAATCGGCGGCGTTGTTGAGGCTGGTGTAGTAACCGGTGCCGAGCGTGGTTTGCGCCGCGGCGCCGGCTCCTGAAGCGAGTGATTCCTGGCCGCCCATGCCTGTGTCGGTGCCGAAGCTGGAAAAGAATCGGCGCGAGGCTGGCTCGAAGGCGACGTCGCCGCCGAATTGCGTGTCGCCTTCAAAGGCTGAAGTGTGCGCGATGGGAAGGGGCGCGCCGAAGAGTGTGCCGTTGGGATTGATGAGTTGGGCATATTGATCGTAGGAGAAGCCGGCATTGGCGTTGTTGTTGAATTGGACGAGCCAACGCGAATTGACGGAGTCATAGGCGACGCACGAACGGTCTTTGGCGCCGCCAGCGGTGGCGATAATCGTCGTGCCGACGAGGGCGCCCGTGGCTGCGTTCACACGGCTGGCATGGATGTTGCCATCTTCGTTGTCCCACGTGACCAAAAATTCGTTGCTCGCGGCGCCCCACGCCACGGCCGGATAACCGGAGAAGATCGCGTCGTTGGAAATATTGAAGTTGGGCCCGAGTGGTGAACCGGAGCTGGAAACTCGCTGGCCGAATATTTCTGCCGCCGCGCCAGGCACGAAGTAGGTGACCAGGTAACAGGCGCTCGGGGGACTCCACGCGACGGCGGAACGAATGCCGCCGAAGTGTGCGCCGATGGAAAAATTGGTGCCCATGAGGGCGCCGTCGGAGCCGCGGACCCGCTGGCCGACAATAACACCGCCGCGGGCATCGGTGTCGTCCCACGTGACGAGGAATTCGTTGTTCGCTGGATTGAATGCGACGGCGGGATACAGAGACCCTTTGTCCGCATCGGAGATTCCGAAGACGCCGCCGGCGTAGGAACCATCGCCGCGCACCAGTCTTCCGGAAATGCGGGGGATGCCGTTGTAGTCGGCCCACACGACGAGGAATTGGCGGCTGACGGAGCCGTAGGCGACGTCGGGGAACCGGCAGCCGCCCCCGGAGATTTCCAACGTACCGCCGACCAATGCGCCGCGCACCGGCAAGGCCAGTAAAAGCAAGCTTAGCCATGCGCGGAAGGGTCGCGAGAGGCGGGGTTGCACGCCGGGATGATATTAGTTTTTGGCGAGGCAAGCACCAGATAAAGCCCACGTTCCTGATAGTGCGAGTTGACTCTGGGACGGTAAGGCCCCAGCACACCTACCCGCGAATTTTTAAGTTTCCTCCAAGACAAGGGGCTGTATACTCGCACAATATCCCTATCCTGAAGGGATGCGTTCCATGAGTGCTCGCAGTATGAAAGCGGTGGGGGTGTTCCCCGGCCGCAAGGAAGTCGGTTTGCTGTCGCATGCGGCGGTAGGACTGACTTTGCCCGAGCACGTCGGCGTGCGGACGCTGGAGGTCGGGATTTGTGGGACGGACCGAGAGATTTGTTCGTTTGCTTATGGGACGCCACCGAAGGGCTCCGATTATCTGGTATTAGGGCACGAAGCGTTGGGGGAGGTGGTCGAAGTTGGGCCGGGGGTAAAGAATTTGAAGGTGGGCGACTTCGTGGTGCCGTCGGTGCGGCGGCCGTGTCCGCATCACGCGTGCAGTCCGTGCCGAGTGGACCGCCAGGATTTTTGTTTCACGGGCGATTTCACGGAGCGCGGGATCAAGATGACCCACGGGTACATGACGGAGTATTTCGTGGAGGAGGAAAAGCACCTGAACATCGTGCCGAAGGACCTTCGGGACGTGGCGGTGCTGGTGGAGCCACTGACGGTGGCGGAGAAGGCGCTGGCGCAGGTGTGGCAGGTGCAAAGCCGGTTGCCGTGGGCGAATGGTTCGCCTTCGCCGGGAACTGGCAAGACGGCGGTGGTGTTGGGAGCGGGACCGGTCGGGATTCTCGGAGCGATGGCGCTGATTGTGAACGGCTTCAAAACGTACGTTTACTCGCGGTCGGCGGAACCGAACCCGAAGGCGGACCTCGTGAACTCGATTGGCGCGAAGTATATCTCATCACAGACGGTGCCCGTGACGAAGTTCGCGAAGGAAGTGGGACATGTGGATCTGGTTTATGAGGCGCTGGGCGTGGCGAGCATCACGTTTGAGGTGCTGAAGATTTTGGGATTGAACGGGGTTTTCGTGTTCACCGGAATTCCGCCGCACAAGCCGGCTATTCCGGTCGAGGCGGACAGTCTGATGCGCGATATGGTGCTGAAGAACCAGGTGGTTGTGGGGACGGTGAACGCCGACCGGCCGGCATTTGAAAACGCGATTCGGGATCTCGGAGTTTTTAAACAACGCTGGCCCAAGGCGCTGAGTTCAGTGATCTCGGGCCGATATCCGATGGAAGCATATCGGGAGCTCCTGCTTGGAAAGGCGATGGGGATTAAGAATGTGATTACGGTGGCGGAGCGGTAGGTGGTTTTCGCGTCGCGATTTTAATTTTCATCGCTCGTTCTTTCACTACCTTGCGCCGGGTATGAAAGTTGGCGTCTTCACGGTGCTTTTGCGCTCCATCCGGCTCGAGCAGGTGCTCGATTATTTGTGCAGTCTTGGCGTGCAATCGGTCGAGATTGGAGCCGGAGGCTACGCGGGCACGGACCACTGCGACGTGGACGCGCTGCTCGGGAGCGCGCGGAAGGTGGACGATTTTTTGGCGCAGATTGCGGCGCGACGGATGAAGATTTCGTCGCTGTCGTGCCATGGAAATCCGCTGCACCCGAACCGGCGCATGGCGGCGGAACACGACAAGGGGTTTCGGAAAGCGGTGCGGCTGGCGAAGCGACTAGGCGTGAGCGTTGTGACGACGTTCAGTGGATGTCCCGGTGGAGCGCCGGGCGACAAATCGCCGAACTGGGTGACCTGCCCGTGGCCGCCGGATTACCTGGAGATTCTCGAATATCAGTGGAACAAAGTCGCGCTGCCATACTGGAAGCGCACGACGGCGTTCGCGCAGCAGAACGGGATTCGGAAGATTGCTTTGGAAATGCACCCGGGATTTCTCGTGTATAATCCGGAGACGCTGCTGCGGTTGCGCAAGGAGACGAGCCAGATCATCGGGGCGAATTTCGATCCGTCGCATTTGTTTTGGCAGGGGATCGATCCGTGCGCGGCGGTGCGTTGCCTGAAAGGGGCTATTTGGCACGTGCACGCCAAAGACGTCGCGATGCACGATTGGAACACGCGCCGGTACGGCGTGCTCGACACGAAACATTACAGCGACGAAGTAAATCGCTCGTGGATTTTTCGCACGGTGGGTTATGGCAACCCGCGGCGGTTCTGGTGCGACTTCGTGTCGTCGCTGCGCATGGCAGGGTACGATGGGACCCTTTCCGTCGAGCACGAAGACAGTTTGATGACAACGCGGGAGGGTCTGGAGAAGGGCATTCGATTTTTGCAGAGCATCATTCTGACAGAGCCCAAAGGTGAAGTGACGTGGGCATGAACGTCTTTTACGACACACACGCGCATCTGGATTATCCCGACTTTGCTTCTGACATTGCGGAGGTGGTCGCGCGTGCGAAGGCCGCCGGAATTACGAAGCTCATCAGCATCGGGACGAATCTGGAAAGCAGCCGGCGAGCGGTTGCATTGAGCGAACGCTTTGCGGAGGTGTTTGCAGTCGTCGGGTGGCACCCGACGGACGTGTTGCACGCTCCGGAGGACATTCGGCCGGAGCTGCGTGAACTGGCGCGGCATCCCAAGGTGGTCGCGATTGGTGAAACGGGTTTCGACTATTACCGGCTGCCGAGCAAAGACGGCAAGCACACGGCGGCGGACGACACGCGCTACAAAAAACGACAAGCGGAGATTTTTGAGCAGCAATTGGAGGTGGCGGCTGAAGCCGGTTTGAACTGCGTGATCCATCAACGGGAGGCGATGGATGACAGTTTGGCCGCGATGCAGCGATATCGTGGACGCGTGCGCGGCGTGTTTCATTGTTTTGCGGGCGATGTGGGGCAAATGCGGCGTGTGATTGAGATCGGGTCGCTGGTGAGTTTCACGGGGATTCTCACTTTCAAAAACGGAGAGAACATTCGCGAAACATTGGCTGCGACTCCCGCAAATGGAGTTATGTTGGAGACCGATTGTCCGTTTCTCGCGCCCGTGCCTTATCGCGGAAAGCGGTGCGAACCGGCATATGTTAAAGAGATTGCGGACGTGGCGGCGGAGGTTCGGGGATGCTCGGTGGAGGAACTGAGTCGGGCGACGTGCGAGACGGCGCACGGATTTTTCAAACGACTATAGCTGTGTTGACAAGTTGGAGCGCGAGCGGCTTGCGCGCTCCTGAGTGCCTGGCGTTTCTAATCACCCTTTGAGCGGACTTTAAATCGCACCTGTCGGTCAGGTGGCCGGCACGAATTGCTGAAAGACCAACGCCAGGAAGAAAAGGGCCGAGAAAATCATGACCGACCACCATGCCCCTGGGCCCACCGCCAGCAGATCGACAAGGACGATGCCCGCCAGCAGGTTGGAGACGCACCGGCCCACGTTTCGGTGAGTGGCCCAGAAGGCGAAGTAGAGCGAGCGGAGAATCCAGCCAATGAGCACGAGCGCCAACAGGAAGCCGACGTTTTGGTAAAGCCCTGTGTTGATGATGCCCGCGAGCAGCAGCGGCACGAGCAGGAACAGCACGGGCCAAAGCCGCAAAGCGATGTGCGTGCTTTCCTTTTGGGCGATGAAGCTCAGGCCGATCACATAGGCGGCAAGGACGAGCGCGCTCCAAATCGCGAGTCCCGTGATGCCGTTGGCGCCGATGGAGGCGGCCAGCAGCACGAGCAGGAAGCGGCACGCGGCCATGATCACAGGGGAGAACGCAAAGATTTTGTGGACCCCGTCGTAAACAAGGATGGTGACCGCGAGAAGGATGGCGAGCACGGCGGGCGTTCTGCCTAGCGGAATGGTGCAAGCAAGACCGAGGCACAGAAAAAGGATTCCAAATTGCCAGACGGTGGTGACGCTGATGGCGCCGGACGGGATCGGCCGTTCGGGACGATGCTGGCGGTCGAAAGTAGCATCGAAGGCGTCGTTGAGATACATGCCGGCGATGTAGAGGAACGTGGCGCCCAGGCAGAGCAACCCGAAGCGCCCGACCGGCCCCCCATCGGCCAGAATCCAGCCAGCGACGCAGTTGGACCAAACGGTCGGCAGGTTCGACACACGGCCGAGCACCAGCAGAGTGCGAAGGTAGTTTCCTTTAGTCCCCGATGCCATCGTGCGCTACGACGGTTGAAAACCGTAGTCGGCCAGTTGGCGGAGTGTCCAGTCGTACTCCGAGGCAAGCTGATCCACCACATCGCGGTTTTTCATTTCGGCGGGCATCACTTCCCAGGTGTAGGTTTCCATTTCGAGGTGCTGGCAAAGTTTGGGGTGTTCCTTCAATTGCTGGAGCAGACCGGCGATATGATCGGACGTGTTATTGAAGAACGGCGTGGGTTTGCTGTGCAACGGAATGTGAAAGTGGATGCGCCATTCACGTGAGTTATTGGTCTGCGGAGAAGCGAGCGCGACGTCGAGATCGCGATAGCGATGCAGCGTCGAATCGGGCCGCCGCTCGATCACCTGGTGAAAGTAAACGTCGTCCGCGAAGCTCCGGAGCGCAGCGCGCGTCTCGGCTGTTGGCTGCACTTTCAACGCGGAGCTGAGGTGAATCTTGCTGATCCGGATGTTGTTCTGCCGGAATTGCGTGATGGCATGCTCGGGTTCCTCAAATTCGCAGGCCAGGTGGCACGTGTCGTAGTTTACGCCAAGATGCCGTGCCAGGCGTTCGTCGAACTCGCGATCAGCGCGCATCTGCTGAAAGAAGAGGACAGTTTCGGCGCTCGTTTCCAGATAGCACAGCGGCTCGGGTTCGAGGCCAAGGTGAAGCATTTTTCCGGTGCGCTCGCAGATTTCCGCGATGCCGTCGACGCACCGCCAGAGGTTGTCGCGCATGGCTTTGACCTGGTGATCGGACTTGATGAATTCCTTGAAGGAGCAGGGGACGGTGCTGACGCTGCCTTCGATGCCGGCGGGAAGAAGTTCGGAAAGAATTCCGAAAAGCCGGAGCGTGAACGCGAGGCGCTCAGGGGTGGTCCAGTCCGGCGCGTAAACCTGTTCTTTCACGCGGCTGCCGTGGAATTTTCCGTAGGGAAAGCCGTTGATCGTAAAGACGTAGCAGTTCTCCTTGTCGAGCCAGTGGCGAAACTGCGTCCGCGTCTTTGCATCGCTGAGTTCGCGGGAAGCTTGATCACTGAGGCGCAGCCCAATCGCGTAGGGCGCGCCGCGGGAAACGCGGTCGCGCACGGCCAGCGTATGGCGCTGGAGCGCGTCGAAGGTTTCGGCCCAGGTCTCGCCGCGATGGATATTCGTGCAATAGGCCAGGTGCAGGCCGTGGGAGAGTTTCACTCAGCGTTTGGGGAGCTTGAATTTCGGGGACTGGCCGATGAAGCGCGCCGGGTTTTGATAAACCAGCGCGTCGATCGCTTCCGCGCTGTGACCGCGCTTGCGCATCTCCAGCGCGGCGTAAGGAACGGCCAGCGGCACGCTCACGCCCCAATCGCAGGCGCTGTTCATCCACACGCGCTCGGCGCCGTACAACTCGATCATATCGATGGCCCGCGCCCCGGTGCATTTGGATTCCGGATACAACGTCATGCCCGCCCAGAAGCCGGTGTCGAGCACCATCTCGATAGTGTGTTCCTCGACGTGATCGATAATGCAGCGCTCCGGTTGAATGCGCTTATCACTGCGCAACACGTCGATGATCAGGCGCGTGCCCTTCAATTTGTCTTCGAGGTGCGGGGTGTGGACGAGGATCAACTGGTTGGCGCGTGCGGCGAGGTCGACGTGCATTTCAAGCACCCGCATTTCGTTGCGGGAGTTTTTGTTGAGGCCGATTTCGCCGATGCCGAGCACGTTCGGCTTGTCGAGGAACTTTGGAATAATCCCCAAAACGTCCTTCGCCAGGCCTACGTCTTCGCTTTCCTTCGGGTTGATGCACAGCCACGTGTAGTGCGCCAGGCCGAACTTCGCGGCGCGCTTCGGCTCGTGCTCGGTAAGCTGGCAAAAATAATCGTAAAAGCCGTTCACGGAGCTGCGATCGAAACCGGCCCAGAAGGCCGGTTCGCACACCGCCGCGCAGCCCGCCGTCGCCATGTCGACATAATCGTCGGTGACGCGGCTCACCATGTGGCCGTGTGGTTCGATGTATCTCATGGGGTGCCGGGATAAGCGCCCGAAGCGGCTTTGGTCGTGGCGGCTGGAATCGGTTCGGTCGTCGGATCGCTCAGGGTCAACAGCACGCGCTTGGCGCGCTCCGGCTTAGGGCCGTTCAATTCCGCGAGTGCCTTGCGAAAACCCGCCATGCGAAAATCCTCGTCGCCCGTCCCGCGGTCGACCCGATCCATGAAGGCGGCAAGGTCAATGAGCTTGGCCCGGGCTTCCATGAAATACAAATCCAGCAATTGTTGCCTTGTCATAGGCGCAATCCGCATTCTAGGCCGCGCCACGGCCCGTTCAACCCCTGAATTGCCTGATACCCCGCGGGTCGGTTGTGGGCCGGTTAAACGGGCGCATGGCATAAATCGACCGCACCCGGTCCATCTTGCAGGCTTGACTCCCATTAGCGAAATTACTATTTTTATACAACGGTAAAGAATTGCTGGGTCTGCCAGCGCGAGAAGTCGGAGAATCATTCTACCGACTTTTTTGTTCTCCGGATGACCAGCCGTGCTTTGCCTGACTGATTATGAACGCCGATTTTGTTGCAGTCCTGGAGTTTTGGGAGCGAGAAAAAGGCATTAGCCGCGACGTCCTCGTCGCGGCGGTGCATGAAGCTCTGCTCTCGGCGGCGAAAAAGGCGATCGGCCCGGCGCGTGAACTCCGTTGCGAAATCGACCAGAAGTCGGGTGATATCAGGGCTTTCGCCAAACTGATGGTCAGCGAAAAGGTGCTGTCCAAGCACGACCAGATTTCCGTGTTCGACGCCCGTCGCATCAAGCCGGATGCGCAACTCGGTGAAGAGGTCGAAGTGGAAGTCACCCCCGCCGGTTTCGGCCGTATTGCCTCCCAATACGCCAAGCAGTCCCTCATGCAGCATATTCGGCGCGCCGAAAAGCAGCTCATTTTTACTGAATTCAAGGACCGCGTCGGCGACATTATTAGTGGCACAGTGCGGCGTTTCGAACGCTCCGATGTTACTGTTGACCTCGGCAAGTATGAGGCCTTGCTTCCAAACCGCGAGCGTGTGCCCACGGAGGAATACCAAATCGGCGAGCGCATCCGCTGCTACGTGAAGGCCGTCGAGACCGGGCCGCACGGTCCCGAAATCATCCTTTCGCGTGCCGATCCGCAGTTCGTCATCAAGCTTTTCCAATTGGAAGTCTCCGAGATCAATGATGGCACCATCGAGATCAAAGGCATCGCCCGCGAACCGGGTTTTCGCACGAAAATTGCCGTTTGGACCCGCGACGAAAAGGTCGATCCTGTCGGCGCGTGTGTCGGTCTGCGTGGTCAGCGCGTCAAGAACATCGTTCGCGAACTGAACAACGAAAAGGTCGACATTATTCGCTGGGACCCAAACGTTCGGAATTTCATCACCAACGCGTTGGCGCCCGCGAAGCTCAAAACCTTTGAAATCGACGAAGCGAAGAAGCGCGTAAAAATTCTAGTGAGCACCGATCAACTTTCCCTGGCCATTGGCAAGCGCGGCCAGAACGCGCGGCTCACTTCCAAACTGACCGGCTGGCAGGTGGACATCGAGGCCGAACACGTCGTCTCAATGGGCTTCGAGGAAAAGATGGCCCAGGCCGTGCAGGCATTGGCGGCTGTCCCCGGGATTACGCCCGAACAGGCCAGCGTGTTGGTCAACAGCGGCTTGACCAGCCTGGAATCACTTTTACAGGCGGAAGTGGCGGATTTGGCTGATATTCCGCAGATTGGCGACCAGGCGGCGGCCATTTTGGATGCTGCGAAGGCCGAAGCTGCCCGGCGCACGTTAAAACTTGGAGACAATCCGCCACCGTTGTAGGTTTGTTGGTTATGGCTGGCTCGATCAGATTTACATGCCGCATATGATTGCGGCCTGGTCCAGCGGGGTAGCAGAGAAAAAGTGGTATGCCCGTTCGCATTTACGAAATATCAAAAAAGCTCGGTATCGAGAACAAAGAGGTCCTGGCGAAAGCCAAGGAGCTCGGCATTACCGCTGCGCGCGTCCCGTCCAGTTCGCTGGATAAAATCACCGCCGAGTTTCTCGAAAGTCATCTCAAGCCCGCCGCCCCTGTCGCGCCACCGCCTCCGCCCGCCGCGCCCGAACCAGTCGTAACTGCGCCACCGCCGCCCGTCCTGGAGCAGATTGCTCCCGCGCCGGCTGAACCAATCGCTCCGCCAGCCCCCGAATTGGTCGAAGCGAAAGCGGAACCGCCGCCTCCGGCCGAGCCGCCGGCCCCACCGCCGCCACCCGTGCCTGTCGGACCCAAAGTCGGCGACAAGGTCGGCTTTATCCAGCTTCCCACTAAGCCAGCGCCGCGTGCGCCCGAACGACCCGGGCCCGCCGCGGCTAAACCTCCCCAGCGCCCAGGCATACCTCCTGCGCGTAGTCCAGAACCGCAGCGTCCTGGCCGGCCCGGTGACTTCCGCGGTTCACGCCCTGGGCAATCAGGAATGCAACCCGCGCGCCCCGGCTTTGGCCAGCAGGCCCGCCCCGGCGCAGCCCCGGCCGCTCGCACAGAATCCGCGGAGCCGAAGTTCGTTCCGCCGACGACTGGTGAAATCATTACGCTCAAACCACCCATCATCGTGCGTGACCTCGCCGAGCAATTGAAACGCCGTCCGTTCCAACTTATCGCCGATCTCATTGAGTTGAAGGTCATGGCGAACGTGAACCAGGCGATCGACGAAGTTGTGGCCCAGAAGCTCTGCGCGAAGTATGGCTTTCGTTTCGAACTGGAGAAGCGCGAGAAGCGCGCCGGGATCGTTCATGCCCCCACGCGCGAAGTCGAGTTGGACGTGGAGGACAAAATCGAAGACCTCAAGGCGCGCGCTCCGGTCGTGACCATCATGGGCCACGTCGACCACGGCAAGACCACCCTGCTCGATGTCATCCGCAAGGCCAACGTCGCCGCGGGTGAGGCCGGTGGCATCACCCAGCACATCGGTGCTTACACGATCGCGTTCCCGCACCCCGAGCGCAAAAACGACCTCCAGCAAATCACTTTTCTCGACACGCCCGGCCATGCCGCGTTCAGCGCAATGCGCGCCCGTGGCGCGAACGTCACCGACATCGTCGTGTTGGTGGTCGCGGCCAACGACGGCGTCATGCCCCAGACACTCGAGGCGCTCAGTCACGCCCAGGCCGCGAAGGTCCCGATTCTTGTCGCGGTCAACAAAATCGATCACCCGAACGCAAACGCAATGAGGGTGCGCCAGCAGCTTCAGGAAAAGGGTCTGGTGCCCGACGATTGGGGCGGTGAAACGATTTTCGCGGACGTCTCGGCCTTGACGAAGCAAGGCGTGGACAAGTTGCTGGAGATGATTCTCCTTCAGGCCGACCTCCTCGAACTCAAGGCCAATCCCCATCGTCGCGCCAAGGGCAACGTGATCGAATCCGGGCTCGAGGCCGGCGGGCCCACCGCGACCGTGCTCGTCCGCAAAGGAACTCTGCACGTCGGCGATGTCGTCATTTGCGGACCGTACTGGGGCAAAGTTCGCGCCCTCATCAACGAGGAAGGCAAGCGCCTCAAGGAAGCGGGCCCATCCGTGGCGGTGAAGTTGCTCGGCCTCAATGGCGTTCCCGAGGCCGGTATTGAATTCAGCGCCGTCGAAGACGAAAAGAACGCGCGCATGCTCGCTGAACAACGCGCCGAAGAAGCGCGCGAACAAGCCAAAGAAGCGCGCACCAAGGTCACGCTCGAAAATCTCTTCGACACACTCGCGACCTCGTCCGCTAAGATCCTGAAGATCGTCGTCAAAGCCGACACCCAGGGTTCCGTCGAAGCCATCGTAGAGGCCCTCAAGAAGATCGAGTCTGACAAAGTTTCTCTCGAAGTCATCCACAGCGCCGTCGGCAGCATCACCGAGTCGGACGTGCTCCTCGCTTCCGCGTCGCACGCAATCGTCCTCGGCTTCCACACCCGCATCGACAGCGGCGCCTCCGAGGTCGCCAAACGCGAGGGCGTTCAAATCAAGCTCTACGCCATTATTTACGAGCTGGTCGATGAAGTGAAAGAGGCCATGGCCGGCCTGCTCGATCCGATCCTCAAGGAAAACGTCATCGGCGCGGCCGAAGTGCGCAAGATTTTCGAGCTCTCCAAGGGCGGGAAAGTTGCCGGTTGCGTGGTCGCCAGTGGCCGCATTTCCAAAGGCAAGGTGCGCGTCATGCGCCGCAAGAACCTCGTTTACGAAGGCATCACCCAGTCGCTGCGGCGCTTCCAGGACGAGGTCAACGAAGTGCGTGCCGGCATGGAGTGCGGCATTCGCATCGATGGCTTTGACGATTTTCAAACGGGGGACATGATCGAGTGCTACAACATCGAAAAGGTAGCGCCAAAACTCTGACCACCGTGAAATCCATCTATGCCTTCACATCGTCTTCTACGAGTGCGCGAATTGTTGAAGCGCGAGATCGGCGAAGCCATTCGCCGCGAAATTCCCGTCGACCAGGCAGGGCTGGTGACGGTGAATGATGTCGACGTGAGTGGGGACCTGCGCGTGGCCACGGCCTTCATCGGGGTTTTGGGCAGCGCCGAGCAGCAGCGCACCGGTCTCGCCATGCTCCAGAAACACCGCTCCCGCATCCAGGGCCTCGTTGCCAAGTCCGTGATTCTCAAATACACGCCGCAGATTCGTTTCGTCGTCGATGACTCCATCCAGCGCGGTAACCGCGTGCTCGCCATCATCGCCGAACTGGAACGCACTTCTACTCCCCAGGAATGAGCGTCGAGGTTCCACCACCGGGCGTTTCCGAAAGGAAGGCGTCTAAAGTCATCGAACGCATCCTCGATGGCATTCGCGAGAGCGAGCGCATCTGCGTCGTGGGCCACGTACGCCCTGATGGCGACTGCATCGGCTCGCAACTCGGCCTCGCCCTCGCGCTCAAGGGCCAGGGCAAAAAAGTCATCTGTTGGAATCAGGACCCGATGCCCAAAAAGCTCGCTTTTCTCGACCCGGACGGGCTGCTGCAAAAGCCCGAGAAGGGCCGCGAGTTCGACTGCGTGATCGCGACGGACTGCGCGAGTTTCGAACGCCTCGGCACGGCCGCCGCCTGCATCGGCGAACGCAAGCTCCTGATCAACATCGATCACCACCAAAGCAACACGCGCTATGGCGACGTGAATTGGATCGCCGCGCGCCAGCCCTCGACCGGCGAGTTGATTTTTCGGCTCTTGCGCGCCGCCAATTGGGCCATCACCCTGGAGATTGCCGATTGCCTCTTCACGGCCATTTCCACCGA
>Ga0075418_10000148_pt1 | contig 64036 bp, 59 predicted proteins | sample SoiMetdeltSBSDD2_FD_81776 | JGI IMG/M metagenome (GOLD analysis project Ga0075418, IMG submission 81776) | Bulk soil microbial communities from a Populus tree surrounding site in Tennessee, USA - Soil MetaG P. deltoides SBSDD2 | ecosystem: Environmental > Terrestrial > Soil > Tree plantation...
TCCTGGTGTCCAGGAAGCGTGGCCTGGGCCCTTCGCAACCGATGCGGAAGCGGCCGACGCCGCGGAGCTTTCCGAATTCGCCATGCTCGTCGTGTTCCCCAACCCTCCGCGCGTCCCACCGGTCATCGCGACCGGCTGCCCGGACGACAGCGCGCGATCGGGAAGGGGACCGGCCCGGCCTTGGCTCCCTCAGTTCACCACCCTGCACCGATTGGCGCTGCAGCACGGCAGACTGCGACACGGCAGCCGCTGCGCGCATTGCGCTCGTGTGCCCGTCGGCGACTTCACCGCCGATCGTTCCCAGAAGAAGGTACCCCTTGAAGCGGATGCTCATCAACGCCATCGACCCGGAAGAGAGCCGGATCGCAGTGGTGGAGGACGGCGTGCTGCAGGAGCTGCACGTCGAGCTGGCCAACCGAGAGGCCTATCTCGGTAACATCTACAAAGGCAAGGTAGTCAACATCGAGCCGAGCATCGGCGCGGCTTTCGTTGCGTTCGGCGGCCGTGTGAACGGCTTCTTGCACGTCAGCGATGTGTTGCCCGCGTACGGGCGTCCCGACTTCGTGCTCGATGACGTGATCGAGGGGCGTGCGCGCGTCGACGTGGACGACGGTCCCGAGTCGCTGCAGCAGGCCCTCGAAGACGACGACGACGAGGCCGCAGGTGCGAAAGCCACTCCTGCCGGCGATGGTGACCCCGTAGCTGTGCGCGAAGTATCGAACGTCACGATTGCCGAGCCCGACGAGCCCGACGTGCCCGACGTGCCCGACGAGCCGGACGACGCGGCCGAGGTGGATGCACGCGCCGACGAGCCCGAGGACGCTGCTCACGACGACGAGGCCAGCCCGGCACCTGATGCGGCCGCCGACGACGAGGTTCCGCCGGAGCACGCGCCCGACGACCCCGATTCGGGCTTTGGTCAAGGCATCGAGCGCCCGCTCAACATGGCCGCCGCCAGCGGCGACGTCGGCGATTCGAGCATCGAGCCGCCACTGTCGGGGCCACTGTCGGAGTCGACGGGGCAGCGTCCAGAGGAGTCGGGCTCGCAGGCGCTCGGTGCCGTGAGCCCCGCGATCGAAGGCAGCCTCGCCAAGGACGGAGCGGCCTCGCCCGGCGCGCCGGGTGACAGTGACGCAGAGCGGGGCGCAGCACGGCGCGGCGATCGCGGCGATCGCCGCGAGCGGCGCCGCCACCGCCGCGACCACCGCGATCCGGGGCGCGGCGACCGCCAGCCGCGTGGTCCGCGCCCGACGATCGACCAGCTGCTCCGGAAGGGGCAGGAAGTCGTCGTGCAGATCACCAAGGAGGGCATCGGCAGCAAGGGGCCGACGCTGACGACCTACGTCTCGCTGCCCGGCCGTTGCCTCGTGCTGATGCCAAGCCTGCCGAAATGCGGCGTGTCGCGCAAGATCGAGGATGGCCAGGAGCGCAAGCGTCTGAAGCGCATCGTGCGCGAGCTCGACGAGACCGGCAGCGGCGGCATCGGCTTCATCGTGCGCACGGCTGGCATCAACAAGAGCCTGCAAGACCTCGAGCGCGACCGCGACTACCTCAAGAAGATCTGGGAGATGGTCGCGCAGCGCCTCAAGGTCACGCGAGCGCCGGCCTTGCTCTATCAGGAGTCGGATCTCGTGCTCAAGGCGATGCGCGACCAGTTCACGCCGGACATCGCCGACGTCGTGGTCGACAGCGAAGACGTCTACCTGCGCATCCGCGACTTCGCGGACAAGCTGATGCCGCACATGTCCGAGCGCATCAAGCAGCACACGATGACGACGCCGCTGTTCCACCACTTCGGGATCGAGAAAGAGGTCGAAGTGCTCTACCAGCCGAGGGTGGACCTGCCGAACGGAGCCTCGATCGTCATCGACCAGACCGAAGCGCTCGTGGCGATCGACGTGAACTCGGGCAAGTTCAAGGTCGGCGGCGATACGGACGAGACCGCCTACCGCACGAACCTCGACACGATCCCCGAGATCGTCCGGCATCTGCGCCTGCGCGACCTCGGCGGCCTCATCATCATCGACTTCATCGACATGTCGCACGAGAAGCATCGACGCGGCGTCGAGAAGCGGCTCATCGAAGCGCTGCGCGGGGATCGCGCGCGCATCAAGGTCGGTCGCATCAGCCCCTTCGGCATGCTCGAGATCACGCGCCAGCGCGTCGGCCCGGGTCTCAAGCGCACCGTGTTCATGCAGTGCCCGCACTGCAAGGGTGCTGGCTGGTCGCGCACCGTGCAGAGCAAGGCGCTGTCCGTGCTGCGCGAGGCGCGCGCGCTCGTCAACCTCAAGGGCTATTCGGTGCTGCAGGTCTTCGTCGCGCCGGCGGTCGCGGACTACCTCGTCAACTACAAGCGGCGCGGCATCCTCGAGCTCGAGGATGCCGTCGGCAAGTCGATCGTGTTCCGGCCCGAGCCGAGCTACCCGATCGACGTCGTGCACTACAGGTTCCTGACCGGCGACGGGCAGGAAGCGCGCATCGCGATCCCGGCGGGACTCGGCGTGAGGGCGTAGCAGGTCGCAGCACGGCGGCTACACTCGGGCCGCCATGCGCATGCGGTCTACCTTCCGACCAGAGGTCGCGGGGAGAACGCGCGCCTTCGCGCTGTTCGCTGCGAGCGGCCTGTTGCCGTTGTCAGCACAGCAGCCGCTGCGTGCGTTGTTGCCCGAAGCCTGCCTCGCCGTCGTGGAGGTGCCTGCGCCCGTGGCGCTGTACGACGACTTGTTGGCGGCGTTCACGCCGGTGCCGGCCGGACTGCCCGACGAAGTACGCGCGACGCTCAGTGTGTATCTGCTGGCACTGCCGTGGCTGCTCGGTGAGGCGCCGCGCCGTCTCGTGGACACGCTCGCACGCGGCGGTGCGGCCATCGGGGTCGCGCCCGGCGACGGCAAGCCGCGTGTCTTCCTGATCCTGCGGCCTGGCGATGCGGCCGCGGCGGCGCGCTGGTTCGGGGGCCACGCCCGTTCTGTGTCGTGGCAGGCCCACGGTGAATACGTGCTCGTCGCGACGCGCGAAGCGGACTCGAGGAGCCTCGCCGCATGCGTCGAGAACGCCACCGCGGGCCGCTTCGCGAAGTGGCCCTCGCACTTTTGCGAGGACGCCGCGGTGCGCGTCTTCGTCGATCTCGAAGGGCTGCGGTCGGCGTTCGGTCGCGGCCAGCACCTCGGCGAGAACCTCGACGGCGGCGGCCGCTTCCTGTTCGGTGCGCTCGCAGCGGCACTGGCTCGGGCCCGCCACGCGACGCTCGCGCTGTGCACACAGGACGGCCTGCGGTTCTGCGCCGAGATCGACCACAGCACCGCCGATACGCCGTTCGGCGCGCTGGCGCAGCACGGCACCCGCGTGCGCACGATGCCATCACCGCCGCCGGGCACGTTGCTCGCGATGTCCGTGGATCGCAGCCTGCACGCGCTGTTCACGGGTCTCGATCGCTTCCTGACTCCCGAGCAGAAGCTCGGCGCGCAGGCATTCCTGTCGATTGCCGACCAGGTCGATGGCCGCAGCTCGTTCGTCGACGATCTGATCGGCGGGCTCGCCGAACCGATCCACGGCTACGTCATCGAGCCGCCGCCCGCGATCCCCGGCGACGCGCAACCGCGGCTCTTGCTGCCGGGGTTCGCGTTCGTCGCCGCGATACAGGGCAAGGACGTCGAGACCGTGCTGCGGCGCACCGCGCAGGTGTTCACGCTGATCGTCAATGCCGAGCGCGGCCAGCGCAATCAGAGGCCGTTCCACATTCACAGCTGTGCGGAAGGCGAGTGGCACGGGCTGTCGGGCGAGCTGTCGGAGTGGCGCGGTCCCGGCGCGCCGCCGATCGAGCAGGCGCTGTCGCCGACGCTGTTGTTCGGGCAGGGCCACGTGTGTCTCGCCAGCACGCGCGAGGCGGCACTCGCGGTGCTCGGCGAAGTCGCCGCCGGCCGCACGCAGACGCTGACAGGTGACCGGATCGAGCTCTACGGTCCGGCACTCGCGCGCACGCTGGCGCGCAGCCGCGAGGTCCTCGAGCTCGCGCGTATGCTCGACGAGGGCGAGAGCAGGAGCGAGAGCCACCGCTTCTGGTCGGTGCTGCAGGTGCTCGCCGCGGAGATCGCCTGCTTGCGTCTCGCGCTCGTGCCCGGTGACGACCGCACGGCGCTCGAATTGTCTCTGCGGAGGCAGCCATGACCGACCTGCTGCAGCCGTTCGTGCCGACCGCCGCAGATCCGTTCGACCTGCGCAAGGCGGGCCACCTGCTGCGCCGCGCCGGCTGGTCCGGTTCGCTGCGCCAACGCCGCGAGCTCGTGAGCGCCGGCGTCGCCGCCGCCGTGGAGTCCGTGATGCCCGCGGCCGCGGTTCCACCTGGGCCGGAGCTGCTGCAGGAGGCGATCGCGTTCGGCGACATCGAGCACGTGCGCAGCCACCGCGTCCACGCCTGCCTGCAGAGTAACCACCCGCTGCGCGAACGCATGAGCAGCTTGTGGCACGACCACTTCGCCACGAGCAACAAGAAGTTGCTCGACCCGAGGTCGATGGCGCTGCAGCAGGCCATGTTCGACCGCCTGGGCCTCGACACGTTCGACGCTTTGCTGCTCGCGGTGAGCCGCGACCCGGCGATGCTGCGCTGGCTCGACAACGACACGAACAGGAAGGGCCACCCGAACGAGAACTTCGCGCGCGAACTGTTCGAGCTGTTCGCGCTGGGCCGCGGTTGCTACAGCGAGCGCGACGTCGTGGAAGCGGCGCGCGCGTTCACGGGCTGGCACGTGATCGACGGACAGTTCCATTTCCTGGCGGCATACCACGATGCCGGCGACAAGGAGCTCTTCGGACAGCGCGCTGCGTTCGGCGGCGAGCAGGTCGTGTCGATGACCGCGGCACGGCCCGAGTCGGCGCGCTGGATCGCGGAGCGGTTGCTGCGTTTCTTCGTGCATCCGCAACCATCGGCCGAGGAAGTCGAAGCGCTGGCCCGCTGCTACACGCAGCAGCAACGCCATCTCGGCCGCACCGTGCAGACGCTGCTCGCGAGCAGGCTGTTCTTCTCGGCCCGCGTCTACCGCAGCAAGGTCAAGAGCCCGGCGGAGTTCGTGCTCGGCCTCGTGCGGTTGCTCGGGGCGCGCGCTGCGCCGGCGGAGCTGGCCCGCGCCATGGGTGCGATGGGGGAGTCGTGGCTCGAACCGCCGACGGTCGAGGGCTGGCCGCGCGACATGGCCTGGCTCAATCCGGCGACCTGGCTGCTGCGCGCCAATTTCGCCGCCGACCTGCTCGAGGGCCGGCGTGGCAAACTGCGCCCGGCTGCCGACGACCTGGTCGCCGCTGCCGGCAAACCCTCCGAGCGCGTGGCCGCCGCAGTCGACCTGCTGCTCGATGGCGACGTCACCGCAGCGAGTCGCGCGCGTCTGCTCGCGTTTGCGGCGCGTCGTGCGGCGGCTGGCCCGGGCGGTGGCGCCGCGCTGCTGCACGCCACCGCCTGCACTCCGGAGTTCCAACTGCTGTGAGGCCCGCATGACCACGCGCCGTGATTTCCTGAAGGCCGCTGCCTCGGTGCCGTTCGCCTCGCTGCTGCCCGCGGGCCACGATGGCCTGTGGCTGCCGCGCGGCGACGACCGCGTGCTGCTCGTGCTCGAGCTGCAGGGTGGCAACGACGGCCTCAATACCGTCGTGCCGTTGCACGACGATACCTACGCGCGCGCGCGGCTCCGGCTGTCGTCGGTGCGCGAGGGTGCGCTGGCGCTCGACGCGGGTTTTGGTCTGCATGGCGATCTCGCAGGCCTGCACGCGCTCTGCAAGCAGCAACTCGCGGCGGTCGTGCACGGCGTCGGCTACGCCGAGCCCGATCGTTCGCACTTCCGCAGCCGCGACATCTGGCACACGGCGGACCCTTTGCACCAGCGCGTCGCCGCCGACACGACGGGCTGGCTCGGCCGCGCGGCGGACCTGCTCGCGGCCGGTGGTGCGTCGATGCCCGCGGCGAGTGTCGGCAGCCTGCAGGTGCCGTTGTTGTTGCGGGCCCGCGCCGCTGCCGTGCCGACTCTCGAGCGCGCCGAGGACTTCCAGCTCGGTGTCGTGACGACCGGTGGCGCTGCGGACGAGCGGCGAGCGGCGTTGGTCGAGCTGTTGGCTCCGAACCAGGTGCCTGGCCTTCCGCCAGAAGCCGCTGCCGTCGCCGCCACCGCGGCCCAGGCCGCCGCGATGGCCGAGAAGCTACGCACGCAGCTGCAGCGATACGAACCGAAGGCCGACTACGCGGGCTCGCAGCTCGGCGCCGACCTGCAGCTCGTCGCGCGCATGGCGATTGCGGGCTTCGGCACGCGGCTGTTCCACGTCGGCTTCGGCGGCTTCGACACGCACGCTCGCCAGCTGCCGACCCACGCGGGTCTGTTGCGGCAGCTCGGCACCGCTCTCGGGGCCTTTGCCGCGGACCTCGCGGGCCACGGCGCCTTGGCCCGCACCACGGTGTTGGTGCACTCCGAGTTCGGACGCCGGCTCGCCGAGAACGCGAGCCAGGGCACCGACCACGGCGCCGCCGCTCCGGTGTTCGTGCTCGGTGGTGGTGTGAAGCCCGGTCTACACGGCACGCCGCCGGACCTCCGCGACCTGATCGACGGCGACGTCAAGCCGACCACGGACTTCCGCGCGCTCTATGCCGACCTGCTGGGCTGGCTTCGCATCGACGCCCGGAGGGTGCTCGGCGGCGACTTCGCGCCGCTCGGACTGTACGCCTGACAGTGCCTCGTGGTGACGGCGCTGTGTCACGGTGAAACGGGCGCGGGGTCTCCTTCCGAGGTGGTTTTGGGCCGGGTTGGCCTGCGGCGCCGAGCGCCGCGTGGCAACCGGCCCAAGACCTTGCCGCGCGCCTGCGGCGCGCCGCTGCGGTTCGCACTCATCGCCGCAGCGGCGGCTCGCGGGTGTTTCGCCCCGTATGGGGACGCCGCGTTGCGGCGATGACCAACTATTTGCCGCCGAGGGTGGCGGTGCCGTGGTTGGCGAGGATGAGGTTGGCCGGGTTCGCGCCGATATCGATGGCGCCGCCTTGGGCGAAGACCTGCACGCCGAGCAGCGAGGTTGCGGCGGGCACGGGGAACGCCCAGGTCGCCGTGTCACCGATCGCGAAGAAGGCGTCGATGACGACTGGGTCGACCTGCAGGGTGCACCCGGGCATGCCGATGAGCGCGAGCGGGATCGGCAGAGGCGTGGATCCGGACATCGTGTCGCTGAGGCCCACGATCATGATCGCGACGGTGTTGTTCGGCACCGGATGGATCGCGACGTGGAACGTCTGGCCGAGCCACGGGCGCTCGGTGCTCGTCACGGTCGGCGCGACGCTCAGCGTGCCAGCGCAGCTGGTGCCCGACGTGAAAAAGCTCGCGGGGTTCGTCGGCGCATACAGCCAGGTCTCGGGCACCGCGACGCTGCCGAACATCATGACCTGTTCGCGGATCAGGTCGTACGAGAGGTAGGTGTCGTTGCGCGGGGCCGGCAACGTCGGCGTCGCGCGATAGAGCCAGTTGCCGAGGGCGCCGTCCCACTCCCACGTGTCGGCGGGGCCGACGTTGCCGAACAACACGATGCGTCCGCGCGCGAAGTCGGTGACCATCGAGTGGTCGTAGCGCGGCGACGGCGAGGTTGCCGGGAACTGCTGCACCCAATTGACGCCGTCGAACAGCCAGGTGTCGCTCGGCTGCAGATAGCCGCTGAACAGCACGATCCCGTTCGTGACGGGGTCGTAGGCCATGTCACTCGCGCGCCGCGGCGACGGACTGTTGGTGGTGACGATCGGGGCCCAGTTCGTGCCGTCCCATTCCCACATGTCGTTGAGGTCGCCCCCGTGATAACCACCCCACAACACGACCGTCTGGCGGCCCAGGTGATAGGCCATTGAGAACGACCACCGCGCCGACGGCGACACGGCTGGCGTCATCTGCTGCCAGTCGACGCCGTCCCATTCCCACGTGTCACCGAGATAGCCGCCGCCCACCGGGATGCCGCCGAACATGACGATGCGGCCGCGCGCGAGGTCGTAGGCCATCGAGTGCGCGACGCGCGCCGGCGGTACGTTCGTCGGACTCGCGAGCACCCAGTTGACCGTGTCGAACAGCCAGGTCTCGTTGTAGCGCACGCCCGCGAAGACGCCGCCGAAGAGCACCGTGCGGTCGGTCGGCAGGTGGTGCGCCATCGCGTGCGCGGTGAACGCGGGCGGCGAGGTGGCCGGCGTCAGCAGAGTCCAGTTGGTCTGGGCGAGCAGTGGTGAGAGGAAGGGCAGGACCAGCAGCGCGCGGCGAGGTGTGTCCATGGCGGTGCGAGAGGGTGAGGCGCGAGGACCGGGCCGTGCATGGTAGCGCTGGCAGGTGCGAGCATGCGGCGGCTTGGGCATGAACCTGTCCAGGTGCCGGCTTGAAACCCCGGAAGACCTCGCTACCATTTGCGGCCCCTTACACGGAAGTCCCCATGTACGCCGTTGTCGACGATCGCAATCAGCAGTACCGGGTCCAGCCCGGCGACCGCATCCAGATCCACCTGCGCAACGACGTCGCCGAGGGTGACCCGCTGACCTTCGACAAGATCTGCCTCGTCGGCGGCGAGGGCAAGGGAGTCATCGGCACGCCGTTCGTCGAGGGCGCCACGGTCAGCGCGAAGGTCGTGCGTCAGGTCAAGGGTCCGAAGGTCGTGATCTGCAAGTTCCGCCGCCGCAAGAACAGCAGGCGCCGCACGGGATTCCGCGCGCAGTTCACCGAAGTCCAGATCGAAGCGATCAACAGCTAGGGAGCATCCACCATGGCTCACAAGAAGGGACAAGGTTCGACGCAGAACGGCCGCGACAGCAACCCGCAGTATCGCGGCGTGAAGGCCTACGGTGGGCAGCGCGTGACCTCGGGCTCGATCATCGTTCGCCAGGTCGGCACGAAGTTCCACGCGGGCCGCAACGTGCGCCGCGGCAGTGACAACACGCTGTTCGCAGTCGCTGATGGCGTCGTGCGCTTCCAGTCGAACGGCAAGGTACACGTCGACGTCGCCGAGGCGCGCTGACCGCCGGCAGTCACTGCGACCCGAAGGGTCTCGGCGTCGTCGGCGAGGTAGACAACATGTTCGTCGACGAGCTCCAGATCAGCGTGCAGGCCGGCAAGGGCGGCGACGGCTGTGTCTGTTTCCTGCGCGATGCGAAGACGCTGCGCGGTGGACCGAACGGCGGCGACGGCGGCGATGGCGGCGACGTGGTGCTGTTGCCGACGACGCACTGCAACACGCTCTACCACCTGACCGGGCGCGGCCAGTTCGCGGCCCAGAACGGCGGCCAGGGTCTGCCGCAGAACTGCGGCGGCAAGGACGCCGAGGACCTCGTGATCGAGGTGCCGGTCGGCACGGTCGTGCTCGACGCGGAGCGCGGCAATGTGCTGCGCGATCTCGATGCCGCGGACCGGCCGTGGGTGCTCGCGCGCGGCGGTTACGGCGGGCGCGGCAACACACGCTTTGCCACGTCGACGAATCGCACGCCGCGCACCGCGGAGCTCGGCGTGCAGGGTGAGACGCGGCGCGTGCTGTTGAGCCTCAAGCTGATCGCCGACGTCGGCCTGCTCGGTCTGCCCAACGCCGGCAAGTCGACGCTGCTCGCGACGCTGACGAGGGCGCGGCCGAAGATCGCGGGCTACCCGTTCACGACACTCGAGCCGATGCTCGGCATCGCCGAGGGGCCTGGCGACGCGACGTTCGTGCTCGCCGACATCCCGGGTCTCATCGAAGGCGCCAGCGCCGGCAAGGGGCTCGGCGACAAGTTCCTGAAACACATCGAGCGCACGCGAATGTTGCTGCACCTCGTCGACTGTGGCGACCTCGCGATGGCCGAGCCCGAGGCGGCCTTTCGCGTCGTGCAGGGAGAGCTCGCGAAACACTCGGAGGACCTGGCCCGGCGCCCGACGATGGTGGTCGCCACGAAAGTCGAGGACCAGGCCGCAAAGGACCGGGCCCAGGCGCTCGCGCGGGCGATCGACAAGCCAGTGCTCGCGATCTCGAGTGCCACGGGAGCCGGTCTGCGCGAGCTGACCCTCGCCGTATGGTCGATGCTAACGTCGCTTCCGCGCAGCGTTCAGGTCTAATCGCGCAGACCCGCGCGTTCAGGAAAGCTTCGTGCCTCGCGATGCCGATAGGCGGTCTGGAGGACATTGTGACGAGCAACACCGCCGGCCCGAGCCAGAACTCTGCCACCCGCGTTCCGAAACTGCGCGACTTCCTTCGCATCATGGTCAAGGAGAACGCTTCGGACCTCGTGCTGAAGGCGAACGGTTGTCCCGCCGTGCGGGTGACGGGCGTGATCCGGTTCCTCGGCGACCAACAGTTGCCGGCGGATCTGCTGCGCTCGTACATCGACGAGATCCTGAACGAGCGCGGTCAGGAAGACTTCAAGGCGACGGGCGCGACCGACATCGCGTTGTCGGTGCCCGGCATCGGCCGCTTCCGTTGCAATGCGTTCCACCAGTGCGGCGAGCTGGGTCTGGTCTTCCGCGCGATCAAGAGCGACGTCCCGTCGTTCAAGGACCTGAACCTGCCCGTCGAGCCGCTCAAGCGTCTGTCGTCGCTGAAGCGCGGTCTCGTGCTCGCAACCGGCGTCGCGGGCTCGGGCAAGTCGACCACGCTGGCGGCGATGATCGAGTACGTGAACCGTACGATGAACAAGCACATCATCACGATCGAGGATCCGATCGAATTCCGCTTCGAAGACAAGCGGTCGATCGTGAACCAGCGTGAGGTGGGTCCCGACGTCGCGAACTTCGCGGTTGCGCTGCGCCAGGCCGTGCGCCAGTCGCCCGACGTGATCTTCATCGGTGAGATGCGCGACTCCGAGACCGTCTCCGCCGCGATCTCGGCAGCAGAGACCGGCCACCTCGTGTTCTCGACGCTGCACACGGTCAACGCCGTGCAGACCGTCGAGCGCATCATCACGTTCTTCCCGCCGCACCAGCACGAGCTCGTCCGCCTGCAACTCGCACTCAACCTGGCGGGCGTGTGTTCGCTGCGTCTGGTGAAGAACAAGGACGGCACCGCGATGGTCCCGGCCGTAGAGCTGCTGATCAACACGCCGACGGTGCGCGAACTGCTCGAGCAGGGCCAGACGCGCAGCCTGCCGAAGGCCCTGGCCGAGGGCGGCTACTACGGCACGATGACGTTCAATCAGTCGCTGATCCGGCTGTTCCAGGCCGGCAACATCAGCCTCGAGGATGCACTCGTGTCGTCCGACAATCCCGACGAGCTCAAGATGCAGATGCGCGGCATCACGATGGGTTCGACACAGGCGAAGGCCTGAGCCTCCGAGTCGCACGCGCGGCGCATCGTGCCCGCGTGCGTGCGGGCGCGGTGAGTGAAGAGTAGTGTGGTGGCGGCCATGGATCGGCTGCGCACAATCGGCATCGTGGCCCACATCGACGCGGGCAAGACCACGCTGACCGAACGCATCCTGTTCGACACGGGAGCGCAGACCTGGGTCGGCAGCGTCGACGATGGCACGGCGACCATGGACTGGATGCCGGCCGAACGCAGTCGCGGCATCTCGATCACCGCGGCCGCGACGCGCGTCGACTGGGGTGAGCACGTGCTCCAGGTCGTCGACACGCCCGGACACGTCGACTTCGCGGCCGAAGTGGAACGCTGTCTGCACGTGCTCGATGGCGTCGTCGTGCTCGTCGACGCGGTGCGCGGCGTCGAATCGCAGACGGAAACCGTCTGGCAGCAGGCTGGCGCGAAAGGCCTGCCGCGACTCGTATTCGTCAACAAGCTCGATCGCGAAGGGGCCGACTTCGCGGAGGTCGTGGCCGAGCTCGCGGAGCGGTTCGAGTGCCGCGCGCTGCCGTTCGTGCTGCCGCTGGTCGACAGCGCCGGTCGCTTCGCGGGTCTCGGCGACGCCGTCACGGGTGCCGTGCAGTGGTTCGAGGGCAGACCCGATCAAGCACTCGCGCCGCGTCTGCAGGCCGAGATCCTCGCGGCACACGAGCGCATCGTCGAGGCAGCTGCCGACGTGGACGAGTCGATTCTCGTCGACGTGCTCGCGGGACGGCGCGTCGCGGCACCGCGGCTGCGCGCCGCGTTGCGCGCCGAGTTCCTGGCCGGCAGGCTCGTGCCCGTGCTCGGTGGCGCCGCGCTCTGGAATCGAGGCGTCGACTGGTTGCTCGACGCCGTCGTGGCGCTGATGCCGAGTCTGTCCGAACTGCCGCGACTGGGCCTGTGGTCGGCCGATCGGGCTGGCGACGCCGACGCCCCGTTCTGCGGGTTCGTGTTCAAGGTCCACCACGGCGACGAGGTCTGGAACTTCGTGCGCGTGGTCCGCGGCCGGCTCCGACCCGGCGTGCGCTGGTGTCGCGGCCGGCACCCCGCCGAAGGCGGCGTCATCGGCGAGTTGTGGCTCGTACAGGCGGATCGGCACACGGTGACCGACGTCGCCGTGCCCGGGATGATCGTCGTGCTGCCCGGCGAGCTCGGCCTTCGCACCGGGGACACCGTGTGCGACGAGTCAGAGCCCCTCGTGTTGGCGATGCCGAGCTTTCCTGCGCCCGTGCTGGCCGCGACGTTCGAGCCCGCGCAGGCCGAAGATGCGGCAAGGCTCGCCGCGGCATTGCGCGAACTGGCGGTCGACGACCCCACGCTGCGCGTCGATCACGAACACGATCGCATCGTCGTGAGAGGCATGGGGGAGTTGCACCTCGACATCGTCGCCGAGCTCGTTCGAGAGCGCACACACCTGTTGTTCCAGCCGTCGCGGCCGCAGGTCGATCGCCGCGAAACGGTGCGCGGCCCGGGCCAAGGCACTGCCGAGGTCCGAGCGCTCGTGGCCGGGCGCGAACGAACCGCGCGTTGTGTCGTCGCGATCGCGCCGTCGGACAGCGAGGAGCCGGCCGTGCTCCGCGACGCCGCGTGCGTGGTCGGCTCTCCTGCCGCCATGGAAGAGCTGCGGCTCCGGCTGCTGGCCGGCTCCCAGGTGGGCCCCGTGCACGGGGCTTCCGTCGTGTTGCTCGAGGTGCACGTGGAGGGTGGTGATCTCGTCGAGCCGTTGCTGCAGCAGGCGGCGGCCAAGGCGCTGGCGGCCGCGATCGAACAGGCGGGGCGCGTCGAACTCGAGCCGTGGGTCCAGATCGAGGTGTGGTGCCCCGAAGACACCTCGGCGGCGGTCCTCGCGGACCTCGGTTCGCGCGGGGCACTCGTCTCCGGGGTCTCGTCGGGCCGGTTGGGAGCGTATCTGCTCGGGCGCGCTCCGCTGGCGCGCATGCTCGGCTACGTCACCCGGCTGCGGTCGCTCACGCGGGGGCGCGGCCAGGTCTCGCTGCAGCCGGCCGGCTTTGCGCGCATGCGCGAATGATGGTGCGAGTCCGTTGTTACCGTGGATTTGTGGCCCGCTGCGCTTGACGCTGCGGGCCACGCTAGCTATCGTGCTGCCCCCTCAGCGCTCCAGGGAGCACATCACTTGATGTAACCCCTTGCCGCGCGGAGTGATTCGGCGGAATCGCAGCCGAAGCGCCGTCGTGGCGCGCGAGCGATCCAACGGCCGGTGTCAACGTCCCGGCCAAAAGCATATGCAAGAGCGAATTCAGATCCGGATGGAGGCCTACGACCACGAGGCTCTCGACCAGGCTGCGCTGGACATCGTCGAAACGAGCAAGCGCACGGGAGCCCGCATCGCCGGGCCGGTGCCGCTGCCGACGCGAATCGAGCGCTACACCGTGCTGCGTTCGCCGCACATCGACAAGAAGAGTCGCGAGCAGTTCGAGATCCGGACACACAAGCGACTGATCTACATCTCGGAGCCGACCACCAAGACGGTGGATGCGCTCAGCAAACTGAACATGCCCGCGGGAGTGGACATTCGCATCAAGGCCTGCTGAGCCGCGCGCGGCCGCTCTCGTCGAACCCGGACACCACCGTCAACCAGTCACCGAACATGGCAGAGGTCAAAGAACTAATTGGCGACACCGTCTCGTCGCGGCAGGTCGACGAGTCCGCGTTCGGGACCCGCGTGCTCGGGCGGACGCTCAAGGACGCCATCGTGATGTACGAGGCCAATGCGCGCGCCGGTACGGTGATGGCTCGCAGCCGCGGCATGGTGCACGGGGGCAACAAGAAGCTGTGGCCGCAGAAGCACACGGGTCGCGCCCGCATGGGCACGACGAAATCGCCGCTGTGGCGAGGTGGCGGCCGCATCCATCCGCCAGCGCCGCGCGATCACAGCTACGCAATGCCGAAGAAGGCCCGGCAGGCCGCTCTGCGCAATGCGCTCTACACGAAGTTCCGCGATGGTGAGGTCGCCATCGCCTCCGGCTGGCCGGCCGAGAAGCCGAACACGAAGGCCGCGGCGGCGATCCTCGGCAAGCTCGGGATCCTCGGCAAGACCGGGAAGCGCGGCAGCGCCACGGTCGTGACCGAGATCGTGGATCACAACCTCTGCTTGTCGCTGCGCAACGTGCCGCTCGTGGACGTGCGGACCGTCGGCGATCTCAACGCGCGGCAGGTCCTGCTGCGCCGCCATCTGGTCCTGACGCCGGCAGCCTTCGCAGCGCTCGAGCAGCGTTACGCGGGCATGCCGAAGGCGGCGAAGGACGAGCAGCCGGGCACGCAGAGGCAGGCCGAGGCAGGGACCTCGGTTGCTGGGAAGTCGGCTGCTGGGAAGACGGGCGACGCGGAGAAGAAGGTCCGGCGCAGCAAGGGTGAAGAAGGAGGCCTGCGATGAGCAACCCGGCCCAGTTCTACGCGATCATCCGGCGCCCCGTCATCACGGAGAAGTCTTCGGCGATGCAGGGCATGCGTAACCAGTTCAGCTTCGAAGTCGCTCCGTCCGCCAACAAGCCGGAAGTGAAGAAGGCCATCGAGACGCTGTTCTCGGTGAAGGTCGTCAACGTCAACATCGCCAACGTGCCCGGCAAGACCCGCCGCATGTTCGGCCGTCCGGGCGAGACACGCCCTTGGAAGAAGGCAGTGGTCACCCTGCAGAAGGGTGACACGATCGACGTCTCCTGATCAGGCTCTGATTCGCCATGCCCATCAAGGTCTACAAACCAACGTCCGCAGGCCGACGCAACTCGTCGGTGCTGGACTTCAGCCACCTGACGCGCGGCAAGCGACGCGAGAAGAGCCTCACGACGCATCTGCGCGCCGCTACCGGCAAGAACTGCGTCGGACACATCACGAGCCGCTTTCGCGGCGGTGGCGCGCGCAGGATGTATCGCAACGTCGATTTCCGGCGCGACAAGGACGGCGTTCCGGCGGTCGTAGCGGCGATCGAGTACGACCCTAACCGCAGCGCCGACCTCGCGCTGTTGCACTACGCCGACGGCGAGAAGCGATACATCCTGGCGCCGAAGGGGTTGGCCGTCGGTGCGAAGGTGATGTCGGGTCCGCGCGTCGAGCCGGACGTCGGCAACGCGATGGCGCTCGAGGCGATCCCGCTCGGCCTGCAGGTCCACAACGTCGAGCTGCAGCCCGGACGCGGCGGCCAGCTGGCGCGCTCCGCGGGCCGTTCGTGCCAGTTGATGGCCCGCGACGGCGCCTATGCGGTCGTGGTGTTGCCATCGGGCGAGATGCGCAAGATCCTGAGCCGGTGCCGCGCCACGATCGGCGAAGTCGGCAACGCCGACTGGCAGAACGTGCGTTGGGGCAAGGCAGGCCGCACGCGCTACCTGGGCCGTCGCCCGCACAACCGCGGCACCTCGCAGAACCCGGTGTCGCACCCGATGGGCGGCGGCGAAGGGCGCACAGGCGGTGGCCGCCACCCGTGCTCGCCGACCGGCCTGCTCAGCAAGGGCGGCAAGACGCGTCGCGGCAAGGCGCGCAGCAACCAGTTCATCCTGCGGCGCCGACCGCCGGGCAAACACGTCGCCGTGGGTAGCGGCAGCTAGTAGAGGAGCATCCGATGGGTCGCAGCATCAAGAAGGGTCCGTTCGTTCACCCGAGCCTGCTCAAGAAGGTCGCGGCGTTGAACAAGAAGGGTTCGAAGGACCCGATCCAGACCTGGTCGCGCGCGAGCGTGATCCTGCCCGAATTCGTCGGGCACACTTTCAACGTGCACAACGGGCGCACCTTCCTCAAGGTCTACGCGACCGAAGACATGGTCGGCCATCGCCTCGGCGAGTTTGCGCCGACGCGCACCTTCCGCGGCCACTCGACGCGCAAGGTCGAGGAGAAACTGCCAACATGACCTTCGAAGTCCGAGCTGTTCATCGTCGCGCGAGCATGGGTGTCTACCGCGCTCGCCGCATCCTCGCGCTGATCCGCGGTCGTACCGCGAATCAAGCGCTCGACGAGTTGCGTCACGACCGGCACCGCGCTTCGCGCGCGATCTACAAGGTGCTCGCGTCGGCCATCGCGAACGCGCTGCAGAATCCGACCGTGCGCGCGAACCGGTTGATCGTCTCGAAGACCTTCGCGCACGATGGCCCGCAGCTTCCGGGCGGCTTTCGCATGCGGCCGGGTCCCCAGGGTCGGGCCATGCCCATCAAGCGGCGCACCTGCCACATCCACGTCCACGTCGCCGATCCGCAAGCCGTCGGCTCCGACAGCCCGGGCGAGACCGAGGTGGGAGCTGGGACGGCGGCCGAAGGCGAAGGGGCCGGAGAGTAACCATGGGTCAAAAAGTCCATCCGACCGGCTTCCGCATCGCCGTGACCGAGCAATGGCGGTCGCGCTGGTATGCGAACAAGAAGGATTTCTCGAAGTATCTGATCGAGGACCACAAGATCCGCAAGTTCATCCGCAAGGAGTGGGCGTTTGCGGCGATCCCGAGGGTCGAGATCGAACGCACGGGCGAGCTCGTGACCGTGTTCGTGCACACGGCGCGCCCCGGCGTGCTGATCGGCAAGAAGGGCACCAAGGTCGACGAGTTCCGCCAGGAGCTCGAGAAGCTCACCGGCAAGCCGGTGCGCATGAAGATCATCGAGATCCACCGGCCCGAGATGGAGGCCAACCTCGTTGCCGAGGCGATCGCCGAGCAGCTGGGCAAGCGCATCAACTACCGTCGCGCGCTGAAGAAGGTCGCCGACACTTCGATGGCGGCGGGTGCCAAGGGCATCAAGATCCGCGTGGCCGGGCGCCTGCAGGGCGCGGAGATGTCGCGCGTCGGCAACTACCGCAAGGGCCGCGTGCCCTGCACGACGTTGCGCGCCCAGATCGACTACGGCTTCGCGATCTGCGCGACCAAGTACGGCACGCTCGGCTGCAAGGTCTGGATCTTCAAGGGCGAGTACGGCCCCGGTGAGACGACCAACGGCCTCTTGCCCGTACGTCCCGTTGCGGAACGTCCCGCCGGCTGACCTGACGCCATCAACCCGAAGCCAGTCAACCCGAAGCCAGTCCACCCGAAGACAACCGCGAACTCGAGAGACACAGAGGTCGAACTGCCATGTCGATGTTGATGCCCAAGCGAACGAGGTGGCGCAAGCAGATGCGCGGCAAGATCCGCGGCAAGGCCACGCGTGGCAACGAGCTGGCGTTTGGCGAGTACGGCTTGCAGGCGCTCGAGCCGGCATGGCTGTCCGCCCGCGTCATCGAGGCCGGCCGTGTGGCTGCCTCGAGGAATGCGCCCGAGGCCAAGCTCTGGATCCGCGTGTTCCCGCACAAGTCGGTCACCAAGAAGCCGGCCGAGACGCGAATGGGCACCGGCAAGGGCGACGTCGAGTTCTGGGCCGCCGTGGTCAAGCCCGGGACGATGCTGTTCGAGCTCGACGGCATCACGGAGGAGGTCGCGAAGCGCGCCTTCAATCGCGTCGCGCACAAGCTCCCGATGAAGGTGCGGCTCGTGAAGCGTCGCCACGGCTGATCCCTAGCCATTCCCAATGAAAGGGCCCAAATGAAAAAGGCAATCACCGAGATCCGCGGCCAGGACAGCGCGGAGTTGAAGGCGAAAATGAGCGACCTGCGCAAGGAGCAGTTCGGGCTGCGCTTCCGCGGTTCGGTGGAGGCCCTCGCCAAGACGACGCGGCAGCGCGAGATCCGCCGCACGATTGCCCGCATCCTGATGGTCCTGGGCGAGCGCGCGAGGACCGGAGATACCAAGCAATGAGCACCAAACCCGCAACCGACCCGTCGAAGACCCCTGACCCAGGGGAGCTGGACACCGTGGAACGGAACACGGAACGCGCGCAGCGCAAGGTCATGCGCGGCACGGTCGTCTCGACCAAGATGCAGAAGACCGTCGTCGTGCAGGTCGACCGCAAGGTCCGGCACCCGCTCTACGAGAAGTTCGTGTCGCGTCGGACGCGTCTCTATGCCCACGACGAGAAGAACGAGGCCAAGGTCGGTGACGTCGTCGACGTGACGCACACGCGGCCGCTCAGCAAGACGAAGTGCTGGCGACTCGTGCGCATCGTGCAAAAGGCCCCAGTCTGAGAGGCAACTGTCTTGCGGCCCGCTGGCGCCAGGAGATTCCCATGATCCAAGAAATGTCGATGCTCGATGTGGCCGACAACACGGGCGCCAAGCGCGCCATGTGTGTGAAGGTACTCGGTGGCAGCGGCCGGCGTTACGCCTCGGTCGGCGACGTCGTGATTGCCGTCGTGAAGAAGGCCCTGCCGACGGGCGAGGTCAAGGAGCACGAAGTGGTGAAGGGAGTGGTGGTCCGCACTGCCAAACCCGTGCGCCGTTCCGATGGCTCCTACATCCGCTTCGATGGCAACGCGCTCGTCGTCATCGACAAGGAAGGCAATCCGCGCGGCACGCGCATCTTCGGCGCCGTAGCTCGCGAACTGCGCGACCGTAACTTCATGAAGATCGTCTCGCTCGCAGAGGAGGTCGTCTGATGTTCGCCAACAAGCCGAAGCCCGCGCCGCGCAAGCTCCACGTCAAGAAGGGAGACAAAGTCGTCGTCACTTCGGGCCAGTACAAGTCGGGCGAGGTGCGCGAGGTGCTCAAGGTCGATGCCCAGACCGGCCGCGTGATCGTGCAGGGTGTGAATCTGCGCTGGAAACACCAGCGCCGGTCGCAGCAGAACCCGAAGGGTGGTCGCGTGCAGCTCGAGCAGCCCATCGATTCGAGCAAGGTGCTTCTGTTCAGTGAGAAGCTCGGCAAGGGCACGCGCACCGCGATCAAGATCACCGACGGCAAGAAGCACCGCGTCGGCATTCGCTGCGGGACCCAGTTCGACTGATCCCAGGAAACACAATGAGCACCAACAAGGACAGTGCTGCATCGCCCGAAGGCGCACCCCAGAAGGGTGGCGCCCAGAAGGGTGGCAAGGACAAGGGCGGCAAGGACAAAGGCGGCCAGGGCAAGGGCGACCCGAACAAGGGCGACTCTGCAAAGGAAGCTGCCCCCAAGGAAGCTGCCCCGAAGGAACGGGTCATCGCGCGACTGCAGACGACCTATCGCGAGAGAGTCGTGCCCGGCCTCAAGAAGGACTTTGGCTATCCGAACCCGATGATGGTGCCGAGACTGACGAAGATCGTCGTCAACATGGGCGTCGGCAAGGCCGTCGAGAACAAGAACCGCATGGAGGCCGCGAGCAAGGACCTCACTGCGATCACCGGGCAGCGACCGCTGATCCGCAAGGCCCGAGGCGCCGTCTCGGGCTTCAAGCTGCGCGAGGGCTATCCGATCGGCACGGCGGTCACCTTGCGTGGCACCAGGATGTGGGAGTTCCTCGACCGGCTCATCACGCTTGCGATTCCGCGCATCCGAGACTTCCGCGGCTTGCCGACCAAGTTCGACGGCCGCGGCAACTACACCATGGGTCTCTCGGAGCAGAGTGTGTTCCCCGAGATCCAGCTCGACAAGGTCGAGTTCGTCCAAGGAATGGATATCACGTTCGTCACCACCGCGAGGACCGACAAGGAAGGCCTCGCGCTGATGACGCACCTCGGGATGCCCTTCCGCAAATAACAACAGCGACACCGTAGACCATGGCCAAGAAGTGCTTGAGGGTTAAGCAGCGCAAGCCCGCGAAGTTCTCGACGCGGCGCTACAACCGTTGCCAGCTTTGTGGGCGTGCCCGCGCCTATTACCGCAAGTTCGGTGTTTGCAGGTGCTGTTTCCGTCAACTCGCATTGCAGGGGGAGATCCCCGGTGTGCGGAAGGCCTCGTGGTAGGAGCAACAAGGCATGATGACCGATCCGATTGCCGACATGCTGACGCGAATGCGCAACGCTCTCTCGAGCGGAGCGCCGCATTGCGTATTCCCAGGCAGCCGCCTCAAGGTGGCGATTCTGGACGCCATGAAACGCGAGGGTTTCATCCAGGGCTATGAAGTCGCCTCGGATGGGCCCCGTTCCGCCGTGAAGGTCGATTTCCGCACGGGCCCCGAGGGGGAACGCGTCATCTCGTCGCTCGCGCGATTCAGCAAACCAGGCTGTCGTCGCTACCGCGGCTGCTCGGACCTCCCGAAGGTTCGGGGTGGTCTGGGCATCGCGGTCGTTTCCACCAACCAGGGCGTGCTCTCCGATCGCGAGTGCCGCCAGCGCCGCGTCGGCGGCGAAGTCCTCTGCACGGTGGACTGAAATGTCAACCGTAGGAGCTCGAGACCGTGTCTAGGATCGGCAAGAAACCAATCGTCGTGCCAAAGGGTGTGACCGTCCAGGTCGCGCCCGGCAGCATTGCCGTCAAAGGTCAGAAGGGCGAGCTCAAGCTCGCCGTCCGGCGCGAGGTCGACCTCGCGCTCGAGGGCACCACGCTCAAGGTGTCGGCCGTCGGCGAGGATCGTTCTGCGCGGGCCTTGCAAGGCACGACGCGCGCGCTCATCGCCAACATGATCGAGGGCGTGACCAAGGGCTATGAGAGGAAGCTCGACATCGCCGGCGTCGGTTACGACGCGGTGCTCGAAGGCAAGGAGCTGGTGCTCAAGCTCGGGTTCAACAAGGCGGTCCGCTTCCAGGTGCCGCCGACCGTGACGATCGAAGTGCCGACGCCCACGTCGCTCGTCGTGAGGGGCATCGACAACCAGCAGGTCGGCACCGTGGCCGCGGCGATTCGCAAGCTGCGCAAGCCGGAGCCATACAAGGGCAAGGGCATCAAGTACAGCGACGAAGTCATCAAGCGCAAGTCCGGCAAGGCCTTCACCTCGGGTGGCACCGCCTGACCAGTGGTCGGGCAGAGGATCAAAGCAGCATGAGTTCCACCTTCCAGAAACATCAACGACGCCGCGGCAAAGCGACCTCGGTGCGCAACAAGTTGCGCCGGGTCACCAACCGGCCGCGTCTGTCGGTCTTCCGCAGCCTCACCAACATCTCGGTCCAGATCATCGACGACGTCCGTGGCCATACGCTGGTTGCAGCCTCGTCGCTCGAGAAGGACCTGCGCAGCACCCTCAAGGGCATGCGCAAGACGGATGTCGCGAAGCGGGTCGGAGCGTTGCTGGCCGAACGGGCCAAGCGCTCCGGTCTCGTCGAGGTGGCGTTCGATCGCGGCGCCTACAAGTATCACGGCCGCATCAAGGCACTCGCCGACGCTGCGCGTGAGGCCGGTCTGAAGTTCTGACTCCCTGGGTTCTCGATGGCGCACGACTTACAGGCACAACCCAAAATCACCCATGCAAGGACCGGCGCCAGCCGGCCAGCGTTCTGACAATGGCGAAGGGCAAACACAACCTCATCCCGATCGACGAAGCCTTGTCGGCAGACGTCGAAGACGATGTCGTGGCGATCAATCGTTCGGCGGCCGTGGTGAAAGGCGGACGCCGGTTCTCGTTCAGCGCGCTCAGCGTCGTGGGCAACCGCGACGGCCTCGTCGGCATCGGCTACGGCAAGGGCCGCGAAGTGCCCGGCGCAATCGAGAAATCGGTCAAGGACGCGCGCAAGCAGATCATGCGCGTGGTCCGCGACGGCACGACGATCCCGCATCCGATCGAGGGTCACTACTGCGCGACGAAGGTGCGGCTGATTCCGGCTGCACGCGGAACGGGCATCATCGCGGGCAAGGCCGTGCGCAAGGTCCTCGAACGCGCCGGCATCACGGACATCCTGACCAAGAACTATGGCTCGACGAACGCGCTCAATGTCGTCAAGGCGACCATGATCGCGCTCAGCAAGCTGCGCAGCCGCGACCAGACGGTGGCGCTGCGGGGAGTGACGCTCGAATGAATCTCGCCGAAGCAAAGACGCTCGGTATCAAGTTCCCGGAACGCAAACGCGTCGGCCGTGGTACCGGCTCGGGACTGGGCAAGACGTCGGGCCGCGGCCACAAGGGCGCGAAGGCCCGCTCGGGTTGGTCGCGCCGCATCGGTTGGGAAGGTGGTCAGATGCCCATCTACCGCCGCCTGCCGAAGCGTGGCTTCAACAACAAGAACTTCGAGAAGGTGTTCACGATCGTGAACGTCAGCGACCTCGACGTGTTCGACGCGGGGGCGGTCGTCGACCTGCAGGCCGTGCTGCAGAAGGGTCTGACCTCGAAGGAGAAGCACTCGGAGCTCTTCAAGATCCTCGGCGACGGCGAGGTGACGAAGGCGGTCACGGTCAAGGTCGATGCCATCACGACCATGGCACGCACGAAGATCGAGAAAGCCGGCGGCACGGTGCTCGTGAACGAGAAGCGCGGGCGCCGCGAGAAGTTCGTCGCCAAGGACGGCACCAGGCGCCAGCCGGGTTCACCGACCAAGAAGGGCGACACCAAGAAGAGCGACACTGCCGCTCGCTAACCCATGAACCTCTCGATCGGCAACCTGTTCAAGATCAAGGAGATCAGGAACAAGATCCTGATCACCCTTGGTCTGTTGTTGGTCTATCGCATCGGGTTCTTCGTGCCGCTGCCAGGCGTCAACTGGAGCGAATCGCTGGACCAGAGCCGGAACCTAGGTGGCGTCGGCCGGCTGTTCGGCATGATCAACGTGCTGACCGGCGGCTCGCTGCAGAGCGCCACGGTCTTCTCGTTGGGCGTCATGCCCTACATTTCGGCGAGCATCATCTTCAGTCTGCTCGCGAAGGCAGTGCCCGCGCTCGAGAAGATCGCGAAGGAGGGGCAGAGCGGTCAGCGCAAGATCAATCAATACACCCGCCTCGCGACGGTCGGCATCTGCCTGATCCAGTCGTGGTTCGTCATCTTCGGCGCACTGGGAGCCGACAACAGCAAGCTCATCCACTCCGGCGTGCGTGAGTGGTTCGGCCTCTACTGCGTCGTCGTGATGGTCGCGCTCACGGCGGGCACGATGTTCATCATGTGGCTCGGCGAACAGATCACCGAGCACGGCGTCGGCAATGGGATCTCGCTGATCATCATGGCGGGCATCGTCTCGAACCTCTATCCGTCGTTGACCGTCTACTTCGAACTCGGCTTCGATCGGCATGCCTGGCAGAGCCTGCTCATGTTCCTGCTCGCTTGGGGTGTCGCGGTGGTCGCCGTCGTCTACATGACGAAGGCACAGCGGCGGATCCCGATCCAACAGGCCAAACACACGCGCGGCCGGCGCGTCTATGGCGGCCAGAAGCACTTCCTGCCCTTCAAGGTCAACCAGGCCGGCGTGATGCCGATCATCTTCGGCTCCGCTCTGCTGATGATCCCGGCCATGATCGGGACCGCGACGGGCTGGTCCTGGCTCGAGATCTCGTTCAGTGGACAGCGCGGCTTCTGGTTCATGCTGTCCTACACGGCGCTGATCTTCTTCTTCGCGTTCTTCTGGACGTCGATGATGTTCCAGCCGAACGAGATCGCGAAGAACCTCCAGGAAGGTGGATCGTTCGTGCCCGGCATCCGCCCAGGCAAACCGACGGCCGAGTTCCTCGAGGCGACGATGGTGCGCATCACGCTAGCGGGTGCGAGCTTCCTGTCGATCGTGGCCGTCCTGCCCTCTCTGTTCGGCGCCCGCTCGGGTTCTTCAGTCGACCAGGTTCTCATCTACTTCATGTCCGGCACCTCGATCCTGATCGTCGTCGGCGTCGCGCTGGACATGGTCGAGAAGCTGAACGCGATGCTGGTCATGCGGAACTACGAGGGCTTCCTCGAGGAAGGCGGCCCAGCCGCCAGTGGCGGAAAGGCCCAGGGCGGCGGCAAGAGCGCCAGCGGATGGGGCCGCCGCTGAGCTCGATGGCCATGGCAGTCATGCTCAGGTCCCGCGCGGTGTTCCTCGGTCCTCCTGGCGCCGGCAAGGGGACGCAGGCCAAGAAGGTGGCGGAAACGGCCGCGGTGGCTCACCTGTCCACGGGCGACATGCTGCGCCAGGAGGTGGCGGCGAAGACTCAGCTCGGCCTGCAAGCCAAGACCTTCATGGACGCGGGCAAGCTGGTGCCGGACGACGTCATCATCGGCATGGTGCGGGCCCGGATCCGGCTGCCGGACGCCAAAGACGCCTGGATCCTGGACGGATTCCCCCGTACACTCCCACAGGCGGAAGCGCTCGACAAGTCCTTGTCCGGTGCCGCCGCGCTTTCGCACGTGATCTACTTCGCCGTTCCCGAAGCGGTCCTCGTCGGCCGCCTTTCGGGTCGTCGGACCTGTTCGAAGTGTGGTGCCATATGGCACCTCGAGAATCGGCCGACGAAGAAGGCTGGGGTCTGCGATCAATGCGGGAGCGAATTGGTCCAACGCTCCGACGATCGCCCCGAAGCGATCGGCAAGCGCCTCGAAGTGTATCGGTCGCAAACGGCGCCTCTGCTGGCGTACTACCGCGACCGCCGTGTCCTCCGGGAGATCGACGCGAGTCGATCGCCCGATCTCGTTTTCCAGGAGTTGCTGAAACTGATGCAATGACGACAGCAGCGGAAGAACCCACGTCGAGCCGCGGGCCCGAGCGCATACGCGCCACGGTGCTCTCGCGTCTCAACAACGGGATGTTCCGCTTGCAGACGACCGACGGTCGCGAGGTGGTGGCACACGCTGCCCTGGATCTGCGGAAGGCGCTCACGCGCCTGCTCCCCGGAGATCCGGTTCTCATCGAGATCTCGCTGTTCGATCCGAACAAGGCCCGCATCTGCAGCATGCTGAAGTCGACGCAGAAGAGCCAGCACGAGTCCCCACCACATCCATCCCATCAGCGAGAACTGTCGTGAAGGTCAGAACCAGCGTTCGACGCATCTGCGAACACTGCAAGGTCGTGAGGCGCCGCGGCGTCGTGCGCGTGATCTGCAGCAATGCCCGGCACAAGCAGCGCCAAGGCAAGTAGCGCCAAGACCAGCTTCAAGGTAACGAATCATGCCCCGTCTCCTCGGCGTCGACATCCCCAGCGAAAAGCGCATCGAGATCGCGCTGCAATACATCTACGGCGTTGGTCCCACGGTCTCCCGCAAGGTCCTCAAGGAGCTCGCGATCAACCCCGGCGTGCGCGCGAAGGATCTCAAGGACGACGAGGTGGCCAACATCGCGAGCTATCTCGAGAAGAACTACGTGGTCGAGGGTGCCTTGCGGCGCGTGACCATGCAGAACATCAACCGACTCAAGGAAATCTACTGCTATCGGGGTCTGCGGCACCGCCGCGGGCTGCCCGTGCGCGGGCAGCGCACACGCAGCAATGCACGAGGCCGCAAGGGTCCGCGCAAGACGGTTGCCAACAAGAAGATCCTCAGGAAGTGATCCGATGAGCACGCAAACTCCAGGGCCGGTTTCGACTCCAGCTTCGGCTTCGACCCCGCCTACCGCCCCATCGACCGAGAAGAAGAAGGCGCGCATGCGCAAGAACGTGGGCAAGGCCATCGCGCACGTGAAGGCCTCCTTCAACAACACGATCATCACGATCGTCGACAACGCGGGGCAGGTCCTCGCCTGGGACTCGGCCGGAACGATCGGCTACAAGGGCTCGCGCAAGAGCACGCCGTTCGCGGCGCAACGCGCTGCCGAGAAGGTGGCCGACAAGATCAAGAAGATGGGCGTGCACGAACTCGAGGTGCTCGTGCGCGGCCCGGGTTCGGGCCGCGAGTCCGCGATCCGCGCGCTGTCGAACTCCGGGATCGAAGTGAAGTCCATCGAGGACATCACGCCGCTTCCCCACAATGGCTGCCGTTCGCGCAAGAGGCGCCGCGTCTGAGCGCGAGACCGCTACCCGACATTCGCCACCGAAATGACCACCACCACGAACGTCTGCAAACTCTGCCGCCGCGAAGGCGTCAAGCTCTTCCTCAAGGGGCAGCGATGCTTCTCGGAGAAGTGCGGCGTGAACCGGCGCAACTATCCGCCCGGCCAACACGTCCGCCCCAAGAAAGGCACCGACTACGGCACCCAGCTGCGCGAGAAGCAGAAGTGCAAGCGCATCTATGGCGTGATGGAACGTCAGTTCCAGCACTACTTCTCGGTCGCGCAGCGCCAGAAGGGCAACACGGGCGAGAACCTGCTCGTGCTCATGGAGCGGCGGCTCGACAACGTGGTGCTGAGCCTCGGACTCGCCTTCTCGCGCTTCGACGCGCGCCAGATGGTCGCCCACGGTCACGTCTACGTGCACAAGAAGCGCATCGACATCCCGGGCTACCTCGTGCGCCCCGGCGACGAGATCGAGGTGCGTGGCAGCGACAAGCTCAAGAAGAAGGCGACCGACGCGATCGAGATGAACAAGGGCCGCCCGCTGCCCGGATGGCTCGAGGCCGTGCCGGCCGAGCTGAAGGGCCGGGTGATCCAGTTGCCGAAGCGCGAAGACGTCAGTGTCGAGATCCAGGAGCAGCTCATCATCGAGCTGTGCTCGAAGTGATGGCTGGCCCAGTGATGTCTGGCGCAGGGCCGTGCCACAAGGAACAGTCCAGGGAGAACCGCAATGCGTATTCGTTGGCGTAACTTCGAGTTGCCTTCACAAGTCCGGCTGGACCGGGAAACCGCGACACCGACATTCGGCAGGTTCACGGTCGAGCCCTTCGAGAAGGGTTTCGGCTCGACGATCGGCAACGGCCTGCGCCGTGTGCTGCTGTCCTCGATCGAGGGCACAGCGGTCACGTGGGTGCGCATCGACGGCGTCGTTCACGAGTTCTCGACGATCCAGGGCGTGCTCGAAGACGTCACGCAGATCGTGCTGAACATCAAGAAGCTGCGCGTCAAGCTGCACACGGATGCGCCGACGACGTTGCGCATCGACGCCAACCAGAAGGGTGAAGTGCGCGCGGAGAAGATCGAGGGCGACTCCAATGTCGAGATCGCGAACCCCGAGCTCAAGATCTGCACGCTGACCGAGGACGTGCGGTTCTTCTGCGAGATGCAGGTCCGCAAGGGTCGCGGCTACGTCACGGCCGAGGAGAACGTCACCGAAGAGCTGGAGATCGGGACGATTCCGGTCGACTCGATCTTCAGCCCCGTGCACCGCGTGCGCTACGCGATCGAGAACACGCGCGTCGGCAAGTCGACCGACTACGATCGACTCGTGCTCGACATCTGGACCGACGGCACGGTGTCGCCCGAGATGGCGCTCGTGGAGGCCAGCAAGATCTACCGCAAGCACCTCAACCCGTTCGTCCAGTACTTCGACCTCAAGGAAGACCTTGCGGTCGAGGGTGGCGTGCTGGCGCCCGAAGGCGACGAGGGCGCGCGACGCCGTGAGATGGTCGAACTGCTCAGCAAGAGCATCGACATGCTCGAGCTCTCCGTTCGGGCGAAGAACTGTCTCGACAGCGAGAGCGTCACGACGATGCGCGACCTCGTGCAGTTGTCGGAGCCCGAGTTGTTGAAGGTCCGGAACTTCGGCAAGACCTCCTTGAAGGAGGTCAAGAGCAAGCTGAGCGCACTCGGTCTGTCGCTGGGCATGAGCATCGAGGAATTCAAGTAAGCAGGCCCATCGCGCCCAATCGATCGAGGAGATATGCAGCCATGAGACACAATGTTGCGGGCAAGTCGCTGGGACGGAACACGGCGCATCGCGCGGCCCTGCGCAAGAACTTCACGGTCTCGGTCATCATGCACGAGCGTGTCATCACGACGCTGCCCAAGGCCAAGGCCTTGCGGCCCTTCGTCGAGAAGATGATCACGCTGGCGCGCAGCCCGGATCCGAAGACGAAGCTGCACCGCATCCGCCGCGCCGTCGCATTCCTGCAGGACAAGACTGCCGTCAAGAAGTTGTTCGACGTGATCGGACCGCGCTTCGCGAACCGCCCCGGTGGCTACACGCGCATCATGCGAACGGCCGACTACCGCATCGGCGACGGCGGCTCACGCGTGATCTTCGAGCTCGTCGACAACAACGTGCTCGAGCAGAAGATCAAGGCCGCCGAGGCCAACGCGAGCAAGACCGAGACTCCCGCCGAAGCGGGCGCCGGCGCCTGATCGCGGCGCTGCGCGCCGCGAACTTCACGCGGACTCGAGGCGAAGCCTCAAGTCCGCGTGAAGAACATGTTCTGCGACCCGACGAGCAAGGCGAGGTCGTCGAGCAGCCCTTCCGTCACGCGCACGCCTTCGTCGCTGCGCACGCGGTAGCAGTTGTCGCCATCGTCGATGTCGAGGTGCAGGTGCTGTTGGCCGCGGTGCTGCGAGAGCGTCTCGGCGATGCGTTCGAGATTGCCGTCGCTGGCGAGCGTGCCGCGCAGGTGCAGCACCAGGCCCGCGACTTCGCGGCGCACGACCTCGCTTGCGGGTTCGAGCTGATCGAGCAGGATCGAGTGATCGTCTCCCGTGCCGTCGACGCGCCCCGACAGGAACACGATCGCGTCCTCGACGATGCGGTCCTTCATAGTCGCGTAGGCGCGCGCAAAACACGTCACGGCGACCTGGCCGTCGAGGTCTTCGAGCTGAAATCGCGCCATCTTCTGCCCCGCGTTCTTGCCCTGTTTGATCTGCATGACGCGCACCGAGCTGATCATGCCGGCGATGCGGACCGTCGAACCGGGCTCCATCTGGGTCAGCGAGCTCGTCGTCTGTCCCGCGATGCGGCGCAGAAAAGGACCGCGTCGCTCGAACGGGTGTCCCGACAGATAGAAGCCGAGGGACTCCTTCTCGCGAGCGAGCCGTTCGTGTTCGGGCCACTCGGCGGCCGTCTCGTCACCGGCCGGCTGGTTCACGAACTGCGGTGCGGCAAAGAGCAGCTTCTGCCCGCGGCGCCGGTCCTCGCGCGCGGCCGCGGACGATCGAAGCGCCGACTCGATCGCCGCGAAGTTGGCCGCGCGCGTGCGTGACATGCCGTCGAGGGCGCCCGCCTGCACGAGCGCCTCGAGCGCCGTCTTGTTCAGCAGGTTACCGTCGAGCCGTTCGCAGAGATCCTCGAGTGAAGCGAACGCACCGCCTCTGCGCCGTTCCGCGGCGATCGCATCAGCGGCCCGTGTGCCGACGCCCTTGATCGCACCGAGCCCGTAGCGGATCGACTTGCCTTCGACGCTGAAGTAACGCTGCGAGAGGTTCACGCTCGGTGGCAGGATCGGCATGCCGGAGCGCCGCGCCTCGTCGACGAACTCCTTGATCTTGTCGGTGTTGCCCGATTCGACCGTGAGGTTGGCGGCCGTGAACTCGACCTGGTAGTGCGCCTTGAGCCATGCGGTCTGGTAGGTGACGAGCGCGTATGCGGTCGAGTGCGACTTGTTGAAGCCGTACCCGGCGAAGAACTCCATGTCCTCGAACAGCTTCCGCGCGATCTTCTCGGGGTAGCTCTGGGCTCGCGCGCCCGCGATGAACTGGTCCTTGAACTTCGCCATCACCTCGGGCTTCTTCTTGCCCATCGCCTTGCGCAGGTTGTCGGCATCGCTCATCGAGAAGCCGCCGATGATGTTCGCGAGCTGCATCACCTGCTCCTGGTAGACGATGACCCCGTAGGTTGGCTCGAGGACCGGCTTCGTCGCGGCGTGCGGATACTGGACCTCCTCTTCGCCATGCTTCCTGCGCACGAACATGTCGACCATGCCCGACCCGAGCGGGCCCGGTCGATACAGCGCGAGAACGGCGATGACGTCCTCGAAAGTGTCGGGCTTCAGGCGCGTCAACAGCTCGCGCATGCCGCTCGATTCGAGCTGGAACACGCCCTGTGTCTCGCCACGCGTCATCAGCGCGTAGGTCGCTCGGTCGTCGAGTGGCAGGCGCGCGAGGTCGATCTGCGTCCCGTGGACTTCCTGGACCAGCCGCGCGGCCTCTTGCAGGATCGTCAGCGTCTTGAGACCCAGGAAGTCCATCTTGAGCAACCCGACCTCCTCGAGCTCCGTCATCTGCCACTGCGTGACGATGTCCTCGCCGTTCTTCGCGAGCGGCACGTAGTCGCGCAGCGGGCGGTCCGCGATGACGACGCCGGCCGCGTGGATCGAGGAGTGTCGCGCGAGCCCTTCGAGCTGCAGCGAGAGGTCGAACAGGCGCTTGTGTTGCGGCGAGCTGTCGCGGATCTGCTTCAGCTCCGCATCGGCGTCGAGCGCCGTGGCGAGCGAGGCACCGGGCCCCTGGGGCACCTTCTTGCACAGCCTGTCGACGTCGGCGATCGGGAAGTCGAGCACGCGGCCGACGTCGCGCAGCACACCGCGGCTCGCCATCGTGCCGAACGTGATGATCTGGCAGACACAGTCGTTGCCATATTTCTGCCGCACGTAGTCGATGACCTCGTCGCGCCGGTTGCCGCAGAAGTCGATGTCGATGTCGGGCATCGATATGCGCGCGGGGTTCAGGAAGCGTTCGAACAGCAGCGCGTAGCGCAGCGGGCAGACGTCCGTGATGCCGAGGCTGTAGGCGACGATCGATCCCGCGGCCGAGCCTCGCCCGGGGCCGACCGGGATGCCCATGGACCGCGCCTTCGCGATGAAGTCCTGCACGATCAGGAAGTAGCTGACGAAGCCGAGCTTCTTGATCACGCCGATCTCGTAGTCGAGCCGTTCCGCGATCTTCGCGTCGAGCGCGCCGTAGCGCCGCTCGGCACCCTCGCGGCACAGGCGTTCGAAGTAGAGGTCGGGCGTCGTGCCGTCCTCGGGCTGGAACACGGGCAGATGGTAGACGCCGAACTCCATCGACACGTCGCAGCGGTCGGCGATGTCGACCGCTTGCTGCAGCGCGTCGGGCCAGTCGGCGAACGCCTGCGCCATCTGCGCGCGGCTCTTCAGGAACAGCTCGCGCGATCCCATGCGGAAGCGCTGCTGGTCGGCAGCGGTCTTGCCGCTGCGGATGCAGAGCATTATGTCCTGCGCGAGCCAATCCTCGGCTCTGAGGTAGTGCACGTCGTTCGTCGCGACGCACGGGATCGACAGCTCCCGGCCCAGGCTTCGCAGTGCGGCCGTGACCTTTCGCTGCGGCTCGAAACCGGTCTCGGCGACCTCGAAGAAGAAGTTCTCGGGGCCGAACACGTCGCGCAGCTGCGAGGCGGTGACCTTGGCACCGGCCAGGTCTTCCTGCTGGATCGCGGTCGCGATCGCCGACGAGAGCCCGCCCGACAAAGCGATCAGGCCCTCGCGATGCTCGTGCAGTAACTCGATGTCGGCACGTGGTTTGTAGCTGAATCCCTCGAGCCACGCGCGACCGGATAGCTGCTTGAGGTTGTGCAGGCCGCGGTTGTCCGCGGCGAGCAGCGTGAGCTCATGGGTTGGGTTGTCGGCGCCCGCGCTCTCCTTGCGTGAGCGTCTCGCGACATACGTGGTCTGGCCGACGACCGGCTTGAGCTTCTGGTCGCGACACGCCTTGAAGAACTCGACGGCGCCGAACAGGTTGCCGTTGTCGGTGAGCGCGAGGGCCGTCTGGCCGTCAGCGGCTGCGGCCTCCACGAGGCTCGCGATCTGGGATGGCGCCGCAAGCAGGCTGTAGTGCGAGCGGACGTGCAGGTGGACGAAGGGTGGCGCGTCGCTCATCGCCGCATACGTTACGCCCCTGGCGCGTGCCCGCCAGCAGTCGGTCCTCGCCGCAACGCGGCGGGCCGCGCAAGCTCCCTACGCGCCTTCGGCCGCATGCGCCGACTTGGCAGTTCCGGCCCTGAGCACGCCGCTGCGCTTGCCGGCCTCGGCGAAACGCGACAGCACCTGATCGATCTGCTTGTCGGTGTGGCTCGCGATGTAGGACGTGCGGATCAGGTCCATGTTCGGCGGCACTGCCGGCTGCGTCACGGCATTCGTGAACAAGCCGCAATCGAACAGCGTGCGCCACAGCTTCAACATGCGCTCCTGGTCGCCGACGATGACGGGCACGATCGGGCTCGCCAGCGTTCCGGCCGTGGAGAAGCCGAGCTCGGCCAGACCCGTTCGCACCCGGTGGGCGATCTGCAACACGCGGTGCCGCATCTCGGGCTGCGTCTCGATGATGCCCAGGGACGCCAGGGCTGCCGCTGCCGCCGAAGGCGTGATCGAGGCCGAGAACATCAGCGCCCGGGCGTGGTGGCGCATGTAGTGGATCACCTTCTCGGGGCCCGCAATGAAGCCGCCGAGGCTCGCGAAGCTCTTGCTGAAGGTACCCATCACCAGGTCCGGCTTGATGCCGCAGAGCTCACAAGCGCCCTGGCCGCGCGCGCCCAGCACGCCGACCGAATGTGCCTCGTCGACCATGACGCGGGCGCCGTAGACGTCCGCGAGCTTCCGGATCGCCTTGAGCGGCGCCAGGTCGCCCATCATCGAGAACAGGCCGTCGACGACGATCAGCATGCCCTTGCCCTTGCTCTTGCCGCGCTCCAGGTGGGCCTCGAGATCGGCCATGTCGTTGTGGCGGAACTTGCGCGAGTCGCTGAAGCTGAGACGGCAGCCGTCGATGATCGAGGCATGGTTTTCGCGATCGCAGAGGATCAGGTCGTCCTTGCTGCAAATCGCCGAAATCGCCCCGAGGTTCGTCTGGAAGCCGGTCGAGAAGCACAGCGCCGCTTCCTGGCCCATGAACTTTGCGAGCCGCCGTTCGAGTTCTTCATGCAACTCGAGCGTTCCGTTCAAGAACCGCGAGCCCGAGCACGAAGTGCCGTATTGGCGGATGGCCTGTTGGGCAGCTTCTCGCACCTTGGGGTGGTGGGTGAGCCCCAGGTAGTTGTTGCTGCCGATCATGATCAGCCGGTTGCCGGCGATCTCCACCTCCGTGCCCTCGCTCCCGTGTAAGGGAATGAAGTAGGGGTAGACGCCCAGAGCCTGCAGTTCGCGAGCCCGCGTGAAACCGTCACACTTCTGGAAGATGTCCAAGGTCTGGCGGGATGGTAGATTCCAGCGTCAGCGCTGACAAAACCTTTGTTCCGGCTTGGCGACTTCTGTGATGCGCGAACTTCCGGCCTGTGACTTCCTGCTCACGGGTGCGACGGGTTTTCTCGGTGGTGCAGTGCTGCAGAGATTACTGCTGCGTGGCCTGCGAGCCACTGCAATCCGGTGTCTCGTGCGTGATCGGGGCAGGGCGTTGGCTCAGGGCATCCCCGCCGACAGCGTGTTCTGCGCGGACCTCGCGAACCCCGCGGACAGCCGCGCGCTGGCGGCCGCGGTCGAAGGCGCTGGCGTCGTGCTGCATCTGGCCGGCGCGGTGAAAGCGTGGAACCGCTCGGGTTTCGAAGGCCCGAACGTGGACGGGACGCGACGGTTGTTGGCCGCTGTGGAGAACTCGGCGCCCTCGGCGCACTTCTTGCTCGTCTCGTCGCTGGCCGCCGCGGGTCCGAGCACCGACGGTGCTTCGAGTACGGCGATGCCTGATCGTTGTTGCCCGGTCTCGGCCTACGGCGACAGCAAGCGTCGCGCCGAGCTCGCGGTCGTGCAAGGTCGGTTGCCTTGGACCATCGTGCGGCCGCCGATCGTCTACGGCCCGGCCGACGCGGCGACGCGTCTGCTGTTCAAGCAAGCGTGTGCGCCGGTGACCGCGGTGCTCTCACGGCCGCGGCCGCTCTCGGTGATCCACCGCGACGACGTCGTCGAAGCCTTGTTGCACGTGCTCTCCGCGCGACCTTCGGGCGCGGTGCTGGCGCTCGACGGGCCCGAACGCACGGACACGCACTCCCTGCTGCGCGCGATGGCCACCGCCTGTGGGCGCACGGCGAGGCTCGTGCCGGTGCCGATGCCGTTCGTCGGCGCAGCGGCGCTGATCAGCGACCTGTTTGCCGCGCTGCGCCACAGGGCCGCGTTCTTCAACCGCGACAAGATGCGCGAGATCCGAGCCGCCGGCTGGGTCGCCGATGGCAGCGTCGCCAAGGGGCTGCTCGGCTACGAGCCTGCGGTGTCTCTGTCCGCCGGCCTGCTCGCCACGGCCCGCGCGGAGGGGTTCGTCCGGTCCAGCGCAACACCTACTTCAACAACTGCATGAGCAAGGCTTTCTGCGCGTGGGTCCGGTTGGCCGCCTGCTCGTAGATGATCGAGTGCTTGCCGTCGAGCACGGCGTCCGTCGCGGCGACGTTTCTCCGCACGGGCAGCGGGTGCATCAACAGCGCGTTGTTGGTCGTCGCCATCAACTGCTCGTCGACGCGCCACGACTGCAGCGAGCGCTTGACCATCGCCTCGCGCTCCATGTCGTCCCAGTACTTCGTGCAGCCCCACGAACGCGCGTAGAGCACCTCGGCGCCGCGCGCGGCGGCGTCGCGGTCGTTCTGGACCTGCACCGAGCCGCCGGCTTCGCGCGCCAGCGAACGGCTCCGTTCGAGCACCTGCGTGTCGACCTCGAAGCCGAGCGGGTGCGCGAGCGTGATCTGCATGCCCATCGTCGCGGCGACCTGCAGGATCGAGTGCGTCGGACCCAGCGACTTCGGCTCGGGGTGGTTGCACCAGAGCAGCGTGAGCTTGCGTCCCTTCAGCGAGACGAGGTTCTCGCGCATCGTCATCACGTCGGCGAGCGCCTGGCACGGGTGCTCGAAGCACGTCTCGAGGTTGATGACCGGCACGGACGACCAGGTCGCGTAGCTGCGCAGCAGCAGCTCCTGTCGGTCGCGTTCCCAGGTGCCCATGCGCGACGCCGCGCGGATGCCGAGCGCGTCGACGTAACGCGACAGCGTGCGCGCCGCGTCCTTCACGTGTTCTTCCGCGACGCCGTCCATGACGGCCTGTTCCTGCGGCTCGAGCTCGTAGAGGTCGTCGCTCGACAGGTTGATGCAATGGCCACCGAGCTGCACCATGCCCACCTCGAACGAGACGCGCGTGCGCAGGCTCGGCTGGAAGAAGAGCAGTCCGAGCGTCTTGCCCGCGAGCACCTGGCCCGGTCGTTTCCCCTTGACGCGTGCGGCGAGGTCGAGCAGGTCGTCGAGTTCGTGGCGGGTCAGATCGGCTGTCGAAAGGAAGTCGCGCTTGCTCACAGGTCCCGGATTCGGTGAAGTCCCGACGATAGATGAGTGACTTGCCATCGACAAGCGAAGACCTTCGCTGGATCGGGTGTTGCCTCGAACTCGCGGCGACGGCGGCGGCTGCCGGCGAGGTGCCCGTCGGTGCCTGCGTCGTGGTCGACGGGGTGCTCGTGGGGGAGGGCCGGAACCGCGTCGAGGAGCAGAAGTCGCCGCTTGCGCACGCCGAAATGGAGGCGCTGCAGCAGGCACTCGCGAAGGTGGGGGAGAAGCGCCTGCCGCAGGCGGTGCTCTATTGCTCGCTCGAGCCCTGTTTCTTGTGCGCCGGCGCGATCCTGCACGCGCGGCTGGCGCGGGTCGTGTTCGGCGCGCGCGATCCGAAGTTCGGGGCCGTGCGTTCGCTCGCGAATCTGCTCGAGGACCCGCGGCTGAACCACCGGTGTGTGGTGGCGGAGGGGGTCCTCGCCGAGCGAAGTGCGGAGCTGCTGCGCGCGTTCTTCCGGCAGAAGCGCGGCGGGACGAAGTAGCGATCGCCTCACTCGTGCCGCAGCGCTTCGACCGGATCCATGCGCGCCGCGCGCCACGCGGGATACAGGCCGAACGCGATGCCGACCGCGACCGAGATCGAGAACGCGATCGCGACGTGATGCACCTGCACGATGGTCAGGTTCGAGCTGAACAGCGTGATCATGCGCGGCACCCCGAGACCACACGCGACGCCGAGCAGTCCCCCGCAGCCGCTCAACACTGCGGTCTCGACGAGGAACTGCCGCACGATGTCGCGGCGCTTCGCCCCGAGCGCTCTGCGGATGCCGATCTCGCGCGTGCGTTCGGTCACCGTCGCGAGCATCACGTTCATGATGCCGATGCCGCCGACGAGCAGCGAGATCACCGCGATCGACCCGAGCACGATGTTGAAGATGCGCGCCGTGGCTTCCTTCTGCCGCAGCAGCTCGAGCGGCACGATCAACCTCACGTCGTCCTGCTGTCGTTGCCCGATCTCGAGCATGCTGCCCAGGAGCCGCGCTGCCGGCAGCACTTCCTCGGTGGTCTCGAGCTTCAGCTTGATCTCGCTCAGCTCGATGCGCGTGCGCTCCTCGCTGCCCTGGCTGACCTTTCGCGACTCGTCGCCGAACCGATTCTGCGAGCTCGTGATCGGCACGAACACACACTGATCCATCGGCATGCCGCCGGGACTCGCTTCGCGGCCCATCGGCTCGAGCACGCCGACGACGCTGAATCGCGTGTCGCCGCATTGCACGCTCTCGCCGAGCGGATTGCCGAGCGGAAACAGCGTCGTCGCGGCCTGGGCTCCGAGCACGGCGCTGTTCTCCGCGCGACCGACATCGATGGCCGACAGCCAGCGGCCCTCGGCCAGCGACAGGTTCATCACGTCGCGATACTCGGGCTGCGTGCCGACCACGATGCTGTTCATGAGCCGCGCGCCGTGGCGCAGCAGCTTGCTCGTCTCGCGCACGGAGACGACGTGCGCGGCATTCGGGAACGTCGCGCGGATCCGATCGGCGTCCGCGTACTTGAGGCCATACGCGAACGCGCGCCGGCGCGTGACCTTGCTCATGTCGGTCGGATCCGGCGGCCGCTGCGTGCGCACCATGACGTTGGTCGGGCCCATGGCCTTGATCTGCTCGAGCGCTTCGTGGCTCGCGCCTTCGCCGACCGCGAGCATCGAGATCACCGACGCGACGCCGAACAAGAGGCCGAGCACGGTCAGGAACGAGCGCAGCTTGTGCAGCATCAGGTTCTTGACGCCGAGCCGGAGCACGTGCCCGAGCATGGCGTTCAGCGGCTACCGCCCGAACCGCCGCCGTTTGCCGGCGCCCTGGCTTCGGCAGCGGGCGGTTCCTTCGACGCGGGCAAGGCCTGTCCGACCGGCGGCACGAGCCACACCTCTTCGCCCTCCAGCAGACCCTTCACGATCTCGACGTGCGTCAGGTTGCTCGCGCCAAGTTCGACCGGCACGGCGACGGGGCCTGCGGGCGTGGTCTTCCACACGAAGTAGGAATCCGCGCGCCGCTTGACCGCCACGAGCGGCACGCCGAGCACGCCCGCGACCTCACCGACCGCGATCTCGACGGTTGCGTTCATGCCGGGACGCATCGCGCCATCGCGGTTGTCGCAGTCGATCTGGACCGCGGCGCGATAGACCTTGACGTCCTGGTTGCGCGGGCCGGGATCGGGCAGCGCCGACACGCGCAGCACCTTGCCCGAGAAGCGCCGGTCGGGGAACGCATCGACCGTCACCGTTGCCGCCTGCCCGACGGCGACCTTGTCGATCTGGGCCTCGTGCACCTTGACCTCGGCGAGCATGGTCTGCACGTCGGGCAGGATCACGATCTCCTGCCGCTCGCGGATCTCCATGCCCTCGTGCACGGGTTCGTCCCAGTCGAAGCGCCCATAGACGACGAGACCCGGCCCGGGCGCGCGCATCTCGGCGTTCGCGATCTGCCGCTCGTAGTTCTCGAGCCGCCCCTTGGCGAGCTGGAACTCGGACTCCGAGCTCTTCAGCTCCGCGGCCTCGCGCACGCGGCGCGCCTCCCCGGTGGCCCGCACGCTCGCGAGGCCGAGGTTGCTGTTGTCGATCTCCTGCAGCAGCGTGATGCGCTTCTCGGGCAGCGTGTATTTGACGAGCACGTGCAGGTTGTTCCACGCGACCGTCATGCGCGACGCTTGCCGCCGTTGGTTGATGATGTCGCGCTCGAGCTCGTTGCGCGTGATGAACTCGCGCGCCGCCAGCTTCCTGCTGTGCACGAGCGTGTCGTTCGCGAGCTTCAGGTCGGCGTTGGCGAGCCCGATCTCGTCGATCAGCAGCAGGACCTCGTTCGCGGCCTCACCCATGCCGTGCGCGAGGCTCGCTTCGCCGCCGAGCACGGCGATCACGCGGTCGTCGAGATCCGCGTATCGCGTCTCGGCCGAGGCATCGTTCTCCTTCTCGTCCTGCACGAGCTGTCGCAGCCTGCCGATCATCTCGGCGTTGCTGTCGCGGTCGGCGCCGTCGGCGGCCGCGGTGCTGCGAACCTGGCCCGTGAACTTCTCGAGGCGCATCTCGGCGATCAGCAGCCGGCTCTGCGCGGTGCGATCCGCGGCGACGAGCTCCTTCTCCATGATCTCGAAGTTCTTGCGCGCCTGTTCGAGCCCCGCTTCGGCCTTCGCGACGAGGATGCCCTGGGTCGCGCGCTTCTCCTCGATCGCGCTCGTGTCGAGGCGGGCGAGCAGGTCGCCCTGTTTCACGACGGAGCCTTCGCGGATCAGGTGGATCAGCGTCGCCTTCCCCTCGACCATCGAGATCACGCGCGTGTCGCGGGCCGCCTGCAGCTCGCCGCGTTCGCGCACGGTGATGTGCAGATCGTCGCGCGCGACCCGCACGCGCGAACTGTCGTTCGGGCTGTCGGGTCCGCCGCAGCCGAATCCGAGCACGACGGCGGGCAGGAGCAGGAAGACAGGGATCCGGGGCATGGTTGGAGCGCGAAGGATGGAGCTTATCGGCGGGAGCGGGCCTGCGCAGTTGGCAGTTGCAAAGGCAGGATGCGGTCGGCACGATCCTCCGCCTCATTCGCCGTCGCGTCCCGGTCGCGGCAAGCCTCGCGGAGAGGTGCCAGAGTGGCTGAATGGGCTGGTTTCGAAAACCAGTTGGCGCGCAAGCGCCACGGGGGTTCGAATCCCCCCCTCTCCGCCATCTCTCGACGTCATCGCGGGGTTGGCGCCGCCTCGTCACGGTCGGCGGCGGCAGAAGCCGTGAGGTCGTGAAGCCTACAGCCGCGATGCCCTCGCAGGGCGCAGGCCCAGATCGCGACTGCGGATCGAAGGAGCGCCGATGAAACGGCAGGCGGCGCGCGCGCTGCCCGCGGGAAAGATGTAGCAGCCGCCGCGGTAGCTGCGGCCGCCGGAGGAAGAGCCAGTCAACCGTTCGCCGTCGCCAGGATCGCTGCGCGCCCATCGTGAAACGGGGCGTGGCTGCGGGGCTTCGTCGGCTCTCGTCGCGACGCAGGATGTCGACGACGTCGTGCAGTCGGCATGGCTCACCGCGATCGAACAACGAGTCGCGCGCGTGGCCCCCTCGCCGCGTGGCTACCCGGCGTCAGTGCGAGCACTACGACCCGAAGGAAGCGTTCCCGCGCCTCAACCAGGTCGGGATCGGCGAGAGCTCCGACGCGCGCTGACCGCGACGCGCGAAGCGCCCATGCACTCAGGTCTCCTTGCTTCCTGGTCTTCTCGTCTGACTCGAGTGCAGAACCCGACGCTGCCATTCGGTGCCGCCGGAGGCCCCATCCATCTTTTCTTCCCGCCAGTTAAGAAGACGCGAAAGCGGAGGTTCGGCCCGGCCCGAGGCAGCCAGGACTCTGTTCAGGGCCTTTTCGAGGCGCGTCGATGACGATGCGCTGGTCACCTCAGCGAGCAGAACGCCATGATCCACCGCCACTCGTTTGTCGCCGCGGCCGCCTTCGTACTGGCAGCCGCCGTGTTCGGCGCGCGCGCCAGCGCGCAATGCTCGACCTCGTGGCTGCCGTCGCTGCCGTTGCCCGGCGTCGACGGCGTCGTCAACGCGATCACGATGTGGGACCCCGATGGCGTCGGACCGGCGACTCCGGTGGCCGTCGTCGGCGGCAGATTCTCGATCGCCGGCTCCCTCATGACGGATCACCTCGCGACATACGATCCCGCCACCGGCGTGTGGAGTTCGCTCGGCGCGATCGCCGGGTATCCCTGGGCGAACGAAGTGAGCGCGCTCGCCGTCATGCCGAACGGCGACCTCGTCGTCGCTGGACTGTTCGCGACGATCGGCGGTGTCACCGTCAACAGCATCGCGCGCTGGAACGGGTCCGTGTGGTCGGCGCTCGGCGCCGGCTTTCTCGAAGGCCGCGTCCACGCGCTCGCCGTGATGCCGAACGGGGACCTCGTCGCGGGTGGCGACTTCGTCGCCGCGTTTGGCGGGTTCGATCTCGTAGCGCGCTGGAACGGTACGACCTGGTCGAGCATCGGCCCGGGCATCCCGACGAGTTGGTGGCAGAACGGAGTGCGTGCGCTCGCCGTGTTGCCCAACGGCGACCTCGTCGCGGGTGGGAAGTTCTGGCTCGGCGGGCCGGTGCCCTGCGGATGCCTGGCCCGCTGGGACGGCATCCGGTGGTCGGCGCTCGGCGGCATAGTCGACCTTGACGTCTATGCGCTGGTCGTCGCGCCGAACGGGGACCTGTTCGCAGGTGGCGAGTTCTCTATCGCTAGCATAGGCTGGGCACAGGTGGCGCGGTGGGATGGCGTGACCTGGTCCTCCGTCGGGCAGTGGCCGCTTTACTTCGTGGGGGTGCGGTCGCTCGCGCTGCTCCCCAACGGCGATCTGCTCGCCGGTGCCGCAATGTACGGCGGCATCGCTCGGTGGAACGGCACCGCGTGGTCCGGCCTCGGCGCCGGGATCGGTGGTTCCGTGAACGCACTCGCCGTGCAGCCGAATGGTGAGCTGTTTGCCGGCGGCCAGTTCGAGGCCGCCGGGACGGTCGGCGCGCGCAATATCGCGCGCTGGGACGGCACGACGTGGTCAGGGCTGGGCCTTGGTTTCTCCGGCAGCGTGCTGGCCAGTGTCACGATGCCAAACGGCGATCTCGTCGTCGGCGGCAGCTTCGCGTCGATCGGCGCGATCCCCGGATGCGTGGCCCGTCACGATGGTGTGAGCTGGACGCCGTTGGGTAACGGTCTCCCAGGCCGGGTCTTGGCGCTCGCGGTGTTGCCGAACGGCGACCTCGTCGCCGGTGGCATCTTCGGCAGTTTCAACGTCGCGCGGTGGGATGGAACGACGTGGCATCCGATGGGAACCCCGGTCGTGTCTTACGGGGCCCTTGTCGGCCGCGTCTACGCGCTGGCCGTGCTTCCGAACGGGGACCTTGTTGCCGGCGGGAGCACCAACACCATTCAGGCGATGCCTCTATGGCGGTGGAACGGCTCGACGTGGTCGACGATGGGAGGCGTGTACGACGTGAACGCGCTGCTCGTCCTACCCAACGGTGATCTCTTGGCCGTCGGCGGTTACCCCCACTGGGTCAAGCGCTTCGACGGCGCGACGTGGACGAATGTCGGCCACGCGTTCAACTCGCGCGTGCACGCCCTCGTCAGGATGCCGAACGGCGACCTCGTAGCGGGCGGGGAGTTCACGTCCTTGGCCTTCTCCCCGATGTATGCGCTCGCGCGCTTTGACGGCGTGGCGTGGCAGCCGCTGGGCGCGCTGCCCTACGGGTCAAGTGTCGACGCGCTCGAAGTCCTGCCCGGCGGCGATCTCGTCGTGGGCGGCTCCTTCGTGACGGCACCGGTCGCAGATCCTCTCTACTACGCCCACCAGTGGGGGAGCATCGGCCGCTGGAACGGCACCAGCTGGGTACCGATGCCGGAGCTGTCGGGTGGCCCAGTCGCCACGCTGAAGATGTCCGGAACCGAGCTGGTCGTTGGCGGCGAATTCACCAAGGCGGGCAGCGCGGTCGGGCCGTACTTCGCGCGGCTCGCGACGAACTGCCCCGCGAACGTGATCTCGTTCGGGTCGGGCTGCACCGGCTCCGGTGGACCGAACGTGCTCACCGCGAAGTCGCTGCCGTGGGTCGGCTCGACGTTCTCTGCCGCGGCGACCGGGATGCCGGCGAACGGTGTTGCACTCGTGCTCACTGGCTACGGCGCGGCAGCGATACCGCTGTCGGCGATCCTGCCGCAGGGTGGCGCCGGTTGTTTCCTGCTCGCGGCGCCGGACGCCATCGGAATGGCACTGCCGGCCGGCGGCACCGTCGCGACTGCGCTCGCGATCCCGGCCGCAGCGGGCCTGATCGGGCAGGTGTTCCATCAGCAGGTGGTGCCAGTCGAGCTCGGTTCGCTCGGCGCGATCACCGCGCTGACGAGCACCAACCGCGTGACGGCGCTGATCGGCAGCTTCTGACGAACCGGCGCGGGGCGCTACAGCATCATCCTTGCGTCAGCCGGAAGGGCCGGTGAAACGTTCCGCGCGCCCGCGATCCGTGCCAGGATCCGCGCTCTCCGCATGCGCCCCTACACCCGGCTGACCAAGGCCTACCTGGACCTGCGCTACCGCGATCCGCACGGACAGCCCCAGGGCACCTACTTCGCGCACGAGCCGATCTATGGCATCGGTGCGTTGCAGTCGGAACCGTCCCATGCGCGGCGCGTCGTGCGCCTGTTCCAGCTGCTGCGTCTGCTGCGGAGCTCCGGCGGCCGCACTCTGCTCGACGTCGGCGGCTCGGAGGGCTACGTCGTGCAGCTCTGCCGCGAGCTGTTCGGCATGCAGGGCGTCTCGGTGGACCTGTCGCCCGAGGCCTGCCGCCGCGCCGCCGAGCTGTTCGCCGTGCCCGGCTGCGCGGTCGACGCGGGCTGCCTGCCGTTCGCCGACGGCAGCTTCGAGGTGGTCCTGTGCGCCGAGGTGATCGAACACCTGGAGGCGCCGGTGCCCGCCATCCTGGAACTGCAGCGTGTGGCCGCGCAGACGCTGGTGTTCTCGAGCCAGGAATGGCAGAAGTCGGCCCGTCACCGCGACCGCGAACTGGCCGCGCGTGGCAGCGAGCCGCACACCGACCGCAGCATCCTCGCCGACGCCGACCTGCAAGCCCTGTTCGCCCCGTACGAAGTCGTGCACCAGCAGCAGGTGCTGCCCGACCCGGGCCGGTTCGGCGACGACCGGCGCATCGACGTGGCTGCCCTGCGCACCTTCCTGCTCGACCTGCCTTCCCCGCGCCGATGGGGCGCGCGGTCCGAAGGCATCTTCGCCACGGTGCACAAGCGGCAACCGCCGCAGCCCCACGCCGTGACCGACGCGGTGATCGCCGACCACCTGCTCGAGCGGGCCATGCCCGTGCACCTCGTGCCGGAGCAGAGCCCCGAGGTGCCGTGGCCCTGCTGGTGCGCCATGCAGTGCGTCCGCTGCCGCGCGCGCGCGCTGCCGGTGGACGGCGGCTTCTGCTGCGATCGCTGCGGCGAGCGTTACCAGCGCGAGAACGGCGTGGTCTCGTTCCTGCGCGACCTGCCCGAGTTCGCGCGTGAGTTGGAGCAACGCCTCGGCGCCCGCGGCGGCCCCGCGTACCCGACGCAGGCGCGCGACCTTCTGGCGCTGGCCGACAAGCTGCACCTGCCGTTTCTGCCACCTGCGAGTTGGGACTTCCCCGCGCAGGCGGACCGCTGGCAGGCCAACGCGCACCTCGCCGGCGAAGGCGGTGTCTGGACGGTGACCGGCGACGATCCGCAGCTGGAATCACCCTGGCTCGGCAACGCGACGCAGGACGCGGCCGAGGTGCGCGTCGACTGCACCCTCACCTCCGCTGCGGGCGGACCCGTGCGCGCGCAGGTGTTCTGGTGGCTCGAAGGCGAGCGCCACTTCAGCGAACGCGGCAGCGACGTGCAGTCGCTGCCCGGCGATGGCGCGAGCCGGACGCACGTGTTCCGGGCGCCCGGGCCCGTGCTGGCCGGCGACCGGCTGGTGATGAAGGTGCGCCTCGATCCCATGTCGGGCGAACGCGGCACCGTCACCGTGCGCCGCATCACCCTGGCCCGCGCCGGCCGCTGACGCCGGAGCGTCGGCTCGCGACGTCGCGCCGGCTGGCGGTTACTGGACGGTGAGCGACACCGCGTTGCTCAGGAACATCCGGTACGCGTCGCCGCACCACCCCTGGAACGCATAGGAGCCGATCACCGACGGCGTCGCCGGGATCGCGAGCGTGTGCGCGAACGTCGCGGTCGCGTCGGCGATGCCGACGCCGTAGATCACGAACGAACCGGCGTCGATCTCGACGTTGCCCCACGGCGGCAACGGCAGCACGGGGCCGAACCCGGACGAGAAGATCGACACGCAGAGGTCGATCGGCTTCACCGCGTGCAGCACGAGGTTCGCGGTCTGGCCGATCCCGACGGGCTGGATCGCGTCGAACAGCGGCGCTCGCAGCAACGCCGCGCCGCGCACGCTGATCGCGGTGGCAGCGACGCCGCTCGCATACGCGAGCGACGACTCGCCGGCGTCGAGCGCGTCGCCGTCCTGGTCGAGGTCGATGCACGCGGTCACGCGGTCGGGCGTGGCCGCGTTGACGAGCAGCACGGCGCCGTCGTCGCGCAGCACGACGTCCCACCAGGTCGCGGTGGTGTCGGTGAAGAAGACCGTCGACTCGGTGGCCGAGATCGAGCCGCTGCTGTCTACGTCGCGCCCGCGCCACACGGTGCGGTTGGTGCTGTGGTCGGTGACGTAGAAGTTCAGGGTCCAGTCGACTGCGAGGCTCCAGTAGAACGGCGACGCGGTGAACGGCGGCGTCCAGAACAGGGTCACCTCGCCGGGGTCGTTGCAGTCGCCGTCGGTGTTGAGGTCGGCGAGCCGGTAGACGCCCTTCGTGGTCGCCGCGGTCGACGCGACGTCGGTGTAGTAGAGGTTGCCGTCGGCGGCGGCGACGACCTTGGTCGGGATCGAGTTGCCGACGACGCCGCCCCCGGTCGGGATCAGGCAGTAGACGCTCGCTTCGCCGAGGTCGTCGGCGTCGCCGTCGGCGTCGAGGTCCTCGAGCCTGAGGATCATGTCCTGCCCCACGGTGCCGGCGTTCGCGACGGCGAGGAACAGGCGCCCGAACGCGTCGATCGTGATGCCCTGCGCCGCTGCCATCGCGATGCCGCTCGCGCTCGTCGCCGAGTGGAAGAAGACGTGGTACTCACCGGGGTCGTTGGCATCGCCGTCGCCGTTCGCGTCGCGCAGCGAAAGCACGATGTCCTCGGTCGAGTCGGCGACGTAGACGGTGCCGTCGGGGCCCGCGACGATGCACGCGGGATTGCCGAGCGCGATGCCGCCCGGCGTCGTGTCCGAGTAGAACGTGATGACCTCACCGGGGTCGTTGTAGTCCCCGTCCTGGTTGAAGTCGGAGAGCCGCCACACGCCGTCGAACGTGCTGTCGACGACGACGAGGTCGTAGGTGCGGGCGTAGGGGAGGAGCGGCAGGACCTGCGCGGTCGCCGGAGCCGCGAACATGCATGCGGCGACGGCCGCCAAGTAGTTGAGATACATTCTCGATAGAGGCTAGCGCCCGGACGCGCGGGCTTCCAGGCGGCCTTGACGCTGGCAGGCCGCCGCGGGAGAAGGGTGCTCGTGCAGCTCGTCCCTTGGAACTGGTCGAGTTCCTCGAACGGCGCTTTTCGATCAGGGTGCAGGAGGCCGATGTGACGCTGCGCCCCATGCGCCCCTTGGCGCTCGCATTCGGCCGATGAGGACGGCGCCGCGGGAACTGGCACTCCGTCGCATCCGATCCGCGGGCCGCGGTATGGATACCATCGCAGGCCTTCCTCCCCACTCCAGATGCCCGACCCGCGCGAACTCGACCTCGAACTGTGCCAGCACGCGACCGCGTTGCGCAGCATCGCGCGCGATCTGCTGCGCGATCCGCACGCCGCCGCCGACGTGATGCAGGAGACGCTGCACCGGGCCATGAGCCGCCCGCCGCGGCACGAAGGGCCGATCGGCGGCTGGTTGTATCGCACGCTCGTGAACTTCGCGCACCAGTGGCGCCGCAGCGAACGGCGTCTCGAAGGTCGCCACTCGCAACTGCCACGTCCCGAACCGGCCGCGACGCCGCCCGACACGCTGGGCCGCCGCGAGACCCTCAAAGCGGTGACCAACGCGGTGCTCGCGCTCGACGAGCCATACCAGACCGCGATCTTCCTGCGCTACTTCGAGGACCTGCCGCCGCGCGCGATCTGCAAGCGCACCGGCGCGAACCTCGCGACCGTGAAGAGCCGCCTGCAGCGCGGCCTCGTGCTGTTGCGCGCGCGGCTCGATCGCCAGTGCGGCGACCGCGAGCAGTGGCGCATGGCGCTCTTGTTCACCTTCGGCCTGCCGCTGTCGACCGCGGCCGCGGCGGGCCTCACTGCAACGACGGGAGCCTGGCTCTTGGGAACCACCACGAAGACCCTGATCGCCGCCGGCCTGTTGTGTGCCGGCGGTTTGTTCGCCTACACGCTCGTCCAGGATCCGCCGCCGCTGCCGACCGAATTGGCCCGGCAGGGCGATGCACCCGCGGCGACGCCTGCCACGACCGCTGCGGGCGACGAGGCGGAACCGACCGTGCGCGAAGCGGCGGCCAACGCGAACGAAACGTCGTTGTCGTGGCTCGACCATCCCTACCTGCTCGAGCTCGACGTGCTCGTCGTCGACGAGACCGGCCTGCCGGTCGAGGGTCACACGCTGCGGCTCGCGCCGCCCGGCTGCACGCTGAACGACGCCAAGACGCCGACCGGCCCCGACGGCCGCGTCACGCTGAGCTGGCGCTCGCGCGTGCCGACCGGCGCAGTGTTGTTCGCCGATGAACGCGGCATGCTGCGCCGTGTCACGCTCGAACACGGCCGCAAGACTGCGGTCGCACTCGCCCAGACGCGGCCGAAGAACCGCTACGCGAACCGCAGCAGCGAGGTGACGCTCAAGATCGCAGGCCGCCAGATCTCGAGCCGCGAGCCGGGAACAGCCCGCCTGGCGCTCGAAGAGTATGTGGCGTCCAGCAAGGCCATGAACTCGAACCCGGCCCGCGGTGGCACGTGGCAGGGCGGTCTGCATCCACACGCGGTGTTCGGCGACAACGCTGCCGCGGGCGTGGTGAAGGAGACGCAGGAAGTCCAGACACGGACGTTTGCCACGCGGGTGTTGCTCGAGAACGTCAAGCTCCAGATGGGTGAGCGAGCCGCCGAGGCGCCGGCATCACCTCTGGCGCGCATCGCGGGCACCGTGTTCGGCGAAGACGGCAAACCCGTCGCGGGCGCGCCAGTGGCGCTGCTCACGTCGAGCCCGCAGCCGCTGCAGCGCACGAAGACCGACGACGCGGGGCAGTTCGTGTTCGAGAAGCTGTTGCCAGGAGACTTCATGGTGCGGGCCGGCGGCACCGCGGTTGGACTCGCGAGCCTGCCCGTGGTCACGACGACGGGCACGACACCGGCCACACTGCACTTGCGACGCGAATCGTGCGTGCGGGGCCACGCGTGCGATGCGGCGGGCAAGCCGCTCGCGGGGGCGCCGGTCGTGTGGCGCGCGACCGACGGCGCCTGGTGCGACTCGACGGAGACCGCCGCGGATGGCAGCTTCGTGCTCGCCAACCTGCCGGGCACCGAAGGCACGGTGCTCCTGTGGGAGCCGACCGGCAAGTTTCCGCTGCCGGTCAGCGTCGAGGCGAAGGTGCTGTCCGACACCACCGATCTGCTGCTGAAGTTCGACGGCGCCGTGAGCGCGCTGCAGTTCGACCTCGGCGTGCCCGAGGGCACCGACGCCGAAGCTGTGGCAGGGCGCGTGTGGAATCTCGACACCGGCATCGGCGCGCGCATGCAGCGGCCGAAGGCGGGCAAGCCGTGGCGTCTCGAGAACCTGCCCGCCGGCTGGTATCAGGTCGAAGTGTTTGCGCCGGGCTCGGGCTGGCTCGACCTCGGCCGCCACTGGCTCGATGGCAAGGGGGACTGCAACCTCGGCCGCGCGAACCTGCCCGCTGCCGCCACGGCGAAGCTCGCGCTCGAGCTCGAAGCGCTGGCGCAGGGAGAGCAGCAGCAGATCGAGCTCTACGAAGTGCGCAGCGACGTCGACGTCCGCCTCGAAGGGATGCCGTTGCAGCCCGACAGCGAACTGAGGTTGCCGGCGGGCAAGTACGCGCTGGCCTGGCGCGGCAAGGACGGCAAGGTCGAGTTCCGTCGCTTTGACGTGCGCAGCGGCGACAGCGTCGCTCTCGGCTCGAAGCAATAGTCGACGGCGCGCCGTCCGGGCCGTGCGCGCTACCGCGCGGTCCCGAGGTCCACGCGCGGGACCACGCGCTCGTTGGCATCGTCGAGCTCGAAGAACGTCGGCAGCTCGATGCCCATCGCGCCGCCGACGACGCTGGTCGGGAACGACTCGCGCAGATTGCGCATCTCGCGCACGTTGCCGTTGAAGAAGCGCCGCGCCGCAGCGATGCGGTCCTCGGTGACGGCGAGCTCCTGCTGCAGTGCGCGGAAGTTCGCGTCGGCTTTCAGCTGCGGGTAGTTCTCGACGACCGCGAACAGGGACTTTACGCCGGTCAGCAGCGCGTTCTCGTCCCTGGCCTGGCTCTCCGCCGAGCCGTGGTTCGCCGCGGCCTGGTTGCGCAGCGCGACGACGCGGTCGAGCACCTCGCGCTCGTGCTTCGCGTAGCCCTTCACGGTCTCGACGAGATTGGGAATGAGTTCGTAGCGGCGCTTGAGCTCGACGTCGATGTCGGCCCAGCTCTCCTTGACGCCGTGCTTGAGGCGCACGAAGCGGTTGAAGATGGTGATCCACCAGATCAGTGGCACGAGCACCACGATTCCGGCGACGATGAGGACGGCGGGTGTGTCCATCAGGCTTGCAAGTCCTTCACGAGGTGGCGCGGCCACAGTTCGCAGAACTGCCGCAGGAAGGTGATCTTGGCGCGGAAGCCCTGCGGGTCCCAGCGGCGATGGCCGTCGCTGAGGCAGAGCGCGCCGTCCTCGATGTCGAGCATCGGCGGATTCTGTGCGAGCAGGAACTCCATCATGCGCGGGTGCAGCACGTCGTAGGCGAAGCGTTTGTCGTTCGACTTCACGTAGAACTTCTTGCTGAACTCGATCGACTCGAAGTCGATGTCGTCGAAGCCGAACGCGCCCTTGATCTTGTCGAACAGGCCTTCGGGCCGGATCAGCAGCGGTGGCGTGTCCCACGGCGGATGCACGATCAGGTAGCTGAAGCGGTAGGTCGTCGTCGTCGTGGTCTTGCCGTTGCTCGTCGTCACCTTGTAGCTGAAGTCGCCGCAGCGCACGTGGCAACGCTGGTCGAACAGATCGAGCGCTCCGCTCAGCGTGTTCATCGCGACGCGCGAGTGGCCGCGCCGGAAGATCTCGAACTGCGCGTATTCGTCGTCGTGATCGCTGTCCTTCTCGGGGTCGAAGCGCAGGCCCAGTTCCTGCGCGAACGCGGCGAGTTCCTGCTTCCGCCTCTGCTCGGCCTTCCAGCTCAGGTAGGCAAGGAAGCCGATCAGCGCGATGAAGCCGCCCACCAGGAGGAAGACCAGCGCCGGTTCCATGGCGCGAACGGTAGCGTTCCGCCGCGCACGCTGCGATCGTGTGCGCGCTACTTCTTCGCGCCGGCCGTCTCGTGGATCTTCGCGACTGCGGCGCGCGATGCGGCGGCGATCTCGGCATCGGCGTCCTTGGTCCACTCGATCAGGTACGGCAGGGACTCGGGGGCGCCGAGCGCTCCCAGCGAACGGATCGCGAGCAGGCGCTGGTCCTTCGCTTCGCCGGGTTTCGCCTGCGCCAGCAGCTTCGCAGCCGCACTCGAGGGGCTCGTGTCGATGCCGGCCTTCGCATTGGCCCAGAACGCCTGCTGCTCTTGCTGGAACCGGAACCGCTCGAGGGCTTCGGTGGCGGCCTTGCGCACGGTCGCGCTCGGATCGCGCAGCGCCTCGAGCAGAGGCGTAACTGCGTCCATGGCGAGCACCCTCGCCAGCGTGTTGGCTGCGCTGGTTCGCACTTCCTCCGTCGGATCGTCGCGCAGCAGCGCTTCGACGTCCTGCTGCAGCTTGGGATCGAGTGGGGCAGGCAGCGCGTACAGCGTGCCCATGCGGTTGGATGGGTTCTTGTCCCGCAGCGCGAGTTGCCAGTCCTCGGTCCGCAGGTCGATGCCCGCGCGCTTCAAGAAAGGCGCGAAGTAGCCCGGGGACGTCGCGCGGCGCAACAGAGCAAGCGCGTCGTCGGCGAACTCAGGTGCGACCTTGTTGGGCAACTTGATGAGCGTGCCAGCTGCGAGATCGAAATCGTTCGCACGCAGCAGGCTCTCGATTGCACTTCGCATGCTCGAACCTGCAGCCACCTGGTCGACCGTCACGCTGCCGAACGTGTGGAGCACGGTGTTGATGGTGCTCGAGCGTTGTTCGGCAGGTAGCTTGGCCCAGAGGGCCGGCAACTCGGAAGCCAGGAGCGGCATGACCGGAACGGGGATGCGTTCCGACATCCTCTGGATCTCGCTCCACACCTTGTCGCGTGCCTCGCACGACAACAGGGCGCTCCACGCCTGCACGAGCTGGGCATCGGAATAGCCATGCCAGGCGACGCGCTGTTGGTTCGTGGGTGCGGGCGTCAGCCCGAGGAAGCCGATGCCAGAGGCCCCAAGCGGTTGCTCGTTCGCAAGATCTTGCGAGAACAGGCCGCGTCTCCTTGCAGCCGGAGCGTTGTAGCCGCCGAGACCGAGTGCGTAGGCGCGCGGGAACAGCGCGATCGACGGTTCGTCGCCGAGCCGTGCGAGCTCCGCGAACAGCTCGCTGCGGACGTCGGCCGCATCGGGTGCAACGAGCAGCTTGCGCAGGCCAACGCGAACAGTTTCTGCGTCAACCGTGCGGCCGAGTTCGAGCAGGGCGCGCGCGACGTGGGTGCTGCTGCCGGGCACGCGGTCGACGAATTCCGTGAGCCAGGTGGCGGCTTCGGGGGCGCCCGTGCGGCCGACGTTCCACAACAGTCGGCTCAGGGAATCGCCGGGCCAGTTGCGTGGTGATCCACGCAAGTCCGAATCGATCACCTCGCGCAGTGCGGGGAACACCGCGGGAGTCAGATCGGCCTTGGAGAGGGAACCGAACGTCAGGTCGGTCCGCGCGAGTTTGGGCATCACGCGCACGAACCGCTCGAGTTGTGTTGCATTCATCGACGCGAAGAGGTGCCTCACGCAGTTCGGTTCCGCGCTATTGTCGCCGCCGTAGCCGAGCTCGAGCAGTTCGAGTACGGAATCGACGCTGCGTGCGGACCACTCCGGTAGGTGCCGGCTGAACACCATCTGCAGTGCGATCCGAGCGTAGCTCGAAGTAGTCTGCTGCTGCGTGGACGGACTTTTGAGCGCGCGGCAGGCAGCGAGCAACAGGTCAATCTCGGCGTCGTCGAGTGGCCAGGACAGGTGTTCCAAGTCCGCGCCGAAGGCTTCGATCCCGTCGGGATAGCGCGCGACTTCACCCAGCACGAGCCGCCGTGCCGCGCGTGGGCCACACATCGCGAAGCGCGACACCAGTTGCCATGCCGCGTGGGCCGCCCGTGGCTCGCTGTCGCGCAACGCCCGGCGCACTGCGACATCGAGGACTTCGACGATCCTCGCTTGCTCGGGCACGGGCAGGTTGTGCCAGACCTCGGCCAACCCGGCGAGTCCCGCAGCGCGCGCCCCGGGGTGGTCGTCGCCGACGAGCTCGACGAGAGTGGGCACCGGCACGCTCCAGAGAACCCGGTTGAGGTTGCGCGGCACCTCGCCGGTCGGGTCGGCGTCGCGCAGGAAGCGCACGAGGGCTGGCATCAGGTCCGGCGCGACGAGGCCCGCGTGCTTCGTGATGAACCGGCGCCAGGCGACGTTCTTGTCGTCGGCAGCTCGGGTCAAGAACTGCAGTGCTGGCGCTGTGCCGACCTCCCAGAGCGTGCCGACGAGCAGGCTGAGGTTCGGAACCGGCTGGCCCACGCCCGTGCTGAGCCCACCCTCCTCGAGGGTGTGAAACGGGTCGAGTCGTTCGACCAGTGCGCTTGCCGCATCCTCCCCGAGCCACTTGAGATCGCGAAGAGCCAGTGTTGTTCCTTCGTCGAGTTGGCCGTTGGCGTCGCGTGGCTTCCAGCTCAGGTCGTCGATGCGATTGACCAAGGCCCGCGCCTTCTCGCGCCGTTCCTGCGCCTGCTTGCCTGCTTCGCTCTGCCCCTGCAGCACCGCCGTCGCCTGGGCAGCCACGTCGCCACCGGCCGCGACCGCGCGTTCGAGGAACGGCTTGCCGTCGTCCTTCTTGTCGAGCCGCCACAACATCGCGCCGAGCCGCAGGGCTGCCTCGCCGTGTACGGCACTTGCCGCCGCGTCGCCGAGCAACGTGCGGTACGCGGACTCGGCTTCCTTCAGGTCGCCCTCCTGTTCTTCGATCACCCTGGCGCGCGCGAGTGCTCGGGCAGCATCCGTCGTCTGTGCGGGAACCAGCGCGGCCAAGAGGGCCGCCGCCGCCATCGTGCGCAGGTGTGTGTTCATGGGAGCATCGGACTGTGACCAGCAGCAGAGTCTGTCGCCGGTGCGTGGATTCCGTGTCGCGGACTCGTCAAGGTCGATCCTCGTCCGCGACTGCGAGCCGGTAGCCGACGCCGTGCACGGTCAAGAGGTGCACGGGTTCCTTCGGATCCACTTCGAGCTTCTGCCGCAGGTGCAGCAGGTGCGTGTCGACCGTGCGGTTGCTGATGCTCGATCCGCCCCAGACCTCGCGCAGGAAGCGCGCGCGGTCGACGACGCGGCCGCGCTCCTGCCACAAGAGCGCCAGCATCGCCGTCTCCGTCGGCGACAGCCGTTGCACCGCGCGTCCGCGGCGCACTTCGTAGGCGTCGAGGTCGACGTCGAGCGGGCCGAGCCGGAAGCGTCCGGCCGGTTGCGCGGGCGAACGGTCGACGCGCCGCAGCAGCACGCGGACCCGCGTGCGCAGCTCGCGCAGCGAGAACGGCTTCGTCACGTAGTCGTCGGCGCCGAGTTCGAGCCCGAGCACCTTGTCGCCTTCGCTGCTGCGAGCGGTCAGCAGCAGCACGGGCGTCCGCTGGTCCTTCTTGCGCACGACCTGCAGGATCTCGAGCCCGCTCGGCCCCGGCAGCAGCACGTCGAGCACGAGCAGGTCGAACGTGCGCGCGCGCAGCACGGCCAGCGCTTCGTCGCCGTCGGCGGCCGTCGTCACGTCGTGGCCGTCGTTCTGCAGCGCGTCGCGCAGCACGGTCCGGATCGCGCGGTCGTCCTCGACGAGCAGGATCTGGAACGTCATGCCACGCCCTCCTCGCGCAGCGGCAGCGTGAACACGAACTGCGCGCCGGGCCCCCGCGCGGGCGGCACGCACCGCAGTTCGCCGCCGTGGCGCAGCACGATCGTGCGCGCGAGGTAGAGGCCGAGGCCGACGCCCGGGATCGACCCGTGGCGGTGCGACGAACCGCGCTGGAACCGCGTGAAGATCGACTCGCGCTCGGCCGCGGTCACGCCATCGCCGTAGTCGCGCACCGCGATCGTGAACGCGCCGTCGCCCGAGGCCGTGCTGACTTCGAGGCGCTTGCCGTCGGCTGCGTACTTGCGCGCGTTCTCGAGCACGTTGAGCAGGGCCTGCATGAGCGCGCCGCGGTCGAGCGTGGCCACGGCCCGCGAAGCACCCTCGCGAAGCTCGAGCTGCATGCCGGCGCGCTTGCCGAGCGGGGTGAACAGCTGGACGGCCTCGCGGACGACCTCGGCGAGATCCCCGGGCCGCAGGTCGTAGGCGCGTTCGCCGCGTTCCATCTGACCGAGGTCGAGCACGTTCTCGACCAGCATCGACAGCCGTGCCGACTCGCCGGCGAGCAGCCCGAAGTACTCGCGCTGCTTGTCGGGCGGCACGTCGTCGTCGGTGAGCACGTCGGCGACGAGGCGGATCGCCGCGACCGGCGTCTTCAGTTCGTGCGTGACACCCGTCAGGAACTCGGCCCGCGCGCGCATCGCGAGCGCCTCGCGGCGCAGACCGCGCACCGTGAAGAAAGCGCTCGCGGCGAACACGGCGACCAGTGCGAGACCTGCGGCCATGACCGCGGCCGGCTGCGCGAACCATGGTGGCTCGGGCAATGGTGGTGCAGTGACCCAGGCGAGCTGCGGCACGACCTCTTCGGCCTCGACCTCGGGTCTCGCGAACACGAGCGTGCCGCGCTGGGGCACGGGCGGCAGTCCCGGCACCTCGGGGCGGTTCGTGCCGAGACCGCGCAGCGTCGCGAGCAGTTGCGTCGACGTCAGTGCGCCGCGGCCCGACGCGGTATCGACCTCCTCGGGGAACCACAGCAGCACCTGGTCACCCGCGGCAGTGGGGCCCGGGGCCTGCCCCGGGACCCGCAGCCGTTCTGCGACCGTAGCGAGCAGCGCGCGTCGCGCCGCCGTGCGCTGCAGCTCCGTGCGCAACGAATCCACGTCGCCGCCGCGTTCGGCAAGGCGGTCGAGCGTCGGCCGGCCGAGATCGGGATCCAGTGCCGGCAGCAGGCGATCGGCCCAGGCCCCGCGCGGGCGACGCGCGGCCGTCGCGAACAACGCAGTCGCCGACACGACGCGTGCGAGCTCCCGGTCTGCCGTCGCCGCCGCCGGCAAGGCGTCGAGTGCCTGGTCGAGACGCGTGCCAAGCTCGCTCACGCGATCGGTCGCGCCCACGCGCTGAGCCTGCCAGGCCGCGGCCACGACCACGGGCAGCGAAGGTGACGGCTGCATCGTTCCGAGCAGTTCCTCGAAGTGGGCCGCGGCTGCCGCGGCATCGCCGCGCCCGAACTCCGCGACCTGGGCCTGGCGCAACTTCTCGGCCACGACGGTGTCCTGGCCCACCGCGTCGCGCTCGCGCAGCCAGCCGACCTCGGGATCGACCTGCACGGCGGCCCCGCGCACGACGAAGCACTCGCTCGCCGGCAGCAGCGTCAACACGGCCGGCGCGCGCAGCGCCGCGCGCAACGCGTGAGCGAGGTCGCGCGCGGCCGTTCTCGCATCGAGCTCGGCGCGGCTGCGATCCTGCCGCGACGTCTGCACGAGGCTCCAGCCGACCATCGCGACGAGGCCGGCTCCCGACGCGAGCGCCAGGAGGGCGAGGGCGGAGCGGGTGATGCGCGGCGGGGGGACGATGCGGCGAGCCTAGCCCGGTGGCCGCGCGAGTTGTCAAGCAATCGTCGCGGTGTTGGCCGCCGGTTGCACCGTCACGTCTTGGTGCCGAGGGCGGCGAGCCAGATGTCCAGACGCTCGAAGTCTGCGATCACCAACGTCCGCACCTCCATGGCTCGGTTACGCAAGACGGCGAGGCGCGCGGCATCCAGCGCAACGGTGTAGGCGTGGCGGAAGAAATGGCGGAAGGCGAGCAGGTCGCGAAGTGCGGGCAGGGCCTCGCGGCTCACGACCGCCGGACGGATGCCCGGCACTTCCATCGCCATGGTCTCCAGCAGCGATCGGTGCCAGTTGTGGCCCGAGGGCTCGGTTCCGAACACCTTGGCGATCCGTGCGAGCCCGGACAAGAATGCGCCATACGCGTGATGCAACGCGACCGCCGTTCGAGCCAGCAGGTTTGGATCGTTCGTGTTCGGAGTCAGTGCGAGACTCGCCAGCTCCTTGACCCTGTCGCCGAAAGCATTGGCATCGTTGGCGACCTCGAGCCGCAGAACCTGAAGACTGCCGTTCACAGATCGATGCCCTCGAGGGCAAGTCGGGCCAACAAACTTGCCGGTGCTCGCTCGATCTCGACGAGATCCACGGGTGTGTCGAGCAGACCGGTCAGATCCGCGATCGCCGTGAAGTAGCCGGCCGGATCGAGCCCCTCGACGGCGAGATCGACATCGCTGCGCTCGGTGGTGTCGCGGCGCGCGAAGGAACCGAATAGGACCACGCGCCGGGCGCCGTAACGCTCCGTCAGCAGCCGCTTGGCTTCCGGCAGTCGTGAACGGATCTGCTGCGAGCGTGCGTCGGCGCGGACTTGGCTCTCGGCTCGGAGCCGGCGCCAGTGCGCTGCCATCTCGTCGACCGTTACCGCCATGGACTCAGCATATCATCGCTACGCCGAGAGCAGCGGCCGCACCATCACTTCAGCGTCTGCCACAGGAACGAGTACGCAAGCGCCGCCATGAACGCCGCCTGCTTGTTGTCGGTCGCACCGCCGTGTCCGCCGACGATGTTCTCGTAGTAGAGTGCTTGGTGCTTCTGCTCCATCATGAGCGCCATCATCTTGCGCGCATGACCCGGGTGCACGCGGTCGTCGCGCGTCGACGTCGTGAACAGGACCTTCGGATAGAAGGTATCGCTGTGCAGGTTGTGGTAGGGCGAGTAGCGCACGAGCCACTTCGCTTCTTCGGGTTTGTCGGGGTCGCCGTATTCGCCCATCCACGACGCGCCCGCGAGCAGCTTGTGATAGCGCAGCATGTCGAGCAGCGGCACCTGGCAGACGACCGCGCCGAACAGCTCGGGGTACATCGTCAGCATGTTGCCCATCAGCAGGCCGCCGTTGCTGCCGCCCTGGATGCCGAGGTGCTTCTTCGAGGTGATCTTCTGCGCGACGAGGTCCTGCGCCACCGCGGCGAAGTCCTCGTAGCACTTGATGCGGTTCTGCTTCAGCGCGGCCTGGTGCCACTTGGGACCGAACTCGCCGCCGCCGCGGATGTTCGCGACCGCGAAGACACCGCCCGGCTCGAGCCACGATGCGCCGACGCCGCCGCTGTAGCCGGGCGTCATCGACACCTCGAAGCCGCCGTAGCCGTAGAGCAGCGTCGGGTTCGTGCCGTCGCGCTTCAAACCCTTCCTCGCGACGAGGAAGTAGGGAATGCGCGTGCCGTCCTTCGAGAGGCACTCACACTGCGTGACTTCGAGCCCCTTGGCATCGAAGAACGCGGGCAGGCTCTTGAGCAGCTGCGCCTTGCCCTTGCCGATCGTGCCGAGGTAGAGGCTCGTCGGCGTCAGGTAGTCCGTGATCGTGAGGAAGTAGTCGTCGCCTTCTTCGTCGTCGATGGCGCCCGCACCGATGCTGCCGAACTCCGGCAGGCCCGGCAGCGGCTCGCGCTGCCACGCGCCGTCTGCGTGCGTGAGCACCGTGATGCGGTTGCGCACGTTGTCGAGCACGTTGAGCAGGATGTGGTTCCGCGTCGGCGAGAAGCCCGCGAGCGACGAACGCTCGGTCGGCGCGAACAGCACTTCGAAGGCACGCTTCCCCGCGAAGAAGTCGTCGACCTTCGTCACGAGCAAGGCACCCGCGGGGTATGTCACGTCGCCGACCTTCCAGTCGTCGCGCAGCTCGAGCAGCAGCCACTCGCGATGTGAGCTCGCATTGGCGCTGTCGGGCTTCTCGAGCTTCACGTACTTGCCGTCCCTCAGCATGAAGACCTCGTTCGTGTAGAACGTGATGCTGCGGTGCACGTAGTCGCGCTCGAAGCCCTTGGTCTGATCGCGCGCCGCGTTGATGCCCACGTCCTCGACCTTGGCCTCGGCGATCACCTCGGCCGACGACAGCGGCGTGCCGCGGTGCCACAACTTGGCGATGCGCGGGTAGCCGGACGACGTCAGTGAACCGGTCCCGAAGTCGGTCGCGACGAAGACGGAATCGATGTCGCGCCACGACGCGCCGCCCTTGGCCTCGGGCAGGTAGAAGCCGTCCTTGACGAACTGCCGCTGCACGACGTCGAACTCGCGCGTGACGCTCGCATCGGCGCCGCCGCGCGACAGCGAAACCAGACAGCGCTCGTGCCCGGGACGCAGGAACGAGGCGCCGTGCCACACCCAGTCTTCCTTCTCCTGCTTGCTCAGTGCGTCGAGGTCGAGCACGACGTCCCACTTGGGCTCAGTCTTGCGGTATTCGTCGAGCGTCGTGCGCCGCCACAGGCCCTTCGGGTTCTGCGCGTCCTGCCAGAAGTTGTAGAACCAGTCGCCGTGTTTGCCGACGTAGGGGATGCGCGCCGTCGAGTCGAGGATCGACAGGAGGCGTTCGTTCGTCTTCTTGAACAGATCCGTCTGCGCGAGCACCTTCTCGCTCTCGGCGTTGCGCTCGCGGACCCACGCCAGCGCGCGTTCACCCGAGACGTCTTCGAGCCACTCATGGGGGTCGACCTTGGCACTGGCGGCGGCGGGATTCTGGGGCATGGCGCGTGCTGCGAAGAGGGCGAGAGCCAGGAGGACGAGCTGCAGCGGTGGGTGGTGGTTCATGGTGGTCAGGGAAGGCACGAGACTAATGCTTTGGTTCTCGGGTGCCACGGACAGCACGCGAGGAAGTCCGGAGTTGCGAGTGCCGCGGGCGAAAAGGGCTGCTACGCTGTTCACGGCGGTCAGGCATGTTGCGGATTCCGATCGAAGCAGATGGCACTGCGGGCGTACCCGCATGGATCGAGGTCGACCTCGAGGCCGTCGCGCACAACGTGCGCCAGTTCCGCGGGATGCTGCGCAGCGGTTGCCAGCTCGTCGCGGTCGTGAAAGCGAACGCGTATGGCCACGGCATGGTCGCCATCGCGCGCACCGTGCTCGACAGCGGGGCCGACCAGCTGGCCGTCGCGAGCGTGGCCGAGGGCGCGCAGCTGCGTGACGCCGGCATCCAAGCGCCGATCCTGATCGCGGGTCCGGTGCTGCCCTCGCAGGCGGCGGCCGTCGTGCAGCACGGCCTCGTGCCGAGCCTCGGCACGATCGAGCTCGCGCACGCGATGGGTGCTAGCTGCCGGCGCTTCCCGCCCGTGCACATCGAGGTCGACACGGGCATGGCGCGGCACGGCGTCCCGGCGGCGCAGATCTCCGAGTTCGTCGCCGCCGTGCGGCGGCGCGGGCGGCTCTCGATCGCGGGCGTCTTCACGCACTTCGCGGCGACCGGGCCTGGCGCGAAGGAGTCGATGGAACGGCAGCTCGGCGTGTTCACGGCTGCCGTCGACTCGGTGCGCGAGCTGCGCGGCGTGAACCGGCACGTGTGCAACACGCTCGGGGCGTTGGTGCTGCCGCCGGCGCACCTCGATGCGGTTCGCATCGGCGGCGGGCTCTACGGTTTCGACCCGCTCGGAGGCCGGGGGCCCGTGCGGTTGCGGCCCGCGCTCGCGCTCAAGGCAAGGCTCGCGGCGCTGCGTTCGGCTGCGCCCGGGGAAGGCGTCGGCTACGGCAGCACGTTCGTCTGCGAGCGGCCCTCGCGCCTGGCGCTCGTGCCGCTCGGCTACGCGGACGGGCTCGTGCGCGAGGTCTGGAACGGCGCCGAGGTCTTGGTGCGCGGCCGGCGGGTTCGGATCGTCGGTCAGATCAGCATGAACCAGACGGTCGTCGACGTGACCGACGTGACGGACGCAGCGTGCGGCGACGAGGTCGTGCTGCTCGGCGCGCAGGGTTCTCAGGTCGTGAGAGCCGAAGAACGCGTGGGACCGCATGGCTCGGTCTACGAGGTCACGTCGCTGCTGCGGCGGGATCTCTCGAGGCGGTTCGTGCCGCTGAAGACGACGGCGCTGCGGGAACGTGGTGCCGCAACTATCGCGGAGCTGCCGCGGAGTCCCCGGTAGTTCCAGCAAGTCTGAGCGTGCAGAAATGCACTGGGCCAAGGCCAAGATAGCTGGAGACTCTCGAGATTCTGATCCTGTCGACCCATGCGGCCGTGGTCGATGAGTCCGGCGAGGACTACCTGTATCCGGCTTCCCTGTTCGTTCCGATCGCCGTGCCGCGAGCGGCGGCGCGAGCCTTCGTCAGCAGGTCGGCCTGAGTCAGCGCTCGCCGGTCCTGGGCTCGTGATCACAACGCGCTGCGTGCTCGTTGATGCTGGTGAGTGCGATGATGCTCGCAATCGGGTCGAACTGGCTGAGCAAGGGTCTGCACTCGTTCGCCGAAGAGAACAGCACGGCCCGCGAAGGTGAGACCCACCAGGCACCCCGGGCACAAGAAGCCGCACGCTTATGGCTGCTTCCTTCCGGACCTGACCAGGTTCACGCCGCCCCCTTGCTCGGGACCCGGCGGACCCCACCTTCGCGAGCCGTGCGAAAACTGGCGGAGAGGGGGGGATTCGAACCCCCGGCAACCTTTTGGGCTGCACTCGCTTTCCAAGCGAGCTCCTTAAGCCTCTCGGTCACCTCTCCACGCATCCGCTTGCTCGCCCGGGAATGTGTGCGGGCGCCTGGGCGGTGAATGGGGAGGACCTTTCTAGCCGTCGAGCGCACGCGCCGCAACGGGCCGGTGAAGTTCTGACGAGGCGAGTCGTTGTCACGCCTCGGCGCAGCTGCGAGATTGCAGGATTCCTGCAACCGCAGGCGATCCACGCGGCACAGAGCGGCATGCACAAGCGCTCTCTTCCGAAGCGGCGCCAGTCTCCGAGTCCTCACGACGCGTTGTTTCGGGGCATCTTCGGCGCTCCACCTCGGGCGGCGGAACTGCTGCGCCATCTCGTACCTTGGCGGCTCGAGCGTCGGATCGACTGGTCGTCGCTGCGAGCCGTCGAGTGCATCTTCGTCGACGAGACACTGCGCCATCAGAAGGCCGACCTCCTCTTCACGGCTCGCGTGTCGGGAACTCGGACGCAGGTCTACCTACTGCTCGAACACAAGTCGGGGCCGTACCGGCTCACTGTGTTTCAGGTCGCGCGCTACGTCGTGCGCATCTGGGAGCGCTGGCTCGCCGAACGTCCGTACGCGAGGTCTCTGCCCGCGGTACTGCCACTCGTCCTGTTCCACGGCCAGCGCAGGTGGCGTGGCCCGCAGCAGCTGAGCAAGTTGGTTGCGCTGCCACCCTCCCTCCGGTCATGGTGCGGGGCCCTTCCCGAATTCTCGTTCGAGATCGTGGACCTGAACCAGCGCGGCGTTCGCCGGTTGGCTCGCACCCGCCTGCCGCTGCCATCCTTGCTGCCGTTGCTGCACCTCCAGGAGGTGCGTGGCCACGAAGACACCGTGGCTCTGCTGCGGCGGTGGACGGGTTACTATCGCGAACTGCTGGCGATGCCAGGCGGCGAGCCGATCGTGCGCCGGCTGGTATCCTACGTCGCTGCCGTGAGCCGCGACGACCCGCTACGCCTGCGCGCTGCGTACAAGAGGATCGACCGAACCACCGAGGCGAACTACATGCACTACATTACGACGGCCGAGAGAATGCGCCGGAAGGGCAAGCGCGAAGGACGCATCGACTTGCTGAAGGTCCAACTCGAAGAGCGCTTTGGACCGCTGCCCCAAGCCGTGTTGTCCAGGCTGGCAGCGGCGACGGCGGCGGACCTCGACCGCTGGGCGCGCCGCATCCTCAAGGCAAAGACCTTGCGGACGACGCTGTCCTGACGGATTGCACGGAGGCGCACCTGGGGATGCTCGGTCTTGAGTGCCCACTACAGTCCGTTGTGCGAGGCACTCGACTCTCAGTCCGTGGGCGCACCGCCGGTGCACTTGCCTGAAGTGACTGTCCGGACCCTTCCGTCACCCAGGCCCATGCGGCATGCTGCCTCGCATGGCGGCCTCGCGCGGCAAACAACAACCCGACACACCGTACCAGGTCGTGGCACGGCGGTTCCGGCCCGTGACCTTCGACGAGGTCGTCGGGCAGGACGAGGTGCTGCTGTCGCTGCGCCGGGCGTTGCAGCAGAAGACCGTGCCGCACGCGTTCCTGTTCTCGGGCAGCCGCGGCGTCGGCAAGACGACTTCCGCGCGCATCCTCGCGCGCTGTCTCAACTGCGAGAAGGGTCCCACGCCCGAGCCGTGCGGCAAGTGCGCTTCATGCACTTCGATCCTCGACGGCAGCAATCCGGACGTGATCGAGATCGACGCGGCGTCGAACAACAGCGTCGAGGACGTGCGCGAGCTGCGCGAGCACGCGGGCTACGCGACGATGCGTTCGCGCTACCGCGTGTTCATCCTCGACGAAGCGCACATGATGTCGAAGAGCGCGTTCAACGCGTTCTTGAAGACGCTCGAAGAACCGCCGCCGCACGTCGTGTTCGTGCTCGCGACCACCGAGCTCAACAAGGTGCCCGACACGATCCGGTCGCGCTGCCAGGTCCTTTTCTTCCGCCGCGTCGCCGAGCCCGATCTGCAGAAGCGCCTGCGCATGATCGCGGAACGCGAAGGTGTTTCGATCCCCGCCGAAGTGCTGGCCGAGATCGCGGCCTCGGTGAACGGCGGCGTGCGCGATGCCGAGACCGCGCTCGAACGCGTGCTGCCGCTCGCGCGCGACCTCGGATCGAAGTTCGATCTCGTGGCCTGGCGTTCGCTCGATCCGCGCGCCGGCCTCGACGCGACCATCGCGGTCGTGCAAGCACTGCTGCAGGGTGATGCGAGAGCCGGCCTGCATTTTGCGCGCGAACAACAGCAGCTGGGCACCGACGAACGCGAGGCGCTCGGCGAGATCGTCGAGGTGCTGCGCTCGCTGCTGCTGCTGAAGGTCGACGGGCCCGATTCGGATCTCGTGCCCGCAGCCACGCGCGAACGGCTCGGGACGCTGGCTGCGTCGGTGAATCCGCATCAGCTCGACGCGATGGTGGCAGCGGGTCTGCTCGGTCGCGAACGACTGCGCCGGCTCGAGGATCGCGGCGTCGTGTTCGAAGTGGCTCTCGTGCGCATGGCGCAGGCGGGCTCGCTACAGGCGCTCGCGGATCTGCTCGCCGAAGTGCGCGCCGGCGGAGGTGCTTCCGCCAGCGCCCCCGCGGCGACAGCCCAGCCGCCGGTGTTCGGAACGGGGCCCGCCAAGCCGGCCGCAGCGTCCGCGGCGCCAGTGCGTGGCACGAGTGCAGTGGCCCGCCCGCCCGCGCCGTCGGCCCCGCCGGCGGCCGCGCAGTCGGCCCCGTCGGCGGCGACGTCGAACGACCTGCGGGCCCGCGCGAGCGCGCTGCTCAACACGGCGATGCTGAAGGACACGCTCGAACAGTGCAGGCTCGAGGGCCCCAGCGCGCAGGGCGTCGTGGTGTTGACGCTGCACAGCGACCGCAAGATGCACCGCGATCGACTGGCATCACCGGTCATCCAGGAGGAGATCCGCAAGTCGATCCAGCAGGCGGCCGGCGCGCCCGTGAGAATCGACTTCCGGCTCGGCGAGGCTCCGGCGTCGCCACCTGACGCGACGCCGCCGGCCAAGGAGGCCAAGGAACCGGGCCCCGCGACCAAGCGCGTGATCGAGAAGTTCCACGGTCGCATCGTCGAGGTGAACCCGCCCGACCGCGTGCAGCAGACGCCGCCAGCAGGCGACGAGGGGACTCCGACCGACGAGCAGCCGCCCGACATGCAGGAGTGACGCGGCGCATACTCGCGAGTTCTTCGCGCCGCCGGGTAAACACACGACGCCGGTTCACCTGCCACTTCTGCAACGGGCACTGGGCAAACGCGGAGATGGCGCAGCGTCATCCCGGACAACCGGCGCGATCGGACTACCCGGCTGCGACCGTCGATTTCGCGAAGCCCGGCGACAGGGTTTGACAGCATCGTGAGGCCGTGCGAGCCTCTGGCGGTCCTTTCTCTGCGGAGCCACCATGCATCTACTCGCTCGTTCGGCTGCCATGGGCTGCGTCCTGGCCCTGGCTCTCCCTGCGCAATCCTTCGTCAACTACGAAAGCGGGCCCGTGAACCCGCTGCGCCTGTCGCCCGACGGCACGCGTTTGTTCGTCGCCGACACGGTCGGTGGACGGCTCTCGGTGTTCGACCTGTCGAACCCGTCGGTGCCGTTCCTGATCGCCGAGATCCCGGTCGGCATGGACCCCGTGTCCGTGCACCCGCGCACGCGCGACGAAGTGTGGGTGACGAACCTGCTGTCCGACAGTGTGAGCATCGTCAGCGTCAGCGCCGGGCGCGTGATCGACACGCTGCGTGTCGTCGACGAGCCGAGCGACGTGGTTTTCGCGAGCGGCAAGGCGTTCGTCTCCGCGGCGACTACCGATGAAGTGGAAGTATTCGACGCCGTCACGAGGGTGCCGCTCGGCACCGTCGCGTTGTTCGGCAAGGATCCGCGCTCGCTCGCCGTGAGCCCCGATGGCAGCCGCGTCTACGCCGTGATCCAGCGCTCGGGCAACGGGTCGACGGTCCTGCCCGAGAACATGTCGCCGGCGCCGCCGCCGCCGACCAACCCGTCGTTGCTGCCGGCGCCGTCGCAGGGCGTGATCGTGCGCGCCGACGATCCCGCCTGGTCGGCACAGGTTCCGTACACCTTGCCCGACAACGACGTCGCCGAGATCAATGCCGCGACGCTGGTCGTCAACCGCTACTTCACCGCCGTCGGCACCACGAACACGGGCATCGCCGTGCATCCGACGAGCGGTGAGCTGTGGGTCGCGAACACGGAAGCACGCAACCTCGTGCGGTTCGAGCCGAACCTGCGCGGGCACGCGATCGACAGCCGCGTCACGCGGATCACGACGGCCGCGGTGCCGACCGTGACCGCGTTCGACCTGAATCTGGGCTTGAGCTACGGGACCCTGCCGAACCCCGCGGCCCTGTCGACGGCGCTCAGCGAACCGTTCGGCGTCGCGATCGACGCGGCGGGCGGCAAGCTCTACGTCGCGGCCCAAGGCACCGATCGAGTCGGCGTGCTCGACCTCTCGGGGGCCGTCTTGGCTCGCATCGAGATCGGCGTGACGCCGGGCCCCACGGTCAACACGCGGCAGAAGCGCGGCCCGCGCGCGCTCGCGCTGCACCCGACGCAGAGCCGGCTCTACGTGCTGAATCACCTCA
>Ga0075418_10000149_pt1 | contig 64025 bp, 44 predicted proteins | sample SoiMetdeltSBSDD2_FD_81776 | JGI IMG/M metagenome (GOLD analysis project Ga0075418, IMG submission 81776) | Bulk soil microbial communities from a Populus tree surrounding site in Tennessee, USA - Soil MetaG P. deltoides SBSDD2 | ecosystem: Environmental > Terrestrial > Soil > Tree plantation...
GATCGTGAACACATCCGTGCGCCCGTCACCATTGAAGTCACCAAACCGGGCACCAGCCAACGTCATCGTCGAACCTTGACTGTCCAATGTGATCCACGAACCCTGCCCACCACTCTTGTAGATCCACTTGGAGTCGGCGGTGATCGTGAACACATCCGTGCGCCCGTCACCATTGAAATCAAGCTGACGACCCGTAACCAGCTCGCCGCTTGGCAGGACCTTCTCGTAACGGTAGGGCAGGTAGGTTCGACTGTCGCCGTTTCGCTGCACTCCGTACACCTGGTACTTGATCGGACCGCCGCCGTGGTCGTATCCCCAATATTGAGTCCTGGCAGTGTCGGCCCACTTAACGAAGATCGCTGTATGCCCGGTGTCGTTGTTGGCGTCCTTTTGTGCCAGCAGAATGTCGCCTGCCTGTAGCTGGGCCACCGTGATGCGGGTGGCGACCTCCGGCAACGTTGCGGTCGATCGGCTTGTCGACAGGTGCCATGCCATAGACACCAGGCCGGAGCAGTCGGATCGGTACAATCTGCCGGACGGGTCCGGGTAGTACACGTCCACGTCGCGCACGTAGCCCTGGCGATACCAGTAGTCGGCCCGCTGCAGAATCTCAGCTCGGGTGATCCGGCCATCGACGGCTGACGCCTCGGCGGCGGATGCCTGGGCCACCAGTACGAGCGTCGTGGCCAGCAACATAATTGCGACGGCCTGTGCGGCCAAGCGCATCATCGCAGTTCGTTGATGACGTTCAGTCATGGTCTACGCCTCCTCGATCGTGATGGCGAGCCGCGGCAGTTGCTGCCGCCGCGGACCTCCTCGCGGGGCACCGTCTGATACAAGCCCGCGAACATGGTCCCAGCGACAACGCATACAACCCGTACATGTCCACTCATCACAAGGGCACACGATCATGTACGAGCCAGCGTGGACGACCACTAGCACTAATCGACACATCTAAGTATGGTGCGGGATGACGACCCATTGGCGAGCAGCAGCGTCGCTGTGCGTGGCGATGCTTGTCGGCACGGGATGGTCACGGGGGCCGCTAAACGCCGTGGCGGCAAAATCCGATGCCCTGATGCCATTCACGCTCGCATGGCCACCCGCCCAGAAACTGGCAATCGCCCACCAGCCCACGCCGCAAATCGCGCCGTGATGAGGAACGATACGATCCAGTGCGTCCGCGGCAATGACCACAAGACCGGCGCTCTAGCCTTCCCCGGTCACCTCCTTCAGGTTGACCGAGACGAAACACCACCTCAACCACAACGTCGACTCGACATCCCAGTAGGCGGGGGCGGTGAGACCTCCAGCGGTGGTGAAGCTGAAGCCCTGTATGGCGAGTACGGCGCGCATGGTGACGTGAACTCCGTCAAACTCACTCGCAACAGCGCGCCAGTCCGGATAGACCGTTCCGGCCCTCGCACGAGCGTAAGCAGTTACGAAGTCGACCCAGTCACGGGCGGAGGTTATCTCGACGACAGACGCATCTTCACCGGCCTGGAGCTCCCAGGTAGCCCACGGTAGCGGATGAAGGCTCGAGCCTCGAGCGACATCCAGATAGGTGCGCCACATGCCCCGTCCATGTAGGCCCGGCGTCGACGTGTACAGGCCTAAACCGAACGGTTTGGTGCTGGGAACGATGTCATTGTCGGCCAGCTGAAACCGCGACCTGGCCAAGGAGGGGAACTGGTTGGATGACGTCAGGTGCCTGCCCGTACTTATCCAATGCTGGCGCCTGCGATTCAGCGGCCCGAGCACCACGCCTGGCTGGTCCCTGCCAATGCTGTCGAGTAGACGGCAGTTCGCGGCAATGGCATCGGCATCGTCGGCCGTGAGGATGGGCGGCTGGACCCGCTCGTCGGTCATCATCGTGTTGGTCTGTGCCCCGATGACCACGATGAAGTGCAACAGCCGGGGGTCGGCCTCGAACGAGACGACGGGCATCTGACCCTGGTCGAGATTGTCCACCCGTTGTCGCAGCAGGCCTATCGCTTCATTACCCACGGTCAGTTCCCAGCACACTTGATCCGCACTTGGACCGGTTGACCTTACCCCGCACCGCGGTGCGGGGTAAGGTCAAACCCCGTCAGCAGGTAATAGAAACCGAATTGCCGAACGCCGAACCCGCGCCGGTCTGCGGAACATACCCGGGTGGGAAGAGCACCCCGAACGACATCCACCCTCGGTAGGTCCCATTCACGCATGGCACCGCCGCGTTGTGCTGCGCGAAGCTCGAGTTGTTGACCGTCTTCTGGCCCGAGTCCTTTACCAGAAGCCCGTTGCGGTACAGCGCGGCGCGGATGTTGATCTGCGGAACCGTCGACGTGCAGGTCAGCGTGACAACGACGTTGACTGTGCCCGGTACGTGGGTGGACTTGTGGGGGTTCTGCACGTTCCCGGTACACACGATTATCTGTGTAACGCCCAAATCCCGTGGCGCCGACCAGGTACTTGATGTTGATGGAGCGTTGTTGGGCGTTGCGGCTGAGAGTGCCGCGTTAGCCACTGGGGCGGTGCTGTCCTTCGCACTCGCCGGAGTAGCCATCCCGGTGACCGACAGCAAGATCAACCCAAACACACCCAGCACGCGGGCTGTCACTTTCATCAATGGCCGCCTTGCCGACGGCCCCGCTGCACAGGTCAGCCGTTGAAACCTCAAGCGTGTCCTCATAGCGAACCTTCCTCTAGCGCGGGTGACATGAGGCATCGCGGCTGCGGCGTCCGATCGCCACAACCACATCTCGAAATACTTACCTGCCTCTATCTGCGTGACGTTCGCTATCTTGTCTATGAATTCGGTAGCCAGTCAAGGGATAGGCCAAAGGCAGAACCCTGCCAGCAGTTTCCTGTGGATTCCGGGTGAAACTGGATCTGGTTTGGCCACATGTTGATTGACCGATGCCGCTATCGCTATTGTCTGTCTTGCCCGACTCGCGGTGCTGTGGGCAGACTCAAGCCAACATTCCATCGGACGTTGCGAATATGCCCCTAGTGGTGGATGGCGCGCTTAAAGCGAGGCGGCCCCAGACCGGTCAGGATTTCAGCCTGTCGCGTGCCCATTTCACAAACACCGACTCCGGATCGTAGGCGGCGATATCATCGATCTCGCGCCGCGCGTCCTGCCAATGCTGGGCATCGAGATAGAAAATCGCCCTGGCCGCCGAATCGGGGCAGAAACCCGGAAGCGGCGCTTGGGTCTCCAGCCGCCGCAGCAACTCGTGGCCCTCCAGGAGCGCAGCGAACTGGGCCGCCGCCTCCGAGGTCGCCTGGGCCGCGATGCGGCCGCGTGCTTCGACCTCATCGGGCGTGGCCGTCCAGACGTCGCTGGTCCGGAAGCCGTTTTCGGGGTGCCGGACTCTGGCCGTCACGGCGCCTTCCTCATCCACGGGATCGTGCAGATCGGCGGGATCGTCGGACTTTCTTATCCACTTCAGCCATGGCACGGGTACCAGGGAAATGTTTATGAAGAACTTCGCACGTTGATGGATGGCGTTGACCTCCGCGAAATAATGCGTCAGGCGGTCGACGAAGCCATCGCGCTTGAGTCCGCGTAGAAACCGCTCTTTGGCAAGAGAATCGAACACCTCAGCCGAGTAGGTCTCAATGTGCGGCGGCAGGCAAAACGGGTCGGACTTGGCGATGCCAACGACGCGGATCTCGCCCGCCAATGGATAGATGTCACCGAATATCTCGCGGTGGAACGCGCACAAATGCTCGAGGTCATAGGAGCCTGGAATGATCCGGAAGGCGAGTTCCGCCAAAGCTGCCAGCGAGAGTCCGGCCTCGGCTTCGCGTAGCCGATCGGCATCAGTGATGCCGATCGGTTGCGCAGCAGTCCAGTTGTTGGATCGGTATAGGGGTCAACGGTCACGACGCGCCGTAGAGGTCCCGAATCCGCTTACGCATCTCGGCGGTGCCGACCTCACCGCGTGTCCAACTCTGCATGATCGCATCTACCTCGGCGCTCACGGCCAGACCTTCGGCGCGGACAGACGCCGCCGCTTGGGCCAGGGCCCGCGAACGCTCGGCAGTCAGCTCGTCGAACACCTCGACCGGCACCATAACTGCCTCGGTTTTACGATGGGAGCCGACACCCCACAGGCGTCCGGTCGCCTCTGCGGAAACGCTCAAGCACCGTTGGGAGCTGCTCGCGTGCTTCGCGTACCGACAAGGTCTCGATGAGCATAGGAAAAGTGTGTACACAGATCGCCGTGGCCGACATTAACGATCATGACGTACTCTGGCGTCTCGCTACGGCCCTGCCCCCAGAAATCATCGACATCTATCACATTGAATTTGCCAAGCTGGTCACCGCGGCCCGGGCAGCCTGCCAGATTTCCCGCCTCGGAATCGCCTCACCGGCCAGGAGAGTGGCCGCAGAGCCAGCGACGAGGATGAGGCTCCGCACGAGTTCGTTCAGGGCAAGTAATAAGCCAGCATCATCGAAGATCCCACCCATGTGCGGACGCCTTCGTCGATCATGTTGCTGTGGGATCCGGCCAGGATGACTTCCAAACGAGCTAAGCCGGCGATAACGCTCTTCCGGCGTCGGAACGGGGACTCCGGCCGCCTCCAGGGCCTTGCGAACAACGACCGCAGAAACTCCCGTCGGCGGCCCGTTTCGTCCACGTGCCACCAACGATCGAGGGTGGCCGGCTCGGCCCGGAACAGTGCGAGCAAGTTTGCGCGTCCCCTACGAATCTGCTGAGGCTCAATGCCTCGTCGTAGAAACCCAGATATGCCAAGCGCAAACCCGCGCGAGCCGTTCCACATGAACTTCCAGCCGCATGCTCTATTAGGTGATCGCTTTTGGCGCATCCCCACCAACAGCTTCCGGCGCGATCCAGCCACGACATCAGGGTGCCAAGCTCAAGCAGCAAAGCCGGTGCGTTCATGCCGAGGAAGGGCAGCGGACCGCCCACAGCGGCTTCAAGAGCGCGGTCTCCGGGTTCGGCGACCCATCTTTGGTGCTCTCGATGAGGTACCCACTCGGACGCCGCCGACCTCGTCTCAGTTCCTAACGGTGACTGAGATGGTTCGCGGCGGCGCCGCGCCGCGATCTATGGTCGGTGCAATCTTTTGGCCAGCTCGCATCGGATGGTTGATCCTGGTCATAGTGGTATGCCATGAGCTCGATGCCACGAGCTCGATGATCGGGCGGATGCAGCTGCGGTGTATAGCTGCTGTGCGGTGCCTGCCTTGCCGCGAAGCCGTGTTTTCTACATGTACCGGAGTGGGGGCAGGGGTGACGGTAGCGTCAGATCGTGTCCGGCCATCCCCGTTGTGCTCACCGACGACCTTGGGCCAGCTCGTCGGCGCATGCCCAGTCCTGCCGGGCGTGCCGCCGGCGGCGTGACGTGGCGTGACGTGGTTTCGGGGGTGCGAAAGGCGGGTCGAGCCTGAAGGCTCGACCCGCGTGGTGGTGCTGCTATGGGGGTGTTACTTGTTGATTTGGTGCACGATGTGGGTGGCGCGGGCCTCGTGCTTGGCGTAGGCGTCGGGGTAGGCCGACACCTGAACCGTCTGGGCGGCCATGGTCACCGGCATGTCCTGCCACCCGTCGACCTGCTGCAGCGCCTGCAGGAACTTCTTGGTCGAGGTTTCCGGGGTCATCAGGTCCTTGACCTTGCCCCAGTTCGGGCGCTGCTGGAACAGACCCACACTGTCGTAGTCGGAACCCTCACCCTCGTCGGTGTACCGATACGACTCGGCGATCTTCGTGGAGGCCAGGTTGTGTAGGTTGGACTCCTGCATCGCGGTCGCCACCGCGATCACCTGCGCCTTGTGCGGCATGCCCATGCCCTTGGCGGTGTCCACGATCTTGGTCGCGTTGTCCATCTGGGTCTGATCCAAACCCGCCACCGGCGTGGGCCTGGCCGACGCCGCCGGCTTGGGCGCCTGATCGGGCTTGTCGGCCGGCTTGGCCGCCTCCTGCTTGGCCGCCTCCTGCTTGGGTGCCTGATCGGGCTTGTCGGCGGGCTTGTCGGCCGGTTTGGCTGGGGCGGTGGCTGCCACCACTGCGGTTGCCTTTTCTGCCTTGGCGGGGGTGGCGGGGGTGGTGTCGGTCTTGGTGGCGGGGGCGTGGTGTGCGGCACCGATGGCGAGTCCGAGTCCTACGATCGCGGCGGCAAGGCCACCAACGGCTTTGTTGGTGAAGATGTTGCGCGGCAAGACACTCCTCCTTGAGCGTGCTCGTTGACCAGCAGCGACCAACCGTAGACGAAAGGAGGAGACACCTCCCAGCCTTTCGGGGGTGAACGGCGTCACCAGGCCGATGCCTTCGACGCGCATATAGGGGCATCGGCACACGCCCTTAGTTCTCGGTGCCGCTTGAGCGGGTGAACGGGGTCACGACAACGAGGCACCCAGCCGCGACAGCAGGGCCACAACAGAGCCACAACCGGACATACCTTCACCTGCTTGGGCAGGCGGTTGTAGGTGGTGGCCTGGCTCACCCCGGTCAACTTGTGTACCGCGCCATCCGGTTTTGACCATCAGATGTCGTATGGGTAGGTACTCGCATCGCGACCTATGTCATGATGTCGCCGTAGTTGTTGAACTCGTTGATCCTTGCCGTGGCCGTCATTCTGTGCAACGCGCCAGACCGGTCTGTAGTAGTCAGGGTAAAGGCCGTCAACCCGGTCTAACCGAAAGTCGTGCTCCAGCGCCTGCACCTGTCGTAGCAAAGCGCCGACCAGGGCATCTAGCGCGCCATGATGCGGATCTGCCGACACCACCGCCAGGGCTGGGATCGTCCTGGTCGGGCGAATCGATCGGGGTCGCGCATGGCGGTGGTCGCCGAGCCGCGTCCCTCTCCGCGATTGTCGAAAGCCTCGGTTCTCAATTGGCGCGGCCTATTGGACGGTCGTGACCGTTCTCGCAAGGGAACCTCTTCTGTACAAGGTGATCTCTGCGACTACGCTCGATGACGTCTACTTCTGCCAATGAGCGCATCTCCTCATCCGGCGGGCCAGTTCCGATCACGGATGCGCAATTTGGTTCGCCAACGACGAGTGAGAATACCTCGACCGGATATTCGTCTCGATCGGGTCCGGCTGGTACGCAGTCAAGGGGGAACGGTCGACGCCGAGCGCCGCCAGCGGGCGGAGGTATTCGTGTAGGGCGATCCGCTGCGGGTCGCCCTACATGTACGTGCATCGATGGTCAGCCTGGAGCTCAACGGCAAGCTACCCCATCGGGAGGCGGCGCAGGAGCAGTACCTTAAGGCGCTGAACTACTCCGCCGTGCCGTTCATGTGCTTGTCGAAGCCGACGTAAATGCGTGCCTGGGCGTTGCCCGCGAGGTTGGTCATCGCCTCCAGCTCGCGCAGCCGCAGCAGTGCCGGGTGCTCGGCGTAGGCGGCGGCCGTGGCGGCGCGCCGCTCAAGAGCATCCACATCGGCCTGGGCACGGATTCGCTCCGCATTGGCCTGTGCCTGGGCCACGACCTCGAGCGCCTCGGCACGCGTCTGCGCAGCGATGCGGTCGGCGTCGGCCTTGGCCCGCGCCTCGAGCGTGTCCTTCTCCGCCTTGGTCCTGGCCTCGACCAGCTGCGCCTGCGCCAGCCGCTCCGCGGCGAGCACACGATTCATGACGTCTTGCAGATTGCCCGGGAAGACGATGTCCTTCACGTCGGCCCGCAGAATCTTCACGCCGTAGCCGGTCGCCGCGCCTTGCACATCACGCAGGATGTCCTCGCTGAGCTGATTGCGGTTGGTCAGGATCGCCTCGAGCGTCATCGACGCCAGCGACCGCCGCGCGGCCAGCTGCACGTCGCTGTAAACACGGTCGGAGTAATCGGCCACACGCTCGATCGCGGCGGCCGGGTCGACCACCTTGAAATGCGTGAGGATGTTCACCCGCAGCGCGACCTTGTCGGAGGTCAGGATCTCCTGGCCCTTGATGGTCAGCTCCTGCTCACGCACGTCGACGAGCACGACATCCACCATCGGCCGGCGCACGAACCGGCTCTGCGGCTTTGGCGCCGGATAACGACCCGGCTCGAGCACACCATCGAGCACACCATCGACGTACCGCAGACCACGGTGGGTCGAGGTGATGATGATGTCACGGGTGGTCATTCCTGTCTCCAATTTGACGAGTACCCAATAGGGGTGGCCCCGGAGCCGGTCCGATGTGAAGTACGGACTTGGGACAGATTGGCAGTCTGTTAGCACGGGATGACGAATCCGTGTGCACCACAACCAAAGCGGTCGGCTTCTGAGCCGGCCGGAGCCGTAGATGATTAGAGCAGGACCTCGCCGCCGCGATCAATCCATTTATTCTCAGCCCAGCCATTGCCTTGGTGGGTAAGGCTTTTGCCTTCCGTGCGACCACATCCCGGTACTCGACTAAAGCTCGATCTCCATTCGTTACCGCCTTCGGGAACCACACGATCTTTAAAGCGCGATCCCAAAGCCAACCTTGAGTGGACGGTCGGGCGCGGCTGGGCCAGGCCCTGCTCGTCCAGGGCCTGGCCCAACGGAGCGTTCGCTGTCTGTTCTTGACGAATCCTGATGACGGTGTGATCAGGCGATGAGCCCGAGGAACCTGGCGATGCCGCGCGCGTGCCCTCGGGCGGTCCGCTGCCGGAAGTCGTCGCGCCTGAGCAGGTTCGCGTCGTGGGTAGTGTCGATGAAAAGGTTCTCAGTCAGCACAGCGGACATCGCGGTCTCCCGCAGCACGTGGAAGTCCGCCTGCTTCTGACCGCGGTTGATGACCGAGCCGATCTCGCGCATGTTGCTCAGGACCGCGGCGTGGACATCGTCCTGCAGCCGTAGCGTCCGAGCGCCGGCACCGGGATACACATAGCTCTCGAAGCCGCTGCCACCGCCGGCATTGATGTGGATGCTGACGAACAGGTCCGCGCCCCACGCGTTGGCGTCATTGGTGCGGAAGTCCAAACTGCGGAAGACGTCGGTGGTGCGGGACATGCGCACGGAAACGTTCCAGTTGTCCAGCAGGATCGTGCGTGCGCGCAGGGCGATGTCGAGGTTGATGTTCTTCTCGACCATCCCGTTGCCCGCCGCGCCTCCGTCACTGCCACCGTGTCCTGGATCGATATAGATCTTGGGTGGGACCGCGAAGGCGGGACTGCCGAGGAACGGTGCCGCGGCAAGGCCTACCGCGGCGCCCAAAACTGCGCGCCGGCGCGCGCCCGGTGTGGTGAGCATGATGATCCTCCAAATAGAATCGCTGAATCTTGGTGGCGACCGGCGCTGAGCTATCGCTGTATGTCGCTTTGTTTCCACTGGTACGCAAAGGCGGCTTGAGCCGAGACGGTGAACACGACAGTGGCTGCCGTGGTGGTCAGGCACAAAGTGGGCAGAGTACCGATCGAGCGCCCGGACACGACGTACCTCCGTCGAACTTTGGTGTATTCTGCTTCACGCGCATGGAGGTGATGTGCGGGACGGACAGCAGGGTCGGCATACATGCATCCCAATGCCTGGCTGTACATTGCGCGCACATTGCGCATACGTTGCCCTCGCGATGGGCTGTACAGCTCCCACGGTTGCCGCGTGGCCCGGCCGACAAACTCCGTGGGCCGGGCGATCGATACCTTGCTGGGCAACGACTTGCCTCACACGGCCTACGACTGCTGATGGTTGCTGGGGCCGCGCCAGCCCTTGTGGGTGGCTGGCGCGGCGCAATCCGGTCAGGCCGGGGTGGTGAAGGTGTAGCTGCCTGGGGGCAGGTAGTAGCTTGCGTCTCCGGCGTTGTAGCCGAAGGCGACCGCCTGCGGGGGTGCAGTGACGGTCGCGGGTGAGGTGGCCGGAATTTTGACGAGCGCTGATGTTCCGGTTGGGACGGTGACCCGAAGTGTGAAGACTCCTGCCGAGCTGGTCCAGTCGCTGATGGCTTGGCCGTATGGGGTTTGCAGGGCCGAGCGGGCGGAGCTGAGGCCACCGCCCGGTTTCGGGGCCACGATCAGCGACTGGTAGCCGGGGCTTCCCGCGGCGAGGCCGCCGACCTGCCGGTAGAGGAAGTCGCCGACGGATCCGAGCCCATAATGGTTGAACGAGTTCATGCCGGGGTCGTTGAAGCTGCCGTCGGTGCGGATGCCGTCCCAGCGTTCCCAGACGGTGGTGGCGCCGCGGCTGAGCATGTAGCCCCAGCCGGGGAAGCCGGGCTGGAGCAGGATCTGGTAGGCGAGGTCGGCCCGGCCGTTGTCGGCGAGCACGGGGAGCAGGTTTTCCACGCCGAGGAAGCCGACGCTCAGGTGTCCGCCGGAGGCGGCAACCTTGGCGGCAAGCTTGTTGACCGCAGGTTGTACGAGGTTAGCCGGCAGCAGTTTGAACGCCAGTGCGAGCACGTAGCCGGTCTGGGTGTTGCCGGCGACCGTACCGTCGCCGCTGACGAAGCGGCTGGTGAAGGCGGCCGCGATCTGGTTGGCGAGGGTGCCGTAACTGGCCGCCTCATTGGGATGTCCTGTGGCGGCGGCCATCTCGGAGACAAGTCGGGCGGCGTGGGCGAAGAAGGCGGTGGAGATGATGTTGCGGGCGGTGTCGTCGTTGACGTTGAGCCAGTCGCCGTAGCCACCCTGATCGCGGATCAGGTCGGCGGCTGCGGTGCTCCGCAGGTAGTCCACCCATCGGGTCATCGCGGTGAAGTGGTCCTGGACCACTTTCAGGTCCCCGTAGCGCTGCCAGAGTGTGTAGGGGATTATCACTCCGGCGTCGCCCCAGCCGGCGGTGCCTGCGCCGCAGCACACGTCGGGGGCGGTGTCGGTGAAGGCGCCGTTGCTGCGTTGGGCGTCGGTCAGGTCGTCGGCGAACTTGTCGAGGAACCCCGACACGTCGAGGTTGAAAGTGGAGGTGGCCGCGAACGAGGCGATGTCGCCGGTCCACCCGAGTCGTTCGTCGCGGTTGGGGCAGTCGGTGGGGACGGACAGCATGTTGGACCGCTGACCCCAGACGATCATGTGTTGAAGTTGGTTTATCAACGAGTTGGAGGTGGTCAGCGTGCCCAGTTGAGCACCTGAGGTCCAGGCTGCCTGCCCGGTGATCGTGGCGGCCGACGGGGTTGCGGGCAAGCCTGTCACCTCAACATATCTGTAGCCATGGACGGTGAATCTGGGTTCGTAGACTTCTTCGCCGCCGGTGCCGGCCAGTGTGTACCGGTCGATGGCCAGTGCGGGATTGCGAAGGTTGGTGGTGTAGAGGGTGCCGTTGGGGTTGAGTACCTCGCCGTGGCGCATGGTGACCGTGGTGCCGGCGGGGCCGCTGACCCGCAACCGGTTCCAGCCGGTGAAGTTCTGACCCAGATCGAAGATCCACATTCCGGGTTGCGGCTGGGTCACCGCGATCGGGGTGACCTGCTGCTGCACAGTGATCCCGGCGTCCACTTGCGACACCAGATTGGGCAGGGTGCCCGAGCGTACGGCCGCGGCCGCCCACGCCGAATCGTTGAAGCTGGCCGAGTCCCACCCGGCGATGGCGCGCCGGGCGTCGAACTGCTCGCCCAGATACAGGTCGTCGGAGCGGATCGGGCCCGGCGCGTACCTCCAGGTGCTGTCGGTTCTGACGATCATGGCGGTGCCGTCGGTGAAGGTGATGCGCAGATCGGCCGAGTACCACGGTTGCGTGCCGTAGCGCTGCGATCCGGCCATGCCGAGGCTGCCGGAGTACCAGCCGTTGCCCAGCCACGCCCCGAGAGCGTTGGCGCCTTGCTGTATCCGCCCGGTGACGTCAAATACCTTGTACTGCAACCGCTTGTTGTAGTCGGTCCAGCCCGGCGCGAGGACGTCGGAGCCGACCTTGGCCCCGTTGAGCCGCGTCTCGTGCAGGCCCAGCGCGGTGGTGAGCAGGCGGGCGGAGGCCACCGGCTTGCTGACCGTGAACCCCTTGCGCAGCAATGGAGAAATCTTGGGTACCACCACGTTGGCGCCCCACGGCCCGCTTCCGTAGGCGACCAGGGCCCGCGCGGCGGGCCAGGCGCTGTCGTTGAAGCCGGTCTGCTGCCAGCCGGCGGGGCCGGTCTGCGAAGCCTTCCAGGTGGCATCGGTGTTGACGGTCGGTCCACTTGCGACAGTCAGCCGGGCGATCATACCCGCGGGAGATTGGGTGGTGTTCTGGCTGGAGATGGCGATGGAGTTGGAGCCCGCTTGCAGCCTGCCGGCCAGGTCGACCACTGCGGCCTGCTTCCATGAGTCGGTGACCCGAGGTGAGGTGCTCACGGCGACGCCGTTGACCCACACATCGGCCGTGTCGTCCCCGGTCACCACCAGGGTTGCCGCGGCCGGCGCCGATGTCAGGCTGAAGGTCTTGCGGAAGAACCGGGTCATCGGTGGCAGACCCGCTACGGGATCGCCTTCCGGGTACCAGATCCAAGTCGAACCGCTCAAGCCGGCGGCGGCTGCCGGCTGGCCGATGAACGCCGCTTGCCATTCGGTGGCTGAAGACCGCAGCCCCATCTCAAAGGTCTGCGTGGCACTCCAGGCACTTACCCGGCCCTGGCTGTCCCATACCCTCACCCGCCAGAAGTACCGGCGCAGCGACACCAGTGCCGGCCCCGCGTATTCGACGTCCACCGAGGTCGCGGCGGCCACCCGGCCGCTGTCCCAGACGTCGCCGGTGTTGCTGCCCGCCAACACACTCGTGCTGGCGACGATCACCTGAAAAGCGCCCTGGAGTTGCTGCGGCGTGGCCGAGTTGAGCTTCCAACCGAACCGGGGCCTGGCCGCGTCGACACCGAGCGGGTTGGCGCGATGCTCCGTGGTCGCCGAGGCGATGCTCAGCGGCGAGGCCGACACATTGTCGGGGGCAGCCACATTGGAGTTCCACGGCGCTATGCCATAGGCGCCAAGGTCAACCGCGGCCGGCCAGCCACCGTCGGCAAACCCGGGCTGTTCCCAACCGGCCGGTGAGGTCTGTGACGATTTCCACGACCCGTCGGTGGTGAACTCCATCGTGTTTGAGCCGACGATACGCACGCGGCCGATCAGGCCCGCCGGGCTGACCGTGGTGTTGCGGGCAGCAAGCGCCAAAACGTTGCCGGCACCGGGTTTCAAGGCGGCTTGCAGATCGATGTAGAGGGCGCGCTGCCACGAGTCGACGGTGCGGGGCGACCCGGCCAGCGGCATCCCGTTGAGCCACACGTCGACGGTGTCATCGCCGGTGACTACCAACTGGGCTTCGCTGATCGAGCCGCCCGGCGAGGTGAAGGCCTTGCGGAAGTAGCGGTCGGCGACCGGAGCGCTGGTGGCGGGAGCGCCTTCCGGGTACCAGACCCAACGCGCGCCGGAAAGGCCGACCGGGGTCGCGGCCCGGGAAGGCACGCTCCAGACGGCCACCGAGGACACAATGGCCGTGAACAAGGCGATGATCGTGGCGAGGCTACGTCGCCGGTTTGGCAGTGGTTCAGACATGGCAACTCCCGTGGAGGGTCAGGAGTCCGAGCAACGGTCACCCGCCCGACGCAGTGACCTTCGTCGGCGCGTCCGAGTAATGAAACGTTTCAACGGTGCTGGTGCTCAGACCATAGACGCCACCTGACATCGAAGTCAATACATACCCAGGGTCGGCCGACACGCCACCCATGCACTCACAACAAATCGGCTACCGCCGCCCGGAGCAACCTCAGCCCGTGACAGCACGCGGCTCGGGCCACGGCGGCGGTGTGGACACCGCCGCCGTGGCCCGAGCGACTTCTATCCGATCGTGCAGAGAACGCCGTTGAAATTGAAGAAGCCGGGCACCGAGTTGGTACCGGTTTGCGTCGCGTTGAATCCGATGTAGGCCGACGATCCGGGAGTGATGGTCTCGTTCCACGGCAGGTTGACGGCGGTGACGAAGTTGCCGTCCTGAGTCCAGGTTGCGCTCCAGGTCTGTCCCGGTACCAGCTGCTGGCCGTCGGCGAACGGGAACTGCAGCCGCCATCCGGTGATGGTGGCCGGGCCGTTGTTGGTGATGACCAGGTTGGCGTTGAACGGGTTGGTACCGTTGATCTGGTACTGCACCCGGCAGGTGTGCGCGCCGGCGGTGGTGATGGTCACGGTGGCGGATGGGCCGGAGAAGTTCTCCGCCGTGTCCCGTGCCTTGACGTAGAAGGAGTAGGTCGTCCCCGGCGAGAGCCCGCTCGGGGTGAAACTCAGGCCGCCTGCGGGAAGCCGGGCGATAAGCGTGTCGGCGCCGCCGAACCGCTGGTACATGTCGTATCCCGCGATAGCCGTGTCGTCGGTCGCCGCCGGGAAGCGCACCTCCACCTCGGTGTCGGTCACGAAGCCGATGGTCGGCTGGCCGGGCGTGCTAGGTGGTGTGGTGTCGGGCGCAGTGTTGGCCGGGTCTGCCCATAGCAGGCGGTTGGGTGAGCCGGCGCCGATTTGCGAGTACCCAAGGATGCCCTTGGACGAACTCGCGATGATCGCCGCAAGCGAGACTTCGGGTGTGGCGGTGGGATTCTCTTGAAGGTACCGGGCGATCCAGCCGGCGACGTGCGGAGCGGCCATCGACGTGCCGCTCTTCAACTCGCTGGCGGTATCCGACGTGGACGACGCCGACATGATGTCCAGCCCCGGTGCGAACACGTCGACACAAGTCCCGAAGTTGGAGAAGAAGGCCCTACCGTCGCCCTGAACGCTTGCGGCCACGGTGACCGCGCGCGACACGGTCGTGAACGGATTGGCGGTACACGCGTCGCTGTTGTTGTTGCCCGCGGAGACGACGGCGTGGATCCCGGCGTCGATGAGACCTTCGAGCGCCTCGGCGGCCGCGGGGTCACCGACGCTCAAGCTGAAATTGGCCACCGAGCGAGGTGGATGGTTGCCGGCTATGAACTCCATGCCCTCGATGAGATCCGAGCTGGGGCCGTTGCCCTCGCATCCGAATACCCGGACCGCGCGGATCTGCACGTTCTTGGCGACACCGAAGGTGGTGCCGCCGATGGTGCCGGCGACGTGGGTGCCGTGATTGGCGCAGTCGTCGGTGCCGTGGCCGTCACCGACCACGTCGAAGACGCCAGTGGCCCGTCCGCCGAAGTCGGTGTGGGTGGCCCGGATGCCGGAGTCCACCACGAAGACGGTGGTGCCGGCCCCGGTGGAGTCGTAGCGGTAGAGGTTGTCCAGGAACGGCAACCCTGCCCGCTGGTCGATGCGGTCCAGTCCCCACGACGGCGGGTTGGTCTGATCCGTGGTCGGCTCGACGATCGAGTCGGGCGTGACGTAGGCGACGGCCGGATTGGCGCGCACCGCCTCCAGCGCCTTGCCCGGCAGCTTCGCCGCGAAGCCGTTGAGTACCCGCGAATAGCGGGCTCGCAACATGCCGCCGCGGGAAACGGCCGCCTCCGCGACCGCGTCCACGGCCGAGGCCGTCATCGTCTTCTTCAGTACCACGATGTACTGATCCGGAACCGCTCTCTTTCCACCGTCCACCAAAGGGGCTGGGGTGGGCTTGGCCGCCGCGGCCGGGGCTGCTGCCGCCGCGCTCGCCAACATAAGCGAAAGCGCAAGCGCGCCATGAACTTTCGTTCTGGTCAAGGTGATCCTCCCGTTTTCACCGAGACTCCTGGTGTTGAGCGTCGATCAGGCTAGCAGAGATTTTTCCTATCCAAATAGGGAAATCTAGTTGTCTATTCGCGCGGCGGGGCAAAAGGCGTAGTCACCGGTCCCCGGCCCCGGTCGAAGTCACCACAGTCGCGTACCGGTGGGTGGGATTGTCGAGCAGTCCACCTCAGGCCGTCCGTTGGCGGTTGGTCGGAAGAACGCACCGCCGATCGGCGTGGAAGCGAGCCGTTGCGGGGTTTGGGTCCTCCCTCCCCTGGATCACACAGTTTGACGACCCCGGCGCGGCCGGTCGACCGCCGCTTCGCGAACGACCGGGGGATGATAGGCAGGATGATGAGCAAGCAGATGCCCCTGCTCGGGTTCGGCACCTGGCAGGTGACCGGGCGGCGTGGTTACGAGGCGATCCGTTACGCGTTGGAGATCGGCTACCGGCATATCGATACTGCGACGATGTACGGCAACGAGGCAGTGGTGGGCCGGGCGTTGCGTGATAGCGGCGTCCCCCGCGAGCAGGTGTATTTGACCACCAAGCTACCACCGTCGCGGCAGGGCCGAGAGCGGTCCACATTGGAGGCTAGCCTTCGCGCGTTGGGCGTGGACAGTGTCGATATGTGGCTCATCCACTGGCTACCGCGCGACTCGGTCAAACTGTGGCGTGAGTTCATCGCACTGCGCGAGGCTGGATTGACCCGTGGCATTGGGGTAAGTAACTATTCCACCCGCCAAGTGGATGAGCTGATCAAAGCCTCCGGTGTGACGCCGGAGGTCAACCAGATCGAGTGGGCGCCCTCTCTCTATGACGCCAAGCGGGCTACTGAGCATCGGCAACGCGGCATCGTCCTGGAGGGGTACAGCGCGTTGAAGAATACGAACCTGTCCAACCCGGTACTGCTAGAGATCGCGGCAGCCCACGCTGTCGGCACCGCCCAGGTCGTGTTGCGTTGGCACATCGAGCACGGATTCGTCGCCATTCCCAAGTCGGTCACGCCGCAGCGGATCGCTACGAACCTCGATGTGTACAGCTTCGCGCTCACCGACGCCGAAGTATCCCGGATCGACGGCCTCAGCTCTCGTTAACCAGACAGGTGGGACTACCCCACGACCCGAGGGCTCGATCCGCTGGCGGTCCTTACAGGGTCGTCGGCAACCGGCGCGATCATCGAGGCCATGTACCTGCCGCGGGCGCCTGCTCATCCGCCGACGCCGTCGCACCTCTATGCCTTGAGGGCTCGTCCGTTGAGCATCGACGAAAGCAAACACGCGTGTGGCCGCACCATAATTTTGCGTTAACTTCACATCGTGTATAGTTACCGAACTACACACGATGTGAAGTTCAGGTGGAGCGGAGAGGTTGGGGGGTGCGATGGCTCAGCAAAACGCGCGTAGTCGCCGCACCCGGTTGGCATTGCTCGCCGCGGCACGCACGCTGGTCGAGCACGAGGGTGTCACCGCTGTGACCATGGCATCGGTCGCCGAACACGCCGGCGTCACGCGCCGCGCGGTGTACCTGCACTTTTCGTCGCGAGCCGAGCTCATCACCGCGCTGTACGAGTACGTCAACGAGACGGCCGAACTCAGCGCGTCGCTGAGGTCGGTGTGGTTGGCGCCCGACGCAGCGGCAGCACTCGACCAGTGGGCGCACCATTTGGCCCACTGTCATACCGAGCTGATCCCGGTCGGGCGCGCGTTCCAGCGGGTCCGGGGAACGGATCCAGACGCCGGGCACTACTGGGACTTGGTCATGCGGCTGTGGCGCAAATCGTGCCGGCGCTTGGCCGAGCGGCTGGCGGCCGAGGCGCGGCTCGCGGCACCGTGGACGGTCGAGACCGCCTGCGACATGTTGTGGGCGCTGATGTCATTTGACGTGCTGGAGGCACTCGTCGTCGACCGGCGGTGGTCACGTAAGCGGCTGGCGCGACGGCTGTCGGTGATGCTGCGTTCCACGTTCGTCGCCGAGCCGCAGCCGGCCAAGAAGCCAGTCAAGAAGGTAGCCAAGAGGCAACGGCAATCGTCATAGGAAGGAGGCGACCATCATGGCGAAGAAGGCTAAGGGCAAGAAAGACAAGAAGGGCAAGAAGGGCAAGAAGTAACCCAGGCTGCCCACGGCACTTGGTCCGGTGATGACGGTCACCGTCACCACCGGACCGCGCTGCCCGGCACTGCAGCTGCGGCCAGTGCACTTGATCAGGACATAGAGCTCCTCGGCCAGAACGCGCCAGTCACCCACACCCTGACCCGCCTGATGGCGCCCGTCTTCGACCAGATGAACCGAAACACACAGACCCAGCTCACTGCCCAGCCTCAGCTGGCCAACCCCCACCGAGTAACCCCGTCTCGTCGAGACGTTACGCGCCGTCCATACCGGTCAGGCCGCGACAGCGGGTAGGGCGGCCAGGTGCTCCTGGATCTCCTCCGTGGACAGTTCGTGGTCTGGCAGCGTGCCGGACAGGTAGGCACCGTAGGCGGCCAGGTCCAGATGCCCGTGCCCACAAAGCGCGGTAAGGATCACCTTCTCTTCGCCGGTTTCCTTGCACCGCAACGCTTCCTCGATACATGCAGCGATCGCGTGGGTGGGTTCAGGCGCCGGAAGGATACCTTCAGCTCGGGCGAAGCGTACACCGGCCTCGAAGCACTCGCGTTGGGTCTTGGCCACCGCCTCGATCAAGCCCAATTGGTAAAGGTGCGACACGAGCGGCGACATACCGTGGTAGCGCAGCCCGCCAGCGTGGATCGGGTCCGGAACGAAATCGTGCCCGAGGGTGTACATCTTAAGCAGCGGCGTCATTCCCGCGGTGTCACCGAAGTCGTACGCGTAGACCCCCTTGGTCAGCGACGGGCATGAGGCCGGTTCGACCGCGCGGATCACCGGGGCGATCCGCCCAGCCAGTTTCTCCCGCAGGAATGGGAAGGTCAGCCCGGCGAAGTTGGATCCCCCGCCGGTACACCCGACGATCAAATCCGGCGCCTGTCCGATCTTGGCAAACTGCTGCAGCGCCTCCTCACCGATCACGGTCTGGTGCAACAACACATGGTTGAGCACACTGCCCAAGGCATAGTTGGTGTCTGGGTGCTGGGCGGCCACCTCGACCGCCTCGGAGATGGCGATGCCAAGCGAGCCGGGTGAGTCGGGCTGCTGGGCGAGCACTCGCCGACCCGCCTCGGTCAATTCCGAAGGCGATGGATGGATCACCCCACCGAACGTCTCGATCATCATCTTGCGGTACGGCTTCTGGTCGTAGGACGCCCTCACCTGCCAGATTTCACATTCCAGGTCGAATTGGGCGCAGGCAAAGGCCAACGCGGTACCCCATTGGCCCGCACCGGTTTCGGTAGTGATCCGGCGAATGCCCGCCTGCTTGTTGTAGAACGCTTGCGGCACCGCAGTATTCGGCTTGTGCGAACCCGCCGGCGAGACCCCTTCGTACTTGTAGTAAATCTTCGCCGGTGTGCCCAGCGCCCGTTCCAACCGGTGTGCCCGGTACAGCGGCGAAGGCCGCCACAGACGGTAGACATCCAGCACCGGCTCTGGAATGTCCACATATGAATCTGTCGTGACCTCCTGCAGGATCAGCGACATCGGGAAGATCGGCGCGAGGTCGTCCGGGCCTACCGGCTGCAAGGTACCGGGATGCAGCACCGCCGGCGGCGCAGATGGCAGATCAGGAATGAGGTTGTACCAGTAGCGTGGAATCTCCGATTCCTCCAGCGTGATCTTCGTTGGCTCAGCCATGCCGACATCATGCACCGCCCTCACCATCCTGGCATCGTTCGTGACCGTTCGAACATCAAATCAGATCCGGCAGCGACAGCCACGACACCAGTTCGGCGGATCCCAAGATCCACCGGTCTCGCACTTATGGTGAGTGTCCGAAATGGAGCGCCATCGGTCCACTGTTGGCAACATCAACATCAGTATTCAACGATCGGGACATTTATCGCTATGCCACATGCGAGTTATCATGCGCCGGGTTACTCACCGGGTTTCCCGATGATCGATCGATTCGGCTGTTCGGTGGAGGGTCGAAAATCCATCGTGCTCATGCCCGTGGCTTAACAGGGGTCTACTATCCGAGGCCGAGGGAGGGAGGCGGGCGTTATGGGCTGGTCCGTGCCTGGATACGTTGAACTGGCGGAGTTGGGCAAGGGGGCTTCGGGACAGGTCGTGTTGGCCGAGCACGAGGCGACTGGCATCAAGGTAGCTATCAAGTACCTGGCCGATCATCTCAGCGGTGACCCGGAGTTTGTAGAGGCGTTCCGGGGTGAGGCGCGGATCCTGGCCGATATGGAAGACCCGCAAATCGCGCGGTTGTATGAGTATATCGAGGGCCCGCACGGCTCGGCGATCGTGATGGAACTCGTCGATGGCGTGGCGTTGCGGGCGATCCTGCGTGAGCACGGGCCGACCGAGCCGCAGTCGGCGCTGGCGGTGCTGAAGGGTTCGTTGTTGGGGTTGGCCGCGGCGCATGCGCTGGGGGTGGTGCACCGTGATTACAAGCCGGAAAACGTGTTGGTGGATCGGCAGGGGCATAGCAAGCTGGCCGACTTCGGTATCGCCGCGCGGACGGGTTTGATTGGGGCGTACGCCGGGACGCCGTCATATATGGCGCCTGAGCAGTGGGCGGGCGCGCCGGCGAGCCCGTCCACCGACATTTATGCCGCCACGGCCACGTTTTTCGAGTGTTTGACCGGGCACCCGCCCTACCGCGCGCCGGGCGACATAGTGCGGTTGCAGGGCAAGCACGAACAGGCGCCGATTCCGGTGCGCGAGCTGCCCGAGGCGGTACGCGGCCTGGTGCAGCGTGGGTTGGCCAAGAAGGCCGAGCACCGGCCGCGGGACGCAGCGACGTTTCTGGTGGAACTGGAAGCCGTGGCGGGTGCCGGGTACGGGCCGGATTGGGAGCAGGAGGGCCGTCGGTCGTTGGCGCGGCGGGCCGCGCTGCTGCTGATGCTGTTGCCGGCGGCGGGTAACGCGGCCGGTGGCACCGGATTGGCGCAGACCGTGCTCGGCACGTCGAAGGGTCCGCTGAACCTGATCGTGGCGGGTGGGTTGGCCGTGGGGTTGGCCGCCGGCGGAATCTTCTGGTACCAGAAATCGCAAAGCGACCCGGCCAAGACCGCAGTGGTCCAAACCAACATCGCCCCTAGCGCCGTCGACCCACTCACCCTCACCCCATCGGCCACACCCACCATCAGCCTCTCGCCCACCGACGCGCCAACGGCCACCGCCTCGCCCACCGCCAGCCCCAGCACGTCGAAGTCCCCGTCTCCCAGCCCCGGCACGTCGATGTCCCCGTCCCCCAACCCCGGCACGTCGAAGTCCCCGTCCCCCAGCCCCAGCTCGTTGATAACCATCGTTCCACGCCCGCCGATCGCGAAAGTGATGTCGCGGGACGCGCCAACGCCGGGCGGCATCGAAATCGTGGACACCATGACCAGATGAAGTCTGAGCTGTCCGAGTAGCGTTCGGGAACGAGACGACGTCAGCCGCGTCCGATAAGGACCCTGGTGACGTGCTTCCCAAGACGACGGCCGAACTAGATGTACGCCAGCGGCGAGTAGGCGACCACCGTCTTGCTGCCGATTGTGGCCTTGCCGACGGTCAAGTAGTACGCATCCACGTACCTCACGCCGACGCAGTACCGTTTGTAGCTCTGGCCGGCTCCGATCGACACCGTCCACGGCCTCATCTATGCAGGCGCGGTGCTGCAACGACCCGTTGACCTCCCACGCTGGTGGCCCTGCAGAACACGCGTCACGTGCTCGAGCTGCGGTTCAAAGCGACCGGGCAGGCATGGCCGCGCTGGGTCTTCTCAATGACATCGGCGGCACTGTTGACGACGTTGACCCTGAGCCGCTGCGTGGAGTTCGACCACACGGCAATGTCGGCCATGCAGCGTCCCGAGGCCTACTTGAAGAGGGTTTTGGTGCACGACCATCTGCGTTGGTGGCGACGCCGTTCCTCGGCCGAGGTGCCATTGGCACCGTCAAAGGACACACTAGAAGGCAGGGCAAGTCGGTCACATTGGGCGGCCAAAGTTCGCTCCAAGTTGGACTATTCGGCGGTGAAAGGCTCATGGCTGCTTCGTCAACAATGAGAGTCCACACCGGCGACGGATGGTGAACACCGTGGTGGAGGTGATTCTTCCTCAACATCTCCGCAGGTGGACCTGGTACGAAATAAGAACCGATACCCGTCTGGCCACGGTGGTGGCCGCTGCCGAGCGGGACAGCGCGCAACCAGATCGGCGATGCACTGCTCAAGGCAGCTCGAGAAACTCTCGAAGCGCCTCTTCGACGGCCGTCATGGTGGTGTGCGACACAAATCCCATGCTGTCCCGCAACGCGGCTCGGTCGAGGACCTGGACGATCGCGTGAATCTTGACGAATGCTCCCGAAGACGGGTCATCCGCGCTCAAGCGCACGGCGAGCTGATTCGGATGCGGAACGTCGCGGGTGATAACAAGCGCCCAGATGGCCAATTCCGCGACATCGTTATACTCGTCGTTGCTGATGATCAGCACGCGGTACTGGCTGCCTCCCCGCAGGAGCGTCCAGACCTGACCGCGCCTCACCACTCCGAGCCGCGCAACGCAATGTCGTTACTGGCTTCAATCAGAGCAGCGTCCGCATCGATCTGTTGCTGGGTCCGCCCACGGAGGTACTCGCCATAAGCCTGAGCGGCGGCGCGTTGACGTGCACGGCGAGCATCGGGAAGCACCCGGCGAACCGCCGCGGTCACCGCGGCCGAGGCGTTACCCTGACTTTGCAGGTAGGCGGCGACGTCATCGGGCACGCTGATGCTGAGCTTGATGGTCATACTTTCTTCCTACCGGATTCGGGCATGGAAAGCCAGATCGACGCGCCAGCCATCCGATCTGGCCGCCAACGCGGCAGCAATCCGGCGGCGATCTCGCCGAGCAGCATCCACCCGGTCCGGCTCCATGAGGGATCTTTGGGCTGCCCACACCCGTGAATTGACCCCCACGAGGCCGGGCCGCGCGTGCCGCTGGCCCTGGGACTGGTAGCTGGGCACACCCGCAGCACGCCCGGCTGGACGTTGACCGATCACGCCGACCGGCTCGACGAACGCCACCACAACCGCCGTTGCTGAAGACCGTGACGGCAGCGCCGCCGTGCGCAACTGGGCCGCCGCCTCCAGCCGCGCACCCGTTGGCCATTGCCATCGTCGAAGGCGGATTTGGCCGCGGTAACCGTTGGCGCGCAATAGAGATCTTCGGCGATCGCCGGGTCAGTCACCGTGCAACGGTGCCAGCAGTGCCCGGATCGTGTCAGCTTCTGCGCTGCCCGCGGCGGTGAGGATCTCCAATGCCTGTAGCCAGCATGGCTCCGCCGCGGTGGCGCCGCGGGCGTCTCCCAGCGTCACCAGGCATCGGGCCTCGCTGAGCCGGTGGCCGGTTCGGCGGTGGATGTCGATCGCCAGCTCCGCGCGGTGGGCTGCCAGGCTGTGGTCGCCCAGCGCGAGGTGGGCCTCGGCGACCTCGGCGAGCGCCACTCCCTCGTACCGTCTGGATCCGGTCTGGCGGGCGGTTTCCAAGGCCTGGTTCGCCAGGTTCAGCGCGTCGTGGAGCCGGCCGAGCCGGCGGTAGGCCGCGGCAAGCCCGGCCAGCGCGTCGATCTCGATGGTGCGGTTGCCGATCTCGTGTCCCACCCGCAGCGCCTGGGCGTGGGTCTGCGCCGCCCGGTGGCTGTCGTTCAGTTTGTGGTGGATGCTGCCCAGCACGTTGAGGTTTATCCCCTCCGCCTGGCGGCTGCCGCTGGCCCGGGCGGTTGACACGGCGTCACGAGCGCAGTCGAAGGCGTCGCCGAGCCGCCCGGCGTCGCGGTGGACCGTCGCCAGGTTGCCCAGCGGCAGGCAGCAGGAGGCTGGATTGTCCGCCCGCATCTCGATTACCCGCTGCAGCAGGTCCCGCGCGTCGTCGAGCCGTCCCATCGCATGGCAGACGCAGCCGAGGTTGTTCATCACCGACGCCGTCTGTGGCGAGCCGATGTCGCGGGCGATGGCCAGCGCGCCACGAAGGTATCCGGCCGCCTCGTGCAGGCGGCCCATTCCTCGCAGACCCCGCCGAGCAGGGAGAGCGCGGCTCGCTCGTCCTCGCCTGAATTTGCCTGCCGGGCCAGGGAAAGCGCGGCGGTGGCATGGCGGAAGCTGTCCTGGAAGCGGCTCAGGTAGTAGTGGGCCAAGCTCAGGTCGCGTTCGGCCGCCGCCCGCCCGGACAAGGACCCGCTGTCCCCGGCCGCGGCCACGCCCGCGTGGGCCACGACGAGCCAATCCTGGGTGTACCCGCGCTGGGGCAGATAGCCGCCGAGCACCCGAGCCAGCGCCGCGGCGGTCGGCGGCCGGTGTTCAGCGCCGGGCAGCAGGACAGCGGCGATCAGATTGAGCCGCTCCGCGTTCAACCAATCCAGGGCGTCCGCCGGTTGGTGAAACGATGGTGCCGGCGGGCCCGCGGGCGGTGGCGGGGCGGGGCGGGCATCACGGCGTTGCCGGACCGGGCTAAGCTCGGCGACGGCAGCGCGTGCCGCGCACAGGTACCAGTCGAGCAGCCGGTCAAGCGCCGCACGGCGTTCGGGTTCCTGGGTGACGCGGTCTTTGGCGTACAAGCGGAGCAGGTCGTGCAGCGTGAAGCGGCCGGGCAGGTGCTGGTCGACAAGGTGGGCGGCGGCGAGCCGGTCGAGCATCGGTGCGGCCTGCGCCACCGTCGTGCCCGCCAGCGCGGCGACCGCGGAGGCGGTGACATCAGGCCCGGGAACGACGCCAAGCAGCCGAAACAGCCGCTTTACCGGCGCCGGCAGTACCCCGTAGGACAGGTCAAAGGCGGCGCGGACCGCGCTGTCGTCATCGGTGGCGATCCTTAGCGTGTCAAGCGCCCGGTCGCCTGACATCTCGGCCACATAGCCGACGAGATCGCGGTGCTGGTCGGCGGCCAGGTGCGCTGCCGCGACACGCAGTGCCAAGGGCAGGTACGCGCACGCGTGGGCGAGCGCGGCGGCGGCATCGGGCTGTGCGCCGACCCGATCGTCGCCAACGACCCGAGACAACAAGTTGACCGCCTCGTCCGGGCGCAGGGCGTCGAGGGTCAGCCTGCGGGCGCCGTCGCGGGCGACCAGGCCGTCCAACCGGTCCCGGCTGGTCACCACCACAAGGCAGGTCGGCGCGCCCGGAAGCAGCGGCCGGATCTGCTCGGCCGTCCCCGCGTTGTCCAATATCACCAAGATGCGCCGGCTGGCGAGCAGGGTCCGGTACAGGCCCGCGGCCTCCTCGAGCTCGACCGGCACGCTCTCGGGGGGTACACCCAGCACGCGTAGAAATTGGGCCAGGGCCTCGATCGGGCGCACCGGAGCGGCAGAAGCGTGCCCGCGCAGGTTGAGGAACAGCTGTCCGTCGGGGAACCGGTGCGCCACCCGGTGCGCCCAATGCACTGCCAGCGCGGTCTTTCCCACCCCGGCGGTACCGGCGATGACCGAGATCATGACCGCCTCGCCGATCCCCTTGGCAGCCACGGCGTCCAATGCAGACAGATCGGCGGCGCGCCCGGTGAAATCGGCCACCTGGGCCGGCAGCTGCGCCGGGACGGGCATTGCGGGCCCCGCCGCCACCACCTGGTGACGGACAGAGAAATACACATCGAGCATCGGGTCACGGCGCAGGATCGCGTTGTGGCGCTCGCAGATCTCCCGACCCGGGTCCAGGCCGAGGTGCTCGGCGAGGTGCTTGCGCAACCTCGCGAACACCTCCAGCGCCTCGGCCTGCCGGCCGCAGCGGTAAAGCGCGAGCATCAGCTGTGCCGCGGGCAGCTCCCGGGTCGGATGCGCATCGACCACACCGCTGAGCTCGTCGAGCACCTCGACGTGCCGGCCCTGCGCCAGCTCTGCCTCCATCAAGATGTCGTGGGCGCTAAGCCGCTGATCCTCCAAGCGCGCCCGTGCCGCTTCAACGAACGCCCCGGCTACCCCACCCAGCGCTGACCCACGCCACAGCCGCAGCCCGTCGCGGATCAGCGCGACGGCGTCCGCCATGTCCCCGCCGGCCACCGCGGCACGCCCTCGGGTGGCGAAGCTTTCGAACACGGCCAGATCCAATTCTCCATTGTGGACAGTGAAAAGGTATCCGGCCGGCCGGCTTTGCAGAGTATCGGCCAACCTCGCCTCGCGGCACACCCGCCGAATCCGGGAGATCGCGGTCTGCACCTGGATCCGCGCGGACGACGGTGGCACGCCTCGCCACAACGCCTCCACCAACTGGTCGGCGGCGACCACGCGGTTGGCGTTGAGCAGCAGGTATGCCAGCACTCCCCGCCGTAATGGCCGCTCCAGCGGCACCGCCCCGTCATCCGCCCATACCTCTACAGGCCCTAGCAACCCGAACCGCATTCATCCCCCACGCGGTTAGCGCACGCATAACCAACAGTACGACGGCCGAGCAAGGCTGAGAACAATCATTGATTTCCATCTTTGATGTTTTTCCCTGAGGAGGATGAGATGACACATTCCCTTCGATGGCACCAAGCGGTACGGCGCAGGGTAGCGCTGTTCGGTGCGCTCCTGATCGGCGCAACCCTCCTGACCGCGACGTCCGCAGGCGTCGGGGTCGCCCAGGCCGCCGCGCCGCCGGCCATCCAGGCCGCACCCTCATCGCTGATCTCCGGAGTGTCGCGCAGCCTTGACAAGCTGGATATCTTCACGGTAGGTCCGGACAACAAGATCTTCACCGCAGCCTGGCAGCCTGAGTTCTCCGATGGCTGGCATGGCTGGTGGCACCTCAAGGGCGGCGTAGCGGCTCCCGGCACCTCCGTCTTCGCGGTATCCCGCCGCACCGATTTCCTCGATGTCTTCGCCGTCGGCACCGACATGGGCGTCTACACCGCGGCCTGGGAGCCAAGCTTCCGGGACGGATGGCACGGCTGGTGGCGCGTGGGGTCGCTGACGGTGGCACCCGGCACCGGCGTGTACGCCGTATCCAACGGCCTTGACCGCATCGACCTGTTCGCCATCGGCAGCAACCGCGGCATCTACACGACCGGCTGGAGTCCGAGCACCGGATGGGCGCCCTGGATCCAGATCCTCGGCGGAGTCGCGGCGGCCGGCACCAACGCCTACGCCGTCTCCCGTGGCGCCGGCAAGCTCGACGTCTTCGTGGTCGGCACCGACCGCGCCGTCTACACCGCCGCCTGGGATCAGGCCAGCCCCGGCTGGCGCGGGTGGTGGCGAGTCAGCAACCTCATCGTTGCCCCTAACACCTCCGTCTTCCCGGTCACACGTCGCCTTGACCACCTGGACGTCTTCGCGGTGGGCAGCGACAACAAGGTCTACACCGCCGCCTGGAAACCCGGCGACGCCGCCTTCCAGGGCTGGTGGCGGGTAGGCAACCTCACCGCGCGGGCCGGCACGACGGTGTTCGGGGTCTCCCGGCGCACCGACCACCTTGACGTCTTCGGGGTGGGCAGCGACAACATGGTCTACACCGCCGCCTGGAAACCCGGCGACAACGGCTTCCAAGGCTGGTGGTCGGTTGCCGGCGGCGTGGTCGCGGCAGGCACCTCAGTGTTTGGCGTGTCCCGCCGCACCGACTTCCTTGACGTCTTCGCCATAGGCACCGACAACCGCGCGTACACCGCTTCCTGGAAACCCGGCGACCCCGCCTTCCAGGGCTGGTGGAATATACCGTTCCCGCTGTTGTCGATCCAAGTCCACGGCGACATAAGGTTCGGCGGCGGTGTCCCGGTCGGCGGTTGGCTACAAGCCTCGTTCTACCCGAACGGCGCCTGGAACTTCTCCGGACATCTACGAGACTCGGGCTTCCCGAACTACGACGACGCCGTGGGGGTGGTGCTGAAATCCTCGGACGGCACAGCGTTCGTGCTCAGACACACCGGCCGCATGTTCGGCACATGTTGTCCAGGCTCCCGCAACGATGACTGGAATCACAGCGGTACCAACCCGGCGCTCGCCGCGGCCTGGCCCGCGCTCGTGGCAGGTCACCAGTGGCGCTGGGAGGCCGAGGTTACCCTGGACATCCAAGGGCTGATCGACCGGATCTTCCAGATTGTCGGGCAAGCCAGCAAGGTCATCGTCCTGCTCTGAACCGGTTTCCGGCCTGCCTGCAACGGCCGCGCCCCAAGGTTGTGGCGCAGCCGTTGCGGGACATGCGTGACAGCTGTGATTCGCCAGATGGCGAGGTGCAGCCCGCTACCGCAAACAGCAGCAGAGCAATGACTGTAGATCTTCTGCTGGTCAGCCTGACAGCCGACGCCTAACACTGGTGTTGCAGAGCGGCCGGCAGCTCCAGCCGGACGACCAGCCCGCCACCGCCGTGATCCTCGGTCACGCATGCACAACTGGGCCCTATAGTCTAGTGCTGATTTGGCGATCCGTTTTTGGATCACCGGCCTTTATCGAATCGTGACTACGGTGCGCTCGCAGGCCGCCCGGGCGCTGTCGGCGCTGCGGGCGGCAATACCGACGATGCACAGGGAGGCTCTGCCATGACCGAGGACCTGGTCGGGGACACCTTTCGCCAGCAGGAGCACCAAGTGGACGGTCGGCACACCGAGCTAGGCCAGGGGGTGCGGCGCAAACTGGCCCGCAGACGCGCGGCCAAGTGGTGGATAGCCGGCGGCCTGACCCTTGCTACCACGCTGGCGGGCAGCGCCGCCGGGCTAACGGTGAGCCGCGACCACCAACAGACACCGCCGCAGGCGCGGCAGCCGACAACGCCGCCGGGGACCGCCGCGGCGCTATGGCGGGTGGAAAGCTCGCTGGGCGCACAGGCTGAGATCCCCGCCGGCTGGGGTACCAACGACTTCGGCTGCAACATGACCGCCGCACCCACGGTGGTGCGCGGGCAGGGGTCGGCGCACCTGTGCCTGACTCCGGAGCCGCCGGTCAAGGAGGTCGCCATTTTCGGCAGCGGGCAACTGCCCCAGACACCAGCCGGCAACGCCACTAGAGTCACCATCAATGGCGTGCCCGCACAGCGCACCAGCACCACCTTGGACAAGGGCCGCTACCACGGCTGGATCCACGTGCCCAGCCTCGACGTGTATCTGGTCGTGCGCACACTCAACCAGGCAACCACCGACCACATCCTAGACAGCTTCCAGATTTCCGACCCGGACCACCTCGGCTGCCCCGCGGTACGACCACCGGTCACGCCACAGCAGACCCCGCCCGGCGGCGGACTCGTCCCACCCGCGGCGAACTCGGTTGCGGTCTGCCGTTACGCCCATACCCCGAAGGGACGGCTGGAGGCCTCCGCCACGATGGCGACCAAGGAGGCCGATTCCGTGGTAGCCGCGTTGAATCAAGCGCCGCAGGGCCGCAACCCGGACCCGCCACCAGACCGGTGCATCGAGACAGAGCGACCCGCCACCGATGTGGTGCTCCTGGTCACCGCCGGCGCAAAGGTCACCCGAGTTTGGATCATCTTCAGCTACTGCACCGGCCGCGGCATGACCAACGGCGTTGGCCAAGCAACTGTGTCCGACGACCTGATCCACGCCGTCATGAGACCGCTGAAAGTCGGCTACGCCGTGCCCAACGGCCCCGCCAAATGACCACGTCGTGAACCAGCTCTTCACGACAGCAACAGCTGCATGAGATCCGCACTGTTCGATAAGGACCCCGCTCAATGGGACATCGCTGGGGTCGGCCAGGTTATGGCCTCGTAGCCCACCAGGCCCATCGCACGTGGGGCCAGTGGATGCGCTCGAGCATCGATTACGTCGTGGCAGTCGGCGCGTTTCACACACCCGAGGACCGGGCGGCGCTGACCTAATAGGTCCCCTCGATGCCGCCGTGCTCTGGGTCGTCATCGACTGCCCGGCGTTCGGTAATGTTGCTACGCGCCCAGCCGACCCGACACGCGACTTCTCGCGCGATCCACAGTCTCATCGAGCCACGCACCAACGTTTCCGGCGGCTGCCGCCGGGGATCCCGTCGATATTATCTTCGACTCGGAACAACTGGCCGCGGAGCAGTCGCGCCGAGATCGTTGAGACGCTTGGCGTCAGCTAGCCCGGCTTCCCGCTTCTAGATATATCAATGGCCTGTATAGTCTCCTGACTGTGCCCACCTGGTTTTGGCCGCTGCTTGCTGGCTTTCTGAGTGCAGTCGGTGCTGTTGCTTCGAACTGGCTTCCGAACCGGCCAAACTCAAACCACTCTCGATAGTGATCATTCTTGCGATCGTGACCCTGACGCTGATCGGCATAGGAATCGTGACCAGTTCAAGGGACACCGAGCCCTCCGCCGTCCGCGCAACCCCCAATGTCTCGACTATGAAATCGACGGCACCACGTTCTTTGCAGACGTGGATCTCTCGCATTAACGACATCTGTGCGCTGGCCAAACCGAAGTTGGCGGCTGAAAAGGCCCGACACGAGACGGCCAGGTCCACCGAGGACGAAATATTTGGCCTGAAAAACGCCCAAAAGCTGCTGGAGCCTGTTGTCAGCGGGATAAACCTGGAGCAGACGCCGTCCGATCCGGAGGATCGGGCCAAAGCGCGCGAGTGGGTCGACAGCTATAACACGCTCTATGAACAGTTCATCGCCAGCATTCGGGCGATAGAACGCTATGCGGAGCTAAGTCCTTTCGAGCAACTGTTTGCCAAAGCTGAGCTCGAGTCGGCACAACAGAAGTTCCTCGATGCGGCGACGGCCGCCAAGAGCAGAAGCGATCGTCTCGGTATTGCGTGCCCTGGGATGAACATCTAATCGTATAACCAGCGCGGATCAACGATGAAGCCCACAAAGGGCGCATCGCCCAAAACAGGATCGGGCTTATTCGATGACCATCGACTGACTGCGATCTGTCTCAAGGACGCTATCGGCTGAGGTTCGCCGACGACGAGAGTCGAGGCGCGACTATCCATATTAGATGATCGAGATCCCATGTTCTCAGAAGCCGGGACGGTGCCGCACAGCGGTTGTCGTTTTGCAGCAACGGTTCCGGGTGTCCGAACGCCGGAAAAGTTGGTACGCAACAGGAAATGCCCCCGCCGGCGGTAGGTTGAGGAAGGGCTCAAACGGCCGGCGCGGGTACACAAGAAGCAACGCTGCGGCCCGGACCGGCAGACGATGCTGGCGTCAACAGCCTTGATCCGATCGGGCTAGAAAAGTTCGTAGTGGAAGGCAGGTTCTTGGGCATGTGGCCGGCCTCGAGAATGATCTATCCCTAAGGCGGGTAGTCTTCCTGTTGCCGGTCGTATCCGCGGATACTGCGAGATCCACAGTGGATTGTGCCGGCGTGGGCGAGTCACGGTGCTGTCGGCGGCATGAGCGGGTACCGCTGTGGCGATGTGGCCGTGATCTGACCAGCGGCACACGTTTGGGTTGCGTGTCGTACGTCTTGGCTATTGACTGATCACATGGCTCAGCTTCCCGTCGTGTGGGCAGCGCGGATCCCGGTGACGAGCACTTACCACGGGGTCGACGTTATTGAGCACTACCGGTGGCTGGAGGACGCATCGTCGTCTGAGACTGTCGCGTGGACGAGGGCCCAGCAGCACCGCACGCGTGCCTACTTCGACGCGATCGGGTGGCGTGAAGCGCTTCGAACGCGTGTCGAGCAGCTGCTCAAGGCCGAGATGACGACGTACAAGGCGCTGCTGGCCGGCGCAGATACCTTCTTCGCGCTGAAGGTGCAGACGCCGCGGCAGCGGCCGTTCCTGGTGGCGCTGACGGACATCGACGATCTTGCGACCGAGCGGGTCGTGGTGGATCCGGATGCCATCGATCCGTCGGGACAGACAGCCATCGACTTTTTCGTCCCGTCCCCGGACGGCAGGCGGGTCGCGGTCTCGCTGTCCGAGCATGGCACCGAGGACGGGTCACTACACATCTATGAGGTCGAAAGCGGGCAGGTCGTCGACGAGCCGATTCCGCATGTGAATCTGATGGGCGGATCAGTGGCCTGGCGTCACGACGGCAAAGCGTTGTGGTACACCCGCTGCGCCGACCCCGCAGGCTTCGTGCAGCAGGTGTGGTTGCGTGAATTCGGCGGCGCACCAGACCGCGTTGATCTGGCTGGCGGCTTCGCCGATGCCAGGATCGCGGAGAACTATCTGTCCACTTGTCCCGACGGTCGTTGGGTGATGGACCGGGTGCAGACAGGTGATGGTGGAGGGTGGCAGATCTTCCTGCGAAGCCAACGTGCCGACGGCGCGTGGTGGCAGGTGGCGGACATCGCGGACGCGTGCGTGCACGCCGTGCTCGGCACGGACGCGCTCTACCTGCTTTGCCGCCGAGACGCCCCGCACGGAAAGGTACTGCGTCTGCCGGTGACCGATGGTGCCACAGTCGCCGACGCTGAGGAGATCGTGCCGGTCGGTGACAGCGTCATCGAAGACTTGGCGGTGACTCGGGGCACGGTCTGGGTGGTCGATATAGACGGTGGGCCGCAGCAGGTGCGCGCCTTCGACAGCAAGGGCCGACCGCTGCCGCGGGTGCAGATCCCAGCGGTGAGTTCGGTATCGTCATACTTGGCTGGTGTTGCGAGGCTGGGACATGACCGGATCGGCTGGTCATGCGAGTCTTTCACCGCCCCCGCGACCTGGTGGGTCGCCGCCGACGGACAAACACCGCGGCCAACCGCATTGACGACGACTACAACCGCTGACCTGGCCGGGTACGAGGTGACCCGCGAGTTCGCGACGTCGGCAGACGGTACCCTTATCCCCCTCAACGTGATCGCCGCGCCGGGCACGCCACGCGACGGCACCGCGCCGGCGCTGCTGACGGCATACGGCGGTTTCGGCATCTCGCTGGTGCCGCGGTTCGATCCCGAGACGTTGCTGTGGCTGGAGCAGGGCGGCGTCTACGTGATAGCCAACATTCGCGGCGGCGGTGAGTTCGGCCAGGCGTGGCACCACGCAGGCCGACTCGCCAACAAGCAGAACTGCTTCGACGACTTCATCGCCTGCGCGGACCACCTTCACCACAGCGGGATCACCAGCCGCCAGCGGCTGGCAATCATAGGCGGTTCCAACGGAGGGTTGTTGATGGGCGCCGTGCTCACCCAGCGGCCCGACATCGCCCAGGCGGTGGTGGCAGCAGCACCGGTGATGGACTCATTGCGAGCCGAGACCACCACCAACGGCAGATTCAACACGACCGAGTACGGCACTGTGGAAGATCCCGAGCAATTCAGCGCGCTGCGCGCCTACTCGCCCTATCACAACGTCGTCGATGAGACCGCCTACCCGGCCGTGTTGCTGACCGCCGGACACAACGACACCCGCGTGGAGGCATGGCATGCAAAGAAGATGACGGCCCGGCTCCAGGAGGCAACCTCATCCCAGCGGCCGGTGCTGCTGCGATTGGAGTCCACCGGCCACCTTGTCGGATCGCTCGACCAGACCATCGACCAGACAACAGACTTGTACGCCTTCCTGTTCGACCAGCTAGGTCTGAGCTACCGCCGGGTCGTCTCCGCATGACCGTCGGTGTCCGGTGACCGTTCCCCGTAGATAGCAAGGAAGGTCTTACGAGCACATCGCTTCATGTCAACGACTCGAGCACCCGTCGACGTGCCTGGCCGATGTCGGTGCCAAGTGCGGTCAGAACCCGCACCGCCGTGCTTTCGTGCCGGTCCAGGAGCCCAAGCAGCAGATGCTGCGGTCCGACCTGTTGCGTGCGCCCAAGCGCCTCACCAATCGCATCCTCGATGGCATGTTTCGCCGACACCGTGAACATCAAGTGGGCGCCCGGCTTTTCACTGCCCCGGCCCACGATCTGTTCGACCCGCTGGCGGACCGCGTCCACAGACAGGTCCAAAGCCGCCGGCGCCGCGTTATCACCATGACGCAGCAACCCCAGCAGAAGATGCTCGGTGCCGATGTACGAATGATCCAGCCGGCGTGCCTCTTCCTGCGCCCGTACGACGGCCCTGCGGGCGTCGTCGGTGAACTGGTCCAACATCACGGCCTTCCATTTCGCTGGGATAGACGCCGATCTTATCCGATAACAGGCGTCGATGCCGCGCTTGGCTGTAGGCGAATGTTGATCCAAAGAACAAATGGCATGGAAGAGATCACGCGGGTCGCCGCCGCGGGACCGTCCGACCACTGTTGGTCAACTGCGAAGCCCGGAAGAAGATCGCGGCGCGGCGCCGCCGAGATCGAGTCGTCCGGTCACCGTTCGGATCCGAGATTGCCGATGGATGTCCAATAAGGACCTCGAAGTGGTAGACCGTGGTTACGTTTGCAGCCTGGATATGCAGGATGTGCGGTCGCGGGAGTTTGAGTGCGGCGCGCCAGAACGACTCGGACGGTCAGTGAGCGCGCTGGCGGGCACGCCGCGTGCCTACCGCGGTTCGGCCGCGAATCATGGTCGTGGGCAAGGATTACTCTAGTCGCAGCAATTGGTACTATTAAGTTCTGCTATGGGTAACGGCTGCGCCGTCCGGAGTGATCGGCCTCCCCGAAGGGTTGTTCGCATGAACAGCGTCCGTGTGATGGGTGTTATATGCGTGCTGGCACTGGCCACCGCTTGCACCTCACCTAAGCCGCCCCAAGCACCGCAGGAGGTTGGCTCGCCGTCCAGCTCTCCCGCGCCGGCGACGAGGGCACCAGGTTCGGGGTTACAGGATCGCATGTTGTCGGTTGCCGAGCTGCCGCCGGGCTACTCGGCCGTGGCGATTCCCAACACCTCTAATGCTTTCACCGAGGGCTGCCCACCGCTGAAGCAGGACTTCTCATACACCGAACAGGCGATGGTGACATTCGTAGGTGGCGTCGGCGCCTCGATCGCAGAGTCGCTTTCCACGACGTCGGCCGAGGTGGCCAAAGCACAAGTCGCCAGCGTGGCCGAGCTGCCGCAGCGGTGCGCCAGGTTCGGCATTGACATTGGTGGCATAAAGGGCGAGATAACGTCGGCCGCGGTCGGCGTATCGGCCCTAGGCGAAAAGCGTGCCGCAGCCCGGCTCACGATGGTCGTGACCGAGTTCGGGTCGGGGCTTGGCGGTGTACACATGCATCTCGTTGCGGTCTCCGCTGGGCCGACCCTGATGGTCCTGACGGTGGCGGACCTCACCCCGATCGATGCGACTATGGTGGACTCCCTGACGAAACGGGCCTGGCAGAAGGCGGCTTCGTAGGTGATCCGTCCGGTGGGAGGCAAGGATGGCACGTGTCTTCGTCAGTCACTCTGGCGCGGACATCAGCGAGGCCGCCGAGTTGCACCGGCTGCTGGCGGCGCTCGGCCACGAGGTGTTCCTGGACGTCGACCGCCAGGATGGTATCCGGGTGGGCGAGGACTGGAAGCAAAGGTTGTACGAGCAGTTGCGCCGCGCGGATGCGGTGGTGTGTCTCATCTCAGACGCATCGGTACAAAGCCAATGGTGCACCATTGAAATCGCTGTCGCCCAGATGTTGGGGACACGCATCCTTCCCCTGTCCGCCCAGCGGGGTGTGCGTCATCCGCTGCTGGCAGACATGCAGCACGGCGATTTCGAAAATGATCGACATGGCTCGATCACGATGGTGGATGCGGCGTTGCGCAGTGTGGCCGCCCGCGAAGGGTGGCCTGATGGCCGTAATCCGTTTCCCGGGTTGCGGGCATTCGATCCCGACTGGCAGCGCGTGTTTTTCGGCCGGGACCGAGAGTTACGAGACCTGGCCAGCGCGGTACGTTCGCTGGCCGAACGTCGAAGTGGCGAGATCCTTGCCGTGGTGGGCCCGTCCGGATGCGGTAAGTCATCGCTCGTGCGCGCCGGCCTGATCCCGGCCATGGCCGGCGAGCCCGGCTGGTGGGTGCTGCCGCCGATGGTGCCCGGCGACTACCCCATCAGGACGCTTGCCTTGCATCTGTCTGTGGAGGCCGTGCGATTAGGCGCCGGCATGCGTCTGGACGAGATCGACAATGCTCTGCGCGACGTCACCGGGCTTGCCAGAGTGGCCGATGAGTTGCTGGTTGCCGCCGCGAATCAACAGCGGGCTCACCGGCTCCTGCTAGTGGTGGACCAGTTCGAGGAGGTGCTCACCCGGACCAACCCGGCTGACCGGGGCCACTTTGCGCGGCTGCTCACCCACGCTGCGACGGCATCGGCCACGGTTGTCATCACGCTGCGGCCGGAGTTTCTGGAGCCGCTCTTGTCCGACCCTTCGCTGGCCGATCTGCGAATTTCGCCGATGCCCTTGCGGCCGCTGGGAGTCGATGCGTTGACGACCGTGGTGGTCGAACCGGCCCGGGTCGCGGGCATAGGATTGGACCAAAAGCTGGTTCGCCGCATCGTTGCCGACACAGGCACCGGCGAGGCACTGCCCCTGCTGGCTTTCGCGCTGGAGCAGCTCGGCGAAGGTCTCGGCCGTGGAAGCTGGCTTTCGGCGCAACGTTACGAAAACATCGGCGGAGTCACCGGCGCATTGACAACTCAAGCCAACGCGGCGTTACAGGCCGCCTGCGAACGAAGCGGCCGTACCGAAAGCGCAGTCATCACTGATCTGCTCCGGCTGGTTACCGTGGACGAGTCCGGATTGCCCACCAGCCGCCGTGTCCCCTATGCCGGCCTGGCCGACAATGTACGGGCCGAACTAGACGCGTTCGTCGAGCGGCGATTGCTCGCGACCGACACCGTGGACGGCGTCGCCGGCGTCACGGCGACACACGAGGCATTCCTCACCCGCTGGCCGCCGCTGGCCCAGGCCACGGCGAAGGCCACCGTCGCCCTGCGGACCCGGCGAGATGTCGAAAACGCCGCCGCAGATTGGGTTGCCTCCGGCCAGGATCGGCAGCGCCTGTGGGACGGAGGGCATCTGGCTGCCACCGTCGAGAACTTGGGGGCCCGTATGGGCCGCCCTGACGGCAACCAAAGATGGCACCGGCCTGGCAAGAAGATTCTGCTGGTAGAACGCATCGACATCGATGAGACCGGTCGACAGTTCCTCCACGCCGGAATCCGCCGCGACCGGCGCAAGCGTCGCCTGTTGGTCGCCACGCTCTCCGGTCTGCTCGCTATCGCCGTCATAGCAGCCGTCCTGGCCACCGTCAACCAGCGCAAAGCACAGGCGCAGGAACGCATCGCCATCGCCCGTCAACTTTTGGCCCAAGCCGAAGCGCTGGCCGGCCGTGACCCCCAAACCGCCCTTCGGCTGAGCCTGGCCGCTCACCGCCTGAACCGTGACCCGGAGACCCTGGCCGGCGTCCGCAACACCCTGGCGGCGACTAGGTACACCGGCACGCTCACCGGTCACACCGGCCCGGTGCACGCGGTGGCGTTCGCGACCGACAAACGCCTCCTTGCCACAGGCGGAGACGATCGCTCGGTCCAGCTGTGGGATGTCTCCGAGCTCGCCCCGGCTCGACGGCTTGGCGCGCCGTTGAAGGGTTTGGATGGTCCTGTGCGGGCCTTGGCCTTTGCCTCCCAAGGACACACTCTTGCCGTCAGCGGGGACGACCGCGCCGTACAACTATGGGACGTCACAGACCCCGAACATCCGCAAGATCGCCTACCGATGTTGGCCGACCACGCGGACTGGGTCAACGCCCTCGCCTTCAGCCCCGACGGCACGACACTGGCAACCGGCATGCTCAACGGCACCATCCAACTCTGGAACCTGTCCGACCCCACCCGCCCACACGCATACGGCCCGCCGCTGAGTGGGCTTGACGGTTCTATACGGGCGCTGGAATTCACCGCCGACGGACGAACCTTGGCCGCCAGCGGCGATACCCGCACTGTGCTGATGTGGGACCTGACCAATAGGGCGAATCCGCGGCCACGCCAGCCCGCCCTGACCGCCCACGCAGACTGGATCCACGCCCTCGCCTTCAGCCCCGACGGCACGACACTGGCAACCGGCATGCTCAACGGCACCATCCAACTCTGGAACCTGTCCGACCCCACCCGCCCGCAGGCACACGACCCGCCCCTGACCGACCACACCGATCCGATACGGGCACTGGCCTACAGCCCTGACGGGCGCACACTAGCCTCCAGCAGCGACGACCGAACAGTGCTGCTGTGGGATACCACCGGTGCCGTGCAACGGGCCAGCCCACGGCTGACCGGGCATACCAGGCCGGTACGGGCGCTGGCGTTCGCCCCTGACGGCCGCACCCTGGCGACGGGAAGCGAAGATGGCACGTCCATGCTGTGGGACACCTCCGACCGCACAGCGCCGACGTGGCAACGCACACCCATTACCGGCCACCAGGATTGGGTGTGGCGCGTGGTGTTCGCTCCCGATGGGCGCACCCTGGCCACCGGAAGCGCCGATCAGACCGTCTTACTATGGGACGTTACCGATCCGGCCAACCCGCGGCAGGTCAGCCCCCCGCTGACCGGGGTCACCGCCAAGCTACCCTCAGGAGAGTCAGCACACGCGATACAGCCGATCGCGTTCTCCCCCGACGGGCATCGCATCGCCATCGGCACCGACTTGGGCATTGCCCTGTGGGACGTGATCAACCCCGCCACTCCGCAACAGATCCAGACACCACTGACCGGCTCCTACAGCGCTGTCGCGTCCATAGCGTTCACCTCGGACGCACGCCTCCTGGCCGCTGGCACCACCGATGGATCAGTTCTGCTCTGGGACATGGCCGACCCAGCCCACCCCAAACGGATCGAGCCACCGCTCAGAAGCAGTTTCGTCGCCATCGTGTCAATGGCATTCCAACCCGGCGGACGTACGCTTGCGGCTGCGGAGAGCCTCAACGGCACCGTCAAACTGTGGGATGTCTCCGATCCCGCACGGCCGAAGGAAAAATCACCGCCGTTGAGCGGCCACGGCGGCGGCGTGTGGTCGCTGGCATTCGCCCCGGACGGCCAGACCCTGGCCACCGGCGACGAGGACGGCATGGTCCGGCTATGGGACATGTCCGATCCCGCACGCAAAGGCGGCCGTCTCCTACCCGGCCACCTTGCGGTGGCGATGTCGGTGGCGTTCAGCCCAGACGGGCGCACACTCGCCACCGGCAGCCTCGACCGATCAGTGATCCTCTGGGATGTCACCGATCGCACCCACCCACAACGGCTCGGCCGCCCTCTGACAGGACACGCTGTCCTGTCGCTAGTATTCGCCCCTGACGGGAAAACCATCGCCACCGGCGGCACAGACAGACGGGCCGTCCTGCGGTCCATCGACTCGCTGACGGCACTGCGGACACGCGCCATCGAACTGGCCTGCAGCTACGCCTCCGGCGGCTTGGATCAATCACAATGGGCCAGCTTCTTACCCAACCAGTCCTACCAGGACAGTTGCAGCACACTCTGATGCCTCCAGCAGCCCGCCCGGCCCTCGCCGGCGCCTGGCTTCGTTACTGGTTCAGTCGTCTCGGGTCTGTGAGGATGGGCCGGTGACCGAGGACCGGGATGCAAGGCTGGCGCGGGCCGTGCAACTGCGCGAGCAGGACCACACTGAGCAAGCGCGGCAGATACTGCTTGAACTGTCGCAGCAGTACAGCCACGATGTGGAGGTCGCCTACCAGGCAGCGTGGGCGCATGACAAGTTGGGGCTCGAGGCGCAGGCGGTGCCGTTTTATGAGCGCGCGCTGGCGGTGGAAGGCCTGTCTGCCGCCGACCGATTGGGAGCGTATATAGGTCTGGGCAGCACCTACCGGGTGCTCGGCCGTTACGCCCACGCGGAAACGACGCTACGGCAAGGCTTGCACGAGTTTCCTGGCAACGTTACGCTCACCGCGTTTCTCGCGATGGTGCTCTACAACCTGGGCCAGGCTCGCGAGGCGGTCTCCTCGCTGCTGGTAACCCTGCTTGCCGCGAGCGCAGACGAACAGTTGCGGCGCTACCGCCGAGCCATCGAGATCTACGCCGCGGACTTGGACGCCACCGTTTAGACCTCTGTGGCCACCTCCCCAAGGCGACTACTGACGGACGTACTCCTGCTGCAGCGCCACGAAAGGCCCGCCCCTTGATCGCGCGCTGGAACCCCTACACCTCCGGGCCTCGATGCCGGGTAGTTGGTTCGCCGGCGCCTGCCTATGTACTGCGTGATGTGCCGGCTTGCTACGTTAACCGCCATGGATTCCGGCGAGGCTGAGCCCACCATCACACCTGGAGCCGACGGGCTGCCCGACGGCGTCCGGGCCGCGCTACTCTACGGCGCGAACCTGGTCTTCTTCGAGTTCGCACACGAGGCCGTCACCGATCCGGTCGCCTTGGCCGGGTCGCGATAGAGGCATCGGTCGATGCGATGTCACAGTGCTTACAGTGGTCCTGGCCGAGGAGAAACATGATCGATCTAGCCCTGATCACTGTTTGGCCAAGCTCGGCGGTTTGCGAACGATTGTGCTCGCGACAGTCAGAGGGTAGTCGCTGCCGCCTTGGACAGCCGTGGTGGCGTTGGGCAACGCCACTGGCGATCGCGCTCTGGACAGTTTCCGGGAACTGGTCGTGAGGCGATGACGGTGGATCAGCCTGGAACCCGAACAAGTGACCGACGGCCTGGCCTCGCGCGCAGGATCGACGCCCAGCGCAGACACCACAGTCATAGACCGCAGTCATAGATTGACATCTTGGCAGGCTTTGGTCATGCTCGACGCGCCAGTTACCCGATCCGGCCGCAGCAATGCCGACAATAGCCGATGCGTTGCTACGCCTGGGCAACAAGGGTCGCCGCTGGCGATCAACCCGGCAGGAACGAGCCAGGAGGAGTGAGGCGACGATGAGCAACCCTCGATTCGGACGAATCGCATCGATGGGTCTGATGGCAGTCACCACCGTGATCGTCATCGCGACCTCGGTCGCCGCACTGGGCGCCTATGGCGGCGGGGCGATCACCGCCGTGTGTGGACCGGGAAGGTACCTGAACAAGGTCTTCACCGACGTCACCGGTACCACCGACATTCTTTACTCCACAGTGGATGACACCTACGGCACTCACCAGTTGCACCTGGATGTCTACGAGCCGACCGGCGATGTCCTGCCCGCTCGCCCCACCATCGTGTGGGTGCACGGCGGGTCCTTCAAGACCGGTACGAAGACCCAGCTGGCCTTCTTCGCCCGCGAGTACGCGCTGCGCGGCTACGTTTCGGTGGCCATTTCCTACCGGCTGCTAAGGGCCTTCGACCCGAACGTGACCTTTCCGGTCGCCGCCGCGGCGGCGCAATCGGATGCCCAGGCCGCTATCCGCTACCTTCGCCTCAACGCGGCCCGGTGGCGCCTGGACACGGCCAGATTCGCCATCGCCGGCTACTCCGCCGGGTCGATCACCTCATTTTATGTCGGCTACCGTTACGAGCAGGTCGGGGACAACAGGAGCAACTACCCCGGACCCTCGCATCGGGTATCGCTGGTCTACTCCATCGACGGCATCCCCGACGTCGTCGACGAGGTCGTTGCCGGAGATCCACCGTTTGTCGTTTCCAGATCCGGTATTGGCGGCAACGACGAAGATCCCGTCGTGCTGCACCGCCTACGAGCCCGCGCCGACGCGCTGGGCATCGCCTCCGAGGTCCATATCATCCAAGGTGCACAGCACGCCGACATGATTGTGCCGCCGTACAACGCACAAATCGTCGCACTGGCCACACAGTTCACCTGCGACCACCTGGTCCTCGCCTGATCCGCGGAACCCACCGACCGCGCCAAGCCATCCGTTACGGTTGCGGAATGACAGTCGGCTCGGCGAGGTAATCGGTGTCGGGTAGCTTGCCCTTGGTGTGCGGTCGAGCAACTCCGTCGACCGCTACGCAGATGCCGTAGACCCGTGCTTGGGTGGTCCAGCCGTTGACCCGTCCCCGGTTATTGCTGATCTGTATCCGGCCCTTTGCCCGATCGATGGCCGAGACCAGGTGAAGATAGACGGTGCCGGCCACGCGAGCCAGCACGACGTCACCGATCTCGACCTTCCTCGGGTCGACCGGGGCGACGGTCACCAGCTGTCGGCTGCGAACCAGCGGCACCATCGACGAGCCGGTCGGCCGAAACTGAACCGTCGCACCTGCGGCGACCTTGGCAGCCACGGCATCGAGCAGTCCCATAGTCCGACATCATCTCGGGGCACCCCATGGTGGTACCACCTAATTTCCCGACGGATCCGGGTCATCGAAGCCAGTTTGCCAGGCCCGAAATTTGCCAACTCAAAGTCTGCTGGCTGGTGCACGTGCGGGTGAGTCGAACGCGGCGACGATGGTCTCCTCCATGCCGCGCAGCAACGCCTCGGTGCGGTTTGGTGTCAGGTGGTCGGTGTCGACCATGGCGGTGATCGCGATGGTCGTAGGCTTGTCGTTGATGATGATCAGCAATTTCTCGTTGAGGTTCGGGGTTGGAAACGCCCACCGCAGCGACGTGTCGGGCAGTATTGCGTGGATGTCTGCCTCGGTCGGCGCCGCGACGGTCACCTGCTCGGCGTTGGTCCGCCGGTCGTTGTACAGACAAGCAAGATCGATCTGTTCGCCGCGCTCCTGGCTCACCCGAGCCATCAACTCTCGCAGCCGCTCCGGGTCGTAGTAGGCGTGCTTGTATGTGCGCATCGCCACGCGTTGCGTGCGGGTCAAGGCCTCATCGAAGGAGGCGCCGTTAACGTCGACGACGAGCAGCCCATGTTGCGCGATCGGGCTGACAGTCTTGGCCAGGCTGGCCCGGAACCGATTGCTCACCAACACTTTCGTCACCACCGGGTCGGCGCCGGTCACCCGAGATAGCGACAGCACGAACGCCGTGAGCAGGATCGAGGAGGTAGGTATGCCGACGCGGGCGGCTACCGCGGGTATAGCCAGATGCATGGCCGGCGATACGAACTCGACCTGCCACCGACCCCGTGTGTTCGCGTCATCGACCGGGGCCGGGAACCGCCGGGCCGGGATGGTGCGCAGCAGGCTTTCCCAGTACCGCAACGCGTTATTGCTCTGCTGCAGCCCGGCGGCTGTTCGCTGCCAACGTGCCTGATCGAGGGCGTCCACGGCGGTGGGGGCGGGCAGAGCCGCCCGGTCCGGGTGGAACACGTCCGCCGCCATTCGGGCAAAGCCCATCCCATCAGAGGCCAAGTGGCAAAAGGCACGCACCACATGGCTGAGGACCCCGTCGCGGCGCACCAACGCAATCCGCACCGGCCACTCGTTGGCGTAATCGAAGACAGTCCGCGTGTAGCGGTCGCGAATCGCGGCGGCGACCTCCGCTGGGTCCTCGCCGGAGTCGACGTCCGCGACCTCGATGGCGATCTCACCCTCCGCCTCGACGACCTGCCGAGTGGTGCCGTCGGCTTCGAACCGCAAGCGGGTACGCATTGTCGGGTACCGATTCATGATAAAACGCAGTTCGGCGGCCATATCCTCGGCCGTAAAGCCTGGCGGCGCGGGCGACGCGAGGCCCTGGATGATCGAGGAACGGGACTCCTGCATGACACGCCAGATGGCCTGCTGTCCCCAGCTCATTTCCCCGGCCCCTTCGCCGTGGCCTGAGAAACAAACCCGAATCCGATCTGTGATCACAAGTGTCTCCACCATCAAGCATCGATCCGACGCTGCACACCACGGCTTTGACATGGCCTTCCGGTCCGTGCTTACCTGTTTCCCTCTTGCGGTCCTAAGTGGACGGTTCGGGGTATTCGGACCGGAAGGCCAGCAAGCGAGCTGCCGCACCGTTGCGGTAGTTCCTAGTGCAGGATCAGGGTGGTCAGCGACCGGGCGGGAAGGTTTACGGGTAGCCAACGCGCCCCGTGCAGCGAGGCGTCGGATACCTGCGTGACCGAGTGGGTCCCGTCGGTGAGGTATGTCGTGGCGCGGTGAATCGGTGTGTCTGTGGTGAATCCGGTGCTGACATCGGCCGTGCCGGTGTTGAGCAGTTCGACGACCTTGGAGCCGCCGCGATTGCGAAACGCCGTCACCTTGACGGTGGGATCGGCGAGTTGGGCGGGGACCCGGACTGCGCCGGGCCGGATGAAGCGGGAGTAGGCGGCAAACGCCCAGAACCGTTTTGACACCCGGTATCCGTCGCTGCCGTCGGCGATCTGGATGAATCCTCGAGTGGCGCCCAGCGATGTTCCGACCCAGTAGATGTAGGCGTTGGCGTTGGCCTCGGCGAAGGATTGGTGGATGCTTTCGGCCACGACGATGCCGGACCAGCCGCTGCCGTCGTCCCAGGCCTCATTCCAGGTGTTGCCGCTGGGATTCCACTCGGTCATCCACCGTGGATCGTCGGTGGGCAACGACCGGTCGGGGCGGCTGGCGTACATGTGTCCGGTGTGGGTGCTCACGTAGCGGTCGGCAATCGGGTCGGCCTCGATCGCCGCGCTGTACGGTTCCTGGTGGTGCCAGCCGAAGGAGTCACAGCAGACCAAGCGGGTGCCCAGGTCGCTTTGCCGCAGCGTGGGACCGATCACCTTGATCATGTCGACGGCCTGTTGCGGGGTGAAGCGCATCGAGGCGTACGACGCGGTGAAGTCCGGCTCGTTGGTGAAGCCGAGATCGGTGATCCGTATTCCCTCTTGCTGGTAGAACCGCAGGAACTGTACGAGGTAGTTGGCGTACGCCTGGCGCCAGTCCCCGCTTGCGCAGGCGGTGTCCGGTACGCCGCACAGTTGCCCGCCGTTGGTATCGGTGCCGTTGGTCTTCATGAACCCAGGTGCGCTCCAGGCGTTGGCGAGGAAGCGTTTGACGCCGTATCTCTGCGCCTGTTTGAGGAACCAGACCTGACCGCCGTCGTCGCCGTCCCATATGTAGTTCGGCTCGGCGTTGGGGCCGCCTGGATCGGTGGGCAGGATGGTCTTCATGTGGTCGTAGATGCTGTCCGTTGACGAACCGATGCCAATGCGCACGATCGAGGCGCCGGCCCCGCTATCGCGGTGGAAAAGCAAGTCCAGGATTGCCTGGGTGCTTTCCGGCGAGAGTCCTCGGACGCCGCGCACGAGCGTGGCGCGCTGGAACGGTTCGGCGAACCCGAGTCCGTCGATCGACTGCAGGCGCTGGTGGAAGCTGACGGCGTTGCCGCTTCCCACAGCATCGGACGCGTTGGCTGTGACTGGGCCGACAGTCAGCACCATAGTCGAAACGACCACGCAGGTGATCAGTTCGCGTGCCTTCATGACACTCCTACGCTCGAAAAGACCGATAGTTCTCGGAAACATGTCTGGTGTTATCGGAATGGCAACATGACCTTGATAGCCTATTATCGATTAATCTGGCTTGCAACCAGGCAATAGATTTTCGAATCCTCCGAAAACTGAACGGAAGACGGCAAAGGCGCCCGCCGATCGACGCCTTCACGCTCTGCTCACCGGCCTGTATTTCATGCCGCGCCTCCTCGGTCCCAAGCACGGCGCATAAACAGATCCTCACTGTCCGATCAGGACCCGACGAATGAGCTTCCCGCGGCTGCTCGCACAGCATCTCGGCCGGTCAGTGCGCATGTCCGTGCCGGGCGGAGGTCACCTTCGTCCGGAGGGCATCGGCGTCGGAGTGGTCGAGGTCCTCAAGAATCGTGAGGGCCCGCTGCCACGCGCTGTGGGCGGCTTGAGCGTTGCCGCCGGCATGGTGTGTGTCGCCGAGGTTGGCCAGTGCGGTGGCCTCGTTGTGCCGGTCTGCCAGGTCTCGATACAGCGCCGCGGCGCGGCCGTAACACCGGACGGCCTCTTCGTGGTTTCCGAGATGCTGATGGGCGTAGCCGAGACTGTCCCAGGTGTCGGCCTGGCCGTCGCGGTCGTCGAGTTCCTCGAACACGGCCAGCGCCTCTTGGCACAGGTCAAGGGCCGTGCGATGGTCGCCCATCTTGGCGTGGCAGAAACCGGTCGCGTTGAGGGCATCGGCCTCGCCGCGTCGGTACCCGCGGGCGCGGTTGAGCTCCAGGGCGCGCCGGCAGTGGTCGAGGGCGTCGGCATGGCGGAGCTGACGGTCATACACGCCGGCGATGTAGATGTGCGTGAGCGCTTGTCCGGCCGTGTCGCTGACTTCGCGGTACAGATCGAGGGCGTGCCTGAGCTGAGATAGGGCCTCGTCGTGGCGGCCACGTTCGGTGTCGGCCCGGGCGAGGTTGCGATGCGCTCGGGCCTGGCCGGGTACATCGCCCATGCGGCAAGCGGCCGCGGCGGCGGCGTGTTGGATCGCGGCGAGGGTGTGCCAGTGCCCTTGGCGGTCGAGAAAGTTTGTCAACGCCCAGGCGAGCTGCCAGGTGCGTTCGTCGAGACCGGCCGCGACAGCGTGATCGACGACGGCCTTGAGGACCGCGAGCTCGGCGGTGAACCATTCCCAGGCGTGCGGCCGGTCCGCCGGCTGTTCCGGAAGGGTCCCGTCCACGGCTGGGGTGATGGCGATCGGCTTACGGTGGGGATCTAGGCGTAGCGCGGCGGCGTGGGCGCTGTGCACGTAGTGGTCCAGCATCCGGTGCACGGCCGCGCGGCGCTCATCGGGTGAGTCGGTCATGTGGACCTGCTCGGCCGCGTAGTCGCGCAGGAGATCGTGCATCACGAACCGGCCGGGGGTGGGTTCGCTGATCAGGTTGGCCCGGGCCAACTCGGCCAACAGCTGCCTGACCCGGCTTGGCGGCTCGGCGGCGAGGCTGGATGCCGCGGCGGCGGTGACTTCCGGGCCCGGGTGCAGCGCCAAGTGCCGGAACAGCCGCGCCGCGGGCGGCGTCAGCGCGCGATAGGACGAGGAGAACACCGCACGCACGTCCACGGCCGGATCGTCCACGGCCAGGGCGACCCAACGGTCGTGGGTGTCGCGCAGCTCATCGGCGATGCTGCCCAGCGGAAACTCGGGGTGGGCGGCGGCGCGGGCCGCCACGACGGCCAGAGCCAGCGGCAGCCGGGCGCAGCGGGTGATGATCTCCTCGACCGCGCGGGGCTCGTTGTCCACGCGGGCACGGCCCAGGCGCCCGACGAGCATGTCGACCGCGTCGGCGGGGGTGAGCAAATCCACCGTGATGACACGGGCGCCGAGTTCGGCCACCAGGCCCGACAGCAGGTTGCGACTCGTCACGACGGCCAGGCAACCGGAGGCAGCCGGCAGCAGAGGCCGGACCTGTTCGGTGTCGCGCGCGTTGTCGAGCACGACGAGCACCCGACGGTCGGCCAGCACGGTGCGGTACAAGGCGGTGGCGGCCTGCAGCGTGGCGGGCACTCGCTGCGCGGGCACGTTGAGGGCCACGAGGAAGCCGCGGGCCACGTCGAGCGGATCCGCCGTGCCGTCGATGTCGAATCCGCGCAGGTTCGCGTAGAGCTGCCCGTCGGGAAACTCGGAGGCGACCCGGTGCGCCCAATGCACCGCCAACGCCGTCTTACCGACCCCCGCGGTGCCCGCGATGGCGGTGATCATCGCGGTGCCCGGCGCCCGAGAAGCCGACCTGACGAGTGCGTCCAGGTCAGTTATCTGCGCGGCCCGACCGGCGAACCCGGACACGTCCGGCGGCAGCTGGCGCGGAGCGGGCGAGGGTCCGGCCGCCGCGTCGGACGAGCGACGGCGGCCGTTGTCCTCGACGCGGTCGCGAGCCGTGGCCAACACGCGTTGTTCGGTCTCGGAGGCGCCCAGTAGCCGTATCAGCACGTCAAATCGGTCGGTCGGCGCGAGCACGTTGCCGGCGAAGTAGTCCCCGATGACCGAGTACGACCATCCGGTCGCGGCCGCCAACTGGCGATAGGTCATCGGCGGGTGGGTGCTTCGCCGGGCGTGCCGTCGTCGTAGGTGCCGCAGCGCCGCCGCCAGATCGTGCATCGTGGACAGATCGGTGGTACGCCACGTGGCATCCGATGCCCGGTCGCCTCCCCGATCCACCATCGCCCACCCACGCGCGTCAGCCAGTGACCGCCAGCGTAGGACATAGACGTCGATCGGACATCTTCGATCATGTCCGACGCCGTCCGACCGCGTGCGAGATCCCGGATCCGCGGGACACCGCTGTGGCATGTTCCACGCAATCGGCCGCATCGCCCATGTGGAAAGGAAAGGATGGCGCACACGTTAGTCAGACCGGGCGGCATCGCCGTCGTCCTCCCGACGGCGATGAGCCTGGGAACGGGTCCGTTGAGGGACGCCAGCGGGTGCGGCGTGTAAGGGCGGGCCCGTACCCCGTTGTCCTCCACGACCGCGGGAAATCATAGTGACCAAAGGAGTATGGATATGCGACGACACCTCTTCCGCACGGCGGCCCTATGCGGGCTCGCCGGCCTCGTCGCCGCGGTCGTGCCGGCGACGGCCGCGTCCGCGGCGCCCCGGGTCGACCTGGGCAGCTACGACAGCTACATCGCGTGCGACGTCGATGCCCAGAGAAACAACCAGCTGGGCTACCCCGGCACGTTCTCATGTGCGAGGGCACGCGACGGCAGGGTCCACCAGTACTACACGCCGGCCCGGGCCACGTAGCGATGTCCGCCCGACGGCGGTGGCCCGTTCCTGCCTGTGAGTCTTCAGGGCTTGCTTGAGCCGATTGCCTGAAAAATCGGGCACGGCCGGTTCTGCGCATGGTCCTGGCGCTCCCACGCCGACCGTAGGTCAGTGGCCGGATTCGGATAGTACGGAACGGATGGCGCGTGCCACCGGCCAGGCTCCGTCGTCGGTGTTGCCCAGCACCGACCAGGTCAGATCGGTGCTCGGATCGTGCGTGCTGGTGAAAGAGACGCCGGCGTCGTAGCCCGCCAGCCTCACTTGTGGGCCCGTCTCGTGGAGCCAGAATCCCAGCCCGTACCGGGCATGTTCGGCAGGGACCAGGCTGTGCGGCCGGGTCATTTCGGCCACCCATTCCTTGCCGACGATCCGGCCGCCGAGGAAGGCTCGCCAGAACTGGTTCATGTCGCCGGCGGTGGTGTAAATTCCGCCGTCACCGTTGCCGCGCACCGGTAGGTGCAGTACGTTGCTTCGCCATTGCCCATCGCGCAGCAGGTAGCCGGTGGCGGTCCGTGCGGGCAGTTGGTCCGAGCGCAGGAACGCGGTGTCGACCAGACCGGCGGGTTGGCAGACCAGTTCGTCGACGAGCTGGTGGTAGCCGGTGCCGGCCACCCGCTCGGCGATCAGGGCCAACACGATGTAGCCGCCGTTGCAGTAGCTGAAGTCGGTTCCGGCCGGGAACTTGGTGGGATGGCCGTCCAGTTCGGCGAGGAACTCTTCGGTCTCGGCCAGCCGGTGTACCGGCACTTTCAGCACGTAGTTGGCGATGTCACCGAGGGTCTCCTCGTCCAGGTAATCACCGATCCCGGAGCGGTGCCCGAGCAGGTGCTCCACGGTGACGTCGCTGGCGATGAGAGGCAGATCGGCACCGAGCACTGATCGGGCGGTGGTGTCCGGTGCGAGCCGGCCTTGTTCGATCAGGCGCACCACCGCCAGCGCCGTGAAGCCTTTGCCGCCGCTGGCCGCGCCAAAACGGGTGTCGACCGTGTTGGGCACCTCGTGCCCGCGTTGGGCAAGCCCGAACGCGGCTTGATAGGCCGGCTCGCCGTCCCGATCGACCCGGACCACCCCGGAGAACGCCGCATCGCCCGCGGCGGCCTCGACCGCCTCGGCCAGCTGCGGCACCGTCCACGACATCGGGCGAGCATAGGCGCCGGCTACGTCTTGGCACCACGGATTTGCGACCAGCCTCTTCAGCCGCCCAACACTGCCGGACTCTCCAACCCTCGCCGGACACGTTGGCGGCAGCGCGCCGCTATGGCCAATCCGAGCTATGGCCAATCCGAACGGGTGGTGAGGCGGGCCGATGACTCCGCCTCACCGGCTGGGGTGGGTCAGCAGGGTCGGATAGACGAGGCCTGATCGTTCGGGCTTGAACCAACATAGGAGGAGGCAGTACCCGCGCTCATGATTCCACCAAGCGCCGCGTAGTTCTCATGCCAATACCAGCAGTACACCATTGACGTATTGTTGACCCACGAGCTCATCATGTCGGACCAAGTTCCGTTGTTGTTGTTGTGTTTGGAGCTGCGACATCCAGGGCAGGCGAACGGGCGGAGATCCGGATAGGCCGTACCAGCCGGGATGACGAGTATATTTCCCACGAAGTCCTTATGCTCATACATGCAGAAGGAATCAGCCGGGCAGATCGCGAGTACACTGTGTGATGGCTGCGACGCAACATTTGTTTCCGGCGCGGCAGCAGCGATACCCGTTGTTGACCATAGAACAGTGAGTATCATGCTCGCAAGCATGGCCGAGCGGGTTAGAACTGCGGACATCTTTCGTCACTCTCCTTCTCTTATTTGGTGGTGCGGTGATTCGGACGATTGGCATTGTGGGAACTCTTGCCGGTTACGGACACAGCGGTGCCAGCCCTGGATGATCAGTTCGTTGGTCAACGGTGTCCTTTGTGCCTCCAGCTGTCCAGAACCCGGGCGCGCGTGGCCGCCAGTTCTGGATTTGTCAGATGCGGCAGCCGATCGCTCGTGGATCGGTCAGCAAATACGCCTCGCCGTAGCCACCGTCCATTGTGGTGCCGTACATCTTCGCGTATCCCCAATAGGTGGCGCCGGCCTGGTAGCACTTCGTACGTGACAGGCAGGGCAGGAAGGATGTGTAGATGTCACCGCAGGAGCTGTAGGCGTCCGGCGGCCACCAGTACCCGGAATTGGGGGTGTAGAAGACCATCTCCATTTCGAGGCCGAGCGTTTGCAGTACCGCATCGCAAAAGATGTTGATATCGAAGGTAACCCAGATGCCGTCCGCGCTGAACGGTCCACTCGGATAGACGGTGCAGGTCACGACCTCGACGCTGCTCTCGGTCGCCGTGCCGTTGGTTGCCTTGTGGCGAATCGTCAGAGTCGTTTTCGATCCTATAGGCACGTTGGGCAACCCATTCGTCGGATTGTCCACCGCCGCCGTGACACCCGAACGAAGCGCCGCGTGGGCCGGCTCTGTGACAACGATTGCGCTGGCAATCGTACTCGCGGCCAGCGTCACTGCCAGGCCCAGGGCATACAGACTCTTTCTTGATCTCATGCGGAGTACCCCTTTTCTCTCATCCGCTGCCGCGAGCATTGTCAGCAGACATCCATATCCTTATATTGGATTCCGTCCACTGGCGGACACGGCCGTACAGCGCCGGAAGTCGGCGAGCACGTGGTGCGGGCGGGCCTGGCCAGTACCAACGCTGTGCGGGGTTGTAGCTATGCAACGTGGGGGCAGGGCTGTGGGGCACAGCTCGGAGCAGATGTCAGATCCCTTGCTGCCGAAAGAGTCGGGGCCGCATACGGTGGCAGAGCTCGCGGAACTGCTGCGGGCATTGCGGCGCCGGCACGCGCGTCGCCGACAGGATCGGGAGCTGACCTACCGCGAGCTGGCCGCCCGAACGGGATGGTCGCACACCGCGATCGCGGAGTACTTCAGCGGCAAGACGCTGGCACCCACCGACAGGTTCGACGTCCTGATCAGGCTGCTCGACACGAGCCCGGCCGAACAGGGCAGGCTGGCCACCGCCCGGGACCGGCTCGAAGAACTCCGCCGCACCAGCCGCCCATCGAGCAACCTGGCCGCGCCCCCTACCGCGGTGGGCCGATCGGCGGTCCCACGCCAGCTTCCGGCCGCGGTGACGCAGTTCGTCGGCCGGACAGCCGAGATGAGTCTCCTGAACAGCCTGCTCGATCTGCCGGCCACGGCCGACACGGTGGTGATCTCGGCTATCGGTGGGACGGCGGGCATCGGCAAGACCGCCCTAGCCGTGCACTGGGCTCACCGGGTCGCCGGCAGGTTCCCCGATGGACAGCTCTACGTGAATCTGCGCGGGTTCGACCCCAGCGGGCAGCCGACGGATCCACACACCGCGATATGCCAGATCCTGGGTGCCCTCGACGTACCGGCGGATCGTATACCCTCCGATCCGGACGCTCAGGTCGCGCTGTACCGCAGTGTGCTAGCCGGGCGTCGGATGCTCATCGTGCTGGACAATGCCCGCGACACCGCCCAGGTCCGTCCACTACTGCCAGGTACCCCGGAGTGCCTGGTCCTGATAACCAGCCGCAGCCAACTCACCAGCCTGATAGCCGTCCCCGGTGCCCACCCGATCAACCTCGACCTGTTTACCATCGATGAGGCGCGGGAGGTTCTGACCCGCCAGCTGGGTGCCGATCGGGTAGCCGCCGAGCCGACGGCGGTGGCAGACATCATCATCCGCTGTGCCCGGCTGCCGCTTGCTCTGGCCATCGTGGCGGCCCGCGCCGCCAGCTTCCCGGGCTTGCCGCTGCACATGCTCGCCGACCAACTGGCGGACAGTCGCGAGCGGCTGGATACCCTCATCGCCGAGGATGACCCGCATACCAATGTGAGAGCGGTGATGTCCTGGTCCTGTCGGGCGTTGACTCCGGCCGCGGCGCGGCTGTTCCGGCTGCTTGGCTGGTTTCCCGGACCCAGCATCAGCGCCGAGGCGGCGGCGATCCTGGTCGATACCAACCAGGCCGAGGCTAGTCGGCTGCTGACCGCGCTGACCGCGGCCCACCTGCTAGAAGACGACACGCGGGGTCGCTACCGTTGTCACGACTTGCTCCGCGCGTACGCCTCCGAACGAGCCTGGGTGGAAGAAGGCGCGAACGAACGCGTTGACATGGCAGGGCGATTGCTGGACTGGTATCTGCATAGGACAGTCACGGCCGCGCAGCTGCTGGAGCCCGGGCATCGCCCCATCACCCACACGCCATCAGTATCCTGGCCGGCGGCGTTCGCCACGTACGAGCAGGCCATGGAGTGGTGCGATGTCGAGCAGGGCGGCGCTGTCGCTCGCATCGAGCTGGCCGCCGAGACCGGCCACGACGAGTACGCCTGGAAGCTCTTTGTAGCCTCAGGCAACTTCTTCCTGGTACGCAAGTCGTGGGTCGACCGCATCTCCTGCGGAGGTATCGCACTTCGCGCGGCCCAGCGAGCCGGTGACCGTTACGGCGAAGCGTTCGTATTGAATAGCCTCGGCTTGGCCTATTTCGCGCAGCGTCGCGAGGAGGCTCTGGTCTGCTTCCAAGAGGCGTTGCAGATACGGCAGGAGATCGGCGATCAGCAAGGCGAGGCAGCCACCCTGAACAATCTTGGCCCGGTTTACTGGGAGCTGCGTCGGTTCGATGAGGCCCTCACGTGCCTGTGTCGCGCCCTGACTATGGCGCGCGAGGCCAACAATCAACACAGTGAGATCATCGCATTGAACAATCTCGGTGAAGCCCACTTCCGGCTGCGACGGTTCGGCGAGGCCCTCCCCTACCTCCAACAGGCGCTGACGTTGGCCAGGGCGCTGAACTATCCGGTCAGCGAAGGATTCGCGCTGCACAACCTCGGCAAGACCTACAGCCAGCTGGGCCAGTTTGATGACGCCCTGGAACTTTTCCAACAGACTCTGGCGGTACGCCGACAAGCCGATGACCGCCACGGTGCGGCCACAACACTGGTCGAGCTGGGAAACCTGTTCCACGACGCCGGTCGTCACGAGGTCGCGCTCCAGTCCTGGCGCCAGGCGCTTACCATCTACGAAGATCTGGGCGCACCCGAAACGGCCAAGCTCCGCCACCAACTCGAAACCTCGTCGCCTACGGACCCGCCCACCAAGCAGCCGGACCCACGACGATCTTCATGAGCGCTGCATCGCAACGCTTTAGGACCGCCTTCGGCATCCACCATGATGCCGGCCTTGCCACTGCGGCAACCTGAGCAGTCCGCCGCCCCTGGCAGCCGGCGCCGTTGTGGCTCCGGATGCGATCGTGCCGGGTCGGCGGTAGGTTCCTGCTTCGTGCGTTGCCTGGCTGAGGCGCGGCGGGCCGCGCAATATGCCTCGGCCCGACGATTTCGCGCTTTACGAGCGTCTGTCCTTGGCCGCCGCGGTGTTCGGGCTGGTTTGCGCCATGGCGGTCACGATTTACAGCTCAGCCTTGCGCCACACCGGCCAACGCCGATGGCCCGCAGCGCTTGCGGTCAGCGGAATCGCTGTCCTGGCGGCGTGGCGATAGCGTGGCCTACACCATCGTGACGCCGCTGTGGCTCATCGCGATCGTCGTCATCGGTGCCGCCCTGGCTCAGTGGTTCTACGCCGACCGTGTCGCTCTCACCACCGGCGACGACTCGAAGACCAGACCGCCGGTCGGTTAGATTGAAGCTCGGCGATGCAGTCGCCCCGGACATGCCTTCGGCTTTCGCTGGGCCTATATTCGCCTGATGCGCGCACCGTGTAGGGAGGATACAGCGTGGCAACATCGCGTCAGGACGGCCTGGATCCGACCGGTGCGCAAACGCCGGAAGCCTTCATGCAGCTGCTGGGTCAGGCGCGCACCGAATCAGGTCTGAGCATCGTCGAGATCGTCGAGCGTGCCCGCGAGCGCGGCTACGACCTCGACGCGGTCGGCTTGAACCGGGCCTTGGCGTCCCCGACCCTGCCGCCGTGGCAGATCGTCACCGGCGTACTGACCGCTTGCGGGCGAAGCGGCATGCAGATCGACCGGTGGATGCGCGTCTACCACGACCTGGCCACCCCGGCACAGCTGGCCGCGTCGGTGACCGCGGTCCTCAAGCCCGTCGACGTGCAGCCGGTCAGCGTACCGCCGCTCGTGCTTACGCCTGCGTCGGCGAAGCCCGCGCGGCTCGGCCGCCGCAACGTCGCCATCGCCGCGGGCACACTGGCTGCCCTGATTATGCTGCCGCTGCTGCTGTTCGCCCTATCCAACAGCGAACCCGGTACCGTCGCGGCGGAAGCGACCACCGCGGCGCCTACACCGTCGTCTGGCGACTGGCGCATGGCACCGCCCTGGCCCACCGGCACGGCCGCCGCGACCACGCCCGCCCCGGTGACGACCACCGTCAAACCGCCACCGCGCACCACCGCGCCGCCATCTCCGCCGCCGTCGCCATCTCCGTCGCCACATCCGTCTCCCTCGCCGGCCAACCCGGGCGTGCTACGCAGCGGCGTCGTGGTACTCACCGGCGACCAGGCCTTCGACCTGGACAGCGGGCAACCCGCAGGTGTGCCCGACATCTTCCGGCTAAGCGGCAACGCCCTGGCCCGCCTGAACAGCAGTCTGCTCGAACCTATGTCGGGCATGCCCAGCAAACCGGCCTGCCAGGCCGAGCAGGGCTGGGAGACCTGGGTCGGCAATCTGCGCGCTGGGCAGTGGCTGTGCGTACGTACCTCTGACAACCGATATGGACGGCTCAACATCACCGCCACCGGCGAAACCTTGAAGCTGTCCTACACCGTGTGGACCTGATCAGCGATGCGACACTGCTCGGCCAGCGAGGCACGACCCTGCTTGAAAGACCTAGGGCTGGAGCCGTCGCGCAGGATACACAGCCTTCAGCGTGCGATCCTGAGCGCGGATCCAGCCCTTGACGATCTGGCTACATGGACGGTGCCAGCTTGCTGTTGACGTAGACCTCGTCGAAGGTCGGCTTGCGTGTCGCCGTGCTCATGAGGTCCTTGAGCGGTATCGTCACCTCCCCCTTCATCCAGTAGTCCCTTGCCTTGCCGCTCTTGAGTTCCACGCCGGCGGCGTGCACGCAGTTGGTCGGGCGCTGGTAGTCGTCATTGTTCTTGGAGTAGAACGGGTACACCGGATGCCACTCATATCTATCCATGAACCAGGCATGCAGCGTCCCCGCGTTGTAATTCACTTCGAAGTCAAGCCGGTCGATCGCCCCGAACGCGAACTGGAAGTCATGGCTCTGGTAGTCGTCCTGCTCGAGTGTGACGTGACCGGTGAAGGTACCCGTCGTCCTTCCCTTGGGCAGCATGTCCTTGATCTTCGCTTGGACTTTGGCGTCGGTGCGCAGCATCGTCGCCAGGTTGGCGTCCTCGTTGAATTCCTTGCCGCCGCCCTTGTACATGAACCAGTTGAGATGGTCCATCGCGACCGAGACCGGGAACATCGTGGCCTGCCCGGCCGCCTTGAGCACCGCCTCCGGGTCGAGGTGCGCGCAGGTGAAGGAGATGAACACCGCGCTTTTCGTGTCCGCCTGCACATCGGCCCACTTGCCGCTGGGCTGGTGGTTGTGCATCACGCCGGGATGGAACTGGGTCTTCGACGCCGGCTTGGGGTCGCGGCCGTCCGGATCGTTGAACGTCACCGGGTTCCCGCCGGCGTACAAGTACGACGACAGATCCACGGAATTGTTCGCCGTGTCCGGCAGGGCCGGATCCGCGCTCTGCCACACGCCCGTGCGCGGGTCGTAGTAACGCGCGCCGTAGTAGTACAGGTTGGTCTCCGGGTCGATCTCCTTTCCGGTGTACTGCTGCGGCACCGGCTGCGACGGGTGCTCGCTGACCCAGGTCTCCCCGCCCGGGATGTACTTGATCTGCTCTGCCAGCCCGCCCGAGGCGTCGGTGACGAACCCGGTCGAGCCGAGCTGGTCGGCGTGCGAATAGAACTGCCTGTCCTCCAGCCGGTTCTGCGGCTCGACCGTCTTGGTGACCAGCTTCGCCGCTCCGATGTAGACGTGTTTGAACTCCTGGTTGCCTCGGGTCGAGTAGTTCTGGTTTGGGTAGATGTGGAACTGCGCGCTGTCTTTGACGATGCGCTGTCCGGTGTCGTCGTAGCCGTAGCGGGCGGCGTTGGGTGTGCCGCCGGCGTTGTCGCATGAGGACGGATCCTGCGGCAGCGTCTGGCTTTGTACGTTCTCGTGCGTGCAGGCCAGCCGGTTCTCCTCGTCCCAGATCAGCTGCCGCCGCGGTTGCGGCTGCTGGTCGCGGCTGATCTGGTTGCCGTCGGCGTCGTAGGCGAACGTCTGGATCCCGATGACACTGGGCGCGTGTGGCCGCCCACCGCCGTAGGTGTAGGCGCTGGTGTAGGTCAGCTTGCCGTCCACTTTGGTGTTTCCGTTGCTGACCAGCTCGTGCACCTGTGCCTTGTTGGTCAGGTTGCTGATGCTGTCGTAGCTCTGGTCGAGCCGGTAGTTGTCCGCCTGCGGCCCGCGCGACTGGTAGGTGCCTTCCGCGTGGACGAGCCGGTAAAGGTCGTCGTAGCGGAACGTCTCCGTGCTCGGCCCGCCAACCTGAGTGCCGACGCTGGGACCGCTAGGCGGCAGCGTGTCGTTCACGATCGACGTGACGTTGCCCACGTTGTCGTAGCTGTAGTTGAGGTTCTCGAAGACGTACCCCTGAGCGATGTTCGCCTTCAGGTTGGCCAGCCGTTGCGTGGCCGGATCGTATGTGTACCGGGTGCGGGTGCCGTTGCCCGTGTCCAGCCGCGCCCGCTGGCCGAACTTGTCGTAGGCCAGCCGGGTCAGGTACTGGTAGGTGTTGGCGCCCTTGATCCCGGTCGCGCCGTCGACCTGGCCGCCGCTGTCGTAGTGGTAGGAAAGCACCTCCCCGTCCGGGTAGGTCAGGGTCAACATCCGGTTCCACGAGTCGAAGCGGTACCGGGTGACGAAGGTCGACACGTGACTGCCCTGCGCCGTAACGGTTCTGGTCTCCTTGACCACCTCGCCGAGCGGCCCGTACTCGCGGCTGAGCGTGCCCGCGCCGTCGGTGACGGCGATGACCCGGTTGGCGCCGTTGTTGGGCGCGCCCGGCCCGCCGTAGGTGTAGCTGACGTTGTTCGCCGTGAACACTGGGTACCGGATCCGGCTGAGGCGGTTGAAGTCGTAGTCGTATTCGATCGCCTTCCCTTGCGACGCAAGGTCCGCCATGACCTTCCGGATCACGTTGCCCGCGAGGTCGTACGCGGTGTCGGTGCGCCCGGTGTCCGGGCTGGCGACGCTGGTACGCCTCCCGAAGTTGTCGTAGGTCATGGTGGTGGTGTTGCCACGATCGTCCACAATGGACGTCTCCTGGCCCAGCGCGTCATAGCCGAAGCTGGTCCAGATGACCGGCTGTCCCCCGGCCGGGTTGAACTCCTTGACCGCCGTGGTCAGCCCGCGCACGTCGAGATAGTCGCGTTTGGACCTTCCGCTGGCGTCGGTGGCCACCCGCTCGAACCTGGTGGCGCCGGAGCGATCCGGGGCGAAACCGTAAGCGATGGTTGAGGTTGTGGCGTCCGGGAGCACGATGGACGTCGTCCGGTCGAGCGCGTCGAAGGTGGTGACCGTCGGCGGTACGGGATCCAACGCCGGATTGAACGTGGCGTTCGCGGCGCCCTTCGGCTCCACGGTCGGGAAGTGCTTGCGCACCACGCGTCCCAGGGCATCGAAGACCGACCGGCCCGACACCACCATCACGTCAGAGGGTGTCGCGTCGGCTCCAGCCGCCACAGCCGCGTCGGTCTTCGTCTGGATGACGCGTCCCAGGCCATCGACGAACATGATGGTGTCGATGGTGTCCGGACGGACCGATCCGTCGGCCTGGCGGTCGACGTGACGGGTCACCGCGTACGGCACCGCCGCCTCCGGGTGGTACTCGAAGTCGATGGTGACCCGGTTCTCCGGCGCCTCGTAGGGTCCGGTGACCGTGTCGAGCCGCCCGGCCGCGTCATAGGTGTTGCGCAGTGTCTGGTTGTTGAGGTCGGTGCTAGTGGCCACCGCCCCGAAACGCAGATCGTAGGTGGAGCGCGACTGGAAGCCGAAGCTGTCTGTCACCGACTCCACATAAGTGTCCACAGTGGAGTCGTAGGTGTACTCCTGGCGGTAGGGCTGGCCGTTCTTGTTGCCCGGTCCGGTGTACGCGCGCAGGTTGCCATTGGCCAGATACTCCATGTCGGTGACGGCTTCCTGCCCCGCGGACAGCCGTGCGCGGATCCGCGTGACGTCGCCGGTGGCGCAGTCCACGGTGACCTCGTGGTGGCGCATCGCCACGCCGCCGCCGGTCACGTCCACGACCGTCGCGACACCGACCACATGCGACGCCTGGCAAGCGGGATCGCTTGCACTGTAGGCCATCCGCTTGTCAACGTCGTCGGCGGTCCCCGCGTCGCCGGAGTCGAACGAACGCGTCATGTTGCCGAACTGGTCGTACTCCATGGTGGTGAACGTGGCGACTGCGGGGGTCGCCTGGCCCTCGAAGAACCTACGGTCCGCGCGTACCAGCTGAGGAAAGAGCGTCGCAGTCGTGCTCGCCGGATCCGGTGTGGCACCCGGGTTCTCCGCGTCGCGCAGGACATAGGTGTTCACGGTCTCGGTGAAGGTCCTACCGCTCGCGTCGCTCGTGGTCGATCTCACGGCCAGGCCGCGCAGGTAGGGTCCGTCGGTGCGGTATTCCTGCGTGACGGTGCGCAGCACCGCCTCGCCCGCGCCCGGATCCCGATGCTGCTCAACCACTTTGGCGTACCCGTTGAACTGCCGCTCAAGCCGGTCCTGAACCCCGCCGCTGTACTCGTAGGTGGTCAGGCGGGTGTCCGGGCCATCGCCGGGCCGGCCGTCGTTGACCGCGACCCGGCTGAGCACGAACTTGGACTCGGGCAGCGCCACCGTGTTCCCGTCGCGGCGGTAGTCGAACTCCATGCTGCCGCCCAGCGGGCGGGAAACCCCGCGCAGCAGGTTGGTGCGGAAGGTAGTATTCTCCGACACCAGCAACTGATCGTCCCTTGTGGACACGAGCTGATCGGCGAAGCCGTCACCGTTGATGTCGCGGAGCATCCGCTCGCTGCGGCCGAGCCCGGTGTCGGCGTCCCCGCCAGGATTGATGATGGCGCAGATCTCGATAAAGCAGATGGAGAAGGTGAAGTAGGCACCGCCACCCAGCGAGGTGTTGCGGTCCTCGGCGACGCCCGGCAGCCCACCCCGGAACTCCACCGGCGGCTCGAAACCATTGCCGGTGTTGATGGCGACGGTCATCGGGTCGCCGGCCAGGACCCTATCGAGCAGTCCGTCACCATTCACATCGGACAGTGTCACCCGCGCCGAAGTCGCACCCTCCGAATAGGACGCACCACCGGCGAACCCGTAGAAGTCGGTGTTGAATCCGATGTTGAGCCCGGAGTTGCCTCCCGTGGAAGCGTTCACGGCGCTGCTGGCGAGGGTGTTGTTCGGACCCGGGTGCCGCCACGGCTCCGCCGCGCCGAACTTGTAGCCCAGATTCAACGCCACATTGCCGTTCTCGTAAACCCGGTCGGGCAGCCCGTCGCCGTTCATGTCCATCAGGTCGGAGCGGATGTCGGAGCTGTTGCCGCCGATGTTTCCACCCACGCCCAGCGGCGGCAGGTCGTTGCCGCCCTCGGAGGTGTTGGCCGGCGTCTGCGCGCTCGGGCCCGCCTGCCCGCGCCCGGTGCTGATGGTCCGCGCCGCGCTGCCCGCGCTGGCGTTGCCCGCGACGTTGCCGCTGCGGCGAACCACGCCCTCGGGGGTGGAGCCGCGGGTGGCGCCCAGGCCGCCGGTGGGATCGGTGTACTGGATCCCACCCGCCCCAACGACATCCGGGAACCCGTCGCCGTTCATGTCGATGAAGTCGAGCTGCCCGGTGCTCTCGCCGGTGGCGATGCTGCCGCCGAGGGACCCGACCGTACCACCGACGCTGCCGGTCAGCGACAGCTGCGCGGAACGCGCCAGGCGCGGCACCGCGATCGCCTCACCGCCCACATCGGACGGTCCGGGTACGCTGATCGACTGTGTGCCCAGCCGGGAGCTGCTGGCCCCCGTGCGGGTAACGAACGAGTGATCGCCTGCGGTCCAACGGTCCTGGGCGGGCAGCGGGGCGAACGGCACCACCTTGGGCGGGGTGACCGACGGGTCCTGCCCGAAGCTGCCCGACTGGCCCTGCGGGTCCACATTGGACGGCAACTGGTCCTTGAAGCTGTCGTCGAGGAATAGGTCGGATTGGACGACCGGCTGGATGGCCCGGTCGCGGTTGCCGTTGTAGCCCAACGCTCCCCAGCCCCGGTACGGCTGCGGGAAGGCGTTCTCCTTCACCGCGCTGTGGAAGTCACTGGGCACGGCGACGGCTGGATCGTCCTCGAAAGCCACGGTGACCGATTGGCTGACAAGGAATGGCGTGAGTGTCGGGTCGGCGTTGCTGAAATCGAAGAACAGCTCGTCGTCCTTGGCGACGTCGATGGTGAAAGCGCCGGGCGCCGACACCGCGCCCTCGTGGATGTCGAAGGCGCGCTTGGCAAGCAGCGCGCCCCGCCGTTTGACCGTGAAGGTCACCTTGCCGGACGGGTGCTGGCCCTCGAAGTCGAAGACCAGGCTGGGGTCGACGGTCAGCTGGCCGTCGTCGGGTACCGTGAACGATCCTTGCGGCGTGGTGAGCCTGCTCTCCGGGTACATGTCCGTGGCGAACGGCGGGAACACGCTGATGAGCGGGTTCCCGGCGGGGTCGGTGAGGCGGTCCACGCCCTCGGCCGCGGTGTAGACGGCACGCGGTACCCACCGGATAGTGTCGAGGTCGATCGGCGAGTCGGTGCGCACCCGCCAGGTCAGTGACTGCCCTTTCTGTACGGTGACATCGAGATTCACCGGGATGCTGCCCGTGCCGGCGGCTGGAAGTGACTGCTCCAGAACGGGTGTGCCGTCGCGGGAGATGACCACGGAGATGTCATCTGTCGTGACGGCGGACTTCTGCAAATCGCCGGACAGATGCAGGGTACCGGTCAGCGGCGCCTTCAGCTGAGCCGCCCGCCCGCCGAGGGTGAAGTCCCGCGAGGCTTGATACCGGTAGACCGGCAACCCATTGACGTCGGTGAGGTCCCCGGGCACGTTCAGGTAGGTTACGCGCGGATCCCACGACACCTCGTCGAGGCTCCCGTCGAAACCGGACTGCACCCGAAAGTACAGCCGCTGCCCGCGGGTGACCGGAATCGACGACACGCCATCGGGTTCGTGCGCCGCGTTGTCGCGCGGGCCGATCGTCGCGGACCACAGCTCGGCGTCCTCTTGCTGGATCGCCACGCGCACCCCGTCGGCGAGCTTGGAATGCGCACGCGCGTCAGCGGTCTGCGCGCTGAGCGCCACCGCGCCTTCCACGCGCACGACACCGTCGAACGGTGCCACCCAACGGCGCACGGTATCCAGGAGTGGATAGGAGTCGATGAACCGCTCCCGGTCGGTGGCGAAGTCACCCAGCAGGCTGGGATCCACCTGGCCGGAGGTCACCGGCACGGGCGTGTCCGAGCTGATGCCGTAGACCGGAACGCCGCCCGCGCCGATCCGTCCGAACAGGACGTTGCCGCCATCGACGAGATCGGCGATGCCGTCGCCGTTGACGTCGCTGAGGTAGCGGCTCGTCGTGGAGAACGAGGTCACATGGTCCAGTTGCAGGGCGGCGGGGTCGGGGTACGCCTCGATGCCCAGGGTACGGCTGTCGCTGGTCTCATCCATGATGCCCGGCAGGGCCAGCGGTTGCGCCTGGTCGGCGAAGCGCGGCTGCCCGGTGGGTCCGGAGAGGTTCTTGCGGTACCGCACGGTGCCGCCGTCGCGGAAAACCTTGTCCGGCAAGTTGTCCCCATCGACGTCGGCGAGCGCGACGAGGCCGGAGTCGGTGGTGTGGTTGAAGCCGACCTTCACGCCGATCGAGCCGGACTTGGACGGCGACTCGCCTACGCCGAGGTAGAGGTGGCCGCCCGCGCCGAAGCTGGTGTTGGCCGACAGCGCGCTGGCGTTGCCCGCGTTGCCGGCAGTGAGGTTGAGCGGCGTGCTGCCGAGGTTGTCTGCGGGTACCGTCCACGGCACCTGCCGGAAGGCCCGGTAGTTTCCCTCGGTGTCACGGACATCGTCGTGGTAACTGAAAACATGTTGCGCGACTTGCGCTCCACTGCTGTCCAGTTGGGACAGTGAGTGCAGCAGCGTCTTGCGGAACGCCCCGGTGGTATAGGCCAGTTCGTACCGGCGGATGAGCGTCGTATCGAGGGTGACGTCGATGCGGCGCAACAGGTCCGCGGTGACCCGCTTGAACCCGCCCCGGGCGTCGATCGTCTTGTCCACGCGCAAACCTTCGCCCAGCTCACGGTCGCGCACGAAGGTGATGGCGTAGTGGCCCTCGGTGTCGCCGCGGCCGGTGTAGGTGATACGTTGCGGGTAAAGGTTGCGTCCGGCCTGGGTTCCACCGTCGATGCCGTTGTCGTCGACGCGGACATAGTGGTAGCGCATGGTGTTGCCGTGGGCGTCGCGGACCTCGCTGAGCGCCCAGCGGAAGACGTTGCCGCCGTCGTCGGCGAGCGTGGCGTCCGGACGCGTACCGTAAAGCCAATGCGTGCCAGCCTTGTCGGTGACTTCCCAGGTGTAGTTGCCCGGGTTGTCGCCGTGGCGCACGATCCGGGAGAAGCCGCCCTCGACCCTGGTGTGGAACACTTTCTCGGCGGCACGGGCCGGTGGCGGCCCGCGGTTGGCAAGCGGCGTAAGCTGTTCCCCGCCTAGCAGGTAGGACTCGGTCTCGCGCGCGGCCTCGTAGCGCGGCACACCCCAGCGCGTGTCGATCTCGACCGTCGGGGTGGCCAGATCCCAGCCGACACCGAGCCAGCCGTTGCCGCCCTGCGAGCTGTAGGTCACCGAGACCTGAGGTTGCAGACCAAGCCGCCCCGCCGGCACGTCGATCGGATAGGTGAGCTTGTTGTCGCCGGAGTTGCCCGGGTTCGGCGGCGCGATCAGGTTGATCCTCGATGACGGGTCAGCGGCCTGGATACCCTTGATTTCATTGGGATTGAACGATTGGGTACCCGGATGCTCCGGCACGGTCGAGGTAGAGTTGATCATATCGGTGAAGTGGTTGGTCACCGAGGTCACCGTGTGCCCGTCCACGTCCACCGACACCCGCTCGAGCACCTGCCAGCAGGCGGCGATGTCGTTGTAGAAGTAGGTGAAGACGTCGTCGGCGACCATGTCGGCGGGCATCAGCTGCGGGTCATAGGGCAAAGTCACCTCGACCGGCGCCTCGAAAATGAACGGATGCGGGGTGAACCGGAAACCGCTGCGCAGCTTGCCGGTCACGTTCATCATGCCCGAATCGAGCTTGGGCACGGCTGTCTGCGACAGTGCGGTGATGCCGATGCTGACCGGTTGCAGGACCGCGCCCGGCTTGAGCGTCACCTGCGCGCCGCCAAAGGCGACCGTGTGCGGCACCGTCTCGGCTGGACTCACCATCTCCTGGTAATCCGGCAGCGGCTCGGCCGCCGCATCGGCCCGCGGCAGCCCCGCGGTGCTTGCCGCCGGTGCGTCGCCGCATGTCTCCAGTCCGGTCGGGACGAGCGCCGGCGCGGCAGGCGATGTTACCGCCCGCGTCCGCTCCGACCCCGCCGCCAGCCCCGACATCACCACAATCAACCCGAGGACACCCGCGGCGATCTTTGTGGCCGCCGCGTGCCTCGAAAGCGCCCGATTCATTTCCCACCCCTCCGATGGCTGGATATGCCACCGGACACCATGGACGAGAGCGCTGATGCGGCGCTGAAGCCCGCTGAGCGGAGTTTGCCGGCGGTGGCCGCGGGCAACACGGCTTTGATCTCATCGGTGAGGCAAGAGACACCGTGCGCGAGATCGACCGGCTATGCTAGCGCCCTATGCGAATCGCTGCACGGTCAACCGTTGGGCGGCTTGCGACGCTGTTGGCTGTCGTCGGGCTGTTATCGGGTTGCGGCGGCTCCGGGCCAGTGGACCCACACGCGTCGGCCGGTCCATCCGGGTCCGCCACGTCCGGGTCCGCCGCGTCCACCGAGGCGCTGGCCTGGCCCCTGTCTACCGCGGCCTCACCCACGCCGGCTGGCAGCCAGATGCCGGTCGCCGCGCCGGCACCACGGCCCGCGCCCACGTCCACCCGCGCGGCGCTGTCGCTGACGCTGACCGAGCCGCTACCGCCGATCCAGGGCCGCCA
>Ga0075418_10000152_pt1 | contig 63297 bp, 71 predicted proteins | sample SoiMetdeltSBSDD2_FD_81776 | JGI IMG/M metagenome (GOLD analysis project Ga0075418, IMG submission 81776) | Bulk soil microbial communities from a Populus tree surrounding site in Tennessee, USA - Soil MetaG P. deltoides SBSDD2 | ecosystem: Environmental > Terrestrial > Soil > Tree plantation...
GCGGTCCCGCGCCGGATGATGTCCGCCTTGCTCAAGGCAATGATGGGCGTGTGCAGCGTCAGCCTGTGTCCCTCGACCCCGGTCTTCGTCGCAAGATTGGCGAGCGTCTCGAACGCGCGCATGTACTCCGGTCTGCAATCCGGATAGCCCGAGTAGTCCACCGCGTTCGCGCCGAACCAGATGTCCTGCGCGCCCAGCACCTCCGCCCACGCGAGGGCGAGCGACAGGAAGACGGTGTTGCGGGCGGGGACGTAGGTGACCGGGATGCCCGGCGCGGGCGCCTGCGGGACGGCGATGCCGGGATCGGTCAGCGCAGAGCCGCCGAATTGCGCGAGATCGAGCGTAACGATCCGGTGTCCGGCTGCGCCCAGCGCCAGCGCGACCCGTGCCGCCGCCGCCACCTCGGCGCGGTGCCGCTGTCCGTAGTCGATCGTGAGGCAATGGCACTCCCGGCCTTCGGAGCGCGCGATGGCGAGCGTCGTCGCGGAATCCAGCCCGCCGGAGAGGAGCACTACCGCGCGCGCCATAACGTCGGTCATGGGTCATGCGTCATGGGTCATGTGTGCCTTCACAACCCTCATGCGCCTGACGCAGGACATCTGACTTCCTGACAGGTTTTCAAGATGCCTGACCCATGATCCCTGACGGATTTTGGCCCGTCTGACCCCTGACCCATGACGGGTCTACTTGAGCGTCGCGAGCCTGCGCTTCGCCTTCTCCGCCGCCTCGCTCGTGGGATAGCGGGTAACCAGGCCGTCCATCGTCTTCTTCGCGCCGGCGGTATCCCCCAGCTCGATCTGGCAGCTGGCAATGTTGAGCAGCGCGTCCGGTATCGTCGCGCTGTCGGGATACGTCGCGATCAGCTTGTTCTGGTTCGCGATCGCGTTGCGGTAATCGCGGAGGTTGTAGTACGAATCGCCGATCCAGTACTGGGCCCGCGGGGCGAGCAGGCTCTTCGGGTACTGCGCGATGAAAGTCTGGAAACCGGCGATCGCGCCCTGGTAGTTGCCGATGCGCCTCTGGCTCTGCGCGGATTCGTAAGCGCTCGTCTCGGCAGGCGGCGGCGCACTCGGCCCCGGGGCGGGCGGCGTTGCGCCGGCGACGACCGGCGGCGTGCCCGGGACGGCAGGCGGCGGCGGTCCCGCTGCGCCGGCCGGGGCGGGCGGTGGAGGAGGCGTGCCGGCCTGCTCGAAACGCTTCAGCCGGCTGTCGAGATCCACGTACATGTCGCGCTGGCGCTTGGCGGACATCTGGACGTCGTTGCCCACCACCTCCATCTGGCCGCGCATCTGCTTTACTTCCTGGCGCAGCACTTCGAGCTGCTGCGCCAACTCGAGCGCCGGACCCGACGCCGTCAGCGACTTGAGGGACTCCTCGATGCGCGCGAGCCGCGCCGCCAGCTCGTCGTTCTGCTGCTTGATCGCGTCGAGGCGTCTCGCCTGCTCCGCGATCTGCTTGCGCGCGGTATCGTCCCCGCCGAAGAGCTGCGCGTCGGACGGGAAGGAAAGCACGAACAGCATCGCAGCAACGAACAACCGCGCAGCGCACGCTCTTCCCTCCTCACTCCTCACGCCTCACCCCTCACGCCTCGCGCCTTTCGTTTCATTCGCCCTGATAGACGATATCCCCGCGCCGGTTCTGCGACCAGCAGCTCTCCGCGGCTTCGTTGCACCGCGGCTTCTCTTCCCCGAAGCTCACGGTCTCGACCTGGTCCGGCTTCGCTCCCAGGAGCTGCATCATCTGCCGAACCGCGTCGGCACGGCGCTGGCCGAGCGCCAGGTTGTATTCGCGGCTCCCGCGGTCGTCGGCGTTGCCTTCCACGCGCATCTTCGTGCCGCCGTTCTGCTGCAGGTAACGGGCATGGGCCGCCACGATCGGCTTGTACTCGTCCTTGACGAGATTGCTGTCGTAGTCGAAGAAGATGCTGCGCTTGGAGAGGATGTTCTTGGGATCCCGGAGCGCGGCGCTCCCGATCTGGTCGGGGGACAACGGCCTGGTCGTGGCGGGATCCACCGGCACGACCGGCGGGCGATCCACCACGGTCGGGGGGCCTCCGGGCTTGCGGTCCTCGACCGCCGCGCCCGACTGCTCCTTGGTGGGTGCGCTGCTGCACGCGGCGAGCGCAGCCAGGATTACTATGTTCAGACCCAGCAGGCCAAATCGGAATCGCTTCATGGCTCGATCTCCTTGAGAGTTACTGCTTCAACAGCGGGCCCCATGCCGGCTCGCGGACATCGCCCGCGTCCGAAACGAGCCGCTGCTTCACTCTGCCGTCGCTCGAGACCGCGGACAAGATGCCACGGCCCCTCACCTCGGTTGCGTACAGAACCATCCTCCCGTTCGGCGCGAACGTCGGCGATTCGTCCAGCGCGCCGTCCGTCAACACCTGCACCTGGCGCGTGGCGAAGTCCTGCGTCGCCACGTTGAAACGCGACCCGCTGCGCTGTATGAACGTAAAGGCCTTGCCGTCGGGGCTATGCCGCGGCGAAACGTTGTAGCTCCCCTCGAAAGTGACCCGCTCGGGCTGGCCCCCGGAGGCCGGCATGCGGTAGATCTGCGGGCTGCCGCCGCGGTCGGAGGTGAACAGGATGCTCTTCCCGTCCGGGGAGAAATTGGGCTCCGTGTCGATCGACGAGCTGCGCGTGAGACGCACGGCTTCGCCGCCGTCGGCCCCGACCAGGTAGATCTGCGAGCCGCCGTCCTTGCTGAGCACGACCGCAAGCCGTGAGCCGTCCGGCGACCAGGACGGGGCGCTGTTGCTGCCCCAGAAATTGGCCACCGGCCTGCGGGCGCCGGTCAGGAGCGACTGGACGTAGACGACCGGCTTTTTCTGCTCGAACGAAACGTAGGCGATGCGGCTGCCGTCGGGGGACCACGACGGCGAGATGATGGGCTCGTTCGACCCGAGCACCGTCTGCGCGCCGAAGCCGTCCGCGTCGGCGACCTGCAGGTCGAAACGCCTTCCCTGCTTCACGACGTAGACGATGCGGGTGGAGAACACGCCGGGATCCCCGGTCAGCTTCTCGTAGACGACGTCGGCGATCTTGTGGGCGGTGAGCCGCAGCTGCGCGGCGGAAGCCGTGTAGGCAAACCCCGCGAGCTGGACCTGCTTCTGCGCATCCATGAGACGGAACTGCACGTCGTAGCGGCCATCGGACCGCGGCGCGACGCTCCCGATGACGATCGCGTCCGCTCCGCGGCTACGCCAGGTTCCGTAGTTGACGTCCTGGGGCTCGTAGGGCGGCGGATTGAGTCCCCCCGCATCGACCAGCTTGATCACGCCGCTGCGCACCAGGTCGGCGCCGATGACCGGGGTGACCTTCTGCGAAAGCCCGTCTTCGGCGCGAAACGGAACGATGGCGACGGGGATCTGCTTGGCGCCCGTGCCGATGATTTCTATGGTGAGGGCAGCGAGGGCGGAGGGAGCGAAGAAGACACCGGACGCGGCGATCAACAACCCCAAAACCGCGCCGAACGATCTCGCCCGTTCAACGAATGTCATGTAGCCGAATTATACCGATCAGAGCGCCACCAGGCTGCCCGCGTTCCCCCTGTATCCCCCGCCGTGCTGCACGGCGCACGGTCTTTTGCTATTCCTTGGGTCGGAATTTGAGATTTAGTTCCCGGAAATCCTTGAACATCGCCGGGTCCGGCGGCAGCGGCAGGGGCTGCGCCTTTATGATGGCGCGCTCGACGGCGTTGTCCCAGGCGGACATGGAGCTGGCCCTGCGGGTCTTCACGCCCAGCACCTCGCCGCCGGGCAAAAGGACGACGTCCATCTCGACCTCGGGATTGCCCTGGAGATTGGGGGGCTCGATGATGAAGCGCTTGATTCTCTCGGCGATACGCCGCTTGTACTCGTCGACGACCCTGGACTGGGCCGCCGCCTGCTGCGCCGCCAGCTTCTTCAGGCCCTCCTCCTGCTCGCGCGCGGCCTGCCGCTTTGCCTCGGCTTCCTTCGCCTGCTGCTGCGCCGCGAGCTTTCTCAGCGCCTCCTCCTGCTCGCGCTTTTTCTTCTCGGCCAATTGCTGCTCGGCCGCCTTGCGCTCCTTCTCCTTCTTCTCCTTGAGCGCGATGTCCGGCTTGATCGTGGGCTTGGGCTCGGCCTTGGGCACCGGTTTGGGCTCGGCCTTGGGTACCGGCTTCGCCTCGACCCTGGGCTTGGGCTCGGGCTTGGGCGGGGTCGGCTCGGGCTTGACCTCCGGCGCGGGCTCGGCCTTGGGCACGGCAACGGGCGGCAGGTTGTTCCACAGGTCCACGACCATCGCTTCGGGCTGCCGCTTCTGCCAGGTGACGCTGAACACCAGCAGGACGAAAAAGACCACGTGCGTCGCCAGCGCCATCGCGCCGGAGATGGCGCGCTCGTTGGGGGTGGTGAAATTGTCGGCAGTCGCCGCCATCGTCCTCCACTAGCCGCCCCGCGGCTTCGCGAGCAGCCCCACCTTCCGCACCTGGTTCTGCTGCAGCATGTCCATCACTTCCAGCACGGCCTCGTACTTGACGTCCTTGTCCGCGGCGATGACCACTGCCTGCTCCGGGTTCTGCTTCTGCTTCTGGCGGATCGCGGCGATCAGTTCCTTGCGCGACACCTTCTGCTCCTCGGTGGTGCGCGCCCGGTCGCGCAGCCACAGGGTCCCGTCGGTGCGGACCGATACCTCCATCGGCTGCACCGGGGGATCGGATGTCTTGCCGACCTGCGGCAGCTCGATCTGCCCGGGATTGATGAGCGGCGCGGTGATCATGAAGATGACGAGCAGCACCAGCATCACGTCGATGTACGGCACGACGTTGATCTGGTTCATGAGGCGGCGGCCGCTGCGTCTTTCGATCAACATAGGTCAGGCGTCAGGCGTCAGGCGTCAGGCGTCAGGTGAGAGACGACCCATGACCGCTGACCCTTCACGTTAGTGGGCCTGCCGCTGCAATATGTTCGAGAACTCTTCCATGAACGAGTCGAAGCGCGTGGCGAGGCGATTCAGGTCACCGGCGAAGTTGTTGTACGCGATCACCGCGGGAATCGCGGCGAAGAGGCCTATGGCAGTCGCGATGAGGGCTTCGGCGATGCCCGGGGCGACGTGGCCCAGCGTCGCCTGCGCGACGTTGGCGAGGCTGCGGAACGAGTTCATGATCCCCCACACCGTCCCGAACAGGCCGACGTAGGGGCTGACCGATCCCACCGAAGCGAGAAAGGACAGGTGCGATTCGAGCCGCTCCATCTCGCGCTGGTAGGTGGCGCGCATCGCGCGGCGCGTGCCGTCCATGATCACCGCGACGTCCATGCCGGGCTGCTTTCTCAGCCGCGCAAACTCGCGGAAACCGGACTCGAAGATGCGCTCCAGGGTGCCCGCGGCGCGGGAGCCGGCCGCGCGCTGGTAGAGCTCGTTCAGGTCCCCGCCGCTCCAGAATTCCTTCTCGAACTCGTCGGCCTGCCGGGTGGAGCGCTTGAACGTGAAGGTTTTCAGGAAGATGTAGTACCACGACAGCAGTGAAGCGAGCAGCAGCGCGGCCATCACCAGCTGCACGAGCACGCTCGCGCCGGTGATCAGGCCCAGCACCGACATGTCATGGGTTACGGCGGGATTCATCCAGGATCCTCGCGAGGCTCTTTGGCGGCGTAGCGCGCCAACGCATCCGATACGCCGCTCGGTATTCTAACGGGCCTGAACGACGCTGTGTTGACGCAGGCGATACGGACGCTTGCGCGCGCCAGCTCCTCGCCGCCGCGCGTGACGCACTGCGCCAGCACGATCTGGCCGCCCTTCAGTTCCGCGAGAGCCACGCTGACGTTGAGCTCGTCGTTGAACAACGCGGGTTTCACGTACTCGATCGACAGCGAGCGGACGACGAACGCGACGTCGTGACGGGCGGCGAGATCGGTCTGTTCAAAGCCAAGGAAGCGCAGCCACTCCGTGCGCGCCCGCTCGAGGAACTTGAGATAGTTGGCGTGATAAACGACGCCGCTGCCGTCGGCGTCCTCGTGGTAGACGCGGATGGGCCACGAGAACCCTGCACTCATCATTCCTTGTGCTGATCCCAGAGATCCGGGGTTCCGGCGCGATTGGGCTGCGCGAGTCCGAAGTGGAGGTAGGCCGATACGGTGCACATGCGCCCGCGCGGGGTGCGCTGGAGATAGCCCTGCTGTATGAGGTAGGGCTCGAGCACGTCCTCTATGGTGTCGCGCTCCTCCCCGATCGCCGCGGCGAGATTGTCCACGCCGACCGGGCCGCCGGCGAATTTCTCGATGACGGCGAGCAGCAGCTTGCGGTCCATCACGTCGAGGCCCACCGCGTCCACGTCCAGCATCCTCAACGCGGCGTCGGCGACCTCGCGCGTCACTTTACCCGCCGCCTTCACCTCGGCGAAATCGCGCACGCGCCGCAGCAGCCGGTTGGCGATGCGCGGCGTGCCGCGCGCGCGCCCGGCGATCTCGCGCGCGCCCTCGGCGGTCACCTCGATCTGCAGGAGCTGCGCCGAGCGCTGCACGATGCGCGTCAGCTCTTCCGCCGAATAGAACTCGAGGCGCGCGACGATGCCGAAGCGGTCGCGCAGCGGGTTGGTCAGCATGCCGGCGCGGGTCGTCGCCCCCACCAGCGTGAACGGCGGCAGGTCGAGCTTGATCGAGCGGGCGGCCGGGCCCTCGCCGATCATGATGTCGATCTGGTAGTCCTCGAGCGCGGGGTACAGGATTTCCTCGACGACCGGCGAGAGCCGGTGTATCTCGTCGATGAACAGCACGTCGTTGGGCTCGAGGTTGGTGAGTATCGCTGCGAGATCGCCCGGGCGCTCGAGCACGGGCCCCGAGGTGTGCCGCAGGTTGACGCCCATCTCGTGCGCGACGATGTGCGCGAGCGTGGTCTTGCCCAGCCCCGGCGGCCCGAAGAGCAGCACGTGGTCGAGCGCCTCGCGCCGCTTGCGCGCCGCCTCTATGAACACGGAGAACTGGCCGCGGATCTTCTCCTGTCCGATGTACTCCTCGAGCAGCTTCGGCCGCAGCGTGCGATCGATGACCTCTTCCTGCGGCGAGGCCGGCGTGGTGGAGATGAGGCGGTCGGTTTCTATCATGCCGACTGCGTGATGGGTGATGGGTGATTGGTGATGGGTGTCAAGCGCAGGTCGCACGCAACAGCCGGGTGCAACTCATCACTCATCACTTATCACTCATCACTGCTTCGATAGAAGCCTGAGCGCCTGCTTGATGCCGTCGGCGACCGCGACGCCCTCGGGTAGCTGCCTGACCGCCCACGCCGCTTCCTTGTCATTGTAACCCAGCGACAAGAGCGCATTCATCACGTCGCCGGCCTTGCCGTCGCCTTTCGCGGCGGCGGGCGCCGCGAGCACCGCGTCGAGCTTGTCGCGCAATTCGAGCAGCAGGCGCTCCGCCGTCTTCTTGCCGATACCCGGGACCTTCGTCAGCCTGCCGCTGTCCTGGTTCACCACCGCGTCGCGGAGATCGGAAACCGACAGCCCCGAGAGCACGGAAAGCGCAGTGCGCGCGCCCACGCCGGAAATCTTGAGCAGCTGGCGGAACGCGTGCCGCTCGGCCTCGGTCGCGAATCCGAAGAGCTGGTGCGCGTCCTCGCGCACCGCGAGGTGCGTGTAGAGCGCGACGTCGGCGCCGGTCGCGGGCAGGTTGTAGAACGTGCTCATCGGCACGTCCACCTCGTAGCCCACGCCGCCGACGTCGACGACGATCTGCGGGGGGTGCTTCTCGACGAGCTTGCCGTGTATCCGCCCGATCATGCGCTGCGCGCCTGAAGAGTAACGAGTGACGAGTGACGAGTGACGACCAACGGCTGACCCCTGACCCCTGACCCCTGACGAGTCATACCAGCCTGCCCCGCTTCACTCGATAGCCCGCCGTCGGGATGCGTCCCAGCCCCAGTCCCCCGTGCGCGTGGCAGATGGCGCAGGCGAGCGCGTCCGCCGCGTCGGGGCTCGGGTTGCCGGCGAGCTTCAGGAGCCGCCGCACCATCTCCTGCACCTGCCGCTTGTCCGCGTGGCCGTTGCCGACCACGGCCTGCTTCACCTGAAGCGCAGTGTACTCCGCGAGTGGAAGACCGTGCATCACCACCGAGCAGATCGCCGTGCCGCGCGCCTGGCCGAGGAGCAGCGTGGTCTGCGGATTGGCATTGACGAAGACCTTCTCGAGCGCGACCTGGGCAGGGCCGTGAGCCGCAATGACCTCGGCCAGCCCGTCGAGTATGATCCTCAGGCGCTGCGCCAGCTCGCCTTTCGGTGTCCGGATGCAGCCGCTGGTGACGTACGTGAGCCGACTGCCGGTCTTGTCGAGCACGCCGAAGCCGGTAACAACCAGGCCCGGATCGATGCCCAGGATTCGCACTCGCGAAACCTACCCGCCGTCGATCATGGCAGTGGTGTAAACCTCCTGCACGTCGTCGATCGCCTCGAGGTTGTCCAGGAGCTTCTGCATCCGCGCCGCGTCCTCACCCTTCATCGCGTTTTCCGCGGTCGGCTTGAAAGTCACCTCGGCCAGCTCCGCCTTGAAGCCGGCCTTCTCCAGGCCGGTGCGGACCGCGACGAAGTCATGGGGTGCCGTCATCACCTCGATGCTGCCGTCGTCGTTGGCGATGACGTCTTCGGCGCCCGCATCGATCGCGGCCTCCATGAGCTTCGCCTCGTCGGTGCCGGGCGCGAAGATCAACTGGCCGCAGTGCTTGAAGAGGAACGCGACCGAGTTCTCGGAGCCCAGGTTGCCGCCGGACTTGGTGAATGCGTGGCGCACGTCGGCGACGGTGCGCGTCTTGTTGTCGGTCAGGCAATCCACGATCACCGCGGCGCCGGCTATGCCGTAGCCCTCGTAGCGCACCTGCTCGTAGTTGACGCCTTCGAGACCGCCGGTGCCGCGCTTGACCGCGCGCTCGACGTTCTCCTTCGACATGTTGTTCGAGTAAGCCTTGTCGAGCGCGAGCCTCAGCCGCGGATTCGAGTCGGGATCACCCCCGCCCAACCGCGCCGCAACGGTGATTTCCTTGATGAGGCGGGTGAAAATCTTGCCGCGCTTGGCGTCCTGCCGGTTTTTTCTATGCTGGGTATTGGCCCACTTGCTGTGACCGGCCATGGGAAATCCTGGAGCGTGAATGCCGCGAATGCGCGCTAGAATGACGGAAATTTTACCACGCTCATTGCCCACTGAGTCCCCATGCCAGAACCGCTGCTCGTCGCGAAAGGCGATTCCGAGCTTTGCCTGCTGCCCCGCTACGCCAACCGCCACGGGCTCATAGCCGGCGCCACGGGCACCGGGAAGACCGTGACGCTGCAGCGCATCGCGGAGGGGCTCTCCCGCCTCGGCGTGCCGGTCTTCATGGCCGACGTGAAGGGCGATCTCGCGGGACTCTCCCAGACCGGGGAGCCCAAGGGGAAGATCAAGGAGCGCATCGAGCAGCTGCAGCTCGAGAACATGACGTTCGAGGCCTGCCCGGTCGTGGCGTGGGACGCGTTCGGAAGACAGGGCCATCCGGTTCGCGCCACGGTGTCGGAGATGGGGCCGCTGCTGCTCTCGCGCATGCTGAGCCTGAACGAGACGCAGGCCGGCGTGCTGACGCTCTCGTTCAAAGTCGCCGACGACAATGGCCTCCTGCTTCTCGATCTGAAGGATTTGCGCGCGCTCCTCGCGCACGTCGGGGAGAATGCGAAGAGCTACACGACGCGCTACGGCAACGTCTCTGCCGCCTCGATAGGGGCCATCCAGCGCGGGCTGCTCACGATCGAGCAGCAGGGAGGCGACAATTTCTTCGGCGAGCCGGCGCTCGACCTCGACGACCTGCTGCAGACCGACGGCCGGGGACGGGGCGTCATCAACGTTCTCGCCGCAGACAGGTTGATGGCCTCGCCCAGGCTCTATTCCACGCTGCTCCTGTGGCTGCTCTCGGAGCTGTTCGAGCGGCTGCCGGAAGTGGGAGACCCGGACAAGCCCAAGCTCGTTTTTTTCTTCGACGAGGCGCACCTGCTCTTCAACGACGCCCCGCAGGCGCTGCTCGAGAAAATCGAGCAGGTGGTGCGGCTGATCCGCTCCAAGGGCGTGGGCGTCTGGTTCGTCACGCAGAACCCGCTCGACGTCCCCGATACGGTGCTGGGACAGCTCGGCAACCGCGTGCAGCATGCGCTCCGCGCCTTCACGCCGCGCGACCAGAAAGCGGTCAAGTCCGCGGCCACCACCTTGCGCGCCAATCCGAAGCTGGACGTCGAAGCGGCGATCACCGAGCTCGCCGTGGGCGAGGCACTCGTGTCCCTGCTCGACGAGAAGGGCCGCCCGACGGTGGTTGAGCGGGCCTTCGTGGTTCCTCCCGGCACGCGCGTGGGGCCGATCACCGATCAGGAACGCGCCGGGCTCATCAAGAATTCGGCGCTGGCCGGCGTCTACGACAAGGCGGTGGACCGCGAATCGGCGTACGAGAAGCTCACGCAGCGCGTGGCCGAGGCAGCGCCGGCGCCAGGGAAGCCGCGCGCTGCGAAAACCGATGAGGCCCCTCCTGCGGCGGGCGAAAAGCCCGCAGAGAGGACCAATGGGGGCGGCGGCTTCATGGACTCGCTGGGCGATCTGCTCGGCGGATCCACCGGCCCGCGCGGCGGACGGCGCGAAGGCGCGCTCGAAGCTGCGGCGAAGAGCGCGGCGCGGGCAATAGGGTCGCAGGTCGGACGCGAGATCGTCCGAGGGGTTCTAGGGAGCTTACTGGGAGGACGTAAACGGTGAGCCGCGTCGTCGGGCCCGCTGCGGACGATCTACGGCCTCTCAGCGGTCGCATCCCCGGAAACCGGGGTCCCTGCTCCGCGCTTCGAGTCCTGGTACGGGGTGTGCTGGGCGGTTTTTTTGGCGGCAGCAAGCGCAAGCGGTAGCCTGTAGGTGGCTGCTCCGACGTCTCGCGGTTATCTCGTCGCCGGACTCCTCCTCGCCCTCGGCGGCGTAGTGCTCTTCTCGATCCGTCCGATCTTCATCAAGCTCGCGTACGCGTACGTGGTCGATCCGGTCACGCTGCTCGCGCTCCGGATGATCTTCTCGCTGCCGTTCTTTCTCGGCGCGGCGTACTGGGTGAGGAGCGGCGGAGAGCACCGCCCCCTGGCGGGACGCACCTTCGCGGCGGTGTGCGGGCTGGGCGTGCTTTCCTATTACGGGGCGAGCTTCCTCGACTTCCTCGCCCTGCAATACATCTCCGCCGGGCTGGGGAGGCTGCTGCTCTTCATCTACCCCACGATCGTGGTGGTGCTCTCGGCGCTCGTGCTGGGCAAGCGGGTGACGCCGCGCGAAGTCGCCGCGCTGGTGCTGACCTACGGCGGGCTGGTGCTGGTATTCGCCCACGCGCTGGATGGCGGCCAGAAGGACCTCTGGCTGGGGGCGGCGCTCGCCTTCGCCAGCGCTCTCTGCTACGCGGTCTATCTCGTCGTCGGGGGCGAAGTCATTGCGCGCGTGGGCTCGGTGCGCTTCACCGCCTACGCGATGTCGGCGGCGAGCGTGGCGTGCATCCTCCAGTGGCTCGTGCTGCGTCCGGTCTCGGCGCTGGCCCTGCCCACGCCCGTCTACCTGTACGCGATAGCGATGGCGGTCCTGAGCACCGCGATCCCCGTGTTCATGACCTCCGAAGCGCTGCGGCGCGTCGGCGCCAACACCGTCGCCATCGTCGGCGCGCTGGGCCCGGTCACGACCATCGTTTTCGGCTACCTCGGCCTGGAGGAATTCATGACGCCGCTGCAGCTCATGGGCTCGGCGCTGGTGCTGGCCGGCGTTGTGATCATCAGCTTGAGGCCCGCTGCGCGAAAGAAGTGATCGCGTGCGTCGAGAAGTCCGCGTGAATCTTAGAGGCGGTTACCGGTCGTACCTCCATGCGAACCGTGCGTCGGAAAAATTCAGCGTGCGGCGATTTCGTGCCGTAATGCTCTTTCAATAGCGCCGTTCGCGTTGCACAATACGGACTGTGAGAAACACAGCGACAGCAACATCGCGCGCCGAGGACCGCGAGCCGCTCCACGCGGCATCGCGTACGCCGGTGCGCATCGTCGGCGTCGCCTGCGGTTCCGGCGCGCCCGACCCGCGCTGCGCCAACGGACCAGCGACGCTGCGCAAGTACGGGCTCGTCGGCCGGCTGCGCCATGTGGGAATGGACGCGGCGTGGAGCGGCATCATCCCGACTCCCGCCCGCGGTGAGACCCTCGCGGTCGTTTCCGCCGTCGCGGGAGCGCTTGCCGTCCGCACCGAAGAGCTCGTCGCGCGCGGCCGGCTGCCGGTCGTGCTGGGCGGCGATCATTCCTGCGCCATCGGCACCTGGAAAGGCATCGCGCGCGCGCTTGCGCACAAGGCATCCCCGGACGTTCCGCCGATCCCTGCTCGGCCGCTCGACGCGCCCCCGCACAATTCACTGGGGTTGGTGTGGATAGACGCGCACATGGATGCCCACACGACGCAGACTTCCGAAAGCGGCAAGCTTCACGGCATGCCGCTCGCCTGCCTGCTCGGCGAGGGGGATCCCAGCCTGACCGGAATCGCGGACGGCGCACGGCTCGACCCGCACCGCGTATGCCTGGTCGGCGTGCGCAGCTTCGAGAGCGGGGAGGCCGCGCTCCTGCACCGGCTCGGGGTGCGCGTGTTCTTCATGCACGACGTGGAACGCCGCGGCCTGCAAGCCGTGATGAAGGAAGCGATCGCGATTGCCGGCAGCGGCGGCAGGTCCTACGGCATCTCGCTCGATCTCGATGCGGTCGACCCGCGCGATGCGCCCGGCGTCGGTTCCCCCGCGTCAGGCGGTATCCGGGCGGCCGATCTGCTGCGCTCGCTGGCCAGATACGGTCGCGGCCCGGCGCTCGCGGGCCTGGAGATCACCGAATACAACCCCGATCGCGATCGCAATGCCAAGACCGCGCGCCTCGTCACTGCCGCGATCCAGGCGCTGCTGGCGCCGCGCCCCCTCTCCGTCGTTTCCGGAGCCGCGGTACAGAATCCGGCCGAGCACAATAGCGGCTCCGATACCGGCAAGCGTCGACGCGCAGCCTAGTACCGAGCCGCATTAGTTTCGCAGCACCCTGTCATTGGGCAGAACGTTTCGAAATGAAGGTGTCCCGGCGCTAGTGCTCGTCCGCTCGTCCTGTCTCCTTCTCACCTGATCCACGACTAACGCCGTCCTGGACGTCTGCGCTCCTGCACTGGAAGGGAGCACTGACGCACCACCGTGGGGCCGCTCGATGCACCATATTGGGGCCTCGACACTGCGGTATTGCTGGCACATCCACATGCCAATACCGACCTAACAAGTTCATCGAACAGCGCTTTCTGGCAGACACGAGTGCACGGAACGGCATGGCACGAATCATGCGAGGTGTCACACACGCGCGCCGGGCCGGCGCCGCGTGCATGCCTTGCAACCATACAGGGGAGTGAATCGCTATGTCTCACCGCAGACTGTTCATAAAGAAGCTGACGGCCGCAGCAGCCGCCGTGACGGCCGCTCTGTCGCTAGGGCTCGCCGCGCCCGACGCATTCGCGCAGGCCAAGACCATCAAGATCGGCGTCCTGCACTCGCTGTCGGGAACGATGGCCATCAGCGAAACCGTGCTGAAGGACGTGGTGCTGATGGCGGTGGACGAGATCAACGCCAAGGGCGGCGTGATGGGGATGAAGCTGGAGCCGGTCGTCGTCGACCCCGCTTCGAACTGGCCGCTCTTCGCCGAGAAGGCGCGCCAGCTCCTGACGCAGGACAAGGTCGCGGTGGTGTTCGGCTGCTGGACCTCGGTGTCGCGCAAGTCCGTGCTGCCGGTATTCGAGGAGCTGAACGGACTTCTCTTCTACCCGGTGCAGTATGAAGGCGAGGAAATCTCCAAGAACGTGTTCTACACCGGCGCGGCGCCCAACCAGCAGGCGATACCGGCGGTCGAGTACCTGATGAGCAAGGAAGGCGGCGCCGCCAAGCGCTGGGTGCTGCTCGGCACCGATTACGTATATCCCCGCACCACCAACAAGATCCTGCGGGCGTTCCTGAAGTCCAAGGGCGTCGCCGACAAGGACATCGACGAGAAGTACACACCGTTCGGGCACGCCGACTACCAGACCATCGTCGCCGACGTGAAGAAGTTCGCCGCCGGCGGCAAGACCGCGGTGGTGTCGACCATCAACGGCGATTCCAACGTGCCGTTCTACAAGGAGCTGGGCAACCAGGGCCTGAAGGCGACCGACGTGCCGGTCGTTGCGTTCTCCGTCGGCGAGGAAGAGCTGCGCGGCGTGGACACGAAGCCGCTGGTAGGCCACCTCGCGGCGTGGAACTACTTCATGTCGCTCAAGAATCCCGTGAACGACGAATGGAAGAAGAAGTGGGCCGATTACACCAAGGCGAAGAAGCTGTCGTACGCCGGCAAGCCGCTCACCAACGATCCGATGGAGGCCGCCTACATCGGGGTCTACATGTGGAAGCAGGCGGTCGAGAAGGCCAAGAGCACCGACGTGGACAAGGTGCGCCCGGCCGTCTACGGCCAGACTTTCAAGGCGCCCTCGGGCATCACCTCCAAGATGGACGAGAAGAACCACCACCTGCACAAGGCCGTCTTCATCGGGGAAGTGCAGGCCGACGGCCAGTTCAACGTGGTCTGGCAGACCAAGGGCCCGGTCAAGGCACAGCCGTGGAGCCCGTTCATCGCCGGCAACGAGAAGAAGAAAGACGAGCCGGCGCTGATGGCGGAGAAGAAGAAGTAAACCAGACGCTGCGCGCTGGTTTACATCGGCGCGATCGAGACGGAAGCTTCGCTCCGCTCATCGCGCCGCCATCGGGGACATGATATTGGACTAGAATCGGCAACGCTCATTGCTCATAACAGGGGGGCCGGTTCGCCGGCCCTCCTCTTATGCGTGGATGGATACTCGCGGCCCTGCTGCTGGCGGCGTTCGCCCGCCCGGCGACGGCCCTCGACCGCGCCGCGGTCGAGAAGCTCGCTTACGGCGACAGCGAGGAGCGGATCGCCGCAATTGCCGCGCTGGTGGCTGAAGGCGATCCGCGTGCCGTGACCGTGCTCCGGGCGCTGGCCGAGGGCGAGCTGAAGGCCGCCGGCGAGCAGGCAGGCAGACGGGTGCTGATCGTAAAGGGGGACGAGGTCACCGACGCGATCACCGACGAGAAGGTCTCTCCTCTGCCCGCCGGAACCGAGGACGTCAGAATCAACAACCGGCTGCGAGGGGCCGTGCAAGGGGCTCTCGCCGCGCTGAAGCTCGTCTCATCCGACCGCGCGACGCGCTTCGCGGCGGTGAAGGAGCTGGCCGGCGGCGCCGAAGACGCGATGCTTCCCCTCGTCAGGAAGGCGCTCGACAAGGAGGATGACCCCGCGATCAAGACGCTCCTCGTGCAGATCGCCGCGACGCTGGAATTGAAGTCCGGCACGAAGGAGTCGCGTATCGCCGCCATCCGCACCCTGGCGGACTCCAGCAACTCGAACGTCAAGATGCTGCTCCTGTCGGTGCTGGAGAACGAGGAGGACGAGGACGTGCGGTTCGCGGCGCGGACCAGTCTCGACCAGGTCGAAGAACGGCTCGCGTGGAACCAGCGGGCGGGGCTTGCCTTCGCCGGGGTCTCGCTCGGATCGATACTCCTCCTCGCGGCGCTCGGGCTCGCCATCACCTACGGAGTGATGGGCGTCATCAACATGGCGCACGGCGAGCTGATCATGATCGGCGCCTATGCCACGTACGTGGTGCAGAACCTCTTCCGCGCGCACCTGCCCGGCGCGTTCGACTGGTACCTGGCCTGCGCGGTGCCCGTTTCGTTCCTCGCCGCCGCCGCGGTCGGCGTGTTTCTCGAGCGCACGGTCATCCGCTGGCTCTACGGCAGGCCGCTCGAAACGCTGCTCGCCACGTGGGGCATCAGCCTGATGCTGATCCAGGGCGTGCGCTCGCTCTTCGGGGCGCAGAACGTGCAGGTCGAGAACCCGGCGTTCATGTCCGGCGGCATCGAGGCGCTGACCGACGTCGTCCTGCCGTGGAGCCGGATCGTGATCATAGGCTTTGCCTTCGCGGTGCTCGCGGGCATGTGGCTCATGCTGACGCGCACGCGGCTGGGTCTCTACGTGCGCGGCGTGACGCAGAACCGCGCCATGGCTTCCTGCGTGGGCGTGCCCACGGGACGCGTGGACATGTGGGCGTTCGGGCTGGGCTCGGGCATCGCCGGGCTCGCCGGCTGCGCGCTCTCGCAGATCGGGAACGTGGGGCCCGACCTGGGGCAGTCCTACATCGTGGATTCGTTCATGGTGGTGGTGTTCGGCGGCGTGGGCCAGCTCGCCGGGGCGGTCTATGCCGCGCTGATCCTGGGCCTCGTCAACAAGGTGCTCGAGTCGTGGTCCGGCGCGGTGATCGCCAAGATCGTGGTGCTGGTGTTCATCATCTTCTTCATCCAGCGGCGGCCGCAGGGCATGTTCGCCTTGAGGGGCAGGGCCCTCGACTAGCGATGGGACCGATTTCCGCCACCATCACCCGCCTCTACGGCCCGCGCGGCTGGATGGTTCTCGGTGCGTGCTCGTTCGTGCTGTTCGTGGTCTTTCCGCTCCTCTCCATCGCGGTCCCCCCGGACAACCCGTTCCACGTCTCGGCCTACTGGGTGACGCTGATCGGCAAGGTCATGTGCTACGCCATCGTCGCGGTGGCGATGGATCTCATCTGGGGCTATACCGGCATCCTGTCCCTCGGACACGGCCTCTTCTTCGCGCTCGGCGGCTACGCCTTCGGCATGTACCTCATGCGCCAGATCGGACGCGACGGGCAGTACCAGTCCGACATGCCGGACTTCATGGTGTTTCTCGACTGGAAGGAGTTTCCCTGGCAGTGGTGGATGAGCGACCAGTTCTGGTGGTGCGCGCTGCTGGTCGTCGCCGTGCCGGGATTGCTTGCCCTCGTGTTCGGGTTCTTCGCGTTCCGCTCCCGCGTCAGAGGCGTCTACTTCTCGATCATCACGCAGGCGCTGACGTTCGCCGCGATGCTGCTCTTCTTCCGCAACGCCACGGGCTTCGGCGGGAACAACGGCTTCACCGACTTCAAGCGCGTGCTGGGCTTCACCATCACCACGCCGGAAACGCGCATCGTGATCTTCATGATCACCGGGGCAACGCTGATCGGCACGCTGCTTCTCGCCCGCTACATCGTCACCTCGCGCCTCGGCCGGGTGCTGACGGCGATCCGCGACGCCGAGGCGCGGGTCATGTTCTGCGGCTACAACACGATGCACTACAAGCTGTTCGTATGGACGCTGTCGGCCGTGCTGTGCGGCATCGCGGGCGCCCTTTACGTGCCCCAGGTGGGGATCATCAATCCGGGCGAGATGTCGCCCGCGAACTCGATCGAGATCGCGATCTGGGTGGCGGTGGGCGGCCGCGGCACGCTGGTGGGCCCCATCATAGGCGCGGGACTGGTGAACGGCGCGAAGAGCCTGTTCACGCAGATCATGCCCGAATACTGGCTCTACGTGCTGGGGCTGCTGTTCATCCTCACCACGCTGTTCCTGCCGCAGGGCGTGGTTGGATTGTTCAACAGATTCAAAAAGCGCGCGGCATGAGCGCACCCGTCACACAGGCCATGCCCCTCGTGGAATCGGGCGATGCCTCGTTCGGCCGGCAGGTGACGGGCGAGCTCGACGCCACGCACGGCGTCGTGCTGTATCTCGAGAGCATCTCGGTGAGTTTCGACGGCTTCAAGGCGCTCAACAACCTGTCGCTATCGATCGACATCGGCGAGCTGCGCTGCGTGATCGGGCCGAACGGCGCGGGGAAGACCACGATGATGGACGTCGTCACCGGCAAGACCCGGCCGGACGCGGGCACGGCGTTCTTCGGCCAGACCATAGACCTGACCAGGCTCTCCGAGGCGGAGATCGCGCACGCCGGCATCGGGCGCAAGTTTCAGAAACCGACCATCTTCGAGCACCACACCGCTTTCGAGAACCTGGAGCTCGCGATGAAAGCGGACAAGCGCGTGCGCAGGACGCTCACGGCAAAACTGTCCGGCGAGGAGCGCGATCGCATCGCGCATACGCTGGCGCTCGTCCGGCTCACCGATGCCTCGGCCCGCGTGGCCGGGCTGCTCTCCCACGGCCAGAAGCAATGGCTGGAGATCGGCATGCTGCTCGTGCAGGAGCCCCGGCTGCTGCTCCTCGACGAGCCGGTAGCCGGCATGAGCGACGAGGAGACGGAGCGCACCGCCGAGCTGTTCCTGTCCCTCGCGGGCAGCCATTCGCTGGTGGTGGTCGAGCACGACATGGCCTTCATCGAGAAGATCGCGCGCAAGGTGACCGTATTGCACGAGGGCGCGGTGCTCGCGGAGGGCCCGATGGAGCAGGTGCGCAACGATCCGCGCGTAATCGAAGTCTATTTGGGTCGATAGAACCATGCTGGCCGTTTCGGGACTCAACCAGTACTACGGCGGCAGCCACATCCTGCGCGACCTCGCTTTCGAGGTGCCGGCCGGCAAGGTAACCGCGCTCCTCGGCAGAAACGGCGTCGGCAAGACCACGCTTCTGCGCACGTTGATGGGGCTCGTGCCGGCGGCGACCGGCACGATACGCTTCGGGGAGACGGACCTCACCGGCAAACACCCGTACGAGCGGGCGCGCGCCGGCATGGGCTACGTGCCGCAGGGCCGCGAGATCTTTCCGCGGCTGTCGGTAGCGGAAAACCTGGAGATGGGGCTTGCGACCCGCGCCCGCGGCGCAACCATCCCCGGCCGGATCTACGAAATGTTCCCGGTACTGAAACAGATGCTCCACCGCCGGGGCGGCGACCTCTCGGGCGGCCAGCAGCAGCAGCTCGCCATCGGCCGGGCGCTGGCGATGGCGCCCAAGCTGCTGATCCTGGACGAGCCGACCGAAGGCATACAGCCCTCCATCATCAAGGACATCGAGCGCGTGATCCGCTCGCTCGCGGCGACCGGCGAGATGTCGATATTGCTGGTCGAGCAGTACTACGATTTCGCCCAATCGCTGGCGGACCAGTACCTCGTGATGGAGCGCGGCGAGATCATCGCGCGCGGGCGTGGGCAGGACATGGAGCGCGACGGCGTGAAGGGTCTGCTGGCGGTATGATGCCCGTATGCTCGTCGCGGATTCGATACACCTGCGCAGCGGGTGGCAGGCCGAGCTCAAGCTCGGATTCGAGCGCCGGCAAGGCAGAACCGTGCTTGCCACGCGCCGCCACACGGGCCCGCTGGTCGTACAGAAGCCGCTCTACCCGGAAGGCGACGGCGTCTGCCACGCGATCGTCGTGCACCCTCCGGCGGGGATCGCGGGTGGAGACGAGTTGGCCGTCGAGGCATGCGCCGCGGACGGCGCGCACGCGCTCTTGACGACGCCCGGAGCGGGCCGCTGGTACCGCTCCAACGGATCGTGGGCACGGCAGGCGCTCGCATTCGAGGCCCGGAACGGCGCCTGTGTCGAATGGCTGCCGCAGGAGACGATAGTGTTCGACGGGGCGCTCGCGGACCTGCGCACGGAGGTTCGGCTCTCCGGCAACGCGGCCTTCCTCGGCTGGGAGATGCTGTGCCTGGGCCGAACCGGTTCCGGGGAACGCTTTGCGCGCGGGGAATGCCGGCTGCGGACCCTGGTCTCGCGCGATGGACGGATGCTATGGCAGGAACGCGGGCGTATCGAAGCCGGGGGCGCCCTGATGGCGAGTCCGGCGGGATACGGCGGGAAGAGCGTGTGCGGAACGCTGTACGCGGCGGCCACCGGAATCGGCGCCCCGGAAGTGGCCCGCTGCCGCGAGGCAGCGCCGGCCGCCGGCGAGTGCGCAGTGACGCTCCTGCCCGGAGTGCTGCTGGCGCGCTACCTCGGGGATTCGAGCGAGGCAGCGCGAGAATATTTCGTCGAGCTGTGGCGGCGGCTGCGGCCGGCAATTGCGGACCGCGAGGCGCAGGAACCGCGGATCTGGCGCACTTAGTAAAGGCAAGCACCAAGCCACAAATCCTAAATCACAAACGTTGAGCGTTTGGAATTTGGAGCTTGGAATGTGGAGCTTGACTCAATCATGGAACTGACGCCAAGAGAGAAAGACAAGTTGCTGATCTTCACCGCCGCGCTCCTCGCCGAGCGCAGGAAGGCGAAGGGGCTCAAGCTCAACTATCCCGAAGCCGTGGCATTCATCACGGCCGGGATACTCGAAGGCGCGCGCGAAGGCCGCAGCGTCTCGGAGCTGATGGGCTGGGGCGCGACGCTGCTCAAGCGCGACGAGGTGATGGAAGGCGTTCCGGAGATGATCCCGGAGATCCAGGTGGAGGCGACGTTTCGGGACGGGACGAAGCTGGTCACTGTCCATAACCCCATTGTTTGAAGAACACTGGCCACGGAATCACACGGAAACACACGGACTTTTAGGGTTGAACATGATTCCCGGTGAAATGAAAGTCGCGGCGGGCGAGATCGAGCTGAACAAGGGCCGCCGGACTGTCACGGTAGCGGTCACCAACACCGGCGACCGGCCGATACAGGTCGGGTCCCACTATCACTTCTACGAGACGAACGACGCCCTCAGGTTCGACCGCGACAAGGGCTACGGCTGCCGTCTCAACATCGCCGCCGGCACCGCGGTGCGTTTCGAGCCCGGCCAGACGCGTACCGTCGAGCTCGTCGCCCTCGCCGGCAAGCGTGCGGTGTATGGATTCCAGGGAAAAGTAATGGGCAAACTCAAATGAGCAGACTACCCGGACCACCCCGCCCGCGGTCGCGGGCACCCCTCCTATATGAAGGAGGGGAGCTTCCGTTTACCTTCCCCTCCTCCCACGAGGAGGGGTGGCGCGGCGAAGTCCCGCCGGGGTGGTCGAGTCAGCGTCACGCGCGCTTCAACCAACCCTTATGAAAATCGGACGACAGGCGTACGCCGAGATCTTTGGCCCCACCACCGGGGACCGGGTCCGGCTCGCCGACACCGAGCTGTGGATCGAGGTCGAGAAGGATTTCACCACCTACGGCGAGGAGGTGAAGTTCGGCGGCGGCAAGGTGATCCGCGACGGGATGGGGCAGAGCCAGTTGACGGCAAAGGACGTTGCCGACACGGTGATCACCAACGCGCTCATCGTGGACCACTGGGGCATCGTCAAGGCCGACATCGGCGTGAAGAACGGACACATCTGGAAGATCGGGAAAGCCGGCAACCCCGACATCCAGCCCGCCGTGACGATCCCCATAGGCGCCGGGACGGAGATCATCGCCGGCGAAGGCATGATCGTGACCGCGGGCGGCATCGACACGCACATCCACTTCATCTGCCCGCAGCAGATCGAGGAAGCGCTGATGTCCGGCGTCACCACGATGATCGGCGGGGGTACCGGCCCGGCTCACGGCACCTACGCGACCACCTGCACGCCGGGCCCGTGGCACATCCATTCCATGCTCGCGGCTGCGGAAGCCTTCCCGATGAACCTCGGGTTCCTGGGCAAAGGGAACGCGAGCCTGCCGGCGCCCCTGCGCGAGCAGGTGAGCGCCGGCGCAATCGGGTTGAAGCTCCACGAGGACTGGGGGACTACTCCGGCCGCGATCGACAACTGCCTCGCCGTCGCCGACGAGATGGACGTGCAGGTCGCCATCCATACCGATACCCTGAACGAGTCGGGCTTCGTGGAAGCCTCGATAGCCGCGTTCAAGGGACGCACGATCCACACCTACCATACGGAGGGCGCGGGCGGCGGGCACGCCCCGGACATCATCAAGGTGTGCGGCGAGGCGAACGTGCTGCCCTCCTCTACCAACCCGACGCGCCCGTACACGGTGAACACCATCGCGGAGCATCTCGACATGCTCATGGTATGCCACCACCTCGACCCGGCCATCGCCGAGGACGTGGCGTTCGCCGAGTCGCGGATTCGCCGGGAGACGATCGCCGCCGAAGACATCCTGCACGACCTGGGCGCGTTCTCGATGATGTCGTCGGACTCGCAGGCAATGGGCCGCGTGGGAGAAGTGGTCATCCGCACCTGGCAGACGGCGCACAAGATGAAGGTGCAGCGCGGCGGCCTGAAAGGCGATTCCGCGGCGCGCGACAACGAGCGCGTAAAGCGCTACATCGCGAAGTACACGATCAATCCCGCGATCGCGCACGGCATCGCGCACGCGGTAGGCTCGGTCGAAGAGGGCAAGCTGGCGGACCTGGTCCTGTGGAAACCGGCGTTCTTCGGCGTCAAGCCCTCGGTGATACTCAAGGGCGGGATGATCGCCGCCGCGGCCATGGGCGATCCCAATGCCTCGATACCGACGCCGCAGCCCGTGCACTACCGCCCGATGTTCGGCTCCTTCGGCCGCGCGCTGCGCACCTCCGTGACTTTCGTTTCCCAGGCGGCCCTCGACAATCCGGCGGTCAAGACGCTTGGTCTCACCCGCCCCATGGTCGCGGTCAAGGGGACGCGCGGGATCGGCAAGAAGAACATGGTGCACAACGACTACCGGCCGGCGATCCAGGTGGACCCCGAAACCTACGAGGTGCGCGCCGACGGCGAGCTCCTCGTATGCGAGCCGGCGACGGTGCTGCCGATGGCGCAGCGCTACTTCCTTTTCTGATGATCGAGATTCGCGCCAGGCTCGAAGCCTCGCCTCCCGGCCGCCACGTCGTGGCCGGGGACCGGCTGCAGCTGCCTTTCGAACTGCGGCAGAAGAGCCGCCTGCGCGCGCAGCTCGCCTCGGGCGAGGAAGTAGCGCTGTCGCTGCCGCGCGGCGAAGTGCTCCGCGGCGGGGACCTGCTCCTCGCCTCCGATGGACGCGTGGTCGAGGTGATCGCGCGGCCCGAGCGCCTGCTGCACGTGCAGTGCGACTCGCCCCAGGCGCTCGCGCGCGCCGCCTACCACCTGGGCAACCGGCACGTCCCGGTGCAGGTGGGTGACGACTGGCTGCGCCTCGCGGCCGACCACGTCCTCGAGCAGATGCTGAAGGGGCTGGGCGCGCGCATATCCCCGGTCGAAGCGCCCTTCGAACCCGAAGCCGGCGCATACGGCGGCCACACCCACGGCGGCACGAGCTATCACACGCACGAGGGCGGGAAAGGTCACGGCGCCCGGATCCATGAGTACGGCCGGCACCGCCATCACCACGACGAATGAGAATGAACATGAAGCCCTCTTCCGATGGCATCGCCCTGGCGCGCCTTTTGCAGCTGGCAAGCCCCGCGCTGCCCGTCGGCGCGTACAGCTACTCGCAGGGGCTGGAGTCAGCCGTCGAGGCCGGTATCGTGCGCGATGCCGCGAGCGCGGAGCGCTGGATCGCGGACGTGCTGGAGTTTTCGATGGCGCGCATGGAAGCGCCGGTGTTTCTGCGCCTGTGCGAGGCGTGGCGCGCGGGTGACGCCGCGGCCGCCGGCCGCTGGAATGCCCGGTTTCTGGCGAGCCGCGAAAGCGCCGAGCTGCGGGCGGAGAGCGTGCAGATGGGTTATTCCCTCGCGCGGTTGGTCCGCGAGCTGGGCGCGGATGGCGGTCCCGCAGCGTGGGAGGAAGTCTCGTTTCCCGCCGCCTTCACGTACGCCGTCGCATGCTGGAGCCTCGATGCGCACGATGCGCTGATCGCGTATCTCTGGACATGGTGCGAGAATCAGGTCATGGCGGCGATAAAGGCAGTCCCGCTCGGGCAGACCGCAGGACAAAGAATGCTGCTTGCGCTCGGGGAGAGCATCCCCGTCGTTGCGGCAGGCGCGGCAGCGCTCGATGACGACTCGCTGGGCAACTATGCTCCGGGCCTGGCGCTCCTGTCGGCGCGGCATGAGACGCAGTATTCGCGGATCTTTCGATCCTGAAGTGACCGGTGACCGGTGACCAGTGACCAGAAACAGCGTGACGGCGGGCCGCTGCGTATAGGCATAGGCGGGCCGGTGGGTTCGGGCAAGACGGCGCTGACACTCGCGCTGTGCCGCGCGCTGCGCGACCGCTACGACGTGGCGGTCGTCACCAACGACATCTACACCGAGGAGGACGCGCAGTTTCTGGTGCGGCACGAGGCGCTCGCGCCCGAGCGCATCATCGGCGTGGAGACCGGCGGCTGTCCCCACACGGCGATACGCGAGGACGCCTCCATCAACCTGGAAGCGGTCGCCCGGTTGACGCGGCGCTTTCCGGATCTCGATCTAGTCATCATCGAATCGGGCGGCGACAACCTCGCCGCGACCTTCAGCCCGGAGCTTTCGGACCTGACGCTGTATGTGATCGACGTCGCCGCCGGGGACAAGATTCCACGCAAGGGCGGGCCGGGCATCACCCGGTCCGACCTCCTCGTCATCAACAAGATCGACCTCGCGCCGCTCGTCGGGGCATCCCTCGATGTGATGGACCGCGACGCGCGGAAAATGCGCGGGGAGCGACCGTTCGTTTTCACCAACCTCAAGACCGGAGAAGGCCTGCCTTCCGTACTCTCGTTCGTCGAGCGCGAAGGCCTGCTGACCGGATCGAACAATCCTAAAATGGCAAAGGCATGATCATGAAAACAATGAATGGCACTCCCCTTCGACTGCTGGGCGTATGCGCGCTGCTCGGCGCAAGCGGGTTCGCGGGCGCCCATCCATATCACGTTCCCGGCGAAGGATTCGCTGCCGGCCTGGCGCATCCGTTTCTCGGCCTCGACCACCTGCTGGCGATGCTCGCTGTGGGTCTGTGGGCGGCGCAGCTCGGCGGGCGCTGGTTATGGGGTATTCCTCTTGCCTTCGTGGCCGCAATGCTCGTAGGCGGTGCGTTGGGGTTCTCCGGTATCGCGCTGCCGCTCACCGAGCCGCTGGTCGCGACGTCGGTGCTGATCCTCGGACTATTGATCGCCCGGCGGGTACGTTTGCAGTGGGCGGGACTGTTACTCGCTGCCGGCTTCGCGCTGTTTCACGGACTCGCGCATGCGGCCGCGCTGCCATCCGGCGCCGGCGCGCTCGCCTACGCAGCCGGATTCGCGGCGGCCACCGCGGTCCTGCATGCGACGGGAATCGGACTAGGCGTGGGGATGCGGTCCGGGATTCTTGCGCTCCGTCTCGCCGGCGCGTCGATCGCGCTCGCCGGCTGCTGGCTATTGACCGGCGCACTCGCGTAAAGGATTGAAACTACCGGTCACTGGTCACGCCGTTCCTCAGTAAGGCGTTCCATCCTTCTTCGTGAACCGTCGGCCCTGCGGCGTGGCGCGAGCGACGAGATTGTTGTCCGGATACACGACGTCGTCCTGCGGGTTGCGGTCACCGATTTCCAGGTAGACGGCATCGCGGTTGGAGCGGTTCACCAGGCAGTGGCCGTCCGCCTTGCCCGCCGGAAAGCCGGCGCACGTGCCCGCCGTCAGCACCTGCTCCGCGCCGTCCGTCAAGAGCACGAGCTCGCCGCTCACCATGTAGATGAACTCGTCCTCGTGGGAATGCCAGTGGCGCAATGCGGAGCCCGCGCCCGGCTTGATGGTCGTCAGGTTGACGCCGAAGTTCTTTAACCCCAGCGCATCGCCCAGTCGGCGCTTTGCGCGTCCGGCGACAGCCGACTGGTATTGTGCGGGGTACGATGAGCCCTCTGCGGCCTTGACGCCGGCAGGGTCGAGGGCAGGCAGCTTGAGGATTGCCATGGCTTGCTCCGGGGTGAATGATCGTGGAATTTTATCCCACGGGGCACGTCCAAACCTTTTTAGAAGGGAACACCATGCTCGTCAAATTCAAGAGCGATGCCGGCGACATGACCATGTTCGGCGACGTGGGCGTGACCTTGCTCAAGATGATGGGACAGACCGGCGCGCTGCCCGGCGCGCTCCTGGCGAAGGACGTGCCCGCCGCGCTCGAGCGGCTGAAGCGCGGCGCCGCGGTGGCGCCCGCGACCGCGGCTCCCGGCCCGGAGCCGGAGCGCGATGACGGGCCGAAGGTATCACTCAAGCAGCGCGCATTTCCGCTGGTCGAGCTGCTCGAGCGCTGCGTGAAGAAGAACTGCGACGTGATCTGGGAGGAGGAAAAGCCCCTCTTCCCCGGGAAGGCATCCCGCTAGCCGGTTGCCTGGGATTCGCGTGCGACAGCACGCGAATCAGAAGCACCTGCCGGTAGCCCTTTCCCCCGGAGCGAGATTTTCCGCGCAGGCGAGGACCCGCGCCAGCCGCTCGTGCCGGTACTTCAGGGCAAGTTCCCGCGCGGTATGGCCGCCCTTTACCCTGACGCGCGCGTCAGCGCCGGCGTTCAGCAGCGTCACTGCCATATCTAAATGCCCCATCATCGCGGCCATCATGAGCGGGGTGGGGACGTAGCTCACCCCGTGATCCACGTCGGTGTCCACGCGCGCTCCGAGATCGAGAAGGAACCGGACGGTCCGGAGGCGCCCCTTGTAGGCGGCGTAGGAGAGCGGCGTGTAGCTGTAATACTCGCTTTCGAGCGACGCCCCCGCCTTGACCAGCATCTGCATGGCGGCCTCGTGCCGCGGGCTCGGGGCGCCGTCGTCCCCCCCGAAGTACGCAGCCAGCATGAGCGCCGTTTCGCCGGCGGGAGTCAGGGCATTCACATTGGCGCCGGCCGATATCAGGTAGCGCAGCACCTCCACCGCGCCGGCGCGGGCCGCGATCGTGATGAGCGGGGTGCCCTCCATGTACGCGGACGCGGGGATGAGCTGGTTGACGCTCACCACCTTCGCTTCCACCGCCCCGCGGACGTAATGGACGTCATCGGTTGCTATGGCGTTGCCCAGGCGCACCGGATCGAGCGACGTGGGACCGAAACCCATCGTGCCGCAGCCGGCAACCATAGCCGCAACGAACGTGGCGGCAAGCACGGCTCTCAGCCGCGCGGCAAATTTTTTCATGGTCCCTCCCCTCCCCGGTTCAGCTCAAAAGTATAGCCGTACAGATGCGACAATTGGGACGCGCACATTTCGTACTACGAATGCGGCGCCGGACGAGCGGCCCGAGCACGAGTGCGAGTCCGCACTGGCGTCCGTACCATCAGGCGCAGACGGCGCGGCGCGCAGCGTCCACGCGCCGTCATTGTTTCTTCCGGTCGGAGCCGCTGCCGGGAATGAATTTCTGCAGAAGCGAGTTGAGCGCGCCCTTCTTCCCGGTCCCTGCGGTTTCCCCGGCCTTGCTGCTCTCTTCCTTCTGAACCGGCGCGGCCTGCTGCGCTGGGGGAGCCGCCGCGATAGCAGCGGATTTTTCCACCGCTTCAGGCGCCTGGATGGCCTCTCCCGGTTTTCCCGGTAGCGGCGTCTCGGGCGCTGTCCGCCGTGCCGTTCGCGCCGGCTCCGGCGGCCGATCGGCCTTCGAGGCTGTCGCGGGCTTTTCCTTCTCTTCCGCGTCACGCGTGTGGAGCTTCAGCATCGCGCCCTGTGTGTCTCCGGACAGCATGAGCGGCAGCACTTCGAGCGAACGCGCAATCGCCTCGTCGATCGCGGCGCGCTCGTCCTGCGATGGCTTGTGCAGCACGTAATCGATCGTGGCGCCGCGTTCCGGGGGGCGGCCGATGCCCAGGCGCAGGCGCCAGTAATCGTGCGACGCCAGCCGGGCCGAGATGTCCTTCAGGCCGTTGTGGCCGGCGACGCCCCCGCTCTGCTTCAGGCGCGCAGTGCCCGGCGGGAGGTCGAGCTCATCGTGGATCACCAGCACCTCGGCAGGCTGGATCCTGAAGAAGCTCGCCATCATCTGCACCGGCCGGCCGCTCGAGTTCATGAAGCTCTGCGGCAGCACGAGCCACGCGCCGCTCGCCTCGTGGCGGCCGACCAGCGCCTGGAATTTCCCGTCCTTGCGCAGAATCGTCCCGCTTTGCACCGCCAGGCGCTCGACGAACCAGAAGCCCGCGTTGTGCCGGGTGGCGGCGTACTTGTCACCCGGATTGCCGAGGCCGACGATCAGCTTCATTTTGCTTGTGACCCACCTGACGCCTCACGCCTGACGCCTGACGCTGTTGGAAGAAAAAAGCCCGCCGGGCGATGCGCCTGGCGGGCCGGACGTCGCTGCCAGCGGCTATTCCTTTTTCGCGGGTTCCTTCTTCTCGGCGGCGGGGGCTTCCTTCTTCTCGCCTTCGGCGCCGGCTTCGGCGACCGCTTCGCCTTCCGCAGGAACCTCGCCGATGATCTCGGTCACGGGCGCGGCTGCCTCTTCCTCGATTACGATCTCCTTCGGCACGTGGACCGAAACCACGGCCGGATTCTCGTGCTTCAGCTTGGAAACCGGCTCCACGCCCCTGGGCAGGGTGAGATCGTTGACGTGCAGGGTGTCGTTCAGCTCCATGCCGACGAGATCGACCTCGATGAACTGCGGCAGATCGTCCGGAAGGCACATGATCTCGAGCTCGTTTCGTATGTGCTGCACCGTGCCGCCGCCGGTCTTCACTCCCGGACAGATGTCGGCGTTCACGAAGTGCAGCGGAATCTCCATGCGGATCTTGCGGTTCTTGTCTACCCGCTGGAAATCCACGTGGAGCACCTCCTGCTTCCACGGATGCATCTGGTAGTCGCGCAGGAGGACCTGCATCGTCTCGCCGTTCAGCTTGAGGTCGAGTATCGACGCATGGAACGGCTCGCGTTTCAGCTGCTGCAGCAGCGTCCGATGGTCGATTTCGACGTTCTGCGCCGACTTGTCCGCGCCATAGATGATGCCCGGAACGCGCCCGGTGAGGCGCAGGCGGCGGTTCGCACTCGATCCCTGGTTTGCGCGGGGGAACGCGGTGACTTCGATCTTCATGGAATGCTCCAAAAGCCAGTATTAAATGTTGAGTTTTGAGTGTTGAGTTCCCAACAAGCGGTCCGCTTCAACTTAAAACTCAAAACTAAAAACTCACAACTACTCAACGAATAGCGAGCTCACCGAGTCTTCGTTGTTGATCCTGCGCATCGTTTCCGCAAACAGGCCCGCGACGGTCAGCACGCGGATCTTTTTGCAGGCCTTCGCGGCATCCGAGAGCGGTATAGTGTCGCTCACCACCACTTCGTCCAGGGCCGAGGCGGCGATGCGTTCGACGGCCTTGCCGGACAGCACGGGGTGGGTGCAATAGGCGAGAACGCGCTCCGCGCCGCGCTCCTTCAACGCCGCCGCAGCTTCGCACAGCGTGTTGGCCGTATCCACCATGTCGTCCACGATCACGCAAGGCCGGCCCGAGACCTCGCCGATGATGTTCATCACCGTGGCGACGTTGGGCCGCGGCCGCCGCTTGTCTATGATCGCCAGATCGGCTTCGAGCCGTTTGGCCATGGCGCGCGCGCGCAGCACGCCCCCGACGTCCGGCGAAACCACCGCGAGGTCGTTGAAGCCGTGCTTCCACACGTCGCCCAGCATGATCGGGCTGGAATAGATATTGTCCACCGGTATGTTGAAGAAACCCTGGATCTGCTCCGAATGCAGGTCCATCGTGAGCAGTCGATCCACGCCCACGCTCGCCATCATGTTCGCCACCACCTTGGCGCTGATCGGCACCCGCGCGGAGCTGGGGCGACGGTCCTGCCGTGCATAGCCCATGTAGGGAATCGCGGCCGTCACGCGCCCGGCGGAAGCGCGCTTCAGGGCGTCCACCATCACCAGGAGCTCCATCAGGTTGTCATTGGTCGGCGAGCAGATCGACTGCACCACGAACACGTCCCGGCCGCGGACGTTTTCGAGTATCTCCACCATCACCTCGCCGTCGCTGAAGCGGCCGACCTTCGCGCGGCCCAGCTGGATGTTGAGATGCCGCACCACGTCCCCAGCGAGCTTCGGGTTCGCGTTGCCCGCGAACACCATCAGGCGGTCGAACGTTTCACTTTCGCCGATGCGCATAGTCATCCCTCAAATGGGCTGGGGAGGTAGGATTCGAACCCACGAATGCCGGAATCAAAATCCGGTGCCTTAACCAACTTGGCGACTCCCCAGTGGAGTGAACTCCAACTCATCGTGCACTCATTGCGCCAGGTCGCGCAGGGGATGCCGCGCCAGGCCCCGCGCCACGAATCCTCGCATGCCGGCGGGCGCTCTCGCCCACGCCGCCTGCGCCGATCCCTCGTCCGGGAAGGCAGCAAACACGCACGCGCCCGAGCCCGTCACCCCTGCCGGCGCCTCGCTGCGCAGCCATGCCAGATGCCGCGCGACCTCGGGAAATTCACGGCACACGACCGGCTCCAGATCGTTGCCTGCCCGCTCGACGGAAAAGGCACGCATTGTAATCGGTTTTGAGTCTCGTTTCAATTGGTTATCGCCAAAAATCCGCGCGGTGGACACGACCACGGCAGGCGCCAGCACGAGATACCACGCAGCGCCCAGCTCGAGGCGCGTCAGGCGCTCGCCGATGCCTTCGGCAAAGGCGTTCTCTCCGAACACGAAAACCGGAACGTCGGCGCCCAGTTCGAGCGCCAGCGCGAGGAGCCGATCGCGGGAAAGCCGCGTTTCCCACAGGTGATTGAGCGCGAGCAGCACCGTCGCGGCATCGGAGCTGCCTCCGCCCAGTCCGCCGCCAAGGGGCAGCCGCTTCTCGAGCGTGATGGAGGCGCCCAGGCGAGTCCCGGTCGCCCGCTGCAGAAGACGCGCCGCCCGCAGGGTCAAGTCGTCCTCCCGCGGAACACCCGGCACGTCATTCGTCCTTTCGACCGCTCCATCCCCACGCACGCGCACGCCGATGGTGTCGCCGTAGTCGATGAAGCGGATGACCGTCTGGAGCAGGTGATAGCCGTCGGCGCGGCGGCCGACGACGCGCAGCATCAGGTTCAGCTTGCCGGGCGCGGGAAAACTGGCGACGCTCGAATCCACCACGCTCATCGCGCAGCTTCGACCTCGCGCCAGCCGTCGATCAGGAGCCGGATTTCCTGGCCGCCGCTCCTGAGATCGAGCCTGCGCGGCAATCCGCCGTGCTCGTCCGGCGGATAGTTCTCGAACGCGATGCGCCAGCCGTCCTGGTCGAGCTGCGTAAGGCGCGAGCGCTGGTCGCGCTGCAGGCCGGCCGGCGCGCCGCCGCCGGGAACCGCCTCGCCGCGTACCCACCACGTCAGGCGGGAGAGCGGCAGATCCCACCCCAGCGCCCGCCGCGTGAGGGCCTCGACGCTGGCTGCGCGGTACTGCTGCTGGTCGGCCGTCGTCAACGTCGCATCCGTGGCGTCGCTTTGTATGTGCGCGAGCGTCTGGCCAAGCGGTGTGGACAACCACACCTCCTCGCGCCCGGCGGCGTGCCGCCAGCGCAGGTTCGAGGTGAATGCCCGCCCGTCGAAATTCACGGCCACGCGCCCGACGATATCGAAGGGCGCATCCGAGCCGGGAGGCGGCGGCGCCAGCGCGGCGCAGCCGGCAAGAAACAGAACCGCGCCGAGTGCGCCGCTCCGGAAGATCACTTGGGGTTGAAGCGCTTGATGGTGGACTGCAGGACCTCGTTCGTCGGGTGCTCTTTCAGCGCCTCGCGCCACACCTTGAGCGCCTCGCCCTGCTGTCCGGTCGCCCACAACAGCTCCCCGACGTGCGCGGCGATCTCGGGATCGGGCCGCATCTTGAACGCGCGCTGCAGGAAGGTGAGGCCTTCCTTGCCCCGGCCCATACGGTAAAGGACCCAGCCCATGCTGTCGAGAATGAACGGGTCATCGGGAGAGAGCTTCAACGCGGTCTCGATCAGGCGATGCGCCTCGTCGATGCGCTGGTTGCGGTCCGCGAGGGAGTAGCCGAGCGCGTTGTAGGCGTGGGCATGATCGGGACGGATCTCGATCAGCTTGCGCAGATTCCCTTCCATGACGTCGATCCGGTTGACCTTCTCGGCGGCCATCGCGTAGTCGTAGAGCAGATCGGGATAGTTCGGGAGCTTGTCGAGCGCCCGGCCGAGCGTTTCGAACGCGGCTTGATAGTCGCTCGCGTCGCGCAGGAGCTGTGCCTCGGCCTGGGTAAGCTGAACGCGCTCCTCGTTGTTCTCCACCGCGGCGTCCTGCAGATGCTTGCGCGCCTCGGGCAGCTTGCCCTGCTTCGCGAGCACGGCCGCGTACCGCGACTGCGCGTTGATGTACTGCCCGCCCGCGCCCACGCTCGCGTACCACTTGAGCGCCTCGTCGTAATGCTTGCGCTCCTCGTTGACCTGCCCGAGGTAGAAACGCGCGGTGTCGGGCTCCTTGTAGTTCAGCTCCAGGACGCGCTTCAGCTGGGTGTCGGCCGCGTCGAGGTCGTTGGCCTGCATCGCAAGCAGAGCCACCGCCATGCTGACGTCGGCATTCTGGGGAAATTCGCGGAGCAACGCCTCGAACTGCTTGCGCGCTTCGGCATACTTGCGGTCGTTGACCAGCAGCCGCGCGTAGTTCAAGCGGGCGTCTCGCGCCTTCGGGTAGTGCTCCAGGTAGTCGGCGAGATAGCGGGCCGCCTCCTCGTTCGAGCGGCTCTGGAGCACCTGGGCGACGAACAGGGCGGCAAGCTCCCAATCGGGCCGGAGCTTCAACGCCGCGCGCGCCTCGGCGAGCGACAGTTCCTTGTCGTCCGCGTTCCAGGCCGCCTGGGCGACGCTCAACCGGGCTTCCGGCACCGTCGGGTAGGACTGGGCGAGCGCCCGCACGACCTTGAGCACGGCCTGCTTGTCCGCGTGGCGCGCCAGCAATGTGTTCAACTGCAGAAAGCTCTGCCCGACGTTGTCCTTGTCGGCGGCGAGCCAGCGCTCCAGGTGCGGCAGCGCGTCCGAGAGCTGCGATTGATTGACGAGCAGCGTGGCGACGATCTGCCGCGCCTGGGTCGACCCGGGGTCGGCCTGCAGCCAGATGCCGGCCGCCTCCAATGCCGCCGACACGAAGCGCGCGTTCCATGCGACCTCGGTGGCGCGCTGCGCGATACGCGGGTCGCGCGTGTCGCGCGCGAGCTCGAGGTATGCCGGCACCGCGACTTGCGGCTGGCCGCGCTGTAGCGCGACCTCCGCCACCATCATCTTGAACAGCAATTGCTCGGTCAGCTCGACCGTGGGCAGGGGTGCCACGGGCAGCGCGGGCTTCGCTACTACCACGCGCGGCTTGGGCTTGGCCTGTGCCGTGGGCGCGGATTCGGCAGCCTGATCCTCGTTCACAGGCTGCTGCGCGCAGGCGGCAAGCACGCACACGGCGATCGAGGCCAGGAAGCGGCGCAGCGTCATCGCGCGAGGGAAAACGCCGCGCCTAGAATCTCGCCGGACATGCGCCCGGGGAAATGCGCGGGAAACGGGGTTGTTGCAGCGCGGGATGCTTCATAAGACGTTACATATTAGGTATATTTGGGCCACTCCACAAGTTGCCCCTTCATCCACACCCCAACCAAGATGCCGGAACCGGAAACCGCCGCGACGATTTCCGCCAATGGGCTTACCCGCCGGTTCGGCAACCGCGTAGCAGTCAACAACATCTCGCTGGAGTTGAAGCGCGGCGAGGTGCTCGGCTTCCTGGGGCCCAACGGCGCCGGCAAGACGACCACCATGCAGATGTTGACGGGCAATCTCGCGCCCACCGCCGGCGCAATCAGCATCTGCGGCATCGACCTCTTCGACGAGCCGCGCGCCGCCAAGGCCCGCATCGGCTATCTCCCCGAAGTTCCCCCGCTGTACCGGGAGCTGACCGTGGACGAGTACCTCACCCTGGCGGCGAAGCTGCATCGTCTAGCGCGGGGGCGGCGTCGCGACGCGGTCGACGAGGCGAAACGGCGCTGCGGCCTCGCGGAAACCGGGCGCAAGCTGATCGGCACGCTGTCGAAAGGCTACCAGCAGCGGGTCGGCATCGCGCAGGCGATCCTTCATCGGCCCGACGTGGTCATCCTCGACGAGCCTACCATCGGTCTCGATCCGAACCAGATCCGGGAGATCCGCGCGTTGATACGCGAGCTCGCCGGCGCGCACAGCGTGCTCCTGTCGACCCACATTCTTCCCGAGGTGGAGGCCGTGTGCGACCGGGTGCAGATCATGCATCACGGGAGCATCGTCTACCGCGACACGATAGCCGCGTTGCAGCAGTTCCAGAGCGGCGCCGCGGTCCTCGTCGGGCTCAAGCGGCCGCCGCCAGTCGCGGAGCTGGCCGCGCTGCCGGGCATCGCTTCCGCGGACAGCGCGGAGCCTACGCTTTTCCGCGTGCAGTTCTCCGGGGACGGCGACGCGTGCGATGCGCTCGTCAGGCGGGCGGTGGCGGAGAACTGGGGCCTGTATCGCCTCCAGCCGGCGCAGACGAGCCTCGAAGATGTATTCGTGAATCTCACTCGGCGCGAAGACAGCAACTGAAGTGTTGAATTTTGAATTTTGAGTTTTTTAGTTTCAGTTTTTAGTTATCCAAACCGGACAATGCGCATGGAACTCAACACTAAACACTCAAAACTCATCACTCGATCATGATCCTGACGATCGCAGGCAAGGAACTCAAAGCGCTGTTCGCTTCTCCGCTCGCATGGGTCGTGTTGACTGTGGTCCAGATCATCATCGCCTACGCGTTCCTGCGCCGGCTCGACGACTTTCTTCAACTCCAGCCCCAGTTGATCCAGATGGCCAACCCGCCGGGCGCAACCGAACTCGTCGCAGCGCCGGCATTTGCAACGGCAGCCGCGGTATTCCTGTTCGCCGTACCGCTGCTCGCGATGCGATTGATCGCGGAGGAGCGGCGCAATCAGACGCTGGTGCTCCTCGTATCCGCGCCGGTTTCCATGAGCGAGATCGTGCTGGGAAAGTTCCTCGGGCTCCTCGCCTTTCTCGCGGTGATCGTCGCCCTGGTGGCCTTGATGCCGCTCTCCCTCGCCCCCGCCACGCAGCTCGACTATGGATTGCTGGCGAGCATCGTTGCCGGGCTCCTCCTTCTCTGCGCGTCCTTCGCCGCAGTAAGCCTGTTCGTATCGTGCCTTACGGTGCACCCGGTGGTGGCCGCGATCGGCGCCTTCGCCGCCCTGCTCGGCATGCTGCTGACGGGTGACATCGCGGGAGAAGGCCTGAAGGCACGCGGCTGGGGCATAGCGGCGAGCCTCGCCCAGGTGCTCTCGCCGATCAGGAATTTCGAGCCCTTCGGAAGAGGAATACTCGATACCTACGCGATAGCCTGTTCGCTGCTCCTGACGCTCGCGTTTCTGGCGCTGGCGATCCGCCAGCTCGATGCGCGGAGGCTGCGAGGCTGATGGAAATCACCCCGAAGCGGCGCTGGCAGCTCGCGGCGCACGATGGCCTGTTCGCCGTCCTGGTCATCGCCCTGGCCGCGCTCCTCGCCTGGGTCGCCCACGAGTACCGCATCGAGCATGATCTCACCCGCACGCACCGCAACACCGTCTCGGCCCCCACGCTCGAAGTGCTGAAGCAGCTGGACGGGCCGGTCACGGTGACCGCCTACGCCATGGCGAACGACGCGCGCGGCGACAACGTGCACCGCCAGATCCAGCAGTTCCTGCGCCCCTACCAGCGCGCCAAGCCCGACATTGCGCTGACGCTCGTCGATCCCCGGGAGCAGCCGAAGGCGGCGTCCGCTGCCGGAGTGCGCTCCCCCGTGGAAATGATCGTCGACTACAAGGGCCGCACCGAGCGACTCACCGAGTTCAACGAGCACGCTTTCGCCAACGCGCTGATGCGGCTCGCGCGTGGCTCGGAGCGCCTCGTGATGTGGCTGGACGGGCACGGCGAGCGGCGGCTCACGGGGGCCGCCAACCACGATCTCGGCGAGTTCGGCCGGCAGCTGCAGCAAAAAGGCTTCCGGACGGGCAGCCTCAACCTGGGGGTAGCGCAGGAGGTACCGGCCAACGCAGCCCTGCTCCTCATCGCAAGCCCCCAGGTAGACCTGCTGCCGGCGGAAGTGGAGAAAGTCAGCCGCTACCTGGCGGGCGGCGGCAACCTCCTGTGGCTGATCGATCCGGAGCCGCTCAAGGGATTGCAGCCGGTCGCGGAACTCCTGGGGCTGGTCCTGACGCCGGGCACCGTCATCGATCCGGCGCTCGCGCCGAAGAGCGGCCCGCCGGTGTACGCGCTGGGAGCGGCCGCGGGCTACGGACGCCATCCCATCACGGCCACCCTCAACCTGAATACGCTGTTTCCGTTCGCGCGGCAGGTCGGCGCGGTCGAGAGCGACACGTGGCGGAGCGTTCCCCTCGTGCAGGTCGCGCAGCGCGGCTGGGTCGAGGTCGGGAAGCTGGAGGGCAACGTCAGCTTCGACAAGAACCGCGATTTTCCGGGCCCGGTCAATATTGCCACCGCGTTCGAGCGCATGGTCGGCGACCGGCAGCAGCGCGTCGTGGTGGTCGGCAACGCCGGATTTCTTTCCAATACGTTTCTCGGTAACGGCGGCAATCTCGACCTCGGCATGAATATGATCAACTGGCTTTCCGGCGACGACCAGCTGATCACGATACAACCGCGGCCCGCTCCCGACAGCAACCTCGACCTGCAGCCCGGCATGCTCTATCTCATCGCGTTTACCTTGGTGCTGGGGCTGCCGCTCGCGTTCCTGGTGACCGGCATCGTGATCTGGTGGCGCCGACGCAGCGCATGAACCGCGCATGAAGCGCGTGGGGTGGCTGAACGCGATCCTCGCTGCAGCGGTTGCCGCGTTGGGGCTGTTCGTCTACCTGAAGCCCGCCCACACCCCGATCGAGCATGCGCTGTCCGCTGCCAAACCCGACGCGGCGCGCGTCGTCCGCGTAGAGCGTTCCGGAGCGACGCCCCTCGTGCTGGAAAAACGGGGCGAGGAGTGGTTTCTCACGTCGCCCCTGGCCGCTCGCGCCAGCCCGCCGCAGGTCGAGCGCCTGCTCGCCATCGCAGGGGCGAAGTCCGCCGTGCGGCTGGCGGCAACCGATCTTGCGCGCTTCGACCTGGAGCGGCCGGCAGTGCGCGTGACGATAGACGGCGAGCGCTTCGACTTCGGAATCGTGAACGAGGTCTCGCGCGAGCAGTACGTGCGCGCCGGCGAAACGGTCTATGCCGTAAGCCCGCGCTATGGCGCGGCGCTGCCCGCCGGTCCCGGCGACCTCGTGGACAGGCAGTTGCTGGCCAAAGGTGAAATACCGGAACATATCGAATTGAACGGGTTCACCGTCTCGAGGGAAGAAGGGAAATGGGTGGCTAAGCCCCCGGGCGGCGATCTCTCCCAGGACGATCTCCAGCGCTGGGCGGACGACTGGCGCCATGCGAGCGCCTTGCGCGTCGAGCCCTACGGCAAGGGCGCGCCCGTCGCGGAAGTGAAAATGCGTTTTCGGGACGGCAAGGTGCTTTCCCTGGGCGTGCTCTCCCGCGAGCCGGAGGTGGCTCTGCTGCGCCCGGACGAGAAGCTGGTCTACTATCTGTCGCGGGCGGCAGCAAAGCGACTGCTCGCTCCGCCTGTTGAGGCAAGAAAATGAACCGCCATGGCGCCCAAGGCCGCCAGGAAAATCCGGGATGGAACCCCTTCCCTCGTCGCTCGGTTCGCTCTGTGACCTGCGTGGCTGAATATGCCTGAGCTACCGGAGGTCGAAACTACGCGCCGCGGACTCGCGCCGCTGGTAATCGGCCGGCGCGTGGAGAGCGTGGTGGTTCGCAACCGCGCGCTGCGCCAGCCGGTGCCCCGGGATCTGCCCCGCATCATGGCCGGAGCCACCATCCGGGGACTCGCGCGGCGCGCGAAATACCTGCTCTTCGATTGCGGCGCGGGAACACTGATCCTGCATCTCGGCATGTCCGGCCGGCTGTGGGTGGTCGGCGACGGAGCGCCGCCGACAGCGCACGATCACTTCGATCTCAACCTGGAAAACGGCACCGTCGTGCGACTGCGCGATCCGCGCCGCTTCGGCCTGGTTTTGTGGCAGCGCGGCGATCCGCTCGCGCATCGCCTGCTGAAGGACATCGGTCCCGAGCCTTTTTCCGACGCATTCGACGGCCCGACGCTGCATCGCGCTACCCGCAATCGCAGCGCGGCGATCAAGCTCGTGCTGATGGACAGCCACGTCGTGGCAGGCGTCGGCAACATTTACGCCAACGAAGCCTTGTTCCGCGCCGGCATCCATCCCCGCACGCCCGCCAATCGCGTGAGCCTCGCGCGCTGCGCCGCGCTCGTCGGCAGAATCCGGGAAACGCTGGAGCTGGCGATAGGCGCGGGCGGCAGCACCCTTCGCGATTACGTGGCGAGCGACGGGCAGGCCGGTTATTTCCAGAACCACTTCATGGTTTACGACCGCGCCGGCGAGGCTTGTTCCCGCTGCGGCACGGTCATCAGAGCCATACGGCAGGGCCAGCGCTCGACGTTCTACTGCCCGCAGTGCCAGAGCACGGCTAAAAAAATTACGATGCCGACGGAATAAAGTGCCTGTAATAAATGTGCCGCACCGACAAGGACTTTGTCGGAAATTTTTACAGCGCGATCCTGCTCGTCGTCCGAATTGCTCTCGTACAACCCGCTGATTTGCTGAGCTTCGTAACTCGTCCGACATCGAGTACCTACATGGACACAAGTTCATCCGCGACAGCGAAGTGTGAAAAACTTGTCGGAATTTTTTACAGCCTCATGTTCCTTCCTCGAGCGTCATCCTCCATGGTATTGAAATGGAGAGGTTTTTGATTTCTGGCACAGGTTATGCGTGTTTTTTCCACGGGAGGGAGTTCTCTAAACAGGAGGGCGCCCGTGATACGACTGCGTAACTTCATTCCCCTGTGTCTGCCCCTGCTGGTCCTCAGTGCCAGCGCCGGGGCGGAGATCATCCGCTTCGAGGCACGTCTGACGCACGATCAGGAGGTGATAAATCCCCCGATTCCGGACGAGGGGTCGAGCGGCTTCGCGGTGTTCTTCCTCAATGACGCCCAGACCCGGCTCACCTATGACGTGACGCTTCAGGGCCTCGATCTGGGGCTGGTCAAGCCTGACGCACCCAACAAAGGACTGACTCCGGTTGGCGTGGGTGACACGGCGGATCCGAACGACGACGTGCTGCGCGGGCACATTCACCGGGCGATCGTGGGTCTCAACGGCGGGATCGTTTTTGGGTTCATCGATGGCAGCGTGAACCTGCTGAATGACCAGAACGACCTTACCGTCGACAAGGCCACTCTACACATTACCGGCGCCTGGGATCTGAACGAGGGTAATCCCAATGGAATCTCGCCCGGCGTTCAAAGTAATCTCGGTACGGAACTAGCGAATCTGCTTGCCGGGGGGCTGTACATCAATTTCCACACGAGCGACCACGCCGGTGGAGAAATCCGCGGCCAGATCCTGCGCGTACCGGAGCCTGCGTCTCTGGCACTGCTGGGGCTAGGCCTGGTGGGGCTGGCGATCAGCCGGCGCAAGATGCGCTGAAGTCCACCGACTCTCGATGGAAAATCCCGCTGCGGCGGGGTTTTCTTTTTTCAGCACATCGCAATCAGGTCTTGCCGGCGAGCCTGAGATACTTGGTGTGGAGCTGCTCCTTCGTCTCGACATGGTCCGGATCGAGCGGTATGCAGTTCACCGGGCACACCCTCACGCACTGCGGGTCCGGGAAATGGCCGACGCACTCCGTGCAGCGCACGGGATCGATGACGTAGTAATCCTCGCCCTGGGAGATCGCGTCGTTCGGGCACTCCGGCTCGCACACATCGCAGTTGATGCATGCGTCGGTGATCATCAAGGCCATCTGGTCAGATCAACCACAAATGACGACTCATTACTTTCCACCGAGTTGCTTGATTTTCTCCCTGAGCCGCGCCGTCACGTACGGCGGCACGAACTTGCTCACGTCACCGCCCATCGTCGAAATCTCCCGCACGATCGTGGCGGAGACGAACATGTACTGCTCGCCCGGCGTCAGGAACAGCGTTTCGACGTCCGGGTACATGCCGCGGTTCATGCCGGCCAGCTGAAACTCGTAGTCGAAGTCGGACACCGCCCGCAGCCCGCGGATCACTACGTTCGCGTTGTGCTCCTGCGCGAATTTCATCAGCAGGCCGGAAAACCCGACCACCTCGACGTTCTTCAGGTCCTTTACGACCTCCCGGATCATCGCCACGCGCTCGTCGCGCGTGAAAAACGGCCGCTTGGCGCTGCTGTCGGCGACCGCGATGATGACGGAGTCGAAAAGCCGCGCGGCGCGCCGCACCAGATCCTCGTGGCCGAGCGTGATCGGGTCGAAGGTGCCCGGATAGACCGCCTTGTTGTTCATGGTTGAGCTCGTCCCAGCAGTTGGTAGGAGACCTTGCCCGCCCGGCCGCGCTTCCGTATCTCCCATTCGGGCGAGGTCCCGGGGCAATGCGCGCTCTCATGATAGACCATTCCCTCCGGCGCGAGGCGCGGCGGCAGGAGCGGCGCGAGGCGGGGCCAGTAGCCGGCGGCGAACGGCGGATCCAGAAACACGACGTCGTAGACGCCGCCATCGGTGCGCAGGAACTCGAGCGCGTCGGCCCTGACCAGATCGACGGTGTCCGCCTTGAGCTCGCCACGCGTCGCCGTAAGCGCACGGAAAATCGCGGGATCGCGCTCCACCATAACGACCCGCCGCGCGCCGCGCGAAGCCGCCTCGAATCCGAGGGCGCCGCTGCCGGCGAAAAGATCCAGGCATGCGGCGCCCGTCAGGTCCTGCCCCAGCCAGTTGAAGAGCGTCTCGCGCACGCGGTCGGGCGTGGGGCGCAGGTCCTGCCTCGGCGGGAACGCAATCAGGCGGCTCTTCCAGGCGCCGCCGACGATGCGCACGCGGTTCAAGCTCACGGCCCGTCTTCGCCGGCCACGACCACGGTCACCATGCGTTCGGGGTGTATGCGCCGCGCGAACGCATCCTTCACCTGCGCCACCGTCACCTGCTCGACGTTCTTCACGAAGTCGTCGAGATAGGTAAGGGGCAGGCGGTAGGTGCCGATCAGCGCCAGGTACTCGTGGATCTTCGCATTGCTGTCGATGCGCAACGGGAAACCGCCGACGATGTTCTGCTTTGCCGCCTTCAGCTCGTCTTCCGTGGGTCCGCGCGCGATGAAGTCGCGCACCACCTCGCGCACCACTTTGAGCGCGCCCTGCGCCTGCTCGCGCTGCGTCTGCATGCCGATCAGAAACGGCCCGGGCTGGCGCTGCGGAGAGAAATAGCTGTACGCGGAATAGGCGAGACCGCGTTTCTGCCGCACCTCGTCGTTGATGCGCGAGACCGAGCCGCCCCCGCCGAGCACATAGTTGCCGACGAAGAGAGGGAAATAGTCGGGATCCAGGCGGCTGATTCCCGGCGCCCCGATCATGATGTGCGCCTGCGAGGCGGGATGCGCTATGACGCGGGAGGCGGGGCCGGCAAGATCCAGGACCGGCGGCAGCGGCGGCTCCTCGCCTGCCGCGCGCGGCAGATCCCGCGTAACCTGCTCCGCGATCGCTTCGGCTTCCGCCCGCGAGAGGTCCCCGATCAACGCGACGACGGCATGCTGCGCAACGTAGCGCGCCTTGTGAAATTCCACCAGATCCTCGCGCGTGATCTTCTGGACCGTCGCCACCTCCCCCGAGGAGCGCAGCGCGTACGGGTGATCGCGGTAAACCAGTCGATAGAAATTGAGCGCGGCGATGGTATCGGGCCGGGTATCGGCTTCCTTGAGCGCGCCGACCAGTCTCACCTTTTCACGCTCCAGCACCTCCCGCGGGAACTCCGGCCGGGAGAGGATGCGCGTGAAGGTATCGAGCGCCTGGGTGCGCTCCCTGGCGCTCACCAGCGTGCGCACCGCGAGCCCCGCATGGTCGGTGCTGAACCGCCCGCCGAGCAGCGCGCCCACGTCGGCCAGGCGCCGGGCGATTTCGTCCTCGCTCATGCCGTCCGCTCCGAGCTGCAGCATCCGGTTCGCCATGCTCGCGACACCGGAGGTCTGCGGGCTGTCGTAGCCGGCGCCGGCGGGAAACTCGACGGAGAGATCGAGCATGGGCAGGCTGCGGCTCTCGACGAAGAGCACCCGCGCGCCGCTCGAAGTCTGCCAGGACTGTATGGGCAGGAGCGCCTGCGCCGGCAGCGCCACCACGGCGAGCGCGAGCGCGGCAAGCCATTTCATCAAGGGCCTCTCCAAAACAAGTGTTGAGTGTTGAGTTTTGAGTGTTGAGTTAAGTGTTGAGTTTTGAGTGTTGAGTTCTCAACAAGCAGACCGCTTCAACTCAAAACTCAAAACTAAAAACTCACAACTACTCCAAGGCCTCACTGCGTATGGCGTGCGCCCGCCGGCGGCGGGGCAGGACGCTTGCCGTCGAGCGGCTGCGGATCGAGGTGGGCTATGGTGAGGGCGTCCTCGACGTAGTACTTGCGCGCGACCTCGCGCACCTGCTCGGGCGTGACCTCGCGCAGCTTCTGCAGCTGCAGGTCTATCGTCTTGTGCGAGATGCCGGTGACCTCCAGGGCGCCGATTTCGCGAGCCTGGGCCATCATCGAATCGCGCTGATAGACCTGCGCGGCTATGGCCTGGGCCCGCGCACGCTCGAGTTCGTCCTGCGTCACCCCCTCGGTGAGAATCTTCGCCATCTCCCGGCGCAACCCCTCCTCGACCTCGGCGGCGGTTTTCCCGGGTGTCGGGGTCGCGGAGAGGTAGAAAAACCCGGGGCCGCGCGCGAGCCCGTCGTAAGACGCGCTGGCCGAGCTGGCAAGCCGCTCGGTGCGCACCAGGTTGCGCGGCAGCCGCGCCGCCGCATTGCCGGAGAGCGCCGCCGCGAGCATATCGAGCGCGTAGGGCTCCCAGTCCTTTTCCGGGTCGCGCAGCGGGGGCGCGCGAAATACCATCATCACGTAGGGCAGCTCGGCCGGCGCCTTCACGGTCACGCGCTTTACCCCGAGCTGAGGCGGCTCGTCCTGCGGCTTGCGCTCCGGAAGCGGCTGGGACTTGATGCGGCCGAAGTGCTTCTCCGCCAGCGCGATCACCTCGCGCGCTTCCACATCGCCGACCACGACCAGCACGGCGTTGTTCGGCGCATACCAGCGGCGGTAGAACTCGCGCGCGTCCTCCGCGGTCATGTTCTCCAAGTCGTTCATCCAGCCGATGACCGGGTTGCGGTAAGGATGCGCCGTCAGCGCCGTCGCCATCGTCTGCTCGTAGACCAGGGAACGCGGCCGGTCGTCGGTGCGGTAACGCCGCTCCTCCATCACGACCCTGATTTCCTTCGCCCACTCCTCGGGGGAGAGGGTGAGGTTTACCATGCGATCCGCCTCCAGCCTGATGGCGAGCTCGAGGTGGGACTTCTGGAGCATGGCGAAGTAACCGGTGTAGTCATTGGAGGTGAAAGCGTTGTCGCGGCCGCCGGCCGCGGCGATGGTCCGCGAGTATTCACCCGCGGCCATCGTCTTCGTCCCTTTGAACATCATGTGCTCGAGTACGTGCGCCACGCCCGTCCTTCCGTTCACCTCGTCGATACTGCCGACCCTGTACCAGGCCATTACCACGACGACCGGCGCGCGGCGGTCGGATTTCACGACCACATGCAGGCCGTTGGCCAGGCGGTGCTCGGTCGTGGCGCCCGAGGCGCCCAGCGCCGGCTGTGCAGCGACCAGCACGAACGCAACGGCAAGCCAGTTGATCAGCGATTGCATGAGATATCCGCCGGCATCGATGTTTGGATTAGAATTGTAACGACCGTCGGACCGGCTGTCCCATATCCGGAATTTCCGTCGGCCTGCGATCCTGCACACCCACGGTTCAGACTGCGCACCGCGTGCTAAGTTTCCTCAAGGGCTCCAAGGACAAGGAGAAAGAGACCGCCCCCGGCGGGCGCTGGCTCGATCGTCTCAAGCAGGGCCTCGAGAAGACGCGCCAGCTGCTGGGCACCGACGTCGCCCACCTCTTCAGGCCCGGGCGCGCACTCGACGAATCCCTGTACGAAGAGCTGGAAGCGGCGCTGCTGACGGCGGATGTCGGGGTCAGCGCCACCGCGGCGCTCATCGAGGGCGTGCGCGGGCGCGCGCGGCGTGAAGGCTATACCGAGGCCGGCCAGCTGCGCGAAGCACTGCGCGGCGCGCTCCTCGAAGCGCTCAAGCCGCTCGCCGCCCCGCTCGCCGTGGACTCGCACCGGCCGTTCGTGATCATGCTGGCAGGCGTGAACGGCGGCGGCAAGACGACTTCCATCGGCAAGCTCGCGCACTATTACCAGGGCCGCGGCAAGTCGGTGCTCCTCGCCGCCGGCGACACTTTCCGCGCTGCCGCCCGGGAGCAGCTCGCCGCATGGGGCCAGCGCAACAACGTCACCGTCATCTCCCAGCAGTCCGGCGACGCGGCGGCTGTCATTTACGACGCCATCAACGCCGCGCAGGCGCGCGGCATCGACGTGCTGCTCGCCGACACCGCGGGCCGGCTGCCGACCCAGCTGCACCTGATGGAGGAGATCAGGAAGGTGAAGCGGGTGATCGCCAAGGCGATGCCGGGCGCGCCCCACGAAGTGCTGCTCGTGCTCGACGCCAATACCGGACAGAACGCAGTGGCGCAGGTGAAGGCTTTCGACGACGCCCTGGGCGTCACCGGCATCGTGCTCACCAAGCTCGACGGGACCGCACGGGGCGGCGTTATCGCGGCCATTGCCCACCTGCGTTCGGGCGCGGCGCGGGACCGGCCGATACCGTTGCGATTCATCGGCGTCGGCGAAGGGCTTGACGACCTGCGGCCGTTCGATGCGGAGGAGTTCGTCGACGCTTTGCTGGAATGATCTCCTTCAGCCGCGTGACCAAGCGTTACCCTGGGGGCCACGAGGCGCTCCGCGACGTATCCATTACCATCCAGCCCGGCGAGATGGTATTCGTCACCGGCCATTCCGGCGCGGGCAAGAGCACCTTGCTCAAGCTGACGGCGGCTATCGAGCGTCCGACCGGCGGCACCGTGATCGTCAACGGTCAGAACGTCGGAGCGCTGAGAGACGGCGCGTTGCCTTTCCTGCGCCGCAACTTCGGACTGATCTTCCAGGACCACAAGCTGCTTTTCGACCGGAGCGCGTACGACAACGTCGTGTTGCCGCTCAGCATCCACGGCTACGACCCGCGCGAGGCCGCCCGCCGCGTGCGCGCCGCACTGGACAAGGTGGGGCTGCTCGGAAAGGAGAAGATGCATCCGGTCGCACTCTCCGGCGGCGAGCAGCAACGCCTCGCGATCGCCCGCGCCATCGTTCACCGGCCCGCCATTCTCCTTGCCGACGAGCCGACCGGCAATCTCGACGCCGCCTATGCCTCCGACCTGGGAGAGCTGTTCAAGTCGTTCAACCAGGTCGGAGTGACCGTCGTCATCGCCACGCACGATCAGTCGTTCGCTGCCCGCCTCAATCCGCGCGTGATAGCCCTCAAACAGGGGCAATTGGAATGAGTTTCAACGCGCAATGGGCTCGATGCCTATGAGAGCCTGGCTCTGGCACCACGTGGAGAGCCTGCGCGCGACTCTGGCGCGGTTCGCACGCGCCCCGGTGGCGACGCTGTTCAACATTGGCGTGATCGGGACCGTGCTCGCCCTTCCGGCGGGACTCCATCTCACGCTCGCCAACCTGCGGGACGCGGCGCGTGCCCTTGCCCCCGAACCGCAGCTTTCCCTGTTTCTCGCCCTCGATGCGGGTCGTGGAGAAGCCGATCGGATCGAGGCCCGCCTGAAGGAGCATGCCGGCGTTCGGGCATTTCGCTACGTCCCGCGCGATAAGGCGCTGGCCGATCTGAAGGCCGGAACCGGCCTTGCCGATGTCGTGGACGGCCTGGGGCAGAACCCGCTGCCGGACGCGTTCATCGTCGAGCCAAGGGACGCTGCCCCGCAGGCTCTCGAGGCGCTGCGCGCCGAAGCGAGCCGCTGGCCCGGAATCGCGCACGCGCAGCTCGATTCGGCGTGGGCGCAGCGGCTGGAAACGGGACTCAAGGTCGGCCGGCTTGCAGCCGCGATTCTCGCCGCCTTGTTTGCGTTCGCTCTCATCGCCGTCACCTTCAATACCATCCGGCTGCAGATGCTGACGCGCCGCGAGGAGATCGAAGTAGCGCGGCTGATAGGCGCAACCGCGTCTTTCATACGACGGCCTTTTCTCTATTTCGGCGCGCTGCAGGGACTGGCGGGCGGCGTAGCGGCATGGGCGATTCTGTGGGTGGGGGTGCATGTGCTTAACGGCGGTCTCGCCGAACTGGCAAAGCTCTACGCGGCCCGGATAGAGCTCGCTCACCTGACCCCGCGGGACACGGCGGTCCTCCTTGCCGTCTCGGCGGGCCTCGGCTGGCTGGGCAGCTGGCTTTCCGTGAGCCGGCATCTGGGACAGATCGAAGCCCGCCAGTAATTGTCCAAACTTTCCGGCGTCCCGCCGAGCCTTCGGGTAACGCTGGAATATCACCCTAAGGCATTGAATTAAATTCTCTTATGGCTGCGACCCTGATGGAACTTTTGCCGTGTTCTGGCACTCTCATGTCGAGACTGCTAAAATTGCCCTGGATAGGAGGAATACGATGACCGGATACGCATTACCCATCCCGTCGGCTGCGGCCAGCCTGGAATCCTACGTCCAGACCGTCAACGCCTTTCCGATCCTGACCCAGCAGCAGGAGACGGATCTGGCCCGCCGCCTGCAGCAAACCGGGGACGTCGAAGCGGCACGCCAGCTCGTGCTGTCGCACCTCCGGGTGGTAGTCGCCATCGCGCGTGGCTACCTCGGATACGGCCTCCCGCAGGCCGATCTCATACAGGAAGGCAATATCGGCTTGATGAAGGCGGTCAAGCGCTTCGATCCCGAGCGCGGCGTGCGGCTCGTGTCTTTCGCGGTGCACTGGATCCGCGCGGAAATGCACGAGTTCATCCTGCGCAACTGGCGCATCGTCAAGGTCGCCACCACCAAGGCCCAGCGGAAGCTGTTCTTCAACCTGAGAAGCCTCAAGCGGGGAGTGGGCGGCCTCGGCGTTGACGAAGTGAAAGCCATCGCGAAACAGCTTAACGTCAAGCCCGAGGAAGTCGTCGAGATGGAAACGCGCCTGGGCGGCCAGGACGTTGCGCTCGAGCCGTTGGCCGCCGACGATGAGGAAGCCTACGCGCCGATCGCCTACCTTGCTGCGGAAGACGCGGAACCCGCCCAGGTCCTGGAAGAAGAGGAAACCTCGCAGCTGCGCAGCGCGGGCCTCAAGCAGGCCCTCGAGTCGCTGGATCCGCGCAGCCGCCGAATCATCGAAGCACGCTGGCTGGCCGAGAAGGACCAGGCCACCCTGCACGATCTCGCCGCCGAACTGGGCGTATCGGCGGAGCGCGTGCGGCAGATCGAGGTCAAGGCGCTCGGGAAAATGAAGGGCGTGATCGACCGCGAAGCCGCGTAAGCCTTACTCTTCGCCAGCAAAAGCCCCGGCATCGTCCGGGGCTTTTTGTTGTACCCCGCAGGGCGCTCCGACAGATAACGCCTTAAGCCCCGGCGAGGAGCAGCCGGATATCGTGCAGGATCGCCGCGGCGCCCTTGCCATACGGCGCGAAGAGGCGGAGCCGCCCTTCCCGGTCGAAGATATACGTCCCCGCCGAATGGTCCACGCTGTAGCCGCCCGTCTTGAGGGGCTGCTTCTGATAGAAGATCTTGAACTCCTTCGCGGTGCGCGCCGTGGCATCCGCGTCGCCGGAAAGGCCAAGAAACGACGGATGGAAAGCCGGCACGTACTGGCTCAATACCTGCGGCGTATCGCGCTCCGGATCGACCGTCACGAACAGGACCTGCACCTTGTCGGCGTCGGGCCCCAGCTCGCGCAGGACCTGGGACATCTCCGCGAGCGTCGTGGGGCATGCGTCCGGGCAATGCGTAAAGCCGAAGAAGACGGTGACAACCTTGCCCCGGAAATCGGCCAGGGTGCGCGGTTTCCCGTTGTGATCCGTGAGGTCCAGCGCCTTTCCGAACGCCGCTCCCGTGACGTCTACGAGTTCGAACTGAGGCTTCTGGACAGTACGGTCGCACCCGCCGAGCAGCGCGGCCAGCACGAGGCCGCACGCAGCGAGCGCGCACCGATTCATGCGCGTCCGGATTCGGCGCGCAGGAGCATTCCGAAACTAAGGTGTCGCGGCATTAAATAGGGAAGTGGATGTAATGATCCACGAGGAGCGCCGCGAACAGCGCCGTCAGATAGATGATCGAATAGCGGAACGTGCGCTGCGCCAGGCGGTCGGTGTAAGCGACGTAGATACGAACCGCGTAGCAGAGGAACACGGCGTCCAGCACGACCGCGGCGCCCAGGTAGATGGCGCCGCTCATCCTCGTTACGAACGGCATCAGCGTCACCGCGGTCAGGATCACCGTGTAGAGCAGCACGTGCAGGCGCGTGAACTTGTCGCCGTGCGTCACGGGCAGCATGGGCACTCCCGCCCTGGCGTAGTCTCCCTTGCGATAGAGGGCCAGCGCCCAGAAGTGCGGCGGCGTCCATGCGAAGATGATGAGGAACAGGATCAGCGCGTCGGCGGCGATCTCTCCCGTGACGGCGGTCCAGCCCAGCACCGGCGGCATGGCCCCCGAGGCGCCGCCGATCACGATGTTCTGCGGCGTCAGGGGTTTCAGCACCAGCGTGTAGATGATGGCGTAGCCCACGAAGGTGGCCAGTGTGAGCCACATCGTCAGCGCATTCACCCACTGGTGGAGAACGATGAGGCCCGCCCCGCCCACGACGCCCGCAAACACCAGCGTCTGCAGGGAGGTCACCTGCCCGCGCGGCAGCGGCCGGTAGCGCGTGCGCGCCATCAGCGCGTCCAGTCTCTGCTCGACCAGGCAGTTCACCGCCGCCGCTGCGCCCGCCGTGAGCGCGATGCCGAGGGTGCCCGCGACGAGCGCCTGCAGCGGCACCATGCCGGGCGTCGAGAGGAACATGCCGATTACCGCGGTAAAAACGATGAGCGAAACGACGCGCGGTTTGGTGAGCTGGAAGAACTGGCCGAGCCGCGATGCGAGCGGCTGACCGGCGAGACTGGTCGACATCCTGGAACCTACCCGGCCTTGCGGAAGAGAGCGAAGTTTAGCACCACGAGCGCCGTCAGCAAAAGCGCGGCGCCGGCATTGTGCGCAGCCGCCAGCACGAGCGGCAGCCGGAGCAGCACGTTCGCGACGCCGAGCGCGGCCTGCGCCGCCAGCAGGGCGATCAGCACCGCCGCCGCGAGCCGCAGCGCCGGAGCACGCAAGGCTGCGAGCCCGAGCCCGCCGAGGAAGACGAGCGTGACGAGGGCGCCGGCGCGATGGCTCCACTGGATGGCGTTCAACGCCTCCTGCGTCAGCGGAGCGCCGGCAGAGGTCACGCCGAGATCGCGCACCACGTGATACCCATTCGTGAAATCCATAGGCGGCAGCCACCACCCGTGGCACGCCGGGAAATCGGGGCAGGCAAGCGCCGCGTAATTGGCGCTGACCCAGCCGCCGAGCGCGATCTGGCAGACGAGCACCGCCAATCCCGCCGCGGCCCACGGCCGCAGGCGCGCGGCGACCCGGGCGGGCGGCGCAGGCGGATCTATCTCGCGCAACGCGAGCCACAAGAGAAGCGCCAGCGTCGCCATCCCGCCCATGAGGTGCAGCGTCACGATCGCGGGCTTCAACAGCATCGTGACCGTCCACATGCCGAGCGTGGCCTGCGCCGCCACCAGCACGACCAGCGCAAACGCCAGCCGGGGCGGGCGCCCGGTCCTGTCGCGATTGCGCCATGCCATCACGGCAATGGCCAGTATCAGGAAGCCCAGGGTGCCCGCCAGGTAGCGATGAAACATCTCCTTGCGGGCGCGCCCGGCGTCCACTGCCTTGCCCGGAAATGCCTGCTGCGCACGCGCGACCTCGTGTGGCTCGTCCGGCACGCCGAGGATTTGCCCGTAGCAGCCGGGCCAGTCGGGACAACCGAGGCCGGCGTCCTCCAGCCGGACGTAGGCGCCGACCACGATCACCAGCAATGCGAGCGCGACGGAACAGAGCACTAAAGTGCGATACATGTGATTACTAGAGTGCGAAACATATGATCGCAATCACCCCACGCGCGACGCCTTGAGCAGGCGCGAGAGGTCCTTGATCAGCCGCCGGGTATCGGGATCCCGCGGAAAACGCATCATGAGATTCCCGAGAGGGTCTATCAGGTAAATGTGGTCGGCGGGGGCGCGCGGCGCGGGGAACGACTCGATCAAGCCGGTTCCAGCGGCCCTCACCACCCAGGTCCCCGGGAAGCGCGCGACCGTATTGCCGCGCGGCGCCGCCGCGTCGCTGATGAGCCAGGCCCGCTCGACGCGGTCCATATCCTTGCCCTGGGTAAGCCGCAGCTGCCGCATGTAGAGGAGCTTCTTCTCGCAATCGGCCTCGCACCGGCCGGTGTCGACGGAAACCAGCACCCACTTGCCCTTCAGCTGCGAGAGCCGGAACGACGCGCCGTCGGCGAGCGTGAGCGCGGCATCGGGCAGGGGTCGCGGCTCGATCAGCTCGCCGTAATTCACCGTCTGCCCGGGCGGCCGGAAATAGTAGAGAAGATAGGACGCTGCCACCGGCGCCAGCGCGACCGCGAGGATGAGCCACAACGTGGTCCGGCTTCGCCGGGGAGCGCTAGGCGCGGCGTTTGACATGGGTCACGAGATAGAACACCAGCACGGTCGCGGCGAGCGCGAGCCACTGGAAAGCATAGCCGTAGTGCTTGTCGACGCCGAGGTTCGGCGGATCCCATTCGCGCACGAGACCGTCGTCGAGCGCGGTTTCCTGCTGGATCACCACGGGCTGCAGCGCGATCGGCACCGCCTGCCGGTAGCGATCGAGCGTCAGGTTCTGCCAGACCCTGCCCTCCGCGACCCGGTCCGACAGCTCGAGGAAACGCCGGCTCGGCGTGATCGCGAGGCCGGTGATCTCCACCGTCGCTTCCGGCGTCCTGACTTCAGGCAGACGCGAGCGATCCGCATTGCCGGCGATCCAGCCGCGGTTCACCAGCACGTAACGGCTGCCCCCGCCGCTGTCGCTCGCCAATTCAAGCGGCATCACCACGTGGTAACCCGCGAGGCCGTGCGATATCCGGTTATCGATCAATACGCCGTAGCGGGCATCGAAGCGTCCGCGCGCCGTCACCCGCCGCCACTCGACGTCCTCGACCCTCACCTCGGCGGACGACAGCGTGACCGGCGCGTCCTTCGCGAGCAATTCGAGCCGCGCCGCCAGCGCCTCCTTCTCGTGCGCGCGGCCGACCTGCCAGTGGGCAAGCGCGAGCGTCAAGGCGATACCGGCTGTGGCTGCCAGCGTGGTGACCAGGCGCGGTTGAAAGTGGAAGCGGAGTGGCAAGGTGTATGCTTAGAACTGGCTGCAACCGGCAGCTCTGCCCGTGAAAATCCTCGTCATCCTGTTTCTGGTGTTCATCGTCGGGAGTCTCCTCTCGGCGCTCTACTTCCTCGTCACCGGCCGGGGCCGGTCGGAGCGGATGGCCAGGGCGCTGACGGTTCGGGTCGTGCTTTCGGTCGTGCTCTTCGCTCTTCTCATGCTGGGATACTACTTCGGCTTCATCACCGGGAAGCTCTGAGAAAAAAAACGCCGCACGCTGGGTGCGGCGCTGCTCCCTACTGACAGGGTGTCTCCCCTTGTTGTTGATCGGCCGCTCTTGTTGTTCTTCGGTTTCTTGTTACTTTTCTGCCTTATAGCCAGTAGACGAAGATAAACAGTCCCAGCCAGACCACGTCCACGAAGTGCCAGTACCACGCGACGCCTTCGAATCCAAAGTGATGCTCGGGCGTGAAGTGGCCCGCCACGCAGCGAAACAGGATCGTGATGAGCATGATGCAGCCGACGGTGACGTGGAAGCCGTGGAACCCCGTCAGCATGAAAAATGACGCTCCGTACGCGCCGGTAGTGAGCTTCAGGTTGAGCTCGCTGTAGGCGTGGCCGTATTCGTACGCCTGGAAGGCGAGGAAGGTGATACCCAGGCCTATCGTCGCGAACATCCACACGATCAGCTTCAGGCGATCGTTCCGCAGGAGCGCCCAGTGCGCCAGCGTCACGGTCACCCCGGAAGAGAGCGGCAGCAGCGTATTGATCGCCGGGATGCCCCATGCCCCCATCGGCGAGAACTGCTCCTTGATTCCCGGGCCGGAAACGGGCCAGCCCGCGTTGAATTCCGGCCAGATGAGCTTGTGCTCGAGATCGCCCAGCCAGGGCACCGAGAGCACCCGCATGTAGAAGAGGGCTCCGAAGAAGGCCGCGAAGAACATCACTTCCGAGAAGATGAACCAGCTCATGCCCCAGCGGAAGGAGAGGTCCACCTGCTTGTTGTACTTCCCGGTCTCGCTCTCGTGCGCGACGGTATGGAACCACCCGACGATCATGTAGGCGAGGATCGCGAAGCCGGCGAGCACCAGGAACCTGCCCGGCGACCAGCCGTTGAACCACGACGCCGCGCCCGACGCCAGGCAAAGGAGCGCGATCGACCCGGTGATGGGCCAGGTCGACGGGTCCGGTATGAAATAGCGTGCCGATTGATTGATCATGTTTCAGTTCCCCTCGTATCTCCCGCAATCCGCTCCGTGCTAACTCATGACGAAGCGCACGAACAGCACCATGCTCACGACCAGGATCGCCGCGGCGATGATGCCGGTGACGATCACCTGCACGGGCGTGATCGTTGCCGCGTCGTTTTCGTGCGCCGCGCCCTTGCGGATGCCGATGAAGGCGGACAGCACCGCCTTCACGACCTGCAACGGCCCCGCCTTCCGCTGCCGCTGCGGCTCAGCCGGCGTTGCCACGATCATTCCCGTCTCCCCCCGCGCTCTTCCTGCCCTCCACTTCGAAAAACGTATACGACAGCGTCACCGTGTTCACGTCCTGCGGCAGCGCGGCGTCGACCACGAACGCGACCGGCATGCGTCTCACCTCGCCCGGCGCCAGCGTCTGCTGCGTGAAGCAGAAACAATCGAGCTTCCTGAAGTGGCGCGCCGCAAGCTGCGGCCCGTAGCTGGGGATCGCCTGCCCGGTCACGGCGCGGTCGGAATGGTTGCGGATCTCGAACGTGACCTGGGTGAGCGCGCCGGGGTGGATCTGCACGCTCTTCTCCACGGCCGTAAAGCTCCACGGCAGGTCGTTGCGCAGGTTCGTATCGAACTCCACCGTCAGGGTGCGCGTCGAGTCTACCTGCGTGTTGCCCACCACGTCGGACTTCGCCACGCGGTTCAGCCCGACCGCCTCGCACAGCGCGCGATAGAACGGCACCATCGCGAAGCCGAAGCCGAACATCGCCGCGGCGACGACGAGGAGCTTGACCAGCATCCGCTGGTTGGCCTGCGATCCGGCTACCATACCCAATGACGGAGCACTACGCCGACGAAGAACGCGAGCGCGATCGAAGCGAGTATCAGCGCGGTTCTGGCGTTGCTGCTCATACCTTTACTCGGTTAACGCACCGCCGGCGGCGTCTCGAAGCTGTGGTACGGCGGCGGCGAGGGCAGCGTCCATTCCAGCCCCTCCGCTCCTTCCCAGACCTTGTCGGTCGCCTTCTCGCCGCCCTTGATGCACGTCACGACGACGTACACTAGGAGCAGCTGCGACAGCCCGAACCCGAACGCCCCCAGCGAGGAGATCATGTTGAAGTCCGCGAACTGCATGTTGTAGTCCGGCACGCGGCGCGGCAGGCCGGCAAGTCCCGTGAAGTGCATCGGGAAGAACGTGACGTTGAAGAAGATCATCGACAGCCAGAAATGCCACTTGCCGACGGTCTCGTTGTACATGTGGCCGGTCCACTTCGGTATCCAGTAGTAGACCCCGCCGAAGAGCGCGAAAAGGGAGCCTGCGACCAGCACGTAGTGGAAGTGCGCCACGACGTAGTAGGTATCCTGCAGCTGGATGTCCACCGGCGTGATCGCGAGCACGAGCCCGGTGAACCCGCCCATCGAGAACACGAAGATGAAGCCGCACGCGAACAGCATCGGCGTCTCGAAGGTCATCGAGCCCTTCCACATCGTCGCGATCCAGTTGAAGACCTTCACGCCGGTGGGCACGGCGATCAGCATCGTCATGTACATGAAGAAGAGCTGCGCCGCTGCCGGCATCCCGACGGTGAACATGTGGTGCGCCCACACGACGAACGACAGGATCGCGATCGACGCCGTCGCGTAGACCATCGAGGAATAGCCGAAGAGGGGCTTGCGCGCGAAGGTCGGCACGATCTGGGACACGATGCCGAAGCCCGGAAGAATCATGATGTAGACCTCGGGGTGCCCGAAGAACCAGAAGATGTGCTGGAACATCACCGGGTCGCCGCCGCCCGCGGCATTGAAGAAATGGGTCCCGAAATGCCGGTCGGTGAGCACCATCGTCACCGCGCCGGCAAGCACCGGCATCACGGCGATGAGGAGGTAGGCCGTGATGAGCCAGGTCCAGACGAACAGCGGCATCTTCATCAGCGTCATCCCCGGGGCGCGCATGTTGAGGATGGTGGTGACGATGTTGATCGAGCCCATGATCGACGAGGCGCCCATGATGTGCAGCGCGAAGATCGCGAGATCCATCCCCGGCCCCATCTGGGTCGACAGCGGCGCGTAGAGCGTCCACCCCGCCGCGGTCGCGCCGCCCGGCACGAAGAAGGAGACGACCAGCAGCGTCGCGGCCGGCGGCAGCAGCCAGAACGACCAGTTGTTCATGCGCGCGAACGCCATGTCCGGCGCGCCTATCATCATCGGCACCTGCCAGTTGGCGAAGCCCACGAACGCCGGCATGATCGCGCCGAACACCATGATGAGGCCGTGCATGGTGGTCAACTCGTTGAAGAACTCCGGCTTCCAGAACTGCAGCCCCGGCTGCATCAGCTCCAGCCGTATGCCCATGGCGAGCATCCCGCCGACGAAGAACATCGTCAGGCTGAACAGCAGGTAGAGCGTGCCGATGTCCTTGTGATTGGTGGTGGTGATCCAGCGCATGATCCCCGTGGGGTGATGGCCATGCGCATCGTGCCCGTGACCGTGGGCGCTATCGTGACCGGGGGCGTGATGTCCGTGTGCTGCTTCCATGCGGGTTCTCCTGAGCTTCTGCTGCCGTGCTACTTGCGCTGCGCCTTCACGTCGGCGGGCGTGACCACGTCGCCGCTCTTGTTGGCCCAGCTGTTGCGCGTGTAGGTGATGACCGCGGCGAGCTCCGTGTCCGACAGCTGCTTGCCGAAGGCCACCATCGCCGTGGGCTTGCCGTCCTTCACCACGCCGTTCAGCACGGTGTTGATCTGCCCTTCCTTCGACCCCGTGACGACCTTGGAGCCGGAGAGCGCCGGGAACGTCCCGGGGAGGCCCATGCCCGTCGGCTGGTGGCAGGCGACGCAGTGCTGGGCGTAGACCTTCTCCCCGCGCGCTTTCAGCTCGTCCAGGGTCCAGGCCTTGCCCGGGTCTTCGACGCGCGCAACCATCGTCTTCTTCTGCTCGGCGACCCACGCCGCGTACTTCTCGGGCGCCACCGCTTCCACCACGATCGGCATGAATCCGTGGTCCTTGCCGCACAGCTCGGCGCACTGCCCGCGGTAGGTGCCGGGGTTGTCGGCCGTGAACCAGGTGTCGCGAACGAAGCCGGGAATCGCGTCCTGCTTGATGCCCAGCGCCGGCACCCACCAGGCGTGGATCACGTCGTTGGCGGTGGTGATGATGCGCACCTTCTTGCCTGTCGGCACGACGACCGGGTTGTCCACCTCGATCAGGTAGTGCTCACCCTTTTTCGTGCCCTTGTGGTCGTAGTCTTCGATCTGGTCGCGGGGCGTCGCGAGCGTGCTGTAGAAGCTGATGCCCTCCTGCAGGTAGTCGTAGCCCCACTTCCACTGGTAGCCGGTCGCCTTGATGGTGATGTCGGCGTGGGTGGTGTCCTTCATCGAGATGATGGTCCTGGTCGCCGGGTACGCCATGCCGATCAGGATCACGAACGGGACGACGGTCCAGATGATCTCGACCGTGGTGTTCTCGTGGAATTGCTCCGCCTTGTGGCCGACCGACTTGCGGTGCATGACGATCGCGTAGGTCATCGCGCCGAAGACCACGACGAAGATGCCCACGATGATCCACATGATCAGCGTGTGCAGATCGTAGATCTGGCGCGCGATCTCCGACTGCGGCTCCTGCAGGTTGTACTGGTTGGCTGCCGCCACCCCTGCCGCCAGCCACGCCGCCGCGGACACAGGCCATCGAACCCACTTGCTGATCATGCTTCCCTCACCCGGAGATCCGGTGTTGTTCTGGTTCAGCGGCCAGCCATCCGCCGCCCGAGTTCTCGCGCGATCTCGAGCCGCCGCTCGGCTCCGACGAAACGCCCGATTTCCAGCTCGCGCCCGTGGGAACGCAACGCAACGCGATCGCCCTCCCCGACCACCACGAGCCGCGCCCACCGGCGGTTGAACTCGTGGTGCCGGCGCCGTCCTCCCTCGAATGACTCAACCTCCACCCTGTCTCCGTCGATCGCAATGCGCTCGTAATCGGCGGCATGGCGATCGACGTAGCGAAACGCCAGGTACAGCACCAGCATTTCCAGTCCGGCGAACGGCAGGATCGGCCACGCGCCCAGCACCGCGAAAGCGGTCGCGATACCGACCGACACGACAAAGATGAAAGCAAAGACGCCGAGCCGGCCGCCGGCACCGAGCGAGTTATTGCGCCTGGCAACGAGTGAGAACCCGCTTCCCCGCGCGATCTCGCCCTGTCCAGTCACTGCGGTCATTGATTTGCCAGCGCCAGCATCCGCGTCGAGCGTGTGAAATGTATCACAGGGCCCCGCCGCAGGCAACGAAGATACGGGAAAAAAACCTTTCATTCCCCTCGGGTTGCGCGTCGTGGACGGTGCAGCCGAAAGAGGTCTGACTGCGGATCGAACTGTGGTGCGATCGAGCGCGGCTCGATGTGCGCGGCGTACGCGATGCGGGCAACCAGCGGTGCGGCGAGACGCTCTTCGAGCGCGCGCACGTTCTCGTCCGCCGCCGCCATCTCGGGATCGACGTGATTCGCGACCCATCCGGCGAGCGCGAGGCCGCGCGCGGCGATGGCTTCGGCCGTGAGGAGCGCGTGATTCAGGCAACCGAGACGCATGCCCACGACCAGCACCACGGGCAACGCGAGCCGCGCGGCGAGCGCCGCCGTGTCGACGCCGGGGCCGAGCGGCACGCAGAAGCCGCCGACACCCTCGACGACCACGACATCCGACAGCGCCGCCAAACCGGCGTAGCACCGCCCGACGTGATCGAGATCTATCGTCACCCCTTCCCGGTCGGCGGCGATGTGCGGGGCGATCGGCGGCTCGAAGCAATAAGGATTCACGATAGGCCTGGGCGCGCCGACGCTGGCTGCGGCGAGCAGTTGCTCGACATCCTCGTTTCGCAGCACTCCTTCCACGAGCTCAGTGCCTGACGCAACCGGCTTCATACCGGCGGCTTCGAGTCCGCGCGCCGCGAACGCGTGCAGCAACGCGCAGGCGACGAGAGTCTTGCCGACGCCGGTGTCCGTTCCGGTGATGAAATAGCCCTGGGTCATTTGCCGATTGCGCAACGCATGCGTCCGTGCATCCACCGGCAAGGGATGAGGGATGAGGGATGAGGGATGACCTTTGCCGGGCAAAACAAGCCCGGGGCATCCTTCCGCCTTCTGCCTTCCTCTTTCAGGCAGAGCCGTTTGGTCATCCTTCCACGTTCCACGTTCATCCTTTGTGTGCCTACTCGACCGATTTGACGGGGATGATAGGTCTTCCGTCCTGAGTCTTCCGTGGCTGCGGCTTCCAGGCGTGGCCGTAGACGACCTCGAATGTCGCCGGCAGCCTGCCGTCGCGACGCGCGCTTTCGTAGTTGCGCTCGACCGCGGCGAGCAACGCCTTGCCGGTGAGACCCGCCGGGCGGCCGCGCGCGGCGTTGTGCGCGCCTATGGCCTTGAGATCGCGCATCAGATCGCGCACGGCGGCGTAAGTCAGCGTCAGGTACTCCATGTCCATCACGGGATCGGCGAAGCCCGCCTTGACCAGCATGTCGCCCACGTCGTGCATGTCGATGAAGCGGTGCACGTGGGCGCGGCGGTCGGCGCCGCCGTACGCGGCGCGCAGCTCCTTCAACGTGTCCGGGCCGAAGGTGCTGAACATGACGAGCCCGGCGGGCCTGAGCACGCGGTGGAACTCGGCGAAGACGCGCGCGGGCTCGTTGACCCACTGCAGCGCGAGGTTCGACCAGATGAGGTCGGTCTGCGCGGCGGCAAGCGGCAGCTGCTCGATGTCGCCGCATACGGCGGACAGGCGGCCCCCCCCGAGCACGCCACGCCACCACGACCGGCGCGCCCGCGCGCGCCGCGCCATCGCAGGCGCGAGGTCGAGCGCGAGGATGCGCGCCCGCGGGTAGCGCGCCGCGAGCCCGGGGATCGCGTTGCCCGTCCCGCTGCCCGCGTCGAGGACCGTCACCGGCTCGAGCTTGATGTACTCGAGGCGCGCGAGCATGCGCCGGCAGATCTCGTCCTGCACCACTGCGGCAGCGTCGTAGCCGGCCGCCGCCGCATCGAACGAGCGGCGCACCCGGCGCTTGTCCATGACATAGGCGTCATCCACCAAGAAACTTCTCCAGGGCCGTCGCCACCTGCCGCGGCCGGGAGAGGAACGGCGCATGCGCCGCGCCGCGCACGATCTCGAGCCGCGCGGCGGGCAGCAGCCGCGCCAGCGCCTCTCCCGCCGCAAAGGGCACTACGGCGTCGCGATCTCCGTGCACGACGAGCGTCTCCTGCGCGATCGCGGAGAGCCCGCCGCGCAGATCGGTCTCTGCGAGCATGGCGAGGCCGTTCCTGAGCGGCCCCCGGTCCGGCTCGCCATCGGCGGCGAGCGCCGCACGCAGCTTGAGGGTTACCTGGGTCGCGCGCTCGTCGCCGCGCGCCTCGAGCGCGATGAAGCGCCGCAATGCGACAGCGCGATCGATCACGAGCGCCCGCGAAAATGCGCTCAGTACTTCCGGCTCGACCCCGTGCGGCCAGTCTGCGCGCCGGGTGAAGCACGGCGTTGCGGCGATCAGCGCCAGGCGCGCCACCTGCCGCGGCGCGGCGTGCGCCCATACGAGGGCTGCTTGCGCGCCGAGCGACCAGCCGACGACGCTGCAGCGTGCCGGCGCCGCGTCCGCGATCGCGCGGGCGACGATCTCGGGCGTGCACGGCGCGCATGCGGAGCCCGTGCCGTAACCAGGCAACTGCGGTGTGTGCACCCGAAAGCGCGGCGCGAGCCGCATCCCGAAATCCTTCCAGACCGCGGCGGTCGTGCCCCAGCCGTGGAGCAGCACCACGTCACGCACTGCGCTCATGCTGCGTCTCGGGCGGCGATGGCGTTAAGCGCAGCAGCGAGGCGCTCCACGTCGCCCGGCTCGTGCGCCGCGGACAGCGAGATACGCAGCCGCGCCATGCCCTGCGGAACCGTCGGCGGCCGGATGGCGGGCACGAGCAGCCCGTCGCGCGCGAGCGCCTCCGAGACCGCCACCGCTTCCGCGCTGGTTCCGATCACGACCGGCTGGATCGCGGTCGCCGAGGGCGCGAGCCGCCAGCGTGCGAGCCGCAGTCGCTCCCGCAGGAGCGCAATCAGGCTCCACAGGCGTTCCCGGCGCCATTCCTCGCGCTCCACGAGATCGAGGCTCTTTATCAGCGCCACGGCGAGGAGCGGCGGCGACGCGGTGGTATAGACGTACGGCCGGGCGCGCTGGACGAGCGTTTCCACCATGTCCGCAGCGCCGGCCGCGAAGGCGCCGAAAACGCCCGCGGCCTTGCCCAGCGTCGCCATGTACACGATACGCGGCGAGCGCGCGCCGGAATGCGATAGCACGCCCCTTCCCGAGCGCCCCAGCACGCCGAAGCCGTGCGCATCGTCGAGCACGAGCCAGGCGTCGTGGCGCTCGGCGAGCGCGAGAAGCTCCGGCACCGGGGCGATGTCGCCGTCCATGCTGAACACCGCGTCGGTGACGATCAGCTTGCGGCGCGCGCGCGAGGCGGCGAGCAGCCGCGCGAGCGCGGCGAGGTCGAGATGCGGATAGCGTTTGAGCTCCGCACGCGACAGCAATGCGGCGTCGTTCAGGGACGCGTGGTTCAACCGGTCGGCGAATACCGCGTCGCCGCGTCCCGCGAGGGCGGTCACGATGCCGAGATTGGCCAGGTAGCCGGTCGAGAACGAGAGGGCGCGCGGCAGCTCTACGAGAGCCGCCAGCCGCTCCTCGAGCGCCTGATGCGCTGCGCCGTGCCCCAGGACGAGGTGCGATGCCCCGGCGCCAACGCCGTAGCGCTCCGCACCCTCGCGGGCCGCCGCCACGAGCGCGGGATGCGCTGCCAGTCCCAGGTAGTCGTTGCTGCAGTACGCGACGTATTCACGGCCGTCCACCGTGACCCGCGCACCCTGCGGCGACTCCAGCACGCGCCGCTGGCGCTTGAGGCCGCGCGCCTCGAGGTCGGCAAGGCCGTCGCGCAGGTCCGCGGCAAGTGTTGAGTGTTGAGTGTTGAGTGTTGAGTTGGTCACTTCGAACGCCCGGTAGGTCTGCGGCGAGTGTTCTCTGCGCGAGTGAGCGTTCTCTGCGGCGAGTGTTGAGTTTTAAGTTTTGAGTTTTGAGTTGATCATTTCGAACGTCCGGTCGTCTTGACGATCGACGTGAGAATCCGGATCAGCTCATCCACGTCAGCAAGCTCGCTACCGACGTCCAGATCTCCTATCCGCCCTTCGTCAATCAAGCGGAGCCAGTATTTCGTTTCGCGAGCCTCCTTCGATGCCACCGCCATCTTGGAAAGAAAGTCTCTTCTGCTCTGTCCCGCCTGTGCTTCTTCGACATTGGATCCGATACTCGTCCCAGCCCTGACGAGCTGATTCGAAATCACGTACTCCCGCAGTTGCCGCAGACTATTCGAAAGCCGGATGATCTTGAGCGCGAACGCAAAGCTCTTTCTCCGGATCGGGCTGTCAGCCATAGCGTTCGCAACTCATCACTCAAAACTAAAAACTCAACACTCAAAACTCAACACTGGAGCGGACGGAGCCCGAGCTTCGCAAAAAGCGCCTGGTCGCGCTCGACCTCGGGATTACCGGTGGTGAGCAGCTTCTCGCCGTAGAAAATCGAATTGGCCCCCGCGAAAAAACACAGCGCCTGCACCGCCTCGGACATCTCCTGCCGGCCGGCGGAGAGCCGTACCATCGCCTTCGGCATCGTGATGCGCGCGCAGGCGATGGTGCGCACGAATTCGAGCGGGTCGAGCGCGGCTTTGCCGGCGAGCGGCGTGCCCGCGACCTGGACCAGGTTGTTGATCGGCACCGATTCCGGGTATGGCTCCATGCTCGCCAGCTGCGCGATCAATTGAGCGCGCGCGCGGCGGTCTTCTCCCATCCCGACGATGCCGCCGCAGCAGACGCGCATGCCCGCCCGGCGCACGCGCTCCAGCGTGGCGAGGCGGTCTTCCTGGGTCCGCGTGGTGATAATCTCGCCGTAGAAATCGGGCGCGGTGTCGATATTATGGTTGTAGTAGTCGAGCCCGGCCGCTTTCAACTGCTCGGCCTGTCCGTCCTTGAGCAGGCCCAGCGTCGCGCAGGTTTCCAGTCCGAGCGCCCGCACGGCCGTGATCATCTCGATCACCTGCTCCAGGTCCCGCTGCTTCGGTCCGCGCCACGCTGCTCCCATGCAGAAGCGCGTGGCGCCGTTCGCCTTTGCAGCGCGCGCGGCAGCCGTTACCTGCGCGGCAGACAGGATCTCCTCGTTCGCGACGCCGGTGTCGTAACGGGCGGCCTGCGGGCAGTAGGCGCAATCCTCGGGGCAGCCCCCGGTCTTCACCGAGATGAGGGTGGAAAGCTGCACTGTGTTCGCGTCGAAGTGCTCGCGATGGACCCCGTGCGCGCGGTAGACGAGATCGTTGAACGGCAGCTCGAACAGCCTTTCGACCTGGAACACGCGCCAGCGGTCCGGGCTCTGCGTCTGGCGGTCGGCGGCCGGGATGGCTCGTCCGTTATAGGGGAGTAGCGGCATAGGCGGAATCCATTGGGCAGGGATGGCGCAGAAAAACCAACGTTTTTAGTAACTTGTATCTTTGCGGATCGAGGGTGGTCTTGTCAAACTATCGACGCACGTTTTTGAACGAGTGCTCAAAAATTGCGCGCCGCCTGCTGCCGCAATCGTGCGCGCTCTGCGGCGGGGTGGCCGGCAACGAACAGATCTGCGGGCCATGCGACGCGGAGTTGCCATGGCTCGCCCGTGGCCGCTGCGCCGTCTGCGCCCTGCCGCTCGCGAGCGAAGCTCTGAACAAGGGGGCCGCCCCGGCCTCGGTCTCTCGAAGAGTGGTGCGGGACGGGGCGGAAGGCCGCTGCGCTGAAACGCCTCCACTTTCCGAGGCCGCTCGCTGCTCCCGCACCCTGCTGCGCACACCGAGTCGCAGCGGCCCCCCTCGTGCTCCCCCGATTTCAGGGGGAACCTCGTCATCGTTATCGCACGATCGAGCACCTGTGCAGAGGTTCCCTAGCGGTACGATGTGCGGCGCCTGCCTGGACAGCCCGCCGCGCTATGCGCGCGTCGTCGCGCCGTTTTCCTACGGGTATCCGCTGGACGCCGTGATCCGCGCCTACAAGTACGGCGGGCGGCTCGCGTACGCCCGGCTGCTCGGGTCGGCGCTCGCCGCCGTTGCGACCCGTGACGCCGACGCGATCGTCGCCATGCCGCTCTCCGACGCGCGCCTCGCGGAGCGCGGGTTCAACCAGGCCCTCGAAATCGCGCGCGTCGTCGCGGGCGCAACGAGCGTGCCGTTGCTGCCGTTCGCCTGCCGCAAGGTGGTGGACACCCCGCCGCAGGCTGCATTGCCGTGGACGGAGCGTGCGAAGAACGTGCGGCGCGCTTTCGTCTGCGACGCGGACCTGTCCGGCCGGCGCGTCGCCGTGGTGGACGATGTGCTCACCACCGGCGCGACGCTGAACGAGCTGGCGAGAGTGCTGCGGAAGGCGGGCGCAGTGGGGGTAGAAGGATGGGTAGTAGCGCGGACCTTACCGCGTTAAATTTACCCATGATGGCCGCAGGCAACCCGCAGCGGGCGCCGCTCCTCGAAGTGGTGCTCTACGAGCCGGAAATACCGCCCAACACCGGCAACATCATTCGCCTGTGCGCGAACACGGGCTGCCGTCTGCACCTCGTGCGGCCTCTGGGTTTCTCGCTGCAGGACAGGCAATTGCGGCGTGCTGGCCTGGATTACGACGAGCTCGCCGAAGTGGTAGCACACGTGGACTGGAGAAGTTGCCGGGAGTCTCTTGCAGGGAAGCGGTTCCTGGCCGTAACCACCCGCGCCTCAATGCGCTACGACCAAACCGGCTATTACGAAGGCGACGTGCTCGTCTTCGGCCCGGAGACGCGCGGGTTGCCCCAACAGGTCCTCGGTCAATTCGCTCCCGAGCATCGCCTGCGGATACCGATGCGAACCGGCGACCGCAGCCTGAATCTTTCGAACGCCGTCGCAGTGTCGGTGTACGAGGCATGGCGGCAACTGCAATTTATGGGCGGCGCCTAGTCTGAATTCGCTCGACGCTCGCTTGCTGCGCGCAAAGAAATGCGGGATCCTGGGATTTCAGAACTCATTTCTCTGATCCCGGGCAAGTAATTCCTGGACAGCGACCCGTGCCGCACCCGGCTCGGCCAATACGCGGCACACGGCGCGGGTAATCGGCATCTCGACACTCAACTCGCC
>Ga0075418_10000154_pt1 | contig 62786 bp, 51 predicted proteins | sample SoiMetdeltSBSDD2_FD_81776 | JGI IMG/M metagenome (GOLD analysis project Ga0075418, IMG submission 81776) | Bulk soil microbial communities from a Populus tree surrounding site in Tennessee, USA - Soil MetaG P. deltoides SBSDD2 | ecosystem: Environmental > Terrestrial > Soil > Tree plantation...
ACTTCGGGGTCGGATGCAGGGTCGGGGTATCGGATCGGGGCCACATTTGTAGGGATGTCATTGGAACACCGGCAGCTCATTGAACGGTTCATGAACAATGATTGATGGTGTCGCTGAAAGCAGCAGCTCTCGGATCAGCCCAATCGGCGCGATACGACCGCGCTCGCACGTTCAACTGACGGGCCGCAGTGCCGAAGTCACCGCCCTTGAGCAGGAGATCGACCGCGTTGCTCGCTCGGACGCCAAGGTTCTGATCACCGGTGAGAGCGGAGTTGGAAAAGAAATCGTCGCGCGAGCGATTCACTCGCGTGGCCCACGCGCCAACCACGTCTTTGCCCCGGTGAACTGCGCCGGGCTACCAGAGACGCTCCTCGAGTCCGAGCTATTCGGACATGTCAAAGGCAGCTTCACAGGCGCCTACAGGGACAAGCCAGGGAAGCTCGAGACAGCCCACATGGGAACGATCTTCCTCGATGAAGTGGGGGAGATGACCCTTCGGATGCAGGGTCTGCTTCTTCGATTTCTCGAGACCGGCGAGCTACAGAAGGTCGGCGCCGATGGCAGCGGTCGAATCGTCAACGTTCGCGTGATTGCCGCGACCAATCGCGACCTGCGGGACATGATCAAGCAGGGAACGTTTCGCGAGGATCTGTTTTATCGCCTCAATGTGATTCACATTGTGGTGCCCCCGTTGCGGGATCGCCGCGAAGACATTCCTGTTTTGGCAAACCAGTTCCTGGCGCAGTTCACAGGCGCCGGACGTTCATCGATAACGGGTATCTCCCCCGAGGCAATGAAGGCGCTGACGGAGTACTCGTGGCCGGGAAACGTCCGCGAGCTGGAGAACGTCATCGAACGACTGGTCGTAACGGTGAGCGGGTCGACAATCGGTGTGGAACATCTGTCTTCCGAGATCAGGGCCTATGACGCCGTGCTCCTGCGCCCGAAGCGTGAACGTCGTCGCACCGTGGCCGACGACCTTTACAAACGGATGATCGAGCAGCACGAGTCATTCTGGACGGCGGTCTACCCTCTCTTCATGGATCGGGAAATCACTCGCGCCAACGTTCGTGAAGTGGTTCGGCGAGGTCTCGAAGAAGCACGCGGGAACTATAAGATCGTCGCACGGCTATTCAACATGGAGGCTCGCGACTACAAGCGCTTCCTGAACTTCCTCCGGAAGCACGACTGCCAGATTCCGTTCAAGGAATATCGCTAACACCACTCTCGCCGGCTTCATCCCAGCATCGCTACCCGGGCTCCTGGATTGCGAAATCCAGGATCTCGGTCGGCGTATTGCGTCCTACCCCCGCGCCGTTTGCAGTGAAAAGGTGAGAACATCGTCGAATTCGGCGATCAAGGGCACGGTTGTTGCCACCTCATCCGGGACGTGTGTAGAGGCTCATCCCGTCCGGCAGCGGTACCAAGGATTATTGGCAGAATCCAGGGAGCCTCGTGAGCAGCGATTCCCAGAGAGGGAACGATTATCTTCCAAACGGGGGATTTCATCGGATTGCGTCCGACGATCCTGGGCCGTGCAGCCGGCGTCTTTCCCCTGAGCAGCGCCAGGCGCTTCTCGATGTCCGGCAAAAGATAGTCAGTCGAGGCCAGCCGCGCGAGTTCCTGCAACACCTTGTCAAGTTGATCGGCCAGATTGTCCAAGCCAAGGTCGGCGTGGCAGGGAAGCGGGGGAGCCAGTGGACGGTGGCCGCCGAATCAGTGTCGGAACCCGCGATCGTTGTGCACGCGAACGGGGGCCCTCATCCCTTCGATCGTATGAGCGCAACCCCGGGTCTGCGAGTGGAACTGTGGCGTTCCTCTGACAGAGACTGGACACTGGTCGGACTTACGGAACGTCCCAACCCACCCGTTATTCTCATCATTGATGGAGACTGGACGGCGTGCGCGCTGGTCTTTCGCGATCTCGCACATAGTTTCTCGCGTAGCGATCGTGAAGACGATTCTTCTATACGGCCACTTGAAGTTATCTCGCAACACCTCGCGCGAGCGCTCGTTGACACCTCCGGTCTCTCAGCGGTCGGGGAGGTCGTCCTGCATCACGCCGTGCAAGCAGTACCAAGTGGAATGGCCTCCCTTGCCGTCGCTTCTTCTGACGGTGAACTGTCGATCGTGGCCACGCATGGCTATCCACGTGCCCTCGTCGAGCATCTTCGGATTCCCGCTGGTAGCGGCGTCATTGGAGCGGTCCACGTTTCGAGAATGCCTCTGCTCGTCCAAGACGTGACCGCCACGCCCGGTCTGGATCGGCATCGATCTCGCTATCGCACGGGTTCCTTTGCAGCCGTCCCGATTGTCGCGGGTGCGGAATCTCTCGGCGTCATCTCGCTGACCGATCGCCTGGCACCAGGACCGTTCACGAACGACGATCTCGCCGCGCTCTCGATGCTACTGGCGCCCGCAGCTCTGGCGCTCGGGCGCGAGCGAGTGTGGAGAGAGGCACAGGCGTACGCACAGGCGGCGGTCATCGATCCGGTCAGTGGGTTATTCAACCGGCGGTACTTCCAAGCGCGCCTCGAGGAAGAGCTCCAGCGAGCCATTCGCCAATTGACCTCGGTCGGGTTGCTGATGGTGGACCTCGACGGTTTCAAGAGCATCAACGATCGTTTCGGACATGTCGCAGGGGATCTCGTGATTCGAGATATCTCGGAGATCCTGCGCCGATCGGTCCGAATCTTTGACGTATGCACGCGCTTCGGCGGAGAAGAATTCGCGGTCATGATGCCTGGGGGAACGGCTGAGAGCGCCGGCGTGATTGCTGAGCGAATCCGTCAGCGCGTGGAAGCGTACCAACGAAGCGAACAGGATCTAGCTGACCTTCGAGTGACGGCGAGTATCGGAGTCGCTGTATCTCCTCCCGGTGTTACCGCTCGCGACCTCATCGAACGAGCCGACCGAGCGCTCTATCACGCGAAGAAGGCAGGAAAGAATCGTGTCAGCACGGCTGCCGGGGATGGCACCGTTCTACCGCAATAAGTCTCCCTTTCTCAGGCAACGCCCTAACACAGGGCAAAAACCAAAATAGAAAGAACTTCTCAACCGGCGTCGCCGAAGTTCCAGAAAAAACCGGAACTCTGATCGATCGCAACACTGAGATATTCCGTGCAAGACCGTGCAACGACACGGCTTCTTTCACATGCCCAAACCCGTTTCCCAGAGGAAATTGTCTCGCGATACGGGGATTTAGCGCAGAAGTGTGATCTTTGACACGACTTTAGAGTACTTTGCTGTTGACCTTAGTCACTCCAAAAAGGCAGACTTATTACCTCCTGCTTATCTGAGATTTGGAGTAACTCGAACATGTCGACACTATCCTCACCCAGAACGCCACGTAACTTGCCGTTGCTCCTCGGCGAAAGCCCCGCGATTACTTCTCTTCGGCGAGAAATCGAAGCCGCCGCGCGGACTGACGCCAAGGTGCTAGTACTCGGCGAGACGGGCTCTGGCAAGGAAGTCGTGGCGCGGCTGATTCACGAGTACAGTCAGCGATCGGCGCGCGCGTTCGTCGCCGTGAATTGCAGCGGTATTCCAGAAACGTTGTTGGAGTCGGAACTCTTTGGTCATACACGCGGAAGTTTCACGGGTGCGTACCGCGATAAGCCGGGGCTGGTTCGACAGGCCGACCGCGGGACATTGTTTCTCGATGAACTCGGCGAAATGAGTCTTCGAATGCAGGCGGTGTTGCTGCGATTCGCAGAGACCGGAGAGATTCAAACGATTGGCGTTGATGGCGTGACAGGCCGATCGGACGTCCGTCTTATCACCGCAACGAATCGAAACCTGCGTGAGCGGATCGACGCCGGAGTGTTCAGGGAGGATCTATATTTCCGCCTGAACATCATCCAGATTCACGTTCCACCGCTTCGTGAGCGATCGGAAGACGTGATGTTGTTACTGCGCCACTATCTGCGGAAGGCAAGCGAAACGCATCGGCTCCATTGCCCCGAATTGACGCCTGATGCCGAGCAGACGCTCAGTGGCTATGCCTGGCCGGGAAATGTTCGCGAGTTGAAGAACCTCGCCGAGCGTCTGGTGGTTCGTGAATGGGATCGATCGATCGCTCCTGATGATCTGCCAACCGAGATTCGTGGCAGTCGCGATTCCGTTTCTGCTTCACCGAGCACGAGCGTCGTGTTCAATCAGGAGTCGGTGCCCTCCGCGCGTCGTCTCGAGAGAGGCTCGGGAGCTGCGGATCGCTTGTGGGATCGGTTGATCGCTGGCGAGAACTTTTGGACTGTCGTCCATCAACCCTTCAAGGCACACGAGTTGACGCGAGATGATCTTGCGGCGTTGATTCATCGCGGTCTCGAGCACACACGCGGAAGCTATCGCGCATTGCTTGGCGTGTTCGGGCTGCCGCCAACTGATTACAAGCGTTTTCATGCGTTCTTGTATCAGCAGAACTGCAACTTGCCGGTGGGTCCGTATCGCACCGCTCGCGCGACGATGCGCCGACAGGACCGGCCAGCCTCCGTCTACACGCCGGCCTGTTGAACGGCAGCCTCACAGTTCGATCAGGGCGGTGACGAGACATTGTCGCCGCCCTTCAATCACACTCCGTCTTCCTCGATCAGTGCCTTGAGGCCGGCATGTCCTTCGCGTACCTCGAAGTCGTACATCAGCGCCTGTTCGAAGCATTCAAAGAAGCGAGACCCTAGTTCGGTGTGCACGGGATCCTCGAGGTACGCCTTCAGGCCATCGAGATCATCGAATTCCAATATCGCCGCGTGGGTGTAGTCCACACGCATCAGTTGTTCGTATGGTCGACCGTGTGTGCGTCGGCGACCAATCCGTGCTTTCTTGATGGAGTTGATGCCGTCGATGGCGTCCGCAAACGCCCTTGCCAGGCCCCGCCGCGCATCCTCATCGAAGTTGGGTTTGGGTTTGAAAAGGACGACGTGAAGAATCATCGTCGGCGTCCTCCTCTAGGCGTGTGACGTGGCTCATTGCGTCGGCTCTTAGGACGGTCAGTTATCGATCGTCGCTGCGGGTGGGACCTGGCGTCCTGAGGATCTCGGCCTTCAATTTTTTGTTCGTCTGGGCGACCGTGCTTCTGAACAAACCGCTGCTGACGACGAGCCTGGTTGCGCTCGCGTTTGCGCGCTTTGAAGGGCTCTCGCGGATCTCGATGTTCTCCTCCCGGCCTCCACTCACGTCCGCGAGGCGCGCGCGCTTTCTCAAAGTCAGCGCGAGCAGCTTCGGGCGACTCCCAAAGCTTCCCACGTTGGAACCACTTCATCTCCGCATCGGGATGACGGGCCAGGAGACGGCGCAAAGTCGGAAGCAGGTCTTCGCGATCGGCAGCCCGGAATGACGTTGGCAAGCCGCCGGCGAGGATTGTCCAGTATGAATATCGAGGTGGCATGGCCTAGCGGTTATGGTCCAAATCTCTTGAGCTTTTCGACGAGCGTCGTGCGTTTGATGTGCAAGAGTTCGGCAGCGCGATTCCGATTTCCTCCGGTTCGATCAAGAGATCTCTGAATGAGGTCGCGCTCAATCGCCGCTAGATAAGCTGGCATGTCGAGACCACTTTCGGGAAGCTCCACGAACGGCGTTTGAGTGGATGACGGAACGAGATGGACCTCGGCAGGCAGATCTGAGAGGTCAATCTGCTGCCGACCGGCACTAAGGGCTACGGCGCGCTCCACCGCGTTCTCGAGTTGACGGACGTTTCCCGGCCAGGGATAGGCCATCAGCGCGCGCATCGAATCCTGGGACACCTGCATCTGAGAGGTCGGTGAGAACTTCTCCAGGAAATGCTGAACGAGCACCGGTATGTCATCGCGGCGATCACGGAGAGGCGGCACTTGCACCGGGATGACGTGTAGACGGTAATAGAGATCCTCTCGAAACGAGCCCTCGGCCACCATCTTTGCGAGATCCGAATTGGTAGCCGCGATAACCCGCACATCAACCTTAATCGTCTGACTGTCGCCTACACGCTCGAACTCACGCTCCTGGAGCGCTCGCAGCAGCTTTGTCTGGAGCGCGCTGCTCATGGTCCCGACTTCGTCGAGGAACAGCGTGCCTTTGTTGGCCTGTTCGAATCGTCCCTGGCGTGCGCCAACCGCGCCCGTGAACGCGCCCCGAACATGACCGAAGAGTTCGGCTTCCAGGAGGGTTTCCGGAATCGCGCTGCAATTGAGAGCGACGAATCGGTGCGTCCGGCGCGCGCTGTTGTGATGGATAGCTCGGGCGACGACTTCCTTGCCCGTGCCGGTTTCCCCAGTAATGAGGATCGTGCTGTTCGAGCGTGCCACAGTCTCAAGGATGTGAAACAGCTTCTGCATCGGCCGGCTTCGCCCGAGAATTCCGCCGAATTGATAGCGCTCCTCGAGCTGCGATCTGAGGTACGCGTTTTCGGAGCGTAAGCGCCTCTGCTCCAGGGCGTTCTGCAGGACGTGGAGGAGCTCGTCGAACTGGAACGGCTTTGCGACAAAATCGGACGCCCCCCGCTTGATGGCATCAACTGCGTCCTTGACCGTGCCGAAACCTGTGATCACGATGGCAACGATGCTCGGGTACCGGTCGCGCGCCGCTTCGATCACACGGGCGCCGTCGATGCCTGGCAACCGGAGGTCGGTGATGACGATGTCGAAAGCGAATTGTTCGAGCAGTTCCAGGGCCCGCTCGCCGCTATCGGACTGGACGACCTCGAAACCACGCTCCGCCAGGCGCTCCGCCATCAGGCCACGAAGAGTGGTCTCGTCGTCGACGATGAGCAGGTGAGGGGCGGCACCAGGAGATTGCAAGGCGCCAATATCTTGACACAGGCAAACCTAACGATCGCTCTGCAGCAGCCGATACAGCGATCAAAGCAGTTCGGCGGGCCATGTTGGCTCGCAGTGACCAACTAATAACGGCCGTCAACAGGAGGCCTGTGAGAGCATATGGACCGCCAGACCCTCTCGATCATGAAGGCGTGCGAAGCAGTCGGAGTGAGCCGACGCACGATTTACAACTGGATTTCCGCGGGGAAAGTCGAATATGTGCGAACCGCGGGAGGATCCATCCGAATCTTTGCGGATACGCTGTGGCGCGACGCGGCACCGGCACGCTCCGAGGAGTCCGACTCCCGGGCGGTGTCCGGATCGCACGTGTGAGCGCGCCCCAGACGACCTCCGCCGACGCCGATTCGCAGTCGGGCCTCGATCTTCAGGCGCTATTTCATCGCCTGAATAATCAGCTCGGGGTCCTTCTGGCGCAGGCCGAGCTACTGGAGGCCAAATCCGCAGACGACGCCAGCCGTGTGCGGGCCGCCCAAATGCTGACCAGCACGCTTGCGGCCCTGGGCACTGTCCGCGAGATCCGCCAGCGTATCGAACTCACTGCTAGCTGACGCTCCCCACGAACCAGTTCTTTTTAGGGTCGGTACCGACCGACCCTGACTCAATCTCAGACACCGACTCAGAATCGTAATTTTAGTGTCAGGTTCTTGGCGAGGGCCGTTGGCATTTCGTCAATGTTTTGGCGATTTCGGGCGGAAGTCCCTCCCGCGTCATCTCGTGGCGGAACGCGCAAAACCTCATCCAAATCGTTGTGAGAACAGCTACTTAGAGCAAAATTCCTCACGTCGTTGCACTGGGATGCGCGTCGATTCGTCGCGTTGGTACCGCGGTTGCCTTACATGGCGCCGGAGGTCACATTCATGCGCCCCCAGATTGGTTCTGAGAATCCGCGCGTTATTGCCAGCATTCCCTTTGTAGAACAGCTCGCCCGACGTGTTGCGGCCACGATGCCCCACTCGATCGACATTGGAGATCTTGTCCAGGATGGTGTGATTGGGCTCATCGACGCAGCGCACCGGTTTGACGAGGCGCGCGGCATCAAGTTCGAGACGTTTGCTGAACGTCGTATTCGGGGAGCCATGATTGACGCGCTGCGTAAGGATGCCTGGCCGCGAGGAGTTCGCCGGCAGCGCCGGGAGCTCGAAGCCGCGCGCGAGGAGCTGAGACGGGAATTGGGACACGAACCGTCCCTGGCAGATCTCGCGGCAAAGGTCGGCTCCGACGAGAAGCGCCTCGGTCGAACCATCGTTCGCATCAACGCGATTGAGTCGACTTCCCCCCTGGCCAATAACGAACACCTCGACGAATCCACCCTGCCCACCGCCCTGATTCCTTCGGAGCCCGAACAGCCCGACGCCGCCTACGAGCGCCAGGAAACCAAGGATCGCGTGTGCGCGGCGATTGCGTCGTTGCCGCCTCGGGAACAGAAAGTGATTGGCCTCTATTACTACGGTGAGGCCACGATGAAACAGATTGGCGCCGAAATCGGTGTCAACGAATCGCGCGTTTCACAGTTGCACGCACGCGCCATTCGTCGTCTCCGCGATGCCCTCGCCGCGATGATGCCGGGTGTCGAGATCGCCAAGGTCATGCGCACTGCCATTCTGGAATTCCAACAGAAGCCGCGAATGGCAAAAGCCACACTGGACAGCGTCAATGGCGTGTCGCGACCTGGAGTGGTCGTAAACTACGCCAGCGCCTCACGCACGCTGCGCAGCAAGTCACCAAGCCGAAAAGGTTTGGCGAGCCAGCGACAGCCGCTCTCCTCGAGAAAGCGTTCGGCATCGACGCCGGCGACGTCGCCCGTTACGAAGATCACGCGCCGCGCCAATACGGGGCTTGCGGCGGCGATTGCTCGGTAGAGCGCCATTCCATCGACCCTTGGCATCTTGAGGTCACAGATGACAAGGTCGAAGCTGCTCTGACGCACGCGGGCGAGGGCCTCCTCGCCGTCGCCCGCGTGCTCCACTCGCAACCCGGCGTCGGCCAGCGCTTCACTGACAGCCAGTGCCAGCGCCCTTTCATCCTCTACCAGCAATACTGACGCACCGCTGGTAACCTCTCCGTTCGAGCTCGCCGAACGGCGGGCCTTGGCCAACGTATCTGCCGTGCTCACCGGCAATTCAACCGTGAACGAGGCGCCACCGTCAGGTGAGGATTCGACGCGGATACTGCCACCGTGTTCTTGGACGATGGCGTAAGCGACCGTCAGACCGAGCCCGGTGCCCTTTCCGGTCTCCTTGGTCGTAAAGAAAGGATCAAAAATCTTGTTCTTGACTTCGGAAGGTATCCCAGGTCCGTCGTCACTGACTTGGAGCACCACCGCTTCGTGCTCAGCGTCGTGCCAGGTCCTGATGACCAGCGACCCGCGACCGTTGGCAGAGAGCATCGCCTGTTCCGCGTTGATGACCAGATTGAGCAGGACCTGTTGAATCTGGTGTGCATCGGCAAATACAGCTGGCAGGCCCGACGCGAGGGCTGACAACACCTCAATGTTGATGGCGCGTTGGTCGTACGGACGCAACGCCATCGTTTCCTTTACGACCTGATTCACGTCGATGAGTGACCGCGTCGACTGACGCTTTCGTGCAAACGTCAGAAGATTGCGGACGATGCGAGCGGCGCGCTCCGACTCGCCAAGAATGACATCCAAGCCGCGCCTGGTGGTCTCGTCGCCTGCTCTCTCTGCGAGTCGTTCTGCCCAACTGAGGATCGTCGCCAGCGGGTTGTTCAACTCGTGCGCGACACCAGAGATGGTCTGACCCAGTGCGGCCATCTTTTCGGCCTGGAGCAACTGCAGGTATAAGTCGCGCGACTGATCGTCGAGTCGCTTTCGTTCGCTCACATCACGCAGCAGCGCCTCGACTCGCAGAGACGTCCCGCGGCCAACGCGGTCGGCACGAGCGGTGACTTCAACCCAGACTGGCTCTCCGTCACGTCTGGAGAGACGGAGCAAATAGTCAGTAACCGAGCCTTCGTTTATCAGCCTGGTGAGGAAGGCGATGCGAGCTGTCGCGTCCACGAAGCGCTCCGGCCGGAAGAGGGTGATCTCTTCGTCGGGAGTCTCCGGTGGATAACCGAGCATGATCTTGAGATGTGGATTGGCGGCGAGAGTGGCTCCGCCGTTGGTCTCCATCTGACGACTGATCGTGCCGATGAAGACACCCTCATGCACCGCTTCGAAAAAGCGCGCGAACGCAGTGGCGCGTTGCCGATCGGGAATGTATCTCGGTTCTGCCGGCACGACGAAGCGATTATAGGCGGCGGCACACATCCGCCGCCGAACTACGGACGCGGCGTTGGTGTCGACGACGGAAAGTGCGACGCGTACTTCTTCTCGATCGCTGCGCGAATCTGTTGAACCGAGCTCCCCGTATTGAACAGCAACATCGCATCTCGGCCCACGTCAAGGCAGATTGCGCAGCCAATGCCGTGTGGCTCCCATTCCGTAACAGTTCCATTGGCCATCCGCGTCTTGACGAAGCAGTCGTGATTGCCGCTGTGGCCCATGCGCTCGCAGCCGCAATAGCACGGTACGTGCTGAAGCACTTCGGGATGACGGGCGGCGAATTCGTACACCTGTTGAACGATCGCCATTGGACGTGACGGAGTGAACGGAACCGGGGGCAGCGCTGGAAGAGGACCGGTATGAGCCTTTATCGGGGCTATGCGGGTCGGGGAGCTTGTGGGCTTTGCCTGCGAGTGCGCGTGTTGGCCCGCCATTGCGGACGTTGCCGGGAATGATGCCACCAGGAGCAGCCAGGCGGAAGCGATATGACTGAGAGTCTTCATATATAGAGGGATGGTACCCGATTTGGAGGTTACCCGGTGGCATGAAGGGTGCGCCGGCTGGCGCCGATAACCGGAGAAGCAGGTAAAACCGCGCGAGCCTAATTCCGGCGCGCATCCAGGCAAGTGTGAGGACCCATGCGATTAATGGGGCGCAACGATGTCGTCCTGATGGTAGGACTGACGGTTGCGCTGTTCGTAATATTTTCGAGCCCCGTATCTCATTTCCTCGACTATGTGAGGGAGATCGAGATGACGCGCGGACTGCATCTCGTGCCCGCGCTCTTCATCCTGGCCACGGTTTTCAGCTTCCACCAGCTTCGCAAACGACAGGAAATGCGCGACGAGGCGCAGGGCGTTGCGCGCGCCGCGAAGGAGGCCACTGAGCGCGCGTCCGAAATGTCGAGACTGGTCGCATTCGGACATGCCCTGGCCCGTTCGATGGACAGCGAATCGAGCGATTCGATTGGAGACGTCGCGGCGGCTCAGATCCCGTTGCTCGCACCGGGTCGCGGCGCCTGGGTGATGACCCGTACGCGAGGAGGTCATTGGGAATCGATGATGGCCGTCGGCGAGTCCTCTCCGGTGGATCGGGAGCGTGTCGCGCGGCGGGCCCTGGGTGAAGTCGACCCGCTCATCGGAACCTTGTCCGGTGACATTTGTTTCCCGATGATCGTGGCTGGAACCCCCGAAGGTGTTCTTGGCGTTGCCCCTGAGCCACCACTGACCGACCACCAGCGCAGCGTTCTGAGTGCTGCCGCGGCATTGCTGGCCGTGTCGCTAAAGAACTCTCAGTTGTTTCGCGAAGTCAGAGAGAACAGCGTCCGTGATGGGTTGACAGGCTGTTTCAATCGCGCGCACGCTCTCGAAGTGCTCGATGCGGAGATTCGTCGTGCACGACGCTCCAAACTCCCACTCTCGCTCATCATGTTGGATCTCGACAACTTCAAGGAGATCAACGATCGACACGGTCATCTGTGCGGTGATGCGGTGCTTGCGGCCGTCGGTGCGAGGATGAAGTCGGAACTGCGCGGCAGCGACCTCAAGTGTCGTTACGGTGGTGACGAGTTCATGGTCATTTTGCCCGACACGCCTCTCGCCGGAGCAAAGCAGGTGTCCGAGAACCTGCGCACGGCCCTCGAGTCACATCTGATCGTGTGGAACGGGGACCAGGTCAGGGTGACCGCGAGTTTCGGTGTCGGTGTTGTGAACCCGACCGATCAGGATCCCCTGGCAGCGGTTGGTCGCGCCGATGCCGCGTTGTATCGAGCGAAAGAGCGCGGTCGCAACGACGTCGAAGTCGAGGAACAGCCGACGCTCGTTTAGCGCAGCGTTTCTTCCGGAGTTGCGCGAGCGGTTGGTCCCAACGCGAAGGTCATCGTTCCATCGACCACTACGCGTCCGTTCACGCGAGCAAACCCGTCGAGCTGACCGACACGGCTTCGCAGGCTCTTGACGCGCGCCTCGATCTCGACCACGTCGCCTGCATAGACCGGTCGTCTGAACCTGACCCGTTCGATTCCTCGGGACAATGGAATTCGTCCGCGATTCTCAGGTTTCGACAGAATCAGGATCGCGCCGACTTGCGCGATGCACTCGGTCAGGATCGTAGGCGGCAAGGCAGGGCGTTCACCGGGTTGATGGGACAGATAGCGCTCGTTGAGGGAGACGTTCTTGATTCCGACGATCCGCTTGTCAGGCTCCAGCTCGGTGACGCGATCGACCAGCAAAAAGGGATAGCGATGCGGAAGGATGTGCTCGATGACGGTGTAATCCAGTGGCAGGCTCAGGTGATCCATGAGAGCCCAGTATAATTCCGCTAGCCCGCCGACTGTCGGCCCATCCAGCTACCCGATGACCGAACCCCTGCCAGATCAGCCTTCTGATGCCCACCCGCAAGGCGGCGCTCGTGTCGCGACAGACACCGAGCTCTTGTCGACGTTGTTCGATTTGGGCCGCGAGGTCACCTCGGTCCTCGACCTCGAGGAGCTGCTCGCCAAGATTCCTCAGCTCATTGCCAGGCTCACGCGATTCAGCGCTTTCTCCGTATACCTGCTTGACGAGAAGCGCCAGGAACTTCGAATTGCGTACGCCGTTGGGTATCCCGACGATGGCGCGAGCATTCGACTGCGCATTGGTCAGGGTGTAGTGGGCGCGGCCGTGCAGGAGGGTCGACCGATCCTCGTGAACGACATACGTCGCGAGCCGCGCTACAGGGGTCCGCTACGAAACATGCTGTCTCAGCTTGCGGTGCCTCTACGGCGTAAGGGCAGAGTGATCGGCGCGCTCAACCTCCTGAACGAAATCGAAGGCGCATTCACGCCGCAGGACGAAGCGTTGCTGCGCCAGTTCGCGGCCCACGTGGCAGTGGCCATTGAAAACGCGCGGCTGTTCAAATCTGAGCGTCATTACGTCGATACGCTTGAAACGCTCGCCGAGATCGGGCGCGAAATGTCCTCGATCCTCGACCTTGATGCGCTGTTGACACGCATTGCGAGCTTGACGAAGCGTCTGATCGATTACCGCACCTTCGGCATCCTGCTGCTCGATGAGGACACGCAGCAGCTCGAGATGAAGCTGGCGGTTCGCTACGGCCAGGGCGCTGAGTCGAAGAATTTCCGTCTCGGCGAGGGCCTAGTCGGGTGGGCTGCCGAACACAAGGAGCCGGTGCTCGTCTCAGATGTCTCGCAGGATCCTCGCTACATCAATCTCGTTGCCGACGCGCGTTCGGAGCTCGTGATCCCGATGCTCATCAAAGATCGCTGCATCGGTGTGTTTGATCTGGAAAGCCCCGAGCTCGATGCCTTCAGCAAGGAGCATCAGGAACTCTTGACGCTCCTGGCCAGTCAGGCTGCGGTTGCCATCGACAACGCGCGGCTCTACGAAGAAGTGCGACGCAACGAGGAGCGAATCGAGAGGGAACTTCATTTCGCACGACGCGTTCAGCTCGCATTGTTGCCCCCCGAGCCACCGAAGACAGTTCGCGATGCCGATGTCGCCGGTCGATTCGAGTCGGCGTACGAGCTGGGAGGTGATATTCACGACTTTCTAGCGCCCGAACCGGATGCTCTGGTCGTGGCAGTAGGGGATGTCTCCGGCAAGGGCGCGCCCGCCGCTCTCTACGGCGCCTATGCCGCGGAGCTGGTTCGCTCGCGAACGATGCGGCGCCGGTTTACGCCAGATCGCTTCAGCGTCTCCGGCGTTCTCCAGGCGATGAACACGACACTCCACGAGCGACAACTCGAAGAGTATTACTGCACGTTGTGTTACGCCTTTTTCGATTTCTCGCGACGGCTGGTTACGCTGTCGAATTCAGGCTTGCCGTACCCGATCCATTGCTCGTCGACATCGTGCGGACAGATCGTCTTGCCCGGCGTCCCTCTGGGATCGTTTCCGGGCGTCACCTACGACGAGGTCAGCATCGAGCTGAAGCGAGGCGACGTCTTCGTGTTCTGCACTGACGGCATCTTCGAGGCGTTGAACGAAGAAGGTGCTGAGTTTGGCGCCTCGCGCCTGGCGGACGTCGTCAGTCGAACGCGCGACCAATCGGCGCGGGCGATCGTGGACGCAATTTTTGAGGAGACGGCTTCGTTCCGGGGTACGAGACCACAGGGCGACGACATGACGGCGGTGGCAGTGAAGATCACCGCTTGAGCCGCGATGGATCGAACGAGGTCGCGCTCGGATCGTGATGAAATCAGGGGCCGGAGTACGGCGATGCCAGCGCCTGCCTGAAAATTACGTACTCCGGTGACCCGGCGCGACCTGCAGAGCACATGTTCAAGATGCGTGCCCCTCTGCGTGTCAGGGAATTGCGCCAAAACTCGCGGTTTGCTCGAAGCGCTCGTCACCTTTAGGAGTCGGGCTCCGAAGGCGTTGAGGTAGCGCCCGACCTCGCGGGGCGACAGTCCCACATCTTGATGCCAACTAACGTGAGGAAGCGACCGTCTGACTAGCTGGAACGGTCGCCAGTCGCCTCGACCGAGAGGGTTCAAAGATGAGGAAGGCTATCTTCGCCGGCGGGATCCTCGCCGCGCTCATCGTAGTCGTGGTCTACGCGACGCGCGTCGATGCACAGGATCGAAATCGCTTCACCTTTCAGGGCTCGTTCCTGCCACTGGTGGGCCCGGGATCGTCGATCGGGGTTACGGTTCGAGACTCCGATCTGGGAGTCGTCATACAAGACGTGAGAAGTGACAGCCCCGCAGCTCGCGCGGGGGTGAAAGAAGGTGACGTCGTGACCGAATTTGACGGCGAACGAGCGCGGAGTGCGGCTCAGTTCACCCGTCTCGTTCGAGAGACGGCGCCAGGGAAAACCGTAAAGATGGCGGTCCTTCGAAACGGGACGCCGGCGACGATGGATGTCGCACCGGAGACCCGAGATGCGGACGACCTCCGATTCCCGAACCTGACACGGGACCTCGAACGACGTCTGCGGGTGTTACCGAGAGATTTCAATTTCGATTTCGACGTCGCGGAACCGTGGTTCAGTTTCTACTCACCGCGTCGCCTCGGGATGACAATCACCCCGCTCAGCGATCAACTTGCCGCCTATTTTGGTGTGAAACAAGGCGTCCTGGTATCAGAAGTCGAGGCGGGCTCGGCCGCAGATATGGCAGGCCTCAAGGCCGGTGACGTGATCACGGCGGTCAAAGGTCAGGCGGTGTCTTCCTCCGAGGATGTATTGAGAGAGCTGCGCGAGGCTCAGTCCGGAACGAGCGTAGAGATCCGGGTCATGCGAGATCGAAAGGAGCTCACTGTCTCAGCAAAAATGCCGGAGCGCACGCACACGTTAGCGCGCCGCGGCGGGCGCGCCATTTAACTGCTGTTCGACGCAGTTAGACGCTCGAAGGGAAGGACCTCGGCCGGGGGCACCGAGCTGCCGGCCGGCCATGCGCCGAGCACGGTCACGAGCTGAGCGGCGATCAAGGTCACAACAGCCTGTACTGCCACTTCTGCTTCGCGTCCCGGCGCCACCTCGATCGCCAGGACGCCGATGCATCGTTCCACTCCGAGCAGCGGCACCACGATGGCGGATTGAGAAGTCGCCCCTCCTGCGACACTCTGAAGAGCCCCGGTTCGCCATGCCGCCGCCGTGGCGTTCAGCGAAGAACGGCCGATCGGGCCAAGCTGGAGTAATTGCTTCGAGTCGTAGCCGTGCCAGGCAACGGGAAACATTTCGTCGCCGGCAGCCATCCAGACGACCACTCCGGATGCTTCAAGCAAGCTCGCGGTTCGTACCAATAGCCCCTGTACGTCGGCTTCGCTTTTCAACCTGCTGATCGCGGAGCACAAGGCGGCTGTTTCCGTCAAATCGATCGACGGTTCAGCCACCTTCGGCGGCGCGATGTTCAGGGCCACGTGATCTGTGTCGGGTGTGACGATCGGGGGCTCATTCGACTCCGGTGGAGGCAGCCGTCGTGAGGAGGAGCGAACGAGGGCACACGCAAAAAGGAGAGCGACTCCAGCCAGCACGGTCCAGGCCTGTTTCAAATCGTTGGCCCTGCCGTCGGCGACTGCGTTCGATTCTGCCACCCGCAAGGCCCGCAACTGATCTCGCAGTGCCTGACGCGTCCGCGTCGTCTCGGTGAAAAGAAGGTCAGCAGCCATGAGATCGAGATCGGCACGCATGTTCTCGCGCGCCCGAGCATCGACCTCCGCAAGCGAAGCGACACCTTCAGCCAGGGCTCCGGCAGGGCGCGCCGCGCCGGCCAACGACTGTCCCAGCAGCCACGTGCTTTCGGAGATCATCTGCCGGAGGCGAGCACTCGTGGCAGTCAGCGTCTCTTTGTCGATCTGTCCCGACGCGACGTACGTCAACTCATCCCGGGCCAGCTCGTCCAGGAGTCCGTCGAGCCGATCGATTCTGGCTGCTGACTGTTTACCGGTTGACTCGAGTCTGTCGACGTGTTGGGCCAGGGCCCAGGTCCAGGCGACGCTGCCGGCCCCGGCGGCGACGAGGATGGCCGGAAGGAGGAAGCGGAGGATCCGCGTCTTCATGTGATCGAAGACAGGATACCAAAAGGAATCAGAATTCGACGTGGGTTTGGAAAAGCAGGCGATTCTCATCCGCCCTGCCGTCGCCCGGGTCGTAGGAAACCTGTTCGTTCGTGACGACCAGTCCCAGGCGGGCCCGATTCCACGCGAGCCAATACGCCCCGCCGGCAATCACGCGTGTGTGTGTGTTGTCCGCAAGGCTATTGTCCGGATCGAACGAGTCCATTCGTATGATTCCGGCCCAACCAAGGGGCCCTTGACGTGGTTCGATGAAGGCAGACCAGCCCGAGCGTTGAATATCTCCGGGAGGGAGCGCGAGAGGACTTTCAGTTGCGTCGACTCTTTCTACCGTGGCAACGAGGTGCGGGTGTTCGTAATGCCCCATCACAATCCCAACGTTGCGTGGCCTGTCGGCCGCGTACCATCCCAGACTGTAGAAGCCTGATATCCGAAAGTAGTCGGCGAGACCCTTTCCGGGCAGCGGGCGCACGGTCAGCCGCCCTTGCACACTTTTGTACTTATTCGGATCTGCCTGAGTGAATCCTTCGCCGTTGTACACGCCGGCGTGAAACTCTCCGTAGTTGCCTGGAAGCGAGGCGAAGTATCCGGCGCCGAAATCCGCCGAGCCGGGAATCAGTCCCTCGCGTTCCGAGAACATGGTCCCCTGCACGCGATAGCGATTCACAGATTCTTCGAAGTCGAGCCAAGGGGTTTGCGCCAGACCGAAGCGTATCCACGACCTCGGTCCCACGTTATCCACTTGCAGGAATGCGTACTTGACGCGAACTGTCAGTGACCCAGCGAGAGTTCCGTCGGTCACCCGGCGTACATCGGGTGTGAACCGAAACCGAACGCGATCCGCCATCTGCGCGTTGATGTTCAAATACGCTCGAGTCACATCAAAAGAGTTGAGTCCGTCGCGATTTTCGAGTTCGCTCGCGTACTGCAGGTACGAGAGAACCCCCACTCGCACGATGGGATACTCAGGTGGAGCGGCGGCCGGTGCGGGTTGTTGAGCACCGCCTTGAGCGTAAACAGGAATCGAGAAGGCAACGACGCTGAGGGCGAAGAAAAACGATCTCGTCATGTGGACGTTACTTGTACGACACACAAATTTCGCGGACATCACGGACAGGTTACGTATGCGTAACGTCTTGACCGCGATGAAGTCCAGGCCGCAGATCAGGGACGCGGGGGACTGGGAATCCCTTCTGTCTTCGGATGCAGGATAACGTAGGCAGGTAAACCCACTGCGTCGAATCGCGTCATGATCGATCGCGCAGGCTCTTCGTCCAGTTGCTCTGCTTGATACTTGACTTTGACGTAGCCGTCGAGCGCCGCCTTGACGCTCTCGTCAGCCAGTGTTGTCTGGTCCATCACAAGGCAGTTCTTGCACCACGTCGCCCACATGTCGACGAGCACGGGTTTCTGCTCGCGCTGCGCCACCGTCAGACCCTCCGCCAGTGATGCGTGCCAGCCAGCTTTGAGTTTCTCCTCAACGCTCGTTGCCACCTCACGGGCGTCGACCCAGCGATCCGCAAACAGCCCGTAGGCCAGATAGCCGTAGTAGGCGGCCGTGGCCAAAATGAAGACGCCGAAGGCCTGCTTGACCCGCACCATCCAGGCGCCTGGTTTTGGAAGTGCGGTAAGCCCCGCGCCTGCGAGAGGCCACGGTACCGCCATACCAACCCCGAGCAGGAACGGCAATGCCAAGGCCGCGACCGTCCCACGCGCGTACAGGTCGCTCGAGAACAACACGACTTGGATCACGACCGGGGCGACACACGCCCCCGCCAGCAGCGCGGCGACTGCGCCCATCACAAACGCGACCGCAAAACTCCCTCGCTTCGAAGTATTGGTGCCGATTGCGCCAGAGAATCGCGAAAGGTCGATCTCGAACACGTCGAACATCGCGAGCGCGAGCGCGACAAAGATGGCGGCAATTCCCAGATTAAACCACGGTGACGCGTTGATAGTGCCGAACGATCCCGCCGTCAGGATGACAACGAGTCCGAGAACTCCGTAGACAAGCGCCATGGCGCCACCGTATGCGCCGCCGAGGAGGAAGCCACGCGCGCGTGAACCACTCCCTGCTCCCGCTCCGATGATTGCAAGGTTGATCGGGATCATCGGCAGGACACAAGGTGTGAGGTTGAGCGCCAGGCCGCCCAGCAACACGAGAAGTAGAATCGCCAGGGGCCCTCGACCTTCAAAGAGTCCCGGCTCTTTGATGCCCGTCTCTGCGTTTCGCACGAACGTGAGGAAATCGTTGACGTCCAGATAGCCGCCAGTACTCGCTTCCACGGAGAACTTATCGAGGAGGGCGATCCCGTTGTCGCCAGTACTCGTCGGACGAACCGGGGCGATGACCGGGGCAGACCCTGGTGGGCGACCGGTTCCAAACGCGATTCCTTTGAAAACCTCAGCGTGGCTGGTCGAGCGAGCAGCGTCGCTCTTGACGACCGTCAGCGTCCAGAGGACGTCGGTCGTCACCGGCGCGTAGCACAGTCGGTCGTCGCACGCCTGATAGCGGAAGCGGCCTGGCACGTCGACACGGCCTGCTGGCATTGTCCTGGCGACGTCGAACTGAACGCCAATGTTGAATTCGTGCTCGAACACCAGCAGTGGTTGTGCCTGACCGACTTGAGCGAACTCTGTCGCTTGCGGAAAGACGACCTCGGTGACGTTGATGCCTTCGGGAGCGTCGACCGTGAGTGCCGTCGGAATCAGAGTCGGGTCGCGTGGGGCATCTGATTGAACGTGAAACCGATCGGGGATTCGGACCTGCAGCGCGGCGCGAACCGGCGAACCTGCCGCGGCATCGGATTCGACGAGGGTCGTCAACTCTGCCTTGACGCCCCTGAGCTGCGCGACAGCAACCTGCGGTAAGACGAGCAGCAGCGCGATTGTCGCGATCAGCGCACGCACGACTATCCCACCGGCTTGAGCGGAATGTACGCGGCGACGCTTTCCATTTGAACGTTGTGTCCTTTCACGGGCGGGAGATCCTGGTACAGGAAGTCCCACTTCCAACGTTCCGACGGGTTCGACGCCTGAAGCCAATTTCGGGCCGGAACTGGCCGTGTGAAGGGCACCTTGTCGGCGTCCGTGTAAGCCGGAGGCAGCGCCCCGGCAATAGCCACGCGCACGTCGCCACTTGTCTGATACGGAACCGATAGCCCGAGCAAACGTCCCACGGTTGCCAGGATCTGCCAATCCTCCATGGCCTCGCCGGGCGGGGCGATCGCTCGCGACGCGCCCTGCACCTTGCCCTGATCGTTGGTATAGATCGCGTCCTTTTCGACCCAGGCAGCTCCCGGCAGCACAAAGTCCGCTGCCGCGGCCAGGGTCGACATGACGACTCCCTGAACAACGAGGAAGGAAAGAGCACCACTCTGGCGGGCTGACACAATCCATGACACGTCGCCGATGGAACCGTCGGGCCCCGGATCGAGCACGTACAGAGCTTTGACGCGTCCAGACGTGATGGCGGTTCGAAGGGCCGCGACGTCGGCCTCGTGACCGTTTCCCTGACCGACGGCAAACCCAACGTCACGAGCACCGTTCACGTTTGGCGCATCAGTCGAAGGAACGATGAACTTTGCTTCTGCGGGTTGCGGCTTCGGGCTGCTCTTCCATGCCACCGTGACCGCCGTCATGCCGTCGCTGCCGAGCAGGCCCGTGACGAGATCTCTGAGGACGAATAATTCCTCAGTCGAGGCGTGTGCCGAGGCGAGGAAACGAACCGACGAGGGATCAGCCGAACCGGCCGTCTGAATGGCGTCCCTCAACCTGGGACCGATGTCGTGCCAGGCCAGCGGCTCGAGCCCTGTGGATGTCCGCGCCATAGGGCGACGAAGTCGCGTCGTTCCTTCGACCCAGTGATAGTCGAACCGTCCGATGTCGCACATCCAATACCCGTTGATCTCGGGATTGAGACGCGGAGTCATGCGGATCAGGCGCGATCCCTTTGCCCATTCCGGCTTCGCTTTCTGCCACGCGCTGGTGTTGCAGCCCTTCGAGCACATCGTGCAAATCGTGTCCACGACGCCCGGGTTATCCCAGGGCCTGCTCTTGAAGCGGTACTCCTTGGTCGTGATCGCCCCGACCGGACAGACATCCATCAGGTTGCCTGAGAGGAGCGAATGCACGCCTTCCTCCCGGAACGTCGCGATCTCGCTGCCATTGCCGCGATCAGCGATGCTGATTTGCGCGTCTCCATCGATCTCGCGCATGAAGCGGACGCACCGCGTGCAGAGGATGCAGCGGTTGCGATTGAGCATCAGCGTCGGGCCGAAGTCGACGTCCGCTTTGACGCCTTCCCCGTCGAAGACCCGACGCGGAAAGTCCATCCGGCTCTCGGCAGGTCCGAAGCTGTACGAGAAGTCCTGCAGCGGACACTCGCCGCCCTTGTCACAGACCGGACAGTCCAGGGGATGATTGACGAGAAGGAACTCCAGGACACCGGCTCGCGCCGCGCTCGTCTCGGGATCGCGCGTCGTCACCACCATGCCTTCCGTGCAGGCCGTTGAACACGAGGTCTGCAGCTTTGGCATTTTCTCGATCTTGACGATGCAAACGCGGCAAGAGCCGTCGACGGCTAGTCCCGGATGAAAGCAGTAATAAGGAACCGAGATACCCGCTTCGATGGCGGCCTGCAAGACCGTCTTGCCCTTTTCAACCGTAACCTTGCGACCGTCAATGGTCAGGGACACCGTTTCCATATCCGGTCGATCATATCCCGAGGGTCGTCCAGGCGACTACCCTTCGACGAACTCAGCGAGCGCGGCGGAATCCTGATTGATCTGGACGCGGCGGACGGAGCTCTCCGCAGGGATGGAGCGCTCGACCTGGACGTCAGTCACCGGCACCACGATGCTGGATGTCCGGCCATCCGAATAGGTGAGCGTCACGGTTACGGGGATGTCGAAAACCTGGTCGGTGGTTTGCTCGAATCGGACGACGACCTGCTTGTCGCCGATCTGGGTGCTGTACTTCACCCGTGGAATGCTGCTTCCATAAATCCAGCGCTCGAAAAAGCGATCGAGGACACGTCCCGATTCGGCTTCCATCGCCCGCTCGAAATCTTCCGTGCCGGCCTTTTGGTACCGACGGTCCATGTAGAAGCGCCGCAGTCCACGAAAGAACACCTCGTCGCCGAGCAGTCGGCGAAGCATGTGGAGCACTGCGGCTCCCTTGTTGTAAACGAGCGCACGAAAGACCCGTGGGTCACGCTTCACATGTCCGAGCCGCGAGCCAAGGTGCACAGGGCCCTGATCCGATTCGGACAGCGACCACCGACGGAACTGCCGCAGCATGTCGCCGAACACGCGATCGCCCCGCGTCTTTTGCGCGTAGAGCGCTGCAAAGTACTGCGCGAAGCCCTCACTGATCCATTGCTCGTGGTAGTTCTTCCAACCAATGGCCTGTCCCCACCATTGGTGAGCAAGCTCGTGAGCCAGGAAGAACTGCGGGAAGTTTTCAAATGATGCCGGATCGCCGCGCCAATTCGCCGTCGCGAAGGCCGTGGGAGTGTTGAGTACAGCAAAGTACCCAGGACTGTGGCCCCCGGGCAAATCGCCTTCAAGAAGCGCGATGGCCGCGGATGTATACGGCGCATCGCCCATCAGCGAAGAGTAGAACTGCAAGATCGCCTCGGCATCCTGCGGTACCTGACGGCTCTGAGAGCGAAGACTACTCTGCGAAGCGACAGTGACAGCGATCGAGTCAACTCCCGAGCCCGGATCGGTCTGATTCTGGATGGCGACGCGTCCCTCTCCAATTCGCCAGAGACGCGTTATGACGAGCGCCAGGTAGCGCAAGGGTTGATCGGCTCGGAAGGAAAACGCGGGACCCTCCGATCCCGAGACGATGTCGCGAAGCGACACGACCTCGCTCGCTGGAACGGGATGACCACTGGCGATGCACGTATAACCAGGCGGCACGTTGATCCGCATTGAGGCCGTTGCGTAGTCCGGCACCGGATTCTGCGGGTACCAGTACGATCGGTTGCTCAGCAGAAGCGCCGGTTCTCTCGGTTCCGCCGGCACCTGTTCCTGCGCGTCAGGTGCGAGCGCAATAGTATCGGTGTCGAGCTCCTGGTTCGGTACGACGCCGACGTATGTGATCACCAGTGTCAGATCCGAGTCCTGGAGCAGGGTGCGCGGCAGGTTCACGACGACGGTGTTCTGACCTCGAATTCGAAGATGGAGCAAGCGGCCGTACTCGACGCTTGTGACGCCTGTTACCGCGAGCGTCTCAGCCAATCGCAGCCTCACGCTTGGCAGAGCCGTCGAGCGAACGCGGATGAGCAATCGGGCTCGACCGCGCAGCGTTCTCCGTTCTGCATCGATCGCGGCCTCGATGTTGTAGTCGAGAACGTCGTAATCCCGGAGTGCGTCGTCGCTGTAGAAACGCCCGCGAGCGGCAAGCTTGCCGACGGACGCGTAGAGAGCGAGGGTCAGCCGGTCCTTTCGGCGAAAGACGCTGATGTCTTCGGCCTGTTCGGCAGTGAGCGTATAGGTGAGCGTGTCGAAGCGGCGTGTGTCGATCTCTGCCAGAAAGTCACCGAATGGCGGCAGCAGAAACCAGTCATCTGAACTGAGGTCCTGCAAATCGACGTTAAAAGATTTCGCCGCGTGCTCCGAGAACACTTCCTCCGCGCGTCTGAGCTGACGCGGGTCAGCAGCGGCTTCCGTCAAACTCGAGATGGTGACGCGTTGTTTGTAATCGGATGGACTGATGCGAACGAAGGCGGATTCAAACGGCGAGGTCAGCGTGTCACTGCCCGAAAAAAGACGAAGTTGCCCGCGCTCCGGGACCGCCGTTGGTGAAAACGTCATCACGCCGCGACCAAGCAGGATTAATCCCGTGACGCCGTCGTCGCACTCCACTCGGTAGACCGTGCCTTCGGAGAGTTGCAACACCAGGTCCTCGGCCGTGATCTCGAGGTTGCGCGCCGCCAGCGGGCGCTTGTCGACCCGCAACTTGTAGAGACCTTCAACGAACGACAGCCCTTCAGCGCCTACAAATCTCCAGGAGTTGACGTCGCCGTTCGGTGGTCGGCGCATGTCCATGCCGGCCGTCACGATGCGAGCTCGCCCTGCCGTTTCGATGAAGAACTCCACCACAAGGCTGTAGCCTTCGCCCGGCGGAGCCCCTTCTAACTGCGACCGGTCGCGCAGCCTGACCGTCGTTTTCACGGCACCAGGCATGAGAAGAGTTCCCAGGTAGAGATCGACTTTCGCGGTATCGACGTTGGGAGAAAACAGGTCGGTCAGCGCCGGGCGATTGTTCTGATTGAGCGCTTGCTCAAACTGCCGCAGCAGCAGCGCGACAGGGTCAGATTCTGTCGTCTGGGCTGACGACGAAGATGCCCACCAGAAGACACACACCAACACCAGAAGCCATCTCATCGCGGAGAACCGGCTACATTAGACGCCAATTAAAGAGCGACTGCCACCTGGTACAGCGGTTCAGACGACAGCTGTCTGGAGCGGAAGAGGCGGCAGCCGTCGGAGGGCGAGAACCGTCAAATCGTCGAGCAGACGCCGCTCGCGGCTATGTGTCTCAACGGCCTCGAACAGCGCCCAGCCCAGCTCCTTCGCCGACGCCCAGCCCTGGCCGTCGACCACAGTTTGTACGCCCGCCTCATCGAACGGCTGGTCGAACGTGTCTTCGGCTTCTGTAATCCCGTCGCTGTACATCACCAGCACGTCTCCTGGTTCGAGCGTAGTCGCGCCCGTCGTGTAGGAGGCGTTCTCGAACATCCCGAGCGCCATCCCGCCGGCGCGCAGCCGTTCGTAGGTACCGTTTCCGCGTCGCAGCAACGGAGGATTCTGACCGGCGTTGACGTATGTCAGCTCGCCCGTTGCCGGATTGAGGATCGCGACGAATAAGGTCACGAAGCGCGAATGCGGCAACGCGTGCCTGCCGATTTGCACGTTGAGTCGAGTCACGAGGTCGGCGCCTTCGAGCCCCTCGTCGATCAGCGTGCGCATCATCGCGAGGAGAAGTGCCATGAGCAACGCGGCCGGGCTGCCTTTGCCCGCCACGTCGCCGAGTGCAAGCAGCACACGTCCGTCAGGAAGCGGAATGATGTCGTAGAAGTCGCCACCGACCGTGTTGGCCGGACGCGTCATCCCGAACGCTTCGACGCCAGGTGCCTTGAATCCCGCGCGCGGCAGCATTGACTGCTGGATTTCGCGTGCGATCTCCAAATCGTTTTTCAGCGACAGACGATCCGCGACCTCCAGCAGCACAAGCAGGTTCACGAGGAGGAACGCTGCGAGCAGCCAGAGCGTGCCGGGCGCAAACGCCGGATGCGGAATCAGAAGGAAATGAACCTCGCGAAACAACTCCATCAAACCGATCACGCAGGCCACGAGCGAGATGCCGTAGATCAACCGTCGCGCCGGTGTCAGCTTCAGCGTGAAAGCAAGAAACAGCAGCCGCGCATGTCCCAGCATCCGAAGGTGCCACGGCCGTTTCTTGAGCTCGTCGAAATCGATATTTCGCGAGAAAAACTTGTAAGCCTCGAGCGTGTCGCGAGTGAAAAGGCGCTCGACGTCTGCCTTTGTGAGACCGCGCGTGTAGGTCTCAAAAAAGGGGCCGCCGGTCTGCCGGGGCAACGGGGGGACTTTCATGGGTAAGGGCCGATCTTAGATCGACGGTACGACGTCTGTTTCAGATAATTCCAAGCTCGGCCCCCACTTTCTGGAAGGTATCAAGCGCGAACTGGAGCTCTGCCTCCGTATGGGACGCCGTCACGATCGTTCGCACCCTTGCCTTGTCTCTCGCCACCGTCGGGAAGGTGATGCCTTGCGCGAAGACCCCTTCTTCGAAGAGCCGGTCGGATAGCCGGATCGCGCGGGCACCGTCTCCCACGATGACAGGGGTAATGGGACTCTCGCTGACGCCCGTGTTGAACCCGAGAGCCTGAAGACCAGCTTTGAAGAATCTGGTGTTCTGCCACAGTCGCTCCATCCACTGTGGTTCGGTCTCGAGCACATCAAGAGCCGTCAGGCATGTCGCCGCAACAGACGGTGGATGGGAGGTCGAGAACAAGAACGGCCTGGCTCTTCGATACAGGAACTCGATGAGCGACCGTGAGCCGGCGACATAACCGCCGAGCGCACCGAGCGCCTTCGAGAGCGTCCCGACCTGCACGTCAACGCGGCCATGAAGACCGAAATGATCGATCGTCCCGCGACCCTGTGCACCGAACACGCCGCTCGCATGTGCATCGTCGACCATCATGATGCAGCCGAACTCGTCCGCGACGTCGCACAGACCTGGCAGCGCCCCGAGGTCTCCGTCCATGCTGAAGACGCCATCGGTGATGAGCAGAGTGCGCTGACCGCGTGGCAACTCCGCGAGGATACGACGTGCTGCCTCAACGTCACGGTGCGGGAACACCTTGATAGAGGCGCGACTGAGACGAGCGCCGTCGATGATGCTCGCGTGATTCAGCTCGTCGGAGACGATGACGTCGTCACGCCCGAGGAGCGCCGCGACGGTACCGGCATTCGCCGCGAAACCGCTCTGAAAGACGACGGTCGCCTCCGTACGCTTGAACGTGGCGAGCCGGCGTTCGAGCTCCATATGGATCCGCATCGTGCCCGCGATCGCTCGCACCGAGCCAGTGCCGACACCGAGTGATCCGATCGCCTCGAGCGCCCGCTCGCGAAGTCGTGGATGCGACGTGAATCCGAGATAGTTGTTGGACGACAGGTTGACGACCGACCGGTGATCGATCGACGTGTGTGCGGCCTGCTCACCGTCGAGGACACGCAACGCACGGAAAAGTCCCTGCTCGCGGAGCGTGTTCAGCTCATTGTCAAGATACGCGAGCGGATCCGGACGCATGCTGTTCCTCGCAGCGACGCGCGTTCGTCGTCAACCCCTTGCCAGGTAGTCGCGCGTGAAGGCACCGATGTCCGCGTAGATGCTCGCCAGCTCCTGAGGATTCGCCAGGAACACGATGCGGAAGAAACCGCCACTCGCGGGTACGCCGAAGCCCGATCCATTCACGCACAGAATCCCAGTTTCGCGCAGCATGGTCAGCACGAAGTGTTCGTCTGTGCGTCCGGGTGGCAGCGAGACGGAGGGCAGTACGTAAAATGCGGCCTGGGGCGCGACACATCGCATGCCCGGAATCGCGTTGAGCATCTCGGTCGTGACGCGGCCTCGCTCGGCCAGCGCCGCACGAAAGGCGACTTGATGCGACCGGTCACCTGTGAGCGCCGCTTCAACGGCGTACTGCATCGGCCCCGGACTGCAAAGACGCCCATCAGCAAGTTTTTTCACCGCGGCCAAGGCGTCGTCCAGGCGCGGCGTCGATCCGACGACCATCCAGCCAGCCCGCCATCCAGGTGCGAGATACGCCTTGGAGACGCTCGAGAACGAAATCACTGGAGCATCGACGTCAAAGCTTCCCAACAGAGGCAGCGGCCCCGTGAATCCCAGGTCTCCGTACACTTCGTCGGCGAGGATTGTCAGGTCGTGTCGATCGGCGAACTCGATGAGAGCGCGCCTGACAGCTGGCGGGTACACCGCGCCTGTTGGGTTGTTGGGATCGATCACGACGAGCACACGGGTGCGTGCGCTTACGAGGCTTCGCAGATGATCGAGATCGGGCAACCAGCCACGATCGGGATCGGTGCGGTAATAGCGTGGCTGCGCAGCTATCTTCGCCAGGATCGCCGTGTAGAGCGGGTACGTGGGTGAAGGCACCAGGACTTCGTCGCCCTCATCAACCAGCGCATTCAGCGCCAGTTCGATTCCCTCAGACGTGCCGGTCGTGATGAGCACGCGATCCGGCGACACGGGAACACCCCGCGCCGCGTAATCAGCGGCGACAGCGACCCGCGCGGACTCGATTCCCGCCGAGGGGACATAGCCGTTCTGGTTGTCGCGCATGGCGCGCATCGCAGCCTCAACCAGATGCGGAGGCGTTTGAAACCCGAACGCCACAGGGTCCCCGATATTCAGGTACCGGACGCGCCGCCCCTGCGCCTCCACCGCCTTCGCCTCCGCGACGATATTGCGAATCGCGTAAGAGAATCGGTGGACTCGTCCGGCAACCGGCACGGGACGGGAGTTTCGCGTGGGCATCTACTCATCTTAAAGGTTGCTGCGATTTCCGGCGAGCCCAACCGGAGAAGCTCGGCTTCGTCAGTCAGACCCTGGCGTCGCTAAGTTTCGCTTTTTCAACTAATTGCGCCGATATCACAGCGTCATCCGGATTTTTGGAGAGGCGATCGCGCAATTCTTACGCAAGTGTGCGTGTAGGGACAAAATCTGAAAACTTCGAGAAGATCGGCCAAAGTCACCAAGCTCGGCGAGCAGCTGTGTGAAAAGCCCTGCATTTCGTGCGAATGCTAGAGCTCCGATCAAGGTAACATTTACATCTTTGACGCCCCGTTTTCGGACCAGTTGTCATCGTCATTTCCCGTAAGTTATTCAGCCGCAACGATCACCACGACTGGCAAGCGCATTGATAACATCTCTGACGCATGCGGAGATTGGCGGCTCTCGTGGTCGGGTTTCTGGTATCAGCCGGCTCGCTCTCCGCGCAGAACAATGCTCCGGGCGGTTTAACCCAGCAGCCCCAAGCCACATTCAAGTCAGGCGTCGATCGCGTCACGCTCAGCGTGGCAGTTCGCACTGAAAACGGCAAAGTTGTTCGCGATCTTCAGAGGTCCGACTTCACCGTGCTCGATACGGGGCAGGCGGCCAAGATCGTCGATTTCTACGTGGGAGATTCGCCGATCAGCCTCGCCATTCTGCTCGACATCAGTGGCAGCATGGCTGTGGGCGGCAACATGGACCGGGCCCGCGAAGCGGTGGCGGTAGCGACGATGAACCTGCGGACTCGGACGGACGAGGCCGCGTTGTTCACCTTCGACTCGGAGCTGCAGCAGGTTGTGGGGTTCACGAAGGATCTCGAGCGCATCCGTCGTGTCAGCCTCAAAGGAACGCCCTGGGGGAAGACCTCTCTCTTTGACGCCATCGGCGATACGGCGACGAGCGTGAGCGAGCGGGCAAACCGGCATCGTGCGTTGCTCGTCATCACTGATGGGGTCGACACAGGAAGCAGGCTGACCGCGGCTCAAGTTTCTTCGGTTGCCAGCTCAATCGATGTACCGGTTTACCTCTTGACCGTAGTCACGCCTCTTGATCATCCCGGCACTGAGTTCGAGGTCACAAGCGATGGTCGGTCCACACGGACTGCGGCGCTGGACGATCTCGCTCGATGGACTGGCGGCGACATGCGCATCGCCAGCACGCCGGCGCACATCTCGGTGGCCGTTCAGGACCTGTTCACTGAGCTCAGGTATCAGTACCTGATCAGCTTTGAGCCTAGTGATCGTCCCGGGTGGCATCCACTCGAGATTCGTACGCGGAAGAAAGGTCTAGTCGTCCATGCGCGCGGAGGGTACATGTCGGGCCCCTCACGCAGCGGGAGTTAGGTCGTCACAGGAGAGGACATCATGCGGAAGAGTCTGTTGGCAGCATCGTTACTTGCACTGACCGTGGCTGTTGCGCCAGCGTGCGCAACGAAAAAGTTCGTGCGAACCGAGGTTGGCAATGTCAACGGCAAGGTTGACACGCTGACTGGCACCGTCGAGGAAACACAGGAGCGCACCCGCCGCAATGAAGAGCGGATCGGCGTGGTGGATGAGAAGGCGGAAGCGGCCGGCAAATCGGCGACTTCGGCTCGCGCCGCCGCCGATGCAGCCGCAGCCGCTGCGAAGGAAGTCGATGGCCGCGTGAAGGAAGTTGATAGCCGTGTCACCACACGTGTGAACGCAGTCGAGGCGGCGTCTCGCCGGCTGATTTATGAAGTAACCCTGAGCGAAGACCAGGGCAATTTCGCGTTCAACAAGGCGACGTTGCCTGATGAGGCGAAGGCGCGGCTGGACAAGATGGTCGCAGACCTGAAGGCCGATCCGAAGGGTATCTTCATCGAAATCGAAGGCCACACCGACAACCGCGGTACGCCCGAGGTCAACGAGAAAATCGGGATGGAGCGTGCCGAAGCGGTGAAGCGCTATCTCTACGAGCAGCACCAGGTTCCCCTTCACAAGATCAACGTGATCTCGTACGGTGAAGAGAAGCCGGTTGCGCCGAACAACACCCGCGACGGTCGCGCGCAGAACCGCCGCGTCGTCGTCAAGGTTCTCTCCTAAGCCGCGCGGCTCCTAAGCCTCGCGCGCTGCGGGGCTCGTAAGCCTCACAGTGGTAGAGCGGGTCCGCCGAGACGGATCCGCTCTACCGCATCTGTCCTAGATCCACGGCGGCTTGCGCCAGCTCGGTTTTTCCATCCATCACCACCACGTCGACTCGCTGCTTCGGGTCCAGCATCGATCCGTCGAGCGATGCGAGCATCGTTCCACCGACGACGGGTTGCCCCCCGCCGAAGACAAGGCTCGCACTCGGAGTTGGTAATGCCGGCCCGGGTGATTCGGGTCGCGGTCCGAACCGGGGGAATCGATCGATGCGTCGCGGCGTCAGACGACGACCTCCGGGCAGGATGACCTCGACCTGATACGGAGGAACGGCGACGAATGTGTTGAGCGGATGGAACGTCATCTCGATGAGCAGGTCGATTTGATCAGCCACGCCGCGAAGGATCTCCTGCGCCTCCTGTTGCCCAAACTGACGACGCCCGCTGCGCGCATTCGTCTCCGCGGCGAGCTCGACGCGGTGAAATGGCGTGATGACGTCGATCCAATCAATCGGCGGCTGCGTGACGCGTACGCGGTAAGGCACGTGAAATCTCGTGCGCTCCGATTCGATACGCGATTGCCCGATGTAGATGGCTTCCTCGATGGCGCGACGATCGAGCGTGAGCTGGACGGCCTCGGTTGAAGCAACTCCGCATACGATGCAGCCGATTGAAACAGCGGCGCGCCAGTTCATTCCGGAATCGTAGCAGAGCCGTGAGCGAGAGCGGAGAACGCGTGGCGGAGATAGTATTCAGCCATGAATCTCGACGGTCGTGTGGCCTTGATCACCGGCGGGCGTCGAATCGGCGCTGTTATTGCCACTGAGCTGGCTCGCGCCGGTCTCGATATCGCGTTGGTCTATAACCGTTCGAAAGCCGAAGCGGAGGAGACGGCGCACGCAGTGGACGCCGTCGGACAGAGGGCGATTATTCTGCAGGCGGACTTACGCCAGCCCGATGCCTGTCAGCGCGTCGTGGACGGCACGGTCGATCGTTTTGGCCGACTCGACGTGCTCGTGAACATGGCGTCGGCCTATACATCTGTCCCCTTCGACGATCTGACCGTCGAAATGTGGGACGCGCAGCTTAATGTCGATCTGCGTGCCGCATGGCTGTGCGCACGCGCGGCGGTGCCGCACATGAGGCGGCTGCGGGGCGGCCGCATCATCAACTTCAGCGACTGGCTGCCGCGAAGCGGGCGACCTCGATACGAAGGCTATTTGACGTATTACGTCGCGAAGGCCGGAGTGACCGCCTTGACCGAGGCGATGGCGCTCGAATTAGCCAGGGACCAGATCCTCGTGAATGCCATCGCGCCCGGGCCGATCATTGCGCCCGAGGACACATCGAACGAAACCTTTGCAGCCGTGGAACGCGCGACACCGCTCGGACGATGGGGCGGCGAGGTCGAAGTGGCAAAGTTGGTGCTCGCGCTCATCGACAGCGACTTCGTGACGGGGGAGACGATTCGTGTCGACGGCGGTCGACATCTGAAGTAACACCCAACTCCGAACCGCCAAACTCCCAGATGCCCTCGTCACAGTTGGAAGTTGGCTCAAGAATCAAGTTGGAAGTCGGAATTCGCTTTCGCCAGGATCTCCGAGAGCGTCGACCAGGTGCCCTGCATGGGCAAATTGCAGATGCAGAAGTGCCGGATGCCAAGCGAACGCATTGCCCGAATCGTTCGAGCGCTGATGTCGACGGCCGTCAACCCCGCGGCGAACTCCTCGACCAGCCCCTTGACCGGGACCGGCATGAAGCGGCCTAGAGTGCCGAGCGTCTTCGGACTTGCGCTTCGGTAGTAGAACACGCTGAACATTCCCGGAAGCGACACTCGCCGGCGATCGGCTTCGTTGAGGAATCTCTGAACGGGCTCGACGTTCAGATGACTGACGACCTGCGTCAGGTAGAACTCGGCACAGAAGCGCGAGTCGAGAAGAAAGTCGACCTGTTGCACCGCTGACGCATGCGGATTCGCCCATCCTCCGAGGGAGAGCCGGGGCTCGCGTTCGCGGATGAGGCGACGCAGGTCCCACGCGTGCTCGACGCAACGCGGGTGGCCGACAGAAGTGTCGCCACCAAGCACGACGAGCGACGAAAATCCTTGCTGCCATGCCTGTTCGGCGTATGAAAGACAAAAGTCGAGCGGATGCTTGCTCGTGAGAAATGGCGTCACCAGATCCCGCGGCAGCTCGCGTCCGAGATTCGTGCTGAGATGCCGAAGGTTGTTCTCTTCCGGTGTTCCTACGGCGCTGTCAGTGAGAAAAGCTGGAATGCGATGGCGGCCGAGCCGCCGGATCTCGTGATACGTGTCGATCCAGGCGTCCATACCTTCCGACGAACCCAATTCAGCTCGCGGAGGGCGCAACTCCACGGCGACGACGGCGGCGTCGCCGCCAAGAGCTTCAGCCAGCATTTACTCGCGTGACGAACGAGGCGCTGGAGGGGTTGGCTCAGTCACCCGCAACACGAAATCGAACATCGTCTGTTGAAGATGCGCAATCAATCGTGAGTCGCTGAACCCGTGGCGCGACTTGGCGTAAACCATCATTTCGAACGGCTTGCCCAGCTTTTGCAGCTCATAGGCAAACTGAACAGAGTTCTGCATGTGCACGTTGTCGTCCATCGTGCCGTGGAGAAGGAGCATCCGCGCATTCAACTTGTCGGCAGCGAAGCGTGGCGCGGTGCGGCGATAGCCGTCCTCGTTGTGTTGCGGCATCTTCATCAGACGCTCCGTGTATACCGTGTCGTAGTCGCGCCAATCGGTTACCGGCGCGCCAACGATTCCCGCGGACCAGCTCGTGCTGTGTGTCAGCGCGTACGCCGTCATGAAACCGCCGTAGCTCCAGCCACTGAGGACGATGCGCGAGGGGTCGACCCATGTCTGCTGCTTCAGCCAGGTGATACCGTCTTCGAGATCCTGCAGTTCGAGTTCGCCCAGGCGGCCGTATACAGGCCATTGTGACTCTGCGCCTTTACCGCTGGCGCTCCGGTTGTCGAGAATCCACACGACGATCCCATGCTGCGCGAGCAACTGGTGGAACAAGTACTCGGTGCCGTCCCACTGATCGCGGACCTGCGCCGCGCCTGGTCCAGCGTAGGTGAACTGGTAGATGGGATAGCGGCGAGAGGGGTTGAAGTCGGGCGGCTTGATCAGCATCCCGTCCATCGGGAAGCCGTCGCGCGTCTTTACCTGCACGAATTCGGGCGGCGACAGCTTGAACTCGGCCAGCACGGGCACCGGATTGGCGTCGATGACGCGGACCTCGGAGCCGTCCGACCGGTGCAGCCGCACCTGGGTCGGCGTCGTGATGTTGCTCCAAATGCCGACGTACTGCGAGAAGTCCGGATTGAAGATGGCGCGATTTGCGCCGTCACGCTGCGAGAGCCGCGTCATCCCAGATCCGTCGAGTCGAATCCGATAGATGTCGGTCCCAACGGGATTCCGCTCGGGTGAGGAGAAATACGCCACGCCGTTCGCTTCGTCCGCGCCGAAGAAAGTGCGTATTTCCCATCGACCGGTGGTGATCTGCTTGAGCATCTCACCGCTGGTGCTGTAGCGATACAAATGCTTGAAGCCGCTTCGCTCGCTGAACCACAGGAAGGAGCCGTCCTTCAGCCAGATCGGATTTCCGTTTTCATTCACCCAGGCGGGAGTCGTCTCACGAAGCAGGCGCCGCGCCTTTCCACTCGAAACGTCGGCCAACCGCAAATCCAGCCATGTTTGCTCCCGGTCCTGCACCTGGTGGACGACCTGGCGTGAATCGGGAGTCCAGCCGACATTGACGATGAGAAACTCGAGCGCGGAGTACTCGCTGATGTCGACCCACGAAGGGCCGCCACCGGCGACGCGCGCGATCGCGAGCTTCACCGTCGGATTGGGATCGCCGGCCTTCGGATAGTCGGTGACTTCGAGTGTCGGGCGATAGGGAATGTGATCGACAACGGTGTACTCAGGGACAGGCCGTTCGTCGAGCTGCAGAAAGGCGAGCCGAGCAGAATCGGGACTCCACCAGTAAGCCTTGAATTGCCCACGGCCGTAAATTTCTTCCTGGTAGAGCCAATCGAGCTTGCCATTGAGCTTCTCAGGACTGCCGTCAGTCGTGATCGCCTGCTCGCGCTGTGAAGCGACGTCTACGACGAACAAGTCGTTGTGGCGAACGAACGCGACCGCGCGCCCGTCGGGGCTGAACGTCGGGACTTCCTCCTCTCCCGCTTCGCTGGTCAAGCGTTCCGCTTTTGCCGATGGGAAGGAGTAAAAGTAGAGGTCGTCAGCGATCGTCACCAGTGCACCTGTACGGGCCGGGTTCAGGGTCAGATCATCCGAATGGGCGATCTGTCGAGCCTCGTCTCGACTGACACCGGGCAACGACGCAAGTGCCGTCTCCATCGAACCGGCGTCGAACAACGGCGAAGTACGGCCGGAGGACGCGTCGACCTTGACCCACTCGACTCCCCCAGCCGCCCGTCGTCTACTGAGATAGGTCGCCGGGTCGAGCCAGGTAATGTTTGTCTCTGGCGTGCCGCTGAAATTAATTCTGCGAGTCGGGTTGTAAATGTCGTCGATGGTCAGACGTCGAGAACCGACTTGCGCGTCGAGTGTCGTCAGCGCTGCCAGGACGCTCACTGCAACAGTCAGGATTAGAGCGCGCTTCCCCATGATGGACAGAGTAGCACCGCGGCTGGGTAGCGCACACGACCGGCCGGGGCAGTTCATGGAAAAGCCTGATATCGTTCAATCAACACGTGGCGAAACTCACATTCCTCGGTGCGGCCCGCACGGTCACCGGTTCCAAATATCTTCTCGAGCACAACGGAAGACAGGTACTGTTCGACTGTGGTCTATTCCAGGGGTTAAAGGAGCTTCGACTCAGAAATTGGGACGAATTTCCCGTTCCCCCGGGCAGCCTCGACGCGGTCGTGCTCACGCACGCCCACTTGGACCATGTGGGCTACCTTCCCAGACTGACCGCGCAGGGCTACAAAGGCCGCATCTTCTGCACGCCGGGGACCAAAGATCTCTGCCAACTGGTGCTGCCGGACGCCGGCCGCATTCAGGAAGAGGACGCGAGGCAGGCAAACAAGCACGGCTACTCCAAGCACGATCCAGCGCTTCCACTATTCAGCGAGAGCGATGCGCTGCGGGCGTTGACCTACCTGCAGCCACTCGGATTTGAGCGGCCGATCGAGGTCGCGCCTGGCATCTCGATTGAGTTTCATCCTGCTGGCCACTTGCTTGGTTCGGCGTTCGTGATCGTGCGACTCGCCGATGGTCCGACCATTTTGTTTGGAGGAGACCTCGGACGATACAACCGGCCGATCCTTCCCGATCCGGCGAGCGCCATTGTAGCTGACGTCGTGCTCGTCGAATCGACCTATGGTGACCGCGATCACCAGGCCGATGATTCGGGAGCCCAACTGGCAAACGTCATCAAGAACACAACCGCTCGAAGCGGCAAGTTGGTGATCCCTGCCTTTGCCATCGGACGCGTCGAGGAACTGCTCTATTGTGTGCGTCGTTTGGAGGCGGAGCATCGCATTCCTGTGCTCCCCGTATACGTGGACAGTCCGATGGCCACCGAGGCGCTCAGATACTATTCCGCGCGTGTTGCGGAGCTCGATCCCGAGCTGCGGCCGACCTCAGGTCAGGTGTACGCATTCGCAACCACACGCTTCCAGACGATAGCCTCCACGCAGCAGTCCAAGGAGCTCACGGCGAGCCGCCGCCCCGGGATTGTGATCTCGTCGAGCGGCATGGCGACCGGTGGCCGCGTGCTGCACCACCTCGCCGCAGCGTTACCCGATCAGAAGAACACCGTGCTCTTCGTTGGCTATCAAGCCGCGGGCACCCGCGGACGACAGCTCGTCGACGGCACGCGTGAGGTTCGGATTCACGGACGCAGCGTCGCTGTCAATGCCACCATCGCGAAGATCGACTCGATGTCGGCGCACGCCGATCGAGGCGAAATTCTCAGATGGCTCGGAACGTTGGGGTCAGCTCCTCGGCGTCTGTGTCTGGTGCACGGAGAGCCGGGACCGATGGACGCGTTGAAGGCGCTGATACACGACCGGCTGTCATGGACACCCCACACACCTTCGCATGGAGAAACGATTGACCTCTGAACGGCGTTACCTGCTCGAGCGCGTCGACGATGCGGCAGTCGTCCAGTTGTATGCAGACGGCTTTGCCGATTTGGCCCTTCGCGAGAAGGTCTTGATCTGGCACTTGTACCTCGCGGCGCTCGCCGGGCGGGACATCTACTACGACCAACGCCATGCGCAGAGCCTTGAAATGCGCGCGGTTGTCGAAGCGGTCCTCACTCGCGGACGCGACATTTCTCCCAGCGTTCTTCAGGAGGTCAGGCGGTATACCAAACTGTTTTGGATCAACAGCGGACCGTACAACAACGTGACCGCCCGCAAGTTCGTCCTGCGCCTGACTCAGCGTGAGTTGCTCGAGGCGGCCTTGGCCGCGGCGACAGCTGGTGCCGTCCTCCCGACCAGGCCAGGCGAGTCCATCGAGCTGCTCATCGACCGCCTCGCGCCGATGTTCCTGGACCCTGCCGTTGATCCGACGGTGACCAACAAGACCCCGGGTCCCGGCCGCGACATGTTGGCGACGAGCTTCAACAATCTTTACTCGGGGGTCAGCCTGTCGCAGGTCGAGAACTTCAGCGAACGCTACGGGTTGAACTCGCGCCTGGCGCAGAGCGACGGACGTCTGGTGGAAGAGGTTTACCGGGTCAACGGCCGGTACGATCGCGAGATTCGGCGCATCATCGGCCATCTTCGCGACGCCCTTCCATTCGCGACATCATCAATGGGCGACGCTCTCACGGCGCTCATTCGCTTTTACGAGTCTGGAGAGGAGGCGGATCGCGTCGCGTACGACGTTGCGTGGGTGCGCGATCAAGATTCGCCCGTCGACACGATAAACGGTTTCGTGGAGGTCTACATGGATCCCCGGGGCGTCAAGGGCGCCTGGGAAGGAATCGTCAGTTACGTTCACGAAGCGAAGACTCGCGCTATCCATACGCTGGCGGCGCATGCGCAATGGTTCGAGGACCGGATGCCATGGGACCCGCGCTTCCGGAAGCCCGACGTCGCTGGCGTGACCGCTCGCGCGATCGAGGTTGTCATTGAAACCGGCGACTCAGGACCGATGACGGCGGTTGGAATCAACCTTCCGAACGATCAGGCCATTCGTGAGCGATACGGCAGCAAATCGGTGACACTGACAAACGTCAGCGACGCGTATGAGCGCTCCACGCCGGAGGCCATGAGAGTTGAATTCTCATGGAGCGCCGAGGAGGCTCAACGGGCCATCAAGTGGGGTGGGTTTGCGCAGGAGCTCACCACCGCCATGCACGAAGTGATCGGACATGGCTCCGGCCGGATGTCGCCCGCCGTGACGGAACCGCCCCACAAACTTCTTGGCGAGCAGTACTCGGCCATCGAGGAAGCCCGCGCCGACCTGGTGGCGCTCTATTTCCTTCCCGACTCGAAGCTCGTGGATCTGGGGATCATCTCAGCGGAAGCCCACGATGACATCGTGGCCGCCGAGTACGAGCACTATGTCAGGAACGCACTCGTTCAACTGAGGCGAGTCCGTGAGGGCACCCAGATCGAAGAAGACCACATGCGGAACCGCCACCTGATTGTGAACTGGTTGCGCAGCCATACTTCCGCCGTTGATGTTCGCAAACGCAATGGCAACACCTACTTTGTGATGGTCGACGCGATTGCCTTTCGCGACGGCGTCGGGTGCCTGCTTGGCGAGGTCCAACGTATCAAGGGGGAAGGCGACGCCGCCGCGGCGCGGGACTTGTTCGAGACCTACGGCGTGCATTTCGATCCGTCTCTGCGGGATGAGATCGTTGCGCGTGTCGATCGGCTGCAGCTGCCGTCGTATACCGGTTTCGTGATGCCGCGGCTCGAGGCTCGCCGGAATGAATCGGGAGCGATTGTCGATGTCGAGATCTCATATCCGTGCGATCTCGAGACGCAAATGCTCGAATACGCCGCCTTTGCGCGACAGGATCGGCACGACTCAGGCCACATGCCGGCCTGAGTTCCATAGCGTGGTGCGATGCTCTCGAATCGTCTGCCGCCACACTCTGAAACGAACCGCCTCACCCGTGCCGTGCGCGCGCTTCGGGCGGCGGGCATCGCCATCATCGACCTGACCGAGTCGAATCCCACCGCTGTCGGGATCGCATATCCAGGCGATTTGTTCGACGAGTTCAGCGCTGCTCGAGTCGGTCGATACGATCCACAAGCCCTCGGTCTTGATTCTGCACGCGAGGCGGTCGCGGCTGACTACTCACGTCGAGGCGCGCGGGTCGATCCGGCGCAGGTCGTCCTGTCAGCAAGCTCCAGCGAAGCCTACAGTTGGCTATTCAAGCTGCTGTGCAACCCCGGCGACGCTGTGCTGGTGCCGCAACCGAGCTATCCCCTGTTCGAGCACCTCACACGTCTTGAATCGGTGCATGCCGTGCCGTACCAGCTCAGTTTCCACGGACGCTGGGAAATAGATTTCGATTCTGTGCTCGAGGCGCCTGCCAATGTGCGAGCGCTGCTGCTCGTGTCGCCGAACAATCCGACCGGCTCCTATGTACGAAGAGACGAGGTACACGAGCTCGCTGAGATCTGTCGCTCTCGCCGCTGGGCCATCGTTGCCGACGAGGTGTTCGCCGACTATCCACTCGACATCGGCGCTGCGCCAACGGAGAGCGTCATGGATCTCGAGGTGCTCTCCTTTACGCTGGGAGGCGCGTCGAAATCGCTCGGACTGCCGCAGATTAAGCTCGGCTGGATGGTCGTCGGCGGGAAGGATCCCGAACGTGGTCGCGCCCTGGCCGCACTGGAGATCATCGCCGATACATTCTTGTCGGTCGGCACGCCAGTTCAGACAGCAGCGCCATCTTTGCTGGCTCGTGGAGAGGTCATTCGCGGTCAGATTCGTCAACGGATTGCGTCGAATCTCGCTTGCGCGCGCGAGGTGGCGACTCAATGCTCATCGTGCACGCTGCTGCCGGTTGAGGGCGGCTGGTCCCTGGTCGCTCGAGTCCCAGCGTTGCGTTCAGAAGACGATCTTGTCGTTGAATTGCTCGAGCAGGAGCGAGTGCTCGTGCATCCAGGTTACTTCTTCGACTTTCCTCACGAAGCGTTCATCATTGTCAGCCTCATTCCACCGACAGACCAGTTCGCGGATGCGTTTGGTCGCGCTCTGCGATTCGCCTCCTCAGAGACTTCGTCGATACGCGAGCACAGGCGATAATCGGATTTACACTGCTCCTCGCTTGTGTTGGTGAGCTCTTGGCTAGCGGTTGGCCCAAACAATGGCCTGTCTCAGCAAGGATGGACGTGGCCAACGTAACCGACACAAGCGAGCTGTGGAGTTACTCTCCGGAATCCTCCCTTCATGACGCTCGGGTCGAATAATCGCCGCGCCGGCACGCTCGTGCCCTTGTTCTCCATGGCCTCGGCGCGCAGTTGGGGCATCGGCGAGATTGGCGATCTCGAGCTGATGACGGCCTGGCTGTCCAGCGCCGGGCAGCGTCTGCTCCAGCTTCTGCCCATCACGGAGACATCGCCAGACGATCCGTCCCCGTACGGGGCGCTCAGCGCGATGGCCATCGACCCACAGTACATCTCGCTGGCGGACATGGAGGACTTCGCGGCAATCGGGGGAGAGGAGCGCCTCGACGATGGTCTTCGCGCTGCCCTCGATCGAGTCCGGTCAAGTGCCGCGATTGACTACCGGGCTGTTCGCGAGCTCAAGCAGATAGCGTTGCGCCGCTCCTTCGACCACTTCCTGACAACGGAGTGGACGAGTGATTCTGCGCGCGCGACAGCGCTGCGTGCGTTTGCGACAGAAAACGCGTGGTGGCTGGATGACTACGTGCTCTTTCGTGCGTTGCATGCGCGGTACGAGGAGCGCGCCTGGACCGAGTGGCCGCAGGAGCTTCGCAAGCGTGCGCCGAATGCGATCGAAAACGAGCGCCGTGCGCTCGCCAACGAGACTCTCTTCCGCACCTACGTGCAGTGGATTGCGGGCGAGCAATGGCATAGGGCGCGCCGTCGATCAAATGGAGTTGCTCTCTTCGGCGACTTGCCGTTCATGGTAAACGGCGACAGCGCAGACGTGTGGTCACGACAGGATGAATTCGATCAGGATGGTTCGGTCGGAGTACCGCCCGACGCCTTCAGCGCAACGGGACAGGACTGGGGTTTGCCCGCGTACCGGTGGGACGTACTGCGGGAGCGCGATTTCGATTGGCTTCGAGTGCGCGCTAGGAGAATGGCGCAGCTCTTCGACGGCTATCGCGTCGATCACCTCGTCGGGTTCTACCGGACGTTCGTCCGGCCACGAGGCAGTGATCACGGGGCGTTCACACCTGGCGATGAACGCTCGCAGATCGCCCTCGGAGAAGACGTGTTGAGCATCTTCCGGTCGACCGAGGTTGAAATCGTTGCCGAGGATCTGGGCACAGTACCGGACTTCGTCCGGGAGTCGCTCGCGCGAGCGCGAATCCCCGGCTACAAGGTGTTTCGCTGGGAGCGTCATTGGCATACGCCCGGACAGCCATTTAGAGACCCGCTCGAATACCCGGCTGCGTCGGTTGCGACATCTGGAACACACGACACCGAACCAATGACGGTGTGGTGGGCGCAGGCCCCGGTCGAGGAGCGAAGAGCCGTACTCGACACGCCGCCGATTCACAGTCGACTGAGTGAGCCAGAGCGCACGCAGGCGCTCGCATCGTCTTCCTTGACAGAGACTGTGCGAAAGGCGTTGCTCGAGGTATTGTTCGCTTCAGGCGCGAACCTCCTCGTGCTTCCAATTCAGGATGTGTTTGGATGGAGCGATCGGATTAATCAACCTGCGACGGTCGGCGACCAGAACTGGACGTGGCGCCTGCCCTGGCCAGCCGATCGGATGTCGAGAGAACCAGAAGCAATAGCCGTCGCGGAACAACTGCGAACCTGGTCAGCGACCTATGGGCGCTGAACCGCTTCGACTTTTTACTTCGCGATTTTTCCACTGATCTTTGCCCAGGTGTCCTTGAGGGTGACCGTCCGGTTGAACACGGGCACACCGGCTTTCGAATCACTGTCGACGCAAAAGTAGCCTTGTCGCTCGAACTGAAATCGAGTGCCCGGCTTTGCCTCCGCCAGCATCGATTCGACTTTGCACCGGCTGAGGACTGTCAGCGATTCAGAGTTCAGATCGGTCAATGGGTCGCGACCGTTGTCGCCCGGATCCTCGGAGCGAAAGAGCCGATCGTACAGCCGCACTTCGGCGTCGACGGCATGCGTGGCGGACACCCAATGGATTGTTCCTTTCACCCGGCGCGAGGCGGTAGCGCCGCTCAGTGACTCGGTGTCGATCGTGCACTTGAGTTCGACTGGCGTCCCAGTCGAATCCGAAACCACTCGCTCACACTTCAGAATATAAGCGTAACGAAGACGGACCTCATTGCCCGGGGACAACCGGAAGAACTTCTTTGGCGGATCCGTCATGAAGTCGTCGGCTTCGATGTACAGCACGCGCGAAAACGGGATCTTGCGAACGCCTGCGCCCGGATCCTCCGGGTTATTGATGGCCTCGACGTACTCGACCTGGCCCACCGGGTAGTTCTCGATTTCGACCCGCAGCGGCCGAAGAACCGCGAGCCCTCGCAGCGCGCGTCGGTTGAGATCTTCGCGGACCGTATGTTCCAGAAGCGCGACGTCGACGACGTTCTCCTTCTTGGCCACGCCAATTCGAATGCAGAAATCGCGAACCGCCTCAGGAGTAAAGCCACGGCGGCGAAGTCCCGCGATCGTCGGCATCCGCGGATCGTTCCAGCCGCGCACCAAACCCTGTTCCACGAGCGCCAGCAGCTTCCGCTTGCTCATGACGGTGTAGTTCAGATTGAGGCGCGCGAACTCGATTTGTTGTGGCCTGGATCGGAATCCGCCGTCGTGGCCCAGACTATCGACGACCCAGTCGTAGAGCGGCCGGTGATCTTCGAACTCCAGCGTGCAGAGCGAATGTGTGATTCCCTCGATGGCGTCCGAGATCGGATGGGCGTAGTCGTACGTCGGATAGATGCACCACGCGTCCTGCGTGCGATGGTGCGTTGCGTGTCTGATGCGGTACAGCGTGGGGTCGCGCATGTTGATGTTCGGCGACGCCATATCGATCTTCGCGCGCAGGACGTGTGCGCCGTCAGGGAACTCGCCGGCACGCATCCTGCGGAACAAGTCGAGGTTTTCCTTGGCCGATCGTTCGCGATAGGGACTGTTTCGTCCCGGCGACGTCAGCGAGCCGCGGTATTCCCGAATCTGATCAGCGGTCAAGCTGTCGACATACGCCTTGCCGTCGTTGATCAACTGCTCCGCGTAGCGATACATCTGCTCGAAGTAGTCGGAGGCGTAGAACATCCGCTCGCCCCAATCGAATCCAAGCCACCGGACGTCCTCCTGGATCGAGTCGACGTACTCGACGTCTTCCTTCGTGGGGTTGGTGTCGTCGAACCGAAGGTTGCAAAGGCCGCCGAATTCCTGGGCGACGCCGAAGTTCAGGCAGATCGACTTGGCGTGGCCGATGTGGAGATACCCGTTCGGCTCGGGCGGAAAGCGGGTATTGACCCGACGGCCGTGCCGGCCCTCTTTCACATCGTCGGCGACGATCTCGCGAATGAAGTCCTGTGGACGGGCGGGTTCGACAGTCGAGGGCGATTCAGACATTCAGGAAATAACGATTCTAACTTAGCTGCTCGGAGGGTCCGGCTAAAGCCGGACACTACGAAGTGATTCGTGCGAAAGAGAGACACGGAAGACCGCGGGCGCGCAAAAGCGAGCGACGACTCGCGGCACCCGTTCGAGGGGGTCGGCCAGGGGAAGCTCGGCGGCCGTCGTGACGTCGAGGTCGCGCAACCGCCGCGCTGACGAGCACACGAGACTCGAAGGATCCTGCCGCCTCGTTGTACGCCTGCACCGCTCCATCGAGCCTCTTTCTCAGATCGTCGAAGCGGTCCGCAACTGAGGCAAGACGTTCGTAGAATTCCTTCCCCAACCGCGCGACCTCGCAATAGTTCTCCGTCAGCACTTCGTGGCGCCACGAATGCAGGACCGTTGTCAGGAGCGCGCGATGTGACCAGCGGCGACGGCTCGCATGACGAGCACGACCACGACCGCAGTCGCCAGGATGCCCAGGCCGGCGCTCAAGAGATCGATATCCAGTTACAGAATGCGTTAGAAAGTTTCCGATTCGTAAATGCCCGGCGAAAGTGCCGGCCACGACGCCGGACTACACGTTGATTCTCACCCAAATCGCCGGAACTGCAACGGTCCGGTCGTTGCACTTGCAGTAACCGATGGTTTCTCAGTCAGCCCAGGAGCCACCGCCGATCAGGCGAGACGGTTTCGGCACGCGTCTCGTCGAACAGGTTCCAAAGCTCGGGAGAGTTGAACGCCTGAGGGTCTCGGCTTCACTGGCAACGGCAGGTTCGGAGCAGGCCATTCGCGCTCGCGCCGCCCACTTGACGCGCCTGGGGCCAGGCCCGGTCGCGCGTGTGCTGCGGATCGAGCGGAAAGGTACGGCGGTCTCGATCTTGAGCGAAATGCCGGACGGCGTGACGCTCTCCGACATTCTTGCGGCGCTCGAATTCAAGACCTTCACATTGTCTGATGAGGAGGCGCTGGAGCTGGCGGCGCTGGTCGTCAGGGCTGCCGGAGTGATGCACGAGACACTCGGGACACTCGCCCACGGAGCGTTGTCGCCCGCTCACGTCGTGGTGACGCGCGAAGGGTCGATCGTGTTTACCGGCGCCGTGTTCGGAGATGCAATACGAGCGCTCCGGCGAGATCGCGAACAACTCTGGCGCGAGTTTGGCCTTGCGTTGCCTCCGTCAGACAGCCTGCCGACATTCGATCAGCGCGGCGACGTGACACAACTCGGCGCGCTTGTGCTGGCGATCGGGCAACGCCGCTGGCTCGCCCGTGACGAGTTTCCCAAGCGAATCAACGATCTCGTCATGGCGACGTCGATTGGTTCGAACGCTCAAACGAACTCGCGCCTTCGCACCTGGCTGCAGAATACGCTGCAGGTCGAGGGTCGTGTGGTTTTCGATTCCTGTATCGAGCCCGCACGCAAGTTCAATCGGGTCCTGCCCCAAGGTGGCAACGACGAGGCGGAGGCGTTGGCGCTCCGCGCGGCAATCCTGCAGCTCTGTGGCGAGCCGTCGAATGCCCCGGCTGCATCAACGTGGTCCTCTTCTGTTATAGCTGAGTTTTCGTACTCTTCTTTCGCCTGATACCATGGCCGCTCGGTTGAGGCACTCACGCCTCACACTGGTCGATGCGTCGTCATTCACTCTGGATCACAGTCATCTTCTTGCTGGGCGCGTGTGATCGCGTCGTACCGCCGTCGCCGCCGCCACCACCTGAGCAGGTCAGCAGGCCTGACATCTACCTCCCGCCGGATTCGAAGGTCTCGCGAGGTCTAGTCCCGCGCAACAGCACGCTCGAGCAGATGCTGCTCGAGCAGGGACTGCAGGCCGAGGTCGTTCAACGCGTCATTGCGGCGGTCAGGACGGTGTTCGATCCGCGTCGACTGCGGTCGTTGCAGCCATTTGCGCTCGAGCAGTCTTTGGACGGCGCCCTGCGCCTGTTCGAGTACGAAATCGATACCAGCTCGTTCCTGCGTGTCAAAAACCTGTCCGACGGAGTGGAACTTCACGCCGAGGTCGTCCCGATTCCGACAACGCTCGTACACGTCTCGGTTGCCGGCCGCATCGACGACAACACGCCTTCGCTGTTTCAATCGATTGATGCGGTAGGCGAGCAGCCCGAACTCGCCATTGCGATGGCGCAGATCTTCGGGGGTGAGATCGATTTCAACACCGAGCTGCAGCCCAGCGATCGCTACACCATCGCCTTCGAGCGGCTGGAGCGCGACGGTCGGCCGTCCTCGTACGGGGCGATTACAGCGGCTGAGTTTCAAAACGACGGACGAACGCTGCGCGCGATCCGATTCACTCCCAAAGGAGGCCAGCCCGGTTACTACGATCCGGAAGGACGCTCATTACGACGGTTTTTCCTGCGCTCTCCACTCAAGTTCGAGCCGCGAGTGACGTCCGGCTTCTCGGCGCGGCGGATGCACCCGGTGCTGCACACCTCGCGCGCGCACCGTGGTGTCGACTACGGCGCTCCCATGGGGTCAGAAGTGGTTTCCGTTGCGTCGGGGCGAGTCTTGTCGGTCACGTCGGACGCGACCAACGGTCGGATGGTGCGCGTACGGCACGCCTCTGGCTACGTCTCGTATTACCTCCACTTGTCGGCCTTCGCGTCGGGGATTCGTGACGGTGCCGCGGTCGAGCAAGGGCAGACCATTGGTCGCGTTGGTGACAGTGGCGTGGCCACTGGGCCGCATCTGCACTACGGGTTACAGAAGAACGGAGCCTTCGTCAATCCGTTGCGTGAACACCGGAACATGCCACCCGGTGATCCCGTTCCCGCCTCGGAGCTCGATGAATTCGCCCGCGAGCGAGAGAAGGCATTGCAGATCTTTTCCGCGGCTCCCGGAACCAACAGCTCATCTTCCCGCGCAGCGCTCGTTCGCTAGCCGGCGTGACCGGCTGGATTGCTGACAACCGAGTCAGGTTTCCCCGGTCAAGACGGCTCGCCCGCGCAGAGCGCGGGCAAGAAGACGCTGCGCTAGCGAGGCCGAGCATACTCGTCGGTCTGAGCGCAGCCTCGCTAGCGCTCGTGATAATTTCAGATCGGCATGGCCGCACTCGCTCCTTTTCGGGCGCTTCGTCCCGCACCGTCTGCAGCCGATCGCGTCGCCGCTGTTCCTTACGATGTGGTCGACACAGAAGAGGCGCGCGAGCTCGCTGCGGGGAATCCCCTGAGCTTTCTTCACGTCTCGAGGGCGGAGATCGATCTTGCCGAGGGGACCAGCCCGTACGAAGATGATGTCTACGCACAAGCAGTAGCGAATTTCGAGCTACTGAAAAAAGAAGCACCGCTCGTCCTGGAAGACGCACCCGCACTTTACGCTTACCGGCAGCGTATGGGCACCCATTCCCAGGTCGGAATTGCTGGGTGCTTCGCCGTCGACGATTACGACCGCGATGTCATCCGCAAGCACGAACACACCAGGCCCGATAAAGAGGACGACCGTACCCGTCATCTGCTTGCGCTGCGCGCGCAGACCGGGCCGGTGTTCCTCACCTATCGCAGCAGGCCGGCGGTTGACGCTCTGATCGCGCGAGTCATCGCTGGAGCGCCTTTGTACGATTTCACCGCGGTGGACGCTGTTCAACACACGATCTGGAAAGTAGACTCATTGGAAGAGCATCAGCTCGTCGTCGCGTTTGACGCAGTCCCGGCCTTGTACATCGCCGATGGCCATCATCGAGCCGCGAGCGCGGCGCGTGCGCGGAGGCAGCTCGCCGGTGCCTCAGGAGCTCGAGGCGACTGGGATTGGTTTCTCGCCGTCGCGTTCCCCGATGTTCAGTTGCTGATCCTGCCGTACAACCGCGTGGTGAAGGATCTGGCGGGGATGACACCGGACACGTTCATCACTGCGCTGCGGCAACGATTCGCGATCAGAGACGGCACGGCGACACCGGCAAGGCGAGGCGAGGTCTCAATGTTCCTCGGCGGCAGGTGGCACACCATCGTCCTCGATGCGAACGTCACGAACACGCCAGCCGAGCGCCTGGACGTGACACGACTGCAGGATGCCGTGCTGGCACCGCTGCTCGGGATCGGTGATGTGCGGACTGATAAGCGGATCGACTTTGTCGGGGGCGCAAGGGGTACCGCGGAGCTGGAGTCGCGGGTCCGTTCCGGCGCGGCGGCCGTTGCGTTTTCGTTATATCCGGTCGACGTGCAAGATTTGATGGCCATTACCGATGCCGGCGGCATCATGCCGCCGAAATCGACCTGGTTCGAACCCAAGCTGCGAGACGGTCTGTTGTCGCATTTGGTCTGACGCCGCTACGATCAGAGGTAGAGACCAGAGACCGAAGATTCGATCGAGGATTGTCATGCCGACAACGACGCGTGTATTCAACTTCTCCGCGGGCCCCGCGGTGCTTCCCGTTCCGGTACTCGAGCAGGCGCAGCGAGATCTCGTCGCGCTCCCAGGTGTGGGAATGTCGGTGATGGAGATCAGTCACCGGTCCAAAGTATTCGAAAATCTGCTGGCAAAAGCCATCGCGGGAATTCGCGAACTGGCGGGCGTGCCTTCCAACTACCGGATCCTGTTTCTGCAGGGCGGGGCGAGCCTTCAGTTTTCGATGGTGCCGATGAATTTTCTGCGGGCGGGGACGACGGCAGATTACGTCGATACCGGCACGTGGGCGGTGAAGGCGATAGAGGAAGCCAAGCGAGTCGGCAGCGTCAACGTGACCGGCTCGACCAAGGATGACCAATACAGCCGTATCCCGACTCAGGCTGAGCTGCAGCTTTCACCGGCTGCCTCGTACGTGCACATCACCACCAACAACACAATCGAGGGAACGGAATGGAAGACGCTGCCTCAGGTCGGCGATGTGCCGCTCGTGGCCGACGCCTCGTCCGACATTTTGAGTGGCCCGATTGAGGTGGCGCGTTTCGGCCTTATCTACGCGGGCGCCCAGAAGAATCTCGGGCCGTCTGGCGTGACACTCGTCATGATCCGAGAGGATCTACTTGGTCGGTCGGACGACAGCCTGCCCACCATGTTGAATTACAAGGTGCAGGCGGAGAACAACTCGCTCTACAACACTCCCAATACCTTCGGGATCTACATTCTCGGCCTCGTCACGCAGTGGCTGAAGTCATTGGGCGGGCTGAGTGGGATCGCCCGGATCAACCAGCGCAAGGCGTTGCTTTTATACTCCGAGATCGATCGAACCGGCTTCTATCGTGGGACCGCGCAGAAAGACAGCCGCTCGCTCATGAACATCACGTTTCGATTGCCGAGTGAAGATTTGGAAAAGACCTTCGATCGGCAGGCGAGTGCGGCCGGTTTCGACGGCCTGAAAGGGCATCGCTCGGTCGGTGGCTTGCGAGCGTCGATCTACAACGCGTTTCCGGAGGAAGGCGTCGCTGGGCTCGTCGATTTCATGCGCGAATTCGAGCGCACTCACGGCTGATCCGGGCGGTTACTCGGGAGCGCCAGTCTTAATTGGTAGCCGGTCGAAACGATCTGCGCCGCCGGCGGCGACGACGGGCTGGAGGAAGGTCTTCAGTGCCCTCGTGTTCGCGATCTGAGAAGCCCGACGCTTCGATAAATCCACGCCAATGCTCGACTGCCTCCGGCGTCTCGCCGTGGATTTCGAGCCACGCGAGCGCCTCTCGAAAGGGCCCGCGGTGCATCAGCGCCCGCCGGGCGCGAGGCGACAGCCTCGGGTCGAGCAATCGTCGCTGCAGCCCCAGAACCTGGCGGAATCGCTCCACGTCGCGACGTGCGAGCGGCAGCATTCCCAAAGACAGCCGCGGTTCTTTTTCGAACCCGGTCATCCCCTCGGGCCGCGGATGACCCGTCTTCCCTGAGTGCCGGGGATGACCCGTCATGCCCAATGGCACCAGAAGCGAGCCCAGGAGGACGGCGTTGGTCAGCGTGTCCGGGGTCTCGTCTTGGCGTCTTCGATACGCATCAAGAGCGCCCAGCGATCGCCACAGCCGTTCGTCGGCACCTTTTTGTAAATCGTGAGCGATCGGCTCAAGGAGCTTACGCTCGGCCATCATGCGAAATGCCCGCTCCGCGGCACCGGATCGGAGGAGTTTGTAGAACTCCTCGATCAGCCGTGCCGGCGCGCTCCGCGCGATCTCGGCGCGGTGGTCTGCGATAGCGCTTTCGATAGGCGCGTCGATCGTGAACCCGAGCCGCGCCGCCATCGCGATGGCGCGAAGCATCCGCACCGGGTCTTCGGGGAAGCGCTCCGCAGGGTCGCCGATCGATCGAACCAGCCCCGTCCGCAGGTCTTCGAGACCACCGGTGTAGTCGATGATGGCGAAGGTGCCGATGTCGTAGAAAAGCGCGTTGATCGTGAAGTCGCGCCGGAAGGCATCTTCCTCGGGAGTACCGAAGGTGTTTTCGCGATGAACCAGGTGATCGGGACCAGGGCGGCCATCCTCGGGTGCCTCGGGCTGCTCGGTCGCCAACGCTTCTTCCGCGGCCGCCAGTTCCTCGGCCGTCACCTTCCGGCGGAAAGTCGCGACTTCGATTGTCTTGACGCCGAACCGCACGTGTGCGAGCCGAAACCGCCGCCCGATCACCCAGCAGTTCTTGAACAGCCGCTTAACCTGGTAGGGATGGGCGGACGTGCCGATGTCGAAGTCTTTGGGACGCCTGCCAAGCAGCAGATCGCGCACACTGCCACCGACGAGATAGGCGATGTGATTGTTTTGATGGAGGCGGAAGAGGACCTTGAGCGCGTCGGGATCGATTTGCGATCTGGAAACCGAATGTGCGGCTCGCTCGACGATGACCGGGTCACTCATCTGCCTTCAGATTGTAGGGGAATGCGCTAGGATCCGGCTATGCGTACCTCTGGCCTCATCGTGCTTGCGTTGATCCTGACGAGCACCGGATCGACGGCGTGGGCGAACGAGCCTCCGGCACTGGCCAAGGCTCGGGCACTCTACAATGCCGGCGATTTCGGAGGCGCGATCGATGCGGCATCCATGGCGCGCAAGGATGCGGAGTGGGCAGACGCTGCCGCCCTTGTCGTTGCCCGCGCGCATCTCGAACAATACCGAGAACGAGCCGCTGCAGAAGATCTGACGGCGGCGCGCGCCGCGCTCGGCGCCGTCCGCGTCGCTGTTCTTACCCCCCGCGATCAGGTCGATCTCATCGTCGGCCTTGGGCTGTCGCTCTACCTGAGTGAGACCTACGGGGCTGCCGCGGAGCTGTTCGAGACGGCGCTCGGCCGAGCCGCGCTGCTGGCGCCACGCGATCGACTGCTGCTTCTGGATTGGTGGGCGACCTCGCTCGATCGCGAGGCGCAGGTTCGTCCCGTCGATCGTCGCGCCCGAGTGTTCGAGCGCATTGCCGCGCGGATGAATGAAGAGATTCAACGCGACCCCGGCAGTCCAGTCGCCAACTACTGGCTGGCCGTGTCCGCACGCGGCGCCGGAGACATCGATGCCGCATGGAACTTCGCGATCGCGGCGTGGGTCCGCTCGACGTTGTCACCGGACACGACCGAGAGACTTCGGGACGATCTGGATCGATTGGTGACGCAGGCCTTGATTGCGGAGCGATCGCGCGCGCTCTCGTCGCGCGAGCCTCAGGACGCGGTCGCAGCACTGAGAACCGAATGGGAGCTGGTAAAGCAGCAATGGAAGTGATCCTTAATCCGGCTGAAGCCGATCGAGTTAGGACTTCGCGTCCCGCCAGTTCTCGCCGATTCCAATATCAACCGTAAGTGGCACGCGCAGCGATGCCGCGCCTTCCATGCGCTCGCGGACGAACGCCGCGACGGCTTCAGCATCCTCGCGGGCGCATTCGAACAGCAATTCGTCGTGCACCGTGAGAATCATCTGCGCCCGAAACCCGCTTCCTGGTAGCGCCGCGTGCAGATCGATCATCGCCTTCTTCAGGATGTCCGCAGCGGTGCCCTGGATGGGCATGTTTACCGCCTCGCGTTCCGCCTGGCTGCGCATCTGAAAGTTCCGGCTCGTCAGGTTCGGCATCAGCCGCCGCCGCCCGAACATCGTGCGGACCACGCCCGTTTGCCGTGCCTCTTCCAACGTACGGTCGATGAAGGCGCGGACCCGCGGAAAACCCGTGAAGTAAGCGTCGATGAACTCCTGCGCGGCCTCCTGCGACACGTTGATATCTTTGGCCAGCGTGAACGGTGTCTTCCCGTACAGCACGGCATAGTTCACCATCTTCGACCGGCTGCGCATCTCATGGCGGCTCAGCCCGTGGTCGGTGCCAAACAATCGTGCCGCCGTTCGATCGTGGATATCCTCGCCGGTCCGGAAAGCCTCGATCAGCGCCTCCTCATCGGCGAGATGCGCGAGCACTCGCAGTTCGATCTGCGAGTAATCCGCCGAGATCAACACGCGACCGGGTGCCGCAATGAAGGCGCGGCGAATCTCACGGCCTAGTTCGGTTCGGATCGGAATGTTCTGCAGATTCGGGTCCGAGCTGCTCAGGCGCCCGGTCGCCGCGATCGCCTGGTTGAAACTGGTGTGCACCCTCCCGGTCACCGGGTGAACCATCAAGGGCAGTGCGTCAATGTAAGTGCTCTTCAGCTTTTGCAGTCCGCGCCAATCAAGGACCAGGCGCGGTAACTCGTGAACGAGCGCCAGCTCTTCGAGAACTTCGGCGGCGGTGGACGCCGACCGCGTCTTCCCGGTTTTCCTCGCGACCGGCATCGCCAGCTTCTCGAACAGGATGCGCCCAAGTTGCGGCGGCGAGTTGATGTTGAATTCCTCGCGCGCAAGCTCGTAGATGCGGGCGGTGTACGAGGCGAGCTCCTGCTCGAGGTGTCGCGATTGTGATGCCAGCGACGGGAGATCGACGAGGACGCCGGCGCGCTCGATGTCCACCAGCACCGGGATGAGCGGCATCTCCAGTTCGCGATACACCGGCTCCAGGTTTTCACTGACGATGAGCGGCGATAGCTTGCCCGTGAGCTGCCAGGCCAGGTCCGCGCGCTCGGCGGCGAAACTGCGAATCGCGTCCGGCGACAGCGTCGGGAAGGATATGGCTTTGGCGCCGCGTCCGCGCACGTCCTCCTCCGAATGCGCGCGATAGCCGAGATGCTCGAGCGCGACCTCCTCGAGCACATGGTTCGACCGGTTCGCATCGAGCAGGTAGCTCGCCAGGATCGAATCGAAACTGAGGCCTCGCAGCGCGATCCCCGAGCGCGCCAACACGAGGGCGACGATCTTCAGGTCGTGTCCCCGTTTAGCAACCGCCTCGTCCTCGAGCACCGGCTTCAGTGCGCGCAACACGAGGGAGGCGTCGAGTTGAACGGGTGCCGACGCGCTCGCCAGCAAGTCCGTTCTCTCACCATTGCCGACATGACCAATTGGGATGTATCGCCCCTGCCGATCGCTTGTGGAAATGGCGATGCCGACGATGGTCGAGCGCATCGGAGCTGGTTGATCGGTGATCAGATAGATGGCGAAGCTCCCGGTTGACCTGAGCTCTGCGACGAGCGATTGAAGCGCCTCCTCCGTTGTGACGAGCGCATAGTCGGTCTCAACTGAATCCGCCGTCGGTGCGTATTCGTTGACGAGCGTTCTGAAGGCGAGGCGAGTAAAGAGCTCGAAGCAGCGCGCACGTGACGCGCCGCGATAGCGGAGCGCTTCCAGGTCGAAATCAATTGGCGCATCAGTGTGAATTGTGACCAGTTGCCGGCTCTGCAGGGCTTGTTCGCGATAAGTTTCGAGGGCGCCGCGCTGTTTTGGCTTCAAGTCACCGGCGTGAGCCAGTAGCCCGTCGAGGCTGCCGTACTGAGTGATGAGATCGATCGCGCCCTTCTTGCCGATGCCAGGGACGCCTGCCACGTTGTCGCTCGTATCACCCACGAGCGCGAGCACGTCGACGACCTGCGACGGCTTGACGCCAAACTTCTCGACGACGCCCTGCTCATTGAACCAGGCGCCGTCCTCGCGAGGATCGTAAACCGTAATCGCGTCGTCACGGACGAGTTGAAAGAAGTCCTTGTCGATCGAAACGATCGCGACTTTGTGGCCCGCCTCGGCCGCCCGCGTTGCGAGCGTGCCCAGGACATCGTCGGCTTCGTAACCCCGTGTAGTGAGAATTGGGACACCCAGCGCCTCGCACGCTTCGTGGACCCAATTGATCTGCTCGACCAGGTCATCTGGCATCTGCGCGCGGTTGGCCTTGTAATCGGAGACGATTTCGTCACGGAACGTGGGGCCCGCCAGGTCAAATGAAGCAGCGATATACGCCGGGTTGTGATCGGCGAAGAGCTTTCGCAGCATCGTGACGAACACGTATACCGCGTGAGTCGTACGCCCCTCCTGGTTCGAGAGCCCGCGTCCACGGAAGGCATGGTAGGCGCGGTACATCTGTGAGCTGCCGTCGATGAGAAACAGGGTCGGACGAGCCATTCGACCAACGATAATATTCTTTCGATGCTTTCGTTGCCCCGTGCGCGGTTGCTGTCGCTATTGACGACATGTTCAATGTTCGTTTCCGCGTGTGGTAGCGGCGGACTCCTTGGAAAGGAATATGAGTACGAAGAGGAGATCCGTTTGGACGTCGACGGATCGGCACGCATGGATTTGAGCTCGTCGGTGGCCGCGCTGGTGGCTTTGCGCGGATTCGAGCTCGATCCCACCGCGGCTGACGTCGATCGCACGAGGGTTCGATCGATGTTCGAGGGCCCGGGCGTCGCGGTCACGTCTGTGCGTGTGTCCCGGCGCGATGGCCGACGGTTCGTTCATGTACGGCTGGACGTCGACGACATCCGGCAATTATCGCGAGTGACGCCGTTTTCCTGGTCCAGTTACCAGTTCAGTCGCCGGGGAGAGGTACTCGAGTACAAGCAACAGGTCGGCCCGGCCGTCGCGAAAGCGATTGGCGACGTCGGCTGGAACGGCAATGAGCAGGTCGCTTTTCGCATGCACATACCCAGCGTGATCGTGTTCCACAACGCCCCCTCGAAGGAGACAAAGCGCGGAAACATCCTCGAGTGGGAGCAGCCGCTTGTCGATCGCCTGAAAGGTTTGCCCGTTGACGTCGAAGTCAACATGGAGCCGGACTCGATCCTCTACACAACCCTGCTGTTATTCGGCTCCGCGATTGTGTTGGCGGCAGCGCTGTTTGGCGTGGTGATCTGGCGAGTGGCCCGGCACGGGCGCGACGAGATCGCGCCCGCCCGGAATTCGCACGCGTGACTTACAGCTTTTCGAGGGCGGCCTTGACCTCGGCCTCGGTCTGCAACTCGTTCTTCACCTCGAATGAGAGGAAGTTGCTGGCAATCGAGCGCGCAAGCATCCTGTCCACCTGGCTGTTCACGACTCCCTCGAGCGTCACGCGACCGTGCTCGACGATGATGTGAATCGGAGGATTGACCATCGACGCGTACGGCCGGAAGTTGTGATTGCTGTAGATGGCCCTCGCGATCGAGAAACGAAGCTCGTTGTCGAACTGCGAGACCGGCAACACCTCGATCTTGTTGTCGATGCCCGTCACCGCCGCCAGCTTTGCGACACGGTTCTCGATATCGGTCCGCTTGTACGGCATCGTCACCTTTCCGACCAGCGTCACGTGACCGTTGTCGACGTTGGCGTGGACGCTATCGAAAATCGTGAAATGTGGGTACCGCAACACCTGCCGTTGGACGTCGCGGAATAACTGCAGGTTCTCGCTCTCTGCGGCGCTGGCTGGCGCGCTTATCATGAGCGCGACCACGGCCGCAGCCATTAATTTGGCTAACATCGGAAACTCCCTTCGCACTACCAGCTAGTTCTAAGGCAAAGGCTTTGCCAGCCCTGCTGGCCACGGGGAGCCCAAAATTATCGATGAATCGTGGAACACAGCTCAGCCGCGCGTCTTCTGACGCGGACACAGCAAGCTACAGAACGAGCATCGACGCGATTCCGGCACCGATCAACAGAACCTGGCGCATCGATCCAGCGTCTGTTCGACCCCGATGAAGCCCTGGAATGAGATCGGCCATCGCAACATACAGGAAGCTGGCGGCGGCCAATGCGAGAAAGTAAGGCAGCATTCGTGGAACGAGATCGAAAGAGATGCAGGCGGCGATGGCACCGAGGCCGCTGGCGGCTGCCGACAACACGTTGAGCAGCAACGCTCGACGCCGCGAGTAACCCGCGTGAAGCAGGATGGCGAAGTCTCCGACCTCCTGAGGGATTTCGTGCGCCGCTACCGCAAGTGCCGTGCTGATGCCAAGGGGCACGGACGTCAGGACCGCTGCGGCCACAACGGCTCCATCGACGAAATTGTGGAAGGCATCACCAACGAGTACTGGGAACACGGCGCCGTCGTGCACCTCGCAGTCATGTGTATGGCAGTGACGCCAGAGCACAAGCTTTTCGAGGAGGAAGAAAAGGAGGATGCCAATCAGCAGCGTTCCCAGCACTCGCGTTGCCGGCAATTGCTCGAGAGCTGACGGCAGGATGGCGAGTGTTGAAACACCGAGCAATGCGCCGACGGCGTAACTCACCAGCCAGGGCACCAGTCGGGCACGAGTGGAATCGCTAATCAGGAGAACGCCGGAGGCAACCAGGAGCCCGCCGAGCCCGCCCACGAGACTTAGTCCCAGGGCGATGAGATACGTCGACACAACGGGCCATCATATTACGGCCGCTGGTCTTCGGTCTTCTGTGCCTGCCGGATCTTACGAGGCGACGTAGCCCTTTCGTGCGCGCACCATCAGGTTGCGGTCGCGCACCGTCACTCGAATGGAGTGCCAGCGACCATCTTTGTTCACCGAGCTCGTGTAGCCGAGGAAGTACTGCCGGCTCAACTCGTCTGCGATGCGCGCGGTGGCGCTGTCGAGTCCATCGAAGCCGCGAACGATCTCCGTGCGGCCGCCGGTGTCGTCGGTGATCTGACGCAGTGCGTCCGCATTCACACGTTCACCGGGACTGCGCGGCCACGTCGTGGTGCCGCCTCCTCCACCAATCGGCGGGTAACGCCGGCGTCCTCCTCCCGGGAATGGAAATGGAATCGTGGGCGGAAACTGAACGGGGGGCTGGACGCGCGGCGTGTCTTTCGACGTACTGTCCACACCAAGCGCATACACGAGGACTTCGCTTTCGCGAATGCGCTGCCGCAATGCGCTCACGCCGATGTTGCTGTTCGTGTCGTTGCCGTCGGAAATTACGAGAAGCGCCTTCTTGCGGTTGCGCCCTTCCTCGGCAGTTGGAAGCGCGTCGGCAACCGCATCGTAGAGAGCTGTCCCTCCGACTGGTTCGATCCGCCGCAACGCATCGCTGATCAACTGACGATTCGTGGTCCAGCCCTGGATCAACCGCGCGCGCGTCGCGAACTCCATGAAGAACAGCTCGTCATCCTCGTCGAGCAGCTTGACGATAAGGCGCTCGATGGCCGCCCGTGCGGTCTCCACTTTCTCGGGAGTCATGCTGCCGCTCGAGTCCAGGGCGATACCGAGACTGACTGGTACGCGATCGCTGCTGAAATGCGACACGTCCTGGATTTGCCCGTCCTCGTAGACGGTGAAGTCTTCTTGCCGCAGACCGGAGACGAAGCGACCGTTGTTGTCCGTCACCGTCGCCGTGACGTTGACGAACTCCACGCCGCTTTTGAACCGAAACCCTTCTTGCGACTGCGCGCCGGTCACGACCGCCGCCGCGACGACGATGAGGAGGACGAGTAAGGGAGGAGTGCGCATGATTAGTTCCCGCGTGCATCATCTGCCAGAGCCGTCCGCGAGAGATCGCTGCGACGGTCGACGTGAGGCACAATCTGACTGCCGTTCACGAAAGCGAGACGATAGCGGCCCGCGTCGCCTACTTCCGGGACGGAGACCCTGAAAGTGGTTTCCTTCCCCGGAGCGAGAACGACGGCATCGAGTCGTGATTCACCGCGCGCCAGCACCCGCCCGTCGGGGCCCAGGACCGAGATGACGGCCGACAGCGCCGGGGTTGCCGTCGCGGTCGGATTGCGCACGAGCCCTGAGACGATCAACGTCTCGTTGTCCATGGCATGACGCATCGACATTAGCTCAATTGCGGACACAGTGGCCGCCGCGGCTGGTCGGGGGTTGCGACCTCCGCTCGACATGCCCAAGGCTAACAGGGTACCCGCACCCAGGATGACCAGCGCCGCGATGGCAAATGCGGGGGCACGAGAGGGTCGTTCTATCTCTGGCACGACCAGGGACACAGGTGCAGACGTCATCGGAGGCTCATCGCGCTCTTCGCCTTCGAAGCGTTCCGGCCATTCCGGGCGGTCAATAGCTGCGGCAAGAGCTGCAACCCGGGCATCGGACCGTCGCCGTTCGAGACGGATCAGGTACACGGTCACCGTTGCCAGCACCACAACTGCGAGAGATAGCGCGCCGATAAGGGCAGTCGACCACATAGTGATTTCCGGTTCAACGAAGGGAAAACTCGACCTCCACCTCAACGATGACATCGACCGGCGTGCCCAGCCGCCGCGCGGGAGCAAACCGCCAGTTGCGCACCGCAGCCACTGCCCGGTCCTCGAGGCCAAAGCCGAGACCGCGCAGTACTTTAACGTCTCCGACGCTGCCGTCGGACTTGATCACGATCTCGAGAACTACGCCGCCCGTTATACCTCTCTTGCGGGCGTCTTCCGTATATTGAGCCTTCACTTCACGAAGAAGTCGTGGCGGTTCGATGCCGCTGCCAGGTCTATACGGCCCGCCGCCGACGCCCCCTCCAGTGCCGTCATCGACGCCTGGCCCGACTCCAGGCCCCGATCCGTCGGCTTCTGGAGCAGATGGCTGCTCGTCCCCTGACACCAGTGCGACTGGGGACACGAGTGCTCTAGACGGAAGTGGCTCGGGTTCTGGCGCAAATGACTGGGACGCGGCCGGTTTGGGCTTCTGGATTCGCGTAACCGGGACCTTCGGCGCCCGGCCGCCCCCTCCGCCTCCACCCCCTGGCCCCGGTCCGGCAAGAAACACTAGACGATCATGGGGAGTCGCCGCCATTTTCACCGCTCCCGAGGTCGACCAAATGATGACCGCGAGCATGACGGCGTGAATCAGCGATGAAGCTACGGCCGACAGCCCCTGCTCTTCCCGCAGATTGCCGCGGTCGGCAGGCGACGCGGCAGGAGATAGTGTGCTGGCGGCGTCCTGTCGAGCCTGACGGGCCGCCCGAAGGGCCGCAGATGCGTCAAAGAATTGGGACCCTCGCACAGGTTTCAAGATGCCCGAATCAACAAGTCGTTGAACGGACGCCCGGGGGACGCCCGCCGCCCGCGCGATCTCGCCTATCGTGAAAACGTCGAGTTGCGGAAGCATGGACGTAGAGCGATGGAAGGCAAATCCCTTGCCTCCCGCCGGTCCCGAATTCAGGCCTGAAGCGAGGTGGGCGCCCAAATTGGATTAGATCCTGTCCCTTCGGCAGGTCATCCGCTCAAGGTGTCACCCGACATTCAATCCCTCGACGAATCGATAGCCATCGCGGTCGCCCAGTATCCTGACCGCGCGAAACCCGGCACCTTCCAGCGCTCGAATGGTCGCTTCAGGATTGCTCTGTTCTTTTCGCGATTGAAAAATGGCCGTCAGCCCTGAAGCGGAACCTTTGTCGAGAACGACGACTCGACCACCGGAGCGCAGGACACGCCGGCACTCTCCGAGCGCACGCACATCGTTGATATGGTCCGCCAACTGACTAACCCGATTGTGGAGTACGACAACATCGAATGAACCGTTGCCGAAAGGAAGGGCATCCAGAGTGTGGACGGCGACGTTCACCAGGGCGCCGCTTTCCGAAACCGCCTTACGCGCGCGTGCGGCCGTCGCTTCGTCGGGAACGACCAGCGACGATTCACCAGAGAGTCCAGGCTTGGCGGCCAACAGACTCGTGACCGGTGGCGTGTCCATGCCAATCTGCAGCAGCCGTTCACCCATGCGCACGCCGCTCATGGCAATCGCCAGCGGCTCGCGTCCAACCGTCGACTGACGCAGAAACATGCGCATTTTCCCCATGATATAGTGGGCGATTGTGACTTCACCAGTTCAGATCGCCCCTGCGAGTGGCAAACTTGGCGTGTTGCTCGTCGGCCTTGGCGCCGTCAGCACGACCACCATCGCCGGTGTGATGGCTATCCGTCGTGGCCTGGCGCGCCCCATCGGTTCGTTGACTCAGATGGGCACCATCCGCCTCGGCAAGCGAACCGAAGGACGGACGCCGAAAATCAATGAGTTCGTTCCGCTGGCCAGCCTTGATGACATCGTCTTCGGCGGTTGGGACATCTTCGAAGAGGACTGCTACGCGGCGGCCCGAACGGCGGGCGTGCTGGAACCGGCTCAGCTCGAGCAGGTGCGACAGGAACTCGAAGCCATCAAGCCGATGCCGGCGGTCTTCGACCAGCGTTACGTCAAGCGGCTGGACGGCCCCAATGTCAAGAAAGGCAGGAACAAGCGCGATTTGGCGGAGCAGGTCATCGCCGACATCCGAGGCTTCAAGGCCAGTCACGGGTGCGACCGTCTCGTCATGATCTGGTGCGGCAGCACCGAGGTCTACATGAAGGAGACGGCCGCCCACGCCACGATCGACTCGTTCGAGAAGGCGCTCGAGCAGAGCGATGACGCGATCCCGTCGAGCATGGTGTACGCATACGCCGCATTATGCGAAGGACTTCCGTTCGCAAACGCGGCCCCTAATCTGACGGCCGATATCCCCGCGATGCTGCAGTTGGCGGCGAAGCTGAAGTCACCGGTCGCCGGCAACGACATGAAGACGGGGCAGACGCTCATAAAGACGATTATTGCGCCGGGACTGAAGGCGCGGCTTCTTGGCGTCAAGGGCTGGTACTCGACCAACATCCTCGGCAATCGCGATGGCGAAGTGCTCGACGATCCGGAATCGTTCAAGACTAAGGAAGAGAGCAAGAAGTCAGCGCTCGACTACATATTCCAGCCGCATCTCTATCCCGAGCTCTACGCGGATCTGACCCACGTCGTCCGCATCAACTACTACCCGCCGCGCGGCGACAATAAGGAAGGCTGGGACAACATCGATCTGTTCGGATGGCTCGGTTATCCGATGCAGCTCAAGATCAATTTCCTGTGTCGCGACAGCATCCTGGCTGCGCCGATCGTGCTCGATTCGGTGTTGTTCCTCGACCTTGCCAAACGCGCGGGTATGTCAGGCATCCAGGAGTGGCTCTCGTTCTATTTCAAGAGCCCGATGCATGCGCCCGAAGTCTACCCGGAGCACGATCTGTTTATTCAGTTGATGAAACTGAAGAACACACTCAGGTACCTGCAGGGTGAGGATCTGATCACGCATTTGGGCCGCGAGTACTACGATTGAGCTCGCTCGAAGCCGGAAGGCTTGACCGACCAGTGCTAATGTAAACGCCGTGCTGCAGGCGCCTCTTCTCGGCGGGCTGTTCATCGGAATCCTCTCCGCACTTCCGGTTGTCAGTTGGGGGAACTGCTGCTGCCTTTGGATCGTCGGTGGCGGCGTCCTTGCGGCCTACCTCGATCAGCAGCGCGATCAGCGTCCGATCAGCGCCGGGCGTGGCGCCTTTGCAGGATTCCTGGCCGGCATCATCGGTGCGTTCGTCTGGCTCGTCTTTTCGCTCGGACTCGACGTCGTCCTTGCGCCGATTCGTGAACGCCTCGCCGGCGAGCTGATGCGCATGGCGCGCGACATGCCGCCTGATGCGCGCGCAGCGCTCGAGTCCATCGGTGCCTCGTCGCCGTTGGGTTACGCCTTCGACTTTTTGGTGCTGCTGTGCGCGGGGGCGATCTTCTCGACGCTCGGCGGGGTGCTGGGTGCGGCCTTTTTCCGCAACGATGTACCGCCAGCCCTGGGTGGCCCCATCGAGCCGCCACCGCTCCCGCCCATGTAAGCGAAGGGCGGGTCCTGTTCTGTGGACCCGGCGTTGTATTCTGTGGCGCTATGTCCCAGAACACACCGCCCCCGGAAATCGCTGATCTGCTTCAGGAGAACCGCTCGTTCGCGCCCGCCCCAGCATTTCAGTCGCAAGCCACTGTGCGTGATGAGGGTGTCTATGCGCGCGCCGAGAACGATCCCGAGGGATTCTGGGCCGGCTTCGCCGAGGAGCTGGAGTGGTTTTCGAAATGGACCAAGGTTCTCGACTGGGCACCACCTCACGCGAAATGGTTTGTCGGCGGCACTCTCAATGCGAGCGTCAACTGCGTCGACCGGCACGTTCGCGGCGCCCGGCGGAACAAGGCTGCCATCATCTGGGAAGGTGAGCCAGGCGATCGGCGAACGCTGACCTACTTCGATCTCTATCGGCAGGTCAGCCAGTTCGCCAACGTGATGAAGTCACTCGGCATCGAGCGAGGCGACCGCGTCGCGATCTACCTGCCCCTGATTCCTGAGCTCGCAATCGCCATGCTGGCCTGTGCCCGCATCGGCGCCGTGCACTCCGTCGTCTTTGGCGGCTTCAGCTCCGAGTCGCTGCGAGATCGCATCAACGACGCGCAGGCAGCGCTTCTCATCACAGCCGATGGGGGATGGCGCCGCGGACAGGTCGTTCCGTTGAAGCAGATGGCGGATGACGCACTTGCGGACACGCCCTCGATCAGGCACGTGATCGTCGTGCAGCGCCTGCAGGGTGCGCCCGTTGAGGTGCACGTCAAGGAAGGACGCGACCATTGGTATCACCGCTTGATGCTCGAAGCCGGCTATCACTGCGAGCCCGAGCACATGGACGCGGAGGATATGCTTTACATCCTCTATACCTCCGGCACCACAGGCAAACCGAAAGGCATCGTTCATACGACGGGTGGTTATCTCGTCGGGACGTACGCGACCACCAAGTGGGTGTTCGATCTGAAAGAAGACGATGTGTACTGGTGTACTGCGGACATCGGCTGGGTCACCGGGCACAGTTACGTTGTCTATGGTCCGCTCGCTAACGGAGCCACCGTCGTGATGTACGAAGGCGCGCCGGACTGGCCCCGGAAGGATCGCTTCTGGCAGATCATCGAGCGCTACGGCGTCACGATCTTCTACACGGCCCCAACCGCGATTCGCGCATTCATGCGATGGGGCACCGATTGGCCGACCGGCCGGGACCTTTCGAGCCTGCGGCTGCTGGGGTCGGTCGGCGAGCCAATCAATCCTGAAGCGTGGGTGTGGTACCACCGCTACATCGGCGGGGAACGATGTCCTGTCGTGGACACGTGGTGGCAGACAGAAACCGGCGCGATCATGATCACGCCGCTTCCCGGAATGACGACCACCAAACCCGGCTCGGCGACGCTGCCGTTCCCGGGCATCAAAGCGGAAATTAAGACCGACCGCGGCGACAGTATCCAAGGCGCCGGCGGCGGACTCCTCGTACTGACGCGTCCGTGGCCGGCGATGCTGCGCGGGATTTACGGTGACCCAGAGAGGTACGTGAAGCAGTACTGGAGTCGGTGGACCCAGGATATCTACTTCACCGGCGATGGTGCGAAGCGGGATCAGGACGGGTTCTTCTGGTTACTCGGTCGCGTCGATGATGTGCTGAACGTCGCTGGCCACCGTATCGGCACCATGGAAGTGGAGAGCGCGCTCGTCGATCATCCGCGCGTGGCCGAAGCAGCAGTCGTCGGCAGGCCGCACGAGATCAAGGGGCAGGCCGTGGCGGCTTTCGTCACCCTCCGTGAGGGCGCTCAAGGAAGCGAGAGCCTCGTTGCCGAACTCAAGGACCACGTCGTGAAGAAAATCGGCGCCATCGCCCGACCCGACGACGTGATCTTCTCGGCAGATCTACCGAAGACGCGGTCCGGCAAAATCATGCGCCGGCTGTTGCGTGACATTGCCGAGGGAAAGACCCTTGGTGACACAACGACACTGGCCGATCCGGCAGTTGTTGCCAGACTGAAGGAGCAATATCAGGACGAACACTAGTCCGCACGTCGTATGGTAGGCTTCGTGAATCGAGAAGGGACGTCAGATGCTCACTCGACGACTCGCTCAACGATTGCTGATGACGACGCTCGCGCTCGGACTCGTGACACCGGTCGCTTCGGCAGACTCCTCGTCAGCGACTCTCTTTGTCGGTGTCACGGTCGTGCGGTCGTGCGCCGTTTCGACCAGGCCGGCAGCCCCGGGACTGGCAACCCTCGACGTCACGTGCACGGCTGGCGCCGCCGCCAGTCCTCAAAAGCAGCCCTCAGCGACCGTGGCGACGACTCCCTTTCGTGACGCGCGGACCAGCGACAACGTGCAGGTCGTCACGCTTAACTTCTAAAAGTTGATCGTCGCCAGCACTGTGTCGGAATAGGCGCCGGCACTGACATCTTGAGCAGCACCGACCCGGCCGTAGATGG